>Ga0209511_1000324_pt1 | contig 50986 bp, 43 predicted proteins | sample SSSSmetaG_FD_184141 | JGI IMG/M metagenome (GOLD analysis project Ga0209511, IMG submission 184141) | Glacier valley bacterial and archeal communities from Borup Fiord, Nunavut, Canada, to study Microbial Dark Matter (Phase II) - ​SSSS... | ecosystem: Environmental > Aquatic > Freshwater > Ice >... | reverse complement strand
AACTCGTTTCGTCAGCAATACCTTTTTAAGTTTATTTTTGCGCACAAAAGGACAATCTTTCATGCGTTTACAAAGCTCACTAGCCGGGACATGGCGTTTTCAGCTCGATCCAGACGGACTTGCACGGGTCGATCAGCTTGCCCCCGACCAGGATATTACGGTACCGCTGCCCTGGCAAATCGAGTATCCGGCACTGGATCAATACAGCGGCTATGCATGGTACGTGACCACGTTCGATCTCAGCGACGAGTGGCTGCGCGCTGAACTGCTGCTGACTTTTGGCGCAGTCGATTATTGGAGTCAGGTGTATGTGAATGGGCAGTGCATAGCCGAGCACGAAGGCGGCTATATGCCGTTCAGTGCGTCGATCAAAGCCGCAGCGCACGTTGGCTCGAATCAGTTGGCCGTACGGGTCTACGATGCAGTGCAATCGACCATCACGATCGCGCGTTGGTTTGACGGTCAGACCCCGTCCGATCCGACACAGCCGCCCTTTGACTCGCATAACGTGCCACACGGTAAGCAGGAATGGTATCGCAACGTCGGCGGCATCTGGCAGGACGTGACGCTGACTGCGCTTTCAGCAGCGTACATCGAACAAGTACACGTCACGCCGAACATTCACGATGATACCGCGTCGATTCGTGTCACGTTGAACGGTGCTGTCGATACGCTCATTAGTACATTGCAGGCGGGCACCTTGCAAGTGCGAATCGATGCTGCAAACGGCACAGCCAACACGCCGCTCATCAGCGGGCAGCGTGACTATACGCTCAGCGTGCAAGTGTCCGATCCGCTGTTGTGGACGCCTGAGACGCCGCACCTGTACACCGTCACTGCCACTATTAACGACACTGTCAGCGACACCACACACACCGATCCGCCCGACGAATTCGCCGTGCGTTTTGGCTTCCGCGAAATCACCACGCACGAGGGTCAGCTTTTGCTCAATGGGCAGCCGCTGTTTTTGTTGGCGGCGCTCGATCAGGATTTGTACCCTGAAACGATCTATACCGTGCCCTCAATGGATTATTTACGCGATCAGTTCACCAAAGCTAAACAGCTTGGTCTGAATTGTTTGCGCTGCCATATCAAGCCGCCCGATCCGCGTTATCTTGATCTGGCTGATGAAATGGGGCTGCTCATTTGGAGTGAGATTCCGTCGTGGCGCACGTTCTACTCCAAATCGATCGCACACCCTGAATCATTCCGCCTGTTGGACTCGACCTATCAACGCGCCGAACAGCTCTTGCATGAGATGATCGCACGCGATTTCAACCATCCGGCGCTGATCATCTGGACGATCATCAACGAAGATTGGGGCACCACGCTTCCGCTTGAAAATGCCAGCAGCGCACAAGATCGGGCATGGGTGGCGCATATGTACGACCTGTGCAAGCAGCTTGATCCGACGCGTCTGGTGGTGGACAACTCGCCGTGCGGGCACGCCTGGGGTCCGAACGTCCACGTCAAGACTGATTTGGACGACTTTCATATGTATTTCAACATTCCCGATCAGGCCGCGCACTTTTCTTACGCGCTGGAACAATTCGCGTTGCGCCCGTTGTGGACGTTTTCGAGTCAGGGTGATGCTCAGCGCACTGGCCATGAACCGCTGATCTTGTCCGAGTTCGGCAATTGGGGCTTGCCTACGCTCAGCGCACTGCGTACCGCTGAACATGACCCGGAGTGGTTCGATCTTGGCCCGTGGTGGTCGCCCTGGGATGGCGAACCGGGCTGGCCGCGCGGCGTGGCGGAACGATTCGCGGCATTCGGACTCGATGCGGTTTGGCCGGATTACGACGCCTTCGCGACGGCTAGCCAGTGGCATCAATTTCGCGCCATGAAATTTGAACTGGAAACAATGCGCCGTCTACCGACGTTGGCGGGTTACGTGATCACCGAATTCACGGACGCTTATTGGGAAAGCAACGGCTTGCTTGATTTCAATCGAGCGCCCAAAGCTTATCACAACGAATTCGCAATGATCAACGCGCCCGATGTGCTGATCCCGGAGCTGCCACGGTACGCCACCTGGGATGATCAACCTGTAGCTGTGCGGTTGTACGGCGCACATTACAGCGCGACCGACTGGATCGGCGGCGGCCTCACCTGGGACACGGCAGGCAGTGCCGACAATTTGAGCGGTCACCTGGACGTATCCGCCCAAAAACAAGGGACTGTTGCCGAATACGGCACGGCAGTTTGTACGCTGCCGCCGGTCGAACGCGCCACAACCTCGCAGGTGATTCTGGTGCTGCGCGATAACACGGGTGCGACGATTGCACATAATACGCTCGATGTGCTAACGCTGCCGAACAGCGCACGGCAAGCAGCCTATGCCGATCCGGTGGCAGTGCTGACGCGGCGTGCCTATCTTGGCATGGAAGCCGCGAGCGACGCGCTGGCCGATGCCGATTTTTCGAGCACACTGAGCAAGCTCGGCTACCATTCGCTGCGCCAGCTTACGCCCGAAACGCGAGTCGCCGTGACCGATTTCCCGGATGCAGCACTCTTAGAATGGGTACGCGCGGGTGGCGATCTGCTGTTCATCAGTAAGGGTGTCAGCCCGTTCTTCTGGACACAAGGCCGAGGTGGTGCGTACAGCGGCAATTGGATGAGCAGCTTCAATTGGCTGCGTCCGGGCATCTACAAGCGGCTTGACGGGGTGAGCAGTCCGTTGGGGCTGCCCTTCGCGAACGTCGCCCCGCAGAACGTAATTTTGGGCGTGCCGATGCACAATCCAGCCTACCATGCCGACTTTTTGGCAGGGCAGTTGAGCGGTTGGGTCGGCCATCCGGCGCTGCACACACTGCAATTCCGTTATGGCGCGGGGCGCGTCGTCATGACCACTTACGCGCTCAAGGATGCGCTGCAATTAGCCGATCCGGTGGCGATTGCGCTCCTGCACGATCTGGTAGATCACCTGACCTCGCAGGCGTGCCAACCCAAGCTTATTGGACAGCGTTAATATTGATCGATTAAACTGATAAGGAGCGACGTGTCATGTTCGCTGCTCGTAACCGTATTATCTGGGCATATGGACGTAGTATAGGTTGTTTACTTATGCTAGTCGTTTTTTTTGCGCTGCAAACGCCACATCCGGCGGACGCCGTAACGTGTACCTATCAAAATCCGCTGGTCGATCGCGGACAAGACCCGTCAGTTGTGTATCATGCCGGAAATTACTACTTGGTGCAATCAGCAGCCAGCGGCTTAGCGATCCGTAAAGCGGCGCAGTTGACCGATCTCGGCCATGTCCCAAACGTGCCGGTTTATCAACCGCCGCTCGGTCAGCCGTACAGTTACGATTTGTGGGCGCCGGAGCTTCAATACATCGCCAGACACTGGTACATCTATTTTGCCGCTGATGATAGCCCCGGCCACAACATTGCGCATCGTATCTACGCTCTGGAAGCCAATACCGACGATCCATTGGGAAGCTGGACATTCAAGGGCAAAGTGTTCGATGAGGCGTCCGATATGTGGGCGATCGATGCCAGCATTTTCAATTTGAACGATCAACTGTACATGATCTGGTCAGGCTGGCCGGGCGCGAAAGGCGACTTTCCGCAAAACTTGTATGTCGCGCACATGCGCGATCCGGTCACGATCGACAGCCCGCGCGTGATGATCGCCACGCCCGACACCGCTTGGGAAAAGAGCGTGCAGCCTATCGAAGAAGGACCGGAACCGTTCATCCATAACGGCCAGCTTTCGATCATCTATTCAGCGGATGCAAGCTGGACGACTTCCTACAAATTGGGAATGCTCACCCTGACCGGCACCGATCCGCTGAACGCAAGCGCCTGGAAAAAAGTGGGGCCGGTGTTCGCAGGTTACACGGATGCAGCAGGCGCGGTATACGGCACTGGACATAATTCGCAGCCAGTGACCTCACCCGACGGCGCGCAAAGCTGGCTGATCTACGCCTCCAAAACGGTCGCTACCGATGGTTGGGATGATCGTGCGATCGAGATGCAGCCGTTCACCTGGAAAGCCGATAATACACCTGATTTCGGCAAAGCAATTCCCCAGAAAGTCGGCGTTGCGCTGCCGTCCGGTGAACCCTGCGGACTGATCAGCGCGTGGCCGCTCACCGATGGTCAAGGGACGGTTGTACGCGACTCGAATGGCAACACAGCGGCGGTTACGGGTGCGCCGCAGTGGACAAGTGAGCAAACGGGTAATGCGCTGCAATTCAATGGCACAACCGACTTTCTCAATCTTGGCAAGCGGCTGGTGGATATCAATGGCAGCTTCAGCGTATCCGCATGGGTCAACCTGAGCCGTACTGACAATGCCGCCACTTTTGTCAGTCAGGATGGCGGCTTTGTCAGCGGATTCTCATTGGGCTATATGCCGACGCAAGGCAGCGCGTTTGTCTTTAGCATGGGCAACGGACTCGGCTCGCAAAGCGTGTATGCCGTCTCAACGTTCAGCCCAACGCCGAACACCTGGTATTCAGTCGTGGGTGTGCGCGACGCTACCGCTAATCAGCTCCGGTTATATGTCAATGGCGCACTGCAAAAAACCGCCACCTATACACCGGACTGGTCAGCGCTAGGCAATACGATCATCGGTGCTGCCAAACGCAAAGCGCAGCGCACAGAATTCTTCGCCGGAAGTTTGAAGGATGTGCGTTTTTATGATGGCGCATTGAGCGCTGCTGAGATCACAGCCTTATACGGCGCGCCGGTGTCGTTCTTTTAGCGGCGTTAGCTGATCCAATCGCGATGAATGGGATCCCATTGGCGGTGGCGATAAGCGTTTTTGCATTCCATGCACACGTAGCCCGTTTCAACCTGACGGGTATCGCGCCACCGCCAACGGACTTTGCCCGCGTGAAACTTGCAAAAGGGCCGGTAGCACGCCGGGCAGTAATCACCCCCCGCCAGGCCGCTGTCGCCATAACGAGCTTTATCTTCAGGGTGGCTATCGCACAGGTGACAATAGGGAACAGACATGTGACACTCGATAGAATATTTCAATGGTCGCGTGTTTGAAGTTACATCATAACGCAAATAGGCGGTGCTGAAAAATCGCATTCGAGTGGCAGCTTGCGCTACAATCATGCGACTGAGTTCACAAGTCAGGCGTTCAAACTCATGGTTACCTCGCTATTCAACAGTGTTGTTTGTCTCAATTGCAACCATACGATGCCACCCGATGCTATGCTGAATACGTGCCCGGTGTGTGGCAGCGCATGGTTGGACGCAAATTATGATTACAGCGCCGTTGATTGGCCGCGCAGCCTGACCAAACGTGCGCCTTCGATGTGGCGTTATGCCGAACTGCTGCCCTTCGAGTCTTATCAGCAGCGCGTGAGCATTGGTGAAGGCTATACGCCGCTCGTGCGCGCTGAGGGCTTACAAAAGGCGCTGCATCATCCGACCTTGTATATCAAAGATGAGCGTCAATCGCCCACCGCATCGTTCAAAGATCGGCAAGGCTCATTGGCCGTATCGATCCTGCGACAGCGCGGTATTCGTGAGTGCGTGCTCGCTTCAACCGGAAACGCGGCTGCCGCCTATGCCGCTTATTGTGCGCGCGCCGGAATCAAACTGTGGATATTCCTGACCAGCATGGCCCCTGCCGAAAAGATGCGCGAACTCGCTTTATACGGCGCGGAAGTCGTCAAGGTGACCGGCACTTACGATGAAGCCAAGCGGGTGGCCGCTAATTTCGCGCAGCGGCGCGGCTTGTATTTCGATCGCGGGGCTAAAGGCGTCCCTGGCAAAGAGAGCATGAAGACGATCGCCTTTGAGATTGCCGAACAGCTCGGCCTTGAGTTGGCCGACGGCGATCGCTGGATCGCGCCCGATTGGTATGTGCAGGCAGTGAGCGGCGGCATCGGGCCGCTCGGCGTGATCAAAGGCTTCCGCGAACTCAAAACGATGGGGCTGATCGATCGCATTCCAAAGTTGGCGATCGTGCAAGTGGAGGGCTGTTCGCCAATGGTGCAGGCGTTCGTCAAAGATGAAGCCGCCGCCGCGCCCGTCCGCCCCAATACGCGGATTACGGTCCTTTCGACAGGCGATCCGGGCTTCAGCTACAGCTTGCTGCGTGACGCAATCAAGGACACAGGTGGCACCATGATCGCTGCCGACGACGGCGAAGCGTTCCGCGCAATGCGGCAAGCGGCGCGCGTGGAAGGTTTCAGCGTGGAGCCAGCAGCGGCGGTCGCCTTTGCCGGACTCGAAAAGCTGTTGGCGTCCGGCCAGATTCGCAGCGATGAAACGGTCTTACTCAATTGCAGCGGGCATACGTTCCCCGCCGAAAAACACATTCTTGAAGATCAATACGTGCTCGATCTGGAAGTCGGCGGCGCGGGTAAGCAGTCGCAAGAAGGATTAGGCGCAGCCCTCGAACGGCTTGACGAGCAGATTCGTACGGTGGTCGTGATCGACGACAATCCGCAGGACAGCCGTTTGATTCGGCGTTTGTTGCAGGCGCACAAAAACTATCGCGTATTCGAGGAGAACAACCCGCTGGATGGTTTTGATCTGGTCAAACAACGGCAGCCCGGCGTTGTGATTACTGATCTGACCATGCCCGGAATGGACGGTTTCGCGCTGTTGGACAAGCTCAAGAGTGACCCGGCTACCGCACATATTCCAGTGATTGTTGTATCAGCCAAAACGATCACCTCAGCGGACGAACAGCGCCTGGCTGGACGCCAGAAATCGCTCTGGCAAAAAGGGAACTTCAACACCCGCGAATTGGTCGAGCACGTCGTCGCTACATTGAATGATACCGTGCCCGTGCAAGTCGCGCCGGAAAAAGTCAAGCTGCCGACGACTGGCGCGCTCAAAGCGATTGACGAGAATGCACTGTCTGTCTTGATTGTGGATGATAATCCGCGCGACTCACGATTGGTGCGGCGCATTTTAGAGAGCGAAAAAGGCTACCGCGTCACCGAAGTACATACCAGCGCCGGAGCACTTACTATGATGCACGGCGCGCCACCTGATCTGGTGCTGCTGGATTTGATGCTGCCGGACATTCTGGGTTTGGATGTGCTCGATCAGATGCGGCAAGCGCCCGATTTGCAAAACATCCCGGTGATCGTGGTGACCGCTAAAGATTTGACGGCGGCTGAGCGCGAACGATTGGGCGATGTGACCGTGTGGCACAAAGGCAACCTGGATCGGCGGCGACTGTTGAAGTCGGTGCAAGATGTGCTGGCGTAGTCAGGCGCACGGTTAGTGAATTTATCGATTGCCCCGGCCTGAAGACCGGGGCATTAAGCTTATGGGAATGCGCTTTCCCCAAACACGCTATTTATTATCCAGCGTCAAGGTATAGCTGCCGGTGCCATTCGTGGTTTCGCGACCGAAACGGGTGGCGCGGATGGTGTAGGTGCCTTTGTAGGGCAGCTTGAAACTCGTGATCTGCGCATCGCCTTTGCCTAATCCAAGGGTGGGCGGCGCGTCATCGTTGACTGCAACGCGCGTGCCATCGGAAGCGATCAAATCGACGAACGGGTCGAGCGAACTGCCATCCGCAGCGCGCATGGTAATCGTCACCAGATCGCCCGCTTTGCCATCGAAAGTATAGATGTTGACGAACGCTTCGGGCGTGATCTGCCCATTCACCGCCTGCCCGTAGCTGATCGATCCCATCGCTTTGGTGCCCGCCGTCACGTTGATCGCCGCGTTGCCGTTGAGCGCCATAGCCACCACTTGCGGATATTTACCCGCGTCTGCGATGTACAGAATGTTGCCGTCCTGTGCGAGGGCTAACGCTACCGGCTTCCCGATTTGTCCGGCTTTGGGGGGTGCGGTCTCGTCGTAGGGTTCACCGATGATGCCTTGTAACGCGCCGCTCGCATCCAGCTTGATCACGCCGGAGTCCGCCGTAGCGATGTACAAGTTACCAAACCGATCGACTTCGATCGCGAGCGGCGTAGTGCCCGCCAACGCGCTTTTGCCCAAATCTTTCGCCATGACTTTGCCGTTCGCGGCGATTTTGAGCACGCCCGCCAGATTCTTGCCGACAACGTACACGTAACCGTTCGGGTCGGTTGCCAGCGCGCCGTCTTCAACCGGATCGATATCCCAGGATGTCAGAATATCGCCGCCGCGCCCGTAAACCTGAATGCGCGTCCCCTTGTCGGTGTTATCCAGAATGTTGAGCGTATTACTATAGCCGAATGAGAACACACGCGGCGAAGTGGCACCAAACGTGCCGCGCGTATTGCCCACTGTGCCACCTAGCAGCTTTTTGACAATCCCGTTGGCTTGAATCACCCACACGGCATGGTTGACCGGATCGGCAATATAGCGCGTGCCGTCGCGGAACAGCGCAATGGAGCCATACGCGCCAATGCCGTCATAGGCTTTGAGGCCGCTCAAAGTGCCGTTAGCGCCAAGCGTCCATACCCCATTTTTGGAGTCGGTCACCAATACGCTGCTGCCGTCCGCCGTCGCGCCAATGTCTGCAAAAGTGCCGAACTTCGGGTCGCTGACTTGCCACAAAGCGCGTCCGATGTGATCTTCACTGGCGGCATTCGCGGGTGGCGTAAAGGACAGCGTGCTGATTAACGCATCATATTGAGCCTGCGCGTCGTGTGCCCACACGCTGATGACGGCCACACCGCGCACCACTGCCACCCGCCGTAAGCCGATCGACAGCATAGCTGAGCGTCCGGCAATGCCCGCCGTAGTATCCGTCAGATCGATGCTCAGGCCGTCCGCGCCGCCGATGCGCGCTGCGTGCGGTAAGCTGTCGGTGCTGCCCGTGATCTTTTGAAGGCGTGCGCTGAAATCGCCCACCTGATCAGCGCCCACTTGTCGAAAGGTGCTGAACGTCAGACTGAAGATCAAACCAGTGGGCGCTTGTCCATTTGTCAGCGCTTTTTGATCCTCGGCACTGCTCACGATCAACGTTTGGGTAGCGGCCTGGGTCTGCACTTGCCAGCCCGCCGGATATTGAAAAGTGACGCCGAGCGTGTCATCGTGAAACGTTTGGGACGTCTGAAACGATGGACTCGCGGCAGTGGGTGAACCACCCATGAACAGCACACATGTGATCAACGCGATCAATAATACGGATGGCAGACGACGCATGAGATTACCTCTATAGGACTATTGCTTTGGTACGGCAGCGAACAGTTTAGTGAGCAAGTCCGTCGCTTCATCTTTGCTGAAATCGGGCATTTTCTGGATCAGCGTGGCGTCCGCATACAGGATCAACAGCGTATTACGGTAGCGCATTTCGCCCCACACCGTTGGATTGACGCCTGCGCGCGGCCCCGGCACTTTGTTTTCCGGCGAAACGATCGCTTCGTCACCCAATGAGATCGGGATTTTCGGGGCGCTGATCATGCTGGTTTCGATGCTGTAGCGATCCACGCTGTCGTTCGCATTCGCGTTGAGCCAGAAAGCGACCGTCAGCACACCGCCAGTGCTCCCGTTGTACAGCAGCGCCGCGCCATGGGGGTTACCATACGACTTTTGCTTATCCAGCGTGAAGCGTCCGATCACTTCGGGAGCATGAAGCACAAACTGCTTCGCCACATCCAGCGTTTGATCGAGCGTAGCGCCGGACACCGGATAGGGCGTACGTGTTGCCGGAACGACCCCTGGCGAGGGGATAGCGGTGGGGCCGGACGGCTGCGTCAAGACCAGGCCATTGTTGACTACTGGGGTTGGCGCGGCTGCCGGAGTACATCCGCTCAGCGTGATCGATAATGCTGTTAAACTTACGAAGCCGATCGAGAACATCATAGACGCCTTACGCGCAGAAAAACGAGCTAAACGAAACATTGCTCACTCCTTTGAGTATCAGGGTTTTACGGTCGCGACTCCATCACGTCTGCCCTACGCGCATACGGCGGTCGGGTGACAGGCGTGATTATCGCACAAATTGCGGGCACATTGCAGGTGAACACGATTTACGGAGAGGGGCAGGTGGGGTAGTTTTATGGTTCAGGGCGTAATGTATTGCACGTAAGTATGAAGACCATGACGGAACGCGTGTCAGTGGCGAGGAGAAAAATCGAGCGGCTGCGTAAGTCCAGCTTCATCAGCAGCGATTGTTTCACGTTCCAGTTGCACAAGGGCTTCAGGGAATATTTCAAGTTCTTTGTCCCAAAGTGCCTCATCAACATAATCGTACAATTCGTTAAGCTGTGCTTTTGTCATGCTGTCTACCAGCACTTTCGCGTTAATCAAAAGCTGTTCAGCACTATCTAGCGGTTGAGCACGCTGCATCAGCCGAAACGTGCGCCATACCCGATATGCTTGTGCGTATTGTGCTGTCGCTCGGTTACTGATCAAATATTGCGGTGGAAACTGCCGTCTTTAGGCGGCAGAGGAAACCGCGTTCCCCTTTCTAGTCCGCCAGGAGGCGGTGCATAAAAACGTAAGGTCTTCCGGTTTTGCATTTTGGCACAACCGCTTGCCGGTGTCGAGTGTGTGCAGGCTGATCCGTCCGTTAGACGCACCACCGACGTAGCGCACGCCGTACTTTGGGTGTTTCACCCATGAGCCGCGCTTGAAGCCCATACTGAGGGTGCCGCCGTAGCGTTTTCGTAGATTACCTTTGGCGGGTTGCAGCACATGGAGCTGGCGGCGGTGAAAGCGCAAGGGCACCAGGTAAAGGATCGCCTTGTTGTCGGGTATAGGATGTCCACCAATCCGCATATGGGCGAGTGTCCACGAGTCCACGCAGTGTGCCTCAAATTTGTCTGAGAGTTTATCTGTGCTTTTCTTCAAACCCAGCCGTTCGCGTTCCTGGGCGGTCTCGAAACCCTGCACCGTTTCTACCGGCGCAATTCTGCCCAGTTGGTCGTAGAACCAGTTCTTACCACACTGGATCGCACTGAACAATTTGTTCCAGTTCGAGTGGTGGCCTCTATGGGTAACCGCCTTGACGTCCTCGACCATAAAGCGGTCTATCGGATAATAACGACTGAGCCAGCGACAGACCCGTAATTTCCACTGCCAGCGCGCCTTGATCGACGGCAACAAAAGAGGCTTGTGGTTATTGTGGAGCGGTCGGCACGCTCGGTAGGGTGTCTTACGGTGACGCCGTGCGCGCCGCATGGTGGTCGATGTTTCTTCAGCGTCCTTGACCCAATCGACCGCCTCGGTCTGGATATTCAAAAGCGTGCGCTTGGCTGACTTCACCGTAAGGGCTTCGCGTTTGGCGCCAGGGTCGATCCCCACCACAATGGGTTGCGTGTCACCCGCTTCACGCACTAGGAGCTGGATATAGAACAAGCCCCGATCAAAGCGGCGTATCGCTTGCCCACCCCTGACCAACTGCCTGGCCCGTGCCGGATGACACGGCATCAGTGGTTTACCTATTGAACTCACCACGGCTACATACTGCATGAAAGTTACCTTTCTCTCGGATTGCTCCGGCAACTGATCCCTTCGAGACTGGCACACCGTTGGTCGAAAGATTAGGGAGGCGTCCTTCTGCGTCGTTCGGGCTACCACGCCCAGTGTGCGAGTTGCGTCCTGTTGCAGACGCCGACTCTAGTCTTGGCTTACGTTGTTAGTTTGGGCGTGGTGGGCGCTTACGCTCACAAGCTGTCGGCTTTAGCCGTCAGTCCTTGACCCAATGCTCCTTGTTATTTATTAATCACCCTTCCCCGTCTTTGGGGAAGGGCAACATGCGCGATTAAGCGGATTAGCGAACGGCCAGCGGAAGCACTGCCGCTGCGCCCTTTGCGCTACTGACAAGCGGCGTCTTCGAGTTATCGGCCAAACTGAAAGTGACCAGATTGTTACGCAGATCGCTTTGCGGTGCTTGCGCGGTCTGCACCTGCTCAGAGGTCGCGACCGTGTTTCCATCCGGGCTGAGGGCCAAACCCTGAAAAGCACCGCGCTGAACAAGCTGCTTATTGCCTGTCGCGACCTGGAAATAGGACAGTGCCGCATCGTCACCGGACGTAATGTACACGATACGATCGCCCGCTTGATTCCATGCAACGCCATTCACTTTGTTGCTGCGCTTATCATCGGTCACGGCAGCGGGCGCGCTGTCAGGGCGGGTCAGATCGTAGGTATACAGCGTCTCGCCATTGTTCCCATTGCGTGTGATGAACGCCAATTGTGTGCCTTGTGGATTAAGCAAAAAGCGCCGTGGCAATGGCGACTTATAGACATCGATCACCACTTTTTGAATCACAGGCGTGACTTTGCCACTGTCCAGCGCAATCAGGCTGAGATCGGATACATCGTTGGTTTGCCCGTTCGGAACTGCGATCAACAGGAAGTTACTGACAGGCAGCACGATCAATTGGTTGAGGTTGGTGTTCAGATAGTACCGACCGCCTGTTGCTGTTTTCGGCACAAAATCCGTACTGTTGCCACCCTTGCCACTGTTAAAGTCGGTACGCCGAACGCGATAGGCGCTGCTATTTGGTTTCGTGCAGCGTTCGCCTAATGAGGCGTACACTTTATCTGCAACGCGCACGACCTGAGCACTGGCAAAAAAACAGTTATCCATCGAAGCAAAGCCACTTTCCAACGTTTGCTCTTTGCTCGCGGTGGCATCCCACCACGTCAGATCAGCGCGATCGGCAGTGCCTTTGGAGTTCGCAATGAACTTCAGCATGAGCGCGCCATCGTTTTGTAAGCTGAACGCGTTGACGCCATCGAATTTGGCTAACTCGGTACCTTCCGGCATTTTCAGGATGTGCAGCGTCCCGTTGATATAATCGTTGCTGCTATCGGGCGTGGTCGCGTATTGAAGGTAGGCCAAACGGCTGCCATCCGGGCTGAACACGGTATGCCCGCTCAAGTCACACGCCAATGAGTTGTTGCTATCGTTGATCGGCTGTGGTTGACTGTTATCGGCGGTGTTGAGCAGTGTCGTTTTGCCGCTGATGTCACCGTGAAACAGCAGCAAGCGCGTTCCAGTCGGGTCAGTGCCGCATAATTCATTGCGTGAGGCTGCGCCAGCGGCGATCGTTTGCGGTTGGCCGTTAGCAGCGATCCACGCGATTTGTTTGGCAACCGGATCATAAGCCAGCACGCGTAATGCGCCGCCCGTCGTATTGGCAACGCTCGCGCCAGCGGTGGCTGCCGTGCTGACGACAGCAGCGACAGTGGCTTGTGTCACAGCAGCGGCAGGTACTTTGGTCGCAGCAGGCGCGACTGTGGCAGGTACGCTGGTGGCAGGTACTTTGGTAGCGGGTAAGGCCGTCGCTGGCACAACTGGCGCTTTCGTCGGCGCGGCGGTGGTGGTTGCTTTAGGGACAGCAGTGGTCGGCTGCGCGGCTGAGATTTTGGTGGGGACGTTGGTAGCGGGTATAACGGTGGCGGCTACGGCGGGTGCGGCTACTATTGCGGTAGCTACGGTGGATGCGACACTTACAGCCGTCGGCACAATGGCGGGCAGGGTCGTTGCTGCATCGGTCGCCGCAATCGCACTGGTGGCAAGCGCAGCGGTGGTGGCAGGCACAATGGTGGCGGGCAGAGTGGGCAAGGTGGTTGTGGCTTGCCCACCGAAAGTGCAGCCTGCCACGCCAGCGGACAGTACAAATAAAATGACTGGAAAACTCAAAATCCGTCGCTGCATCAGATACCTCATAGAAGGTGAATAGGTTTCGTCGCGTTTGCACATTCTAACCTGATCTGCAAACGCGGCAAAACGCAATCCGAGCGACGGCGCGGACTACAGACTACAAAACTTTGGGCGTCTCTTCATCGCTCAGCGTCACATTGAGTTCGCTCAAGTCCAGCTTACGCAGCAGCTTGAGCGGAAACTTATCGCCAAACTTGAAACCGTTCAATACGCGATTAAGCGCATCAATGCCGCTGACCGCCTCGTTATTGATCGATACCACGATGTCACCTGCCGTGACGCCTGCGCGCGCCGCCGGACTGTTCTCGACCACTTCGTGAACGTAGACGCCGTGCGTTTGCGTCAGGTTGTGATGCGCGGCTAAGCCTTCGTACAAGCGCTGACGTTCGCCCGCGATGCCCAAATGCGGACGGCGTACGGTGCCATGTTCGGCCAATTCGCTGATCACTTTCTGGATCGTAGCGCTGGCAACCGCGATGTTGACGCCTTGCGCTTCGGTCATGCTGGCCGTGTTCAGGCCGATCACCTGTCCGGCACTGTTGACGAGCGGCCCGCCCGACATGCCAGGGTTGAACAATGCGCTGGTCTGGATCAAGCTGCCCATGAGTTGACCGGACGGCCCGCGCAGTTCGCGATTCAACGCGCTGATCACGCCGCTCGTCACGACCAGCCCATCGCCATCCGGGTTGCCGAGCGCAATCACGACTGCGCCGACTTTGAGCGTGCTGCTGTCGCCAAACGTCACCGCGTGCAAATCGGACGCTTCGACCTTGATCAGCGCCAGATCGGTATCCGGGTCTTTGCCGATCCGTCTGCCGTCCATGCTCTTGCCGTTCGTCAGGTGAATGCGTACTTCTTGCGTGCCGCTCACAACGTGATAGCTGGTGACAATGTAGCCTTTTTGAGCATCAACCACGATGCCAGAACCATGATTGACGCGTGAGCGCCCCATCCGCCAACGGCCACGGCCACCACGTCCGCCTTCTTCTTCGCGCCGTTCGACGCGCACTACGGACGGCGTGAGCGACTCGGCAATCGCGCTGATTGCCTGTGAATATTGTTCGAGAAACGCCTGTGCAGAACTTAAATCAGCCATTTTTCAGCTCCATAATGAGTCATTTCGAGTCACTTCAATTTCTGAAGTGATTTGAGTATAGGAGCATGACTTGAAAAAGTCAAGTGACCAGTTTATAATGCTCTATAATGGGGTTAACGATTAAAGAGGCTGTTGAGCATGTCAACCAAAACTGAGACAAAGATCGACGGAAAGCGGACTGATCACAAGACGTACGGGCTGGATTGTCCGATCGCCCGATCGCTGGACGTGATAGGTGATCGCTGGACGCTGCTCATCATCCGCGATCTGATCGCAGGGCGCACCAAATATCAGGATTTGCTCGAATCGCTGGAAGGTATCTCGACTAACTTATTGGCCGAGCGGCTCAGTCGGCTGGTTGAAGAAGACATTGTGACCAAAATTCTGTACAACGAAAAGCCGCCGCGCGCCGAATATCAGCTTACCGAACAGGGTCAGCAGTTGGCCGCCGTAGTGGACTCGCTGTTTCATTGGGGCGTTCAGTGGCGCGGGTGGGGTGATGCACCCGAACTGCGCAGCCTGCGCGAACTCATGATCCACACGTTGGCGCTCAAGCCTGAAGATGTGCGGATCGTCAAGGCAAAGCGTTCGCGCGTTCGGTTTATATAACCAGCAATGACCAATAATCGCCAGCAAGCGGCGCGGCGCGTCGGTCTGACACGTGCTGATTCGCAAGCGTATTATGAACGCGGGTTGCAAGCATTCGCGGCTGGCGATTATGAAAACGCGCTGCTCGATCTCTCCGAGGCGATTCATTACGACGCTCGCCGTGCCGAACTGTACAGCGCACGCGGCGTGATCGCAATGGAAGCGGGCAAAGCTGACGACGCTACCGCCGATTTTCAGCAGGCACTGAAATTGAGCAAGCGCCAATGGTTAGCGCATTACTCGCTAGGGATCATGGCTTTCAACCGCCGCGAATGGGATCAGGCAATTGAGGCGTTCACGAGCGCCCAGAAAATCGCGCCGGGGCGTCCCGAACCGTGGTATTACCGCGCTGTGGCGTATCACAACAAGCGTGATAAAGAGTCAGCATTTGCGGATATGCAGATCGCGCTGCGCTGGTTCGAGGAGGGCGATAAACGGCGCAATGATGCGAATAAGTGGCTGAAAGAATGGACGCCTGCCGAAAAGCCTTAGCAGGTTGTACTGTGCCGCAATTTTAGGTTATGCAAGCCCACGCCGCACGCGCCGATAGGCCAACACTGTGAACAGCACGCTCGTGAGCAATGGCGCGAGCAGCGTAAAAACATACCAAAATACCGGCCACCGGAGATGAGGTAGCACGATGATATAAAATGCTTCCTGAACAATGATTGTGAGTATCATAGCGAAGGCTGCTGCACCGACGGCATCTTTAATCCATTGACCACTCGCCATACTCATTGAAATAGCGGCAAAAAGCCAGAACAGTAGTCCAATATTATCGAGCACTCCATAAAAGACTCCGACAGGAATGTTTCCTGCCATGAATTCCAGCAAATAGTAAATCGCAGGTGGCAGATAAAATCCAGCAATCAGTGCAAACCATCCACGCATTCGGCGTAACGCGCCGAGCCAATAGGCGGTCAATATCTGTGCATCCGAAACAGTTGTTAACATAAGCAGCGTATAGCTATCGTTGGCTCTTTCACGAGCTACAAACAATGCGGCGCGTGCCGCAATCCACGCCGAAAGAAACAGTGGAAAAAAGTGGATAAACGCATTGGATAAGCTGAATCTAAATGGGGAATAGCGAAATCTATCTGCAACCGATAATGCGCCGATCAGCAAGCCAACTACAAGATTGATCGCGAATGCGCGCCGACTCATGCCGCGTCCAATCGGATGCGCCAGCCGCCGATAGACCGGGTTAGCGCGAAATAAGCTGTTGATGGTGTGCTTCAAGTTGCTAATCCTTTTCGGACGGCCTTACGGAATACATGCTGAATTATAGAGTCGATGCAGTGTGAGAGCAAATCGCACGCGCAAGCAATCAAGCCTGTACAAGCACAATCGCGCGCTTATCGCTACAATAGCTGAGCAATTCCTCAGCAGCGGTTTGGCGCGGAGCCTTACATGAACGATCCGTTAATTAGTCGTACCATTAAACATTACCGAATCGATAAGATGCTCGGACAGGGCGGTATGGGTGCTGTGTATCGCGCCACCGACCTGCAATTACAGCGGCCTGTAGCCTTCAAAGTGATGCATCCGCAGTTCGCCGTGCAGCACGAATTTCAGCAGCGCTTTTTGCAGGAGGCGCGTGCATCGGCAGCGTTGGATCATCCGAATATCATCCGCATTTACGAGTTCGACCTGGACAACAAAATGCTGTACATGGTCACCGAATTCGTGGCGGGCGGCAGCTTGCGCGATTACCTGAAACAACTTTACGATCAGCGCAAATTTATCGAGGTCAGCGAAGCAATGGCGCTCACTCGCCAGATCGCGGACGCGCTGGATTACGCACACTCACAAGGCGTCTTGCATCGCGACGTGAAGCCGGATAACGTGCTACTCAAAATTTCCAGCAGCAGCGGCGATGAAGTGTCCTTTCGCGGCATTCTGACCGATTTCGGGTTGGCGAAGTTGGCAGAAGGCGGCTTTCAATCGATGGCCGATAGCCCCACCGGCACGCTGCCGTATATGTCGCCGGAACAAGCGATGGCTGAAAATCTGGATGGGCGTACCGATTTATACGCGCTTGGCGTGATGCTCTACGAACTGACCACCGGACGGCTGCCCTTCACGCCGCGCAACGTGCCGGAAGCGATTAAGATGCACACGAGCGTTGAGCCGGATCGTCCGACGGCGGTACGTGCCAGCTTATCACCCGCGCTTGGCGATGTGATCCTCAAAGCAATGGCAAAGAAGCCTGCCGATCGCTTTCAGAACGGCGCAGAATTCGCCAGAGCACTGCGCGCGGTGGAGGCCAGCGGCGGCCAGATCAAACGGAGTGCCGACGGCGCGAATGCGGGTCGCGGCAAACCAGTTGAAGCCCTGCCCGAAAAAGTCGAGTCGCTCAGCACCTATTTACAATCGATGGCACAGGCGGGTAACGCGCCAGTCATGCCCGCTGCGGCGAGTGGTGAGGTGGCAGCGGATCAACTGGTGATTGTGACCGAAGGCGCACCCCCGCGTACCGTCCCGATCGCCAAGAATCCCACCGAGATCGGGCGTGGCGACGATATGGATTTAGTGCTGGCGTCGCCCAAAGTATCGCGCCACCAGGCACGGCTGGAACGTCGCAAGGACGGCCAGTATACGATCATGGATTTGGGTAGTTCGAACGGCACCTTTTTGGGCGAGGCCAAACTGCTCAGCAACATTCCCGAAGTGTGGGCACCCGATGTGATGGTACGCATGGGTGGTTTCTGGTTGACGTTGCAGCGCGCCTCGCAAAGTTTCCTGACCGGGCGCGGGGTGCAAAACGTGCCCTCGATGGTATCACCAGCGGGAATGGCGCCCGATTATCCTAAAGAAGGTCCACAGCTCGGCCAACTGCTCAATCCGGCGTTGGCAGGTCAACAAAGCAGCATCGCAATCCACCTGGAGCCGCCCGCGCTGGTGGTTGAACCCGGCGGACGGATTGATATGCGCGTCGAGATCATCAATCAGAGCGAATTAGTCGAGCATTACCAGTTCGAGATCATTGGTCTGCCGCGCGAGTGGTGTACCGTGCCGCTGAACACGTTGCAGCTTATGCCGAGCGGTAAGGGCAGCGTCTCGCTCAACTTTCACCCGCCGCGCAACTGTAAAAGCTCAGCCGAACCACATCCGTTCACGGTACGCATTACCAGTCAGGAGCGCGGCAAAGAGATCGGGCGCGCCAACGCTTTGCTAACGATTAATTCGTTCTTCCAGTTCGAGGGCGATATGCAGCCGCGCCGTATTCGCAATCGGGGCGAACTGCGCATCAAAATCACCAATAAAGGCAACGCGCCGGAGTCGTTCACGCTGTCGCCGCACGATCGCGAAGAAGCGCTGCATTACGATCCGCCCACGCGCTCGGTCAGCATCATGCCCTGCGAAAGCGAAACGGTGGCCTTTTTCGTGCGTCCGGTCCGCCGTCCACTGATCGGGCTGAGCAGCAAAACTTACGCGCTGGAAGTGGGCGTCGGCGCATCAGCGGGCACCACTCAGAATTTGCCGGGCGAATTGTTCGCTACGCCGTCGATCCCGTGGTGGCTGCTGGCGTTTTTGCTGCTGTTGTGCTTATTATGTTTGCTGCTGTTATACCTGATCATCCCCAAACCGACGCCAATTGTCACGCCCACCGCGAACACGACCGTCACGCTTCAGCACGGGACGCTCAACAGTTGGCTGACCAACACCGCTAATGCGTTCGATGCACGGCAAGCAGCGACTGCAACTTCACGCTTCCAGACGGCAGTACCTGTTACGCAAACGCTCGCGGCTCAAACCAGTGCCGCACAGGCCGCTCAAACGAATGCCGTGGTGGTGATCACGCAAACCGGACAAGCCAATGCGCAGGCCAGCGCGCAAGCGGCCAGCATTAATGGGTCGCTGACCGCAATCGCGCAATCGCGGACGCCAACGCCTAAGCCCTGACCCCTTCCTAAATCCTTCCCCGATTACAGGGCAGGACTTCGATACGCTGACTCCCTTCCCCTGTATGCGGGGGAAGGGTGGGGGTTAGGGGTTCATATGGGGAAGGGGTCAAGTTTACCAACCCTTCCAAAACAAACCAATTATCGCGATTTAGTTTGAAAGGTTTTAGTGGATTCAGCCAACTGCGCTGTACTTTGTGATAGTGCCGCCTACGGCACTTGCAAGCGTCACAAACCTATGTTAGACTGTGTGTGCCTTATCGCAAACCTGTATCACACGTTTTAAGGTTTCATCTGGGTTAGATCAGAAGGCCACCTGCCAACATGCCTGAAAAAATTTTAGTAATCGATGATGAAGAGACGACCGTTCAGTTGATCAGTATTTTGCTGGAACGGCGCGGCTACGAAGTGATCCGCGCGCTGCGAGCAGAAGACGGCCTGCGCAAAGCATACCGCACGCATCCCGATCTGGTGCTGCTGGATATTATGATGCCGGATATGGATGGTTGGGACGTGTGCCGTCGCCTGCGTGAACTGTCCGACGTGCCGATTGTGTTCCTGACTGCACGCAGTGATATGCGCGATGTAGTGCGTGGGCTGGAAATGGGCGCCGACGATTACATTGTCAAACCGTATGACAACGACGAACTGGTCGCGCGTGTGCGTGCCCATTTGCGCCGATCGCCTGCGCCGTCCGTATCTGAAGAATTAGTGTTCGACGGTGGCGACTTTCGGATCAACTTCATCAATCGCGAAGTACGCGTCCGCAATAACACCGTTCATCTGACGCCCAAAGAGTTCAGCTTACTCGGTGTATTGGTGCGCAATGCTGGCCGTGTGATCACGCGCACCGAGTTGGTCAAAGAGGCATGGGGTCCGGAATATACGGACACGATGGATAGCCTCAAATTGTACATTCACTATCTGCGCCAAAAAGTCGAAACCGATCCGCAGCGCCCGGATTATATCCTGACTTCGCGCGGCGTCGGCTATCGCTTCGCAAACCGTTAGTGAGCGCTCAGGGCGTGGTGGACAGCGGCTTGCCAATAACCTGCTGAGTCGTTTTACGGACAAATTCAGGATACGGAATTTCGATGCGGTTACCGTCGGCATCTTTGGCGATCACGTACAGATCATCCAACGATTCAAGGCGTTTCGTGAATAAAATGCCGTCCAGATGATCGAGTTCGTGTTGAATCATGCGCGCGTCCCAACCCGCGAACGTGCGATCCTGTTTGTTGCCCTGTTCATCCATATATTTCACGCGAATTTCAAGATCGCGATCGGTGTAGCCCATCATGCCAGGGATGCTCAAACAAGCATCAAAACCGCGCTCGACCCCTTCACGCTCCACAATTTCCGGGTTGACCATGATCGTTGGTTCAATTGGCGGCAGCTCTGCTTCCGATTCGTCGTCTGTTTCCGGTTCGTCATAATAGCCGAGCAGCACCGCAAACACGCGCTTCGATACGCCGATTTGTGGCGCGGCTAAGCCAACTGCCGGGTTTTCTTCGATCGTGTCGCGCAAATCCTGAAAGAGCGCCTTGATCTCACGATTGATCTTGTGAACCGGCTCGGATTTAGTGGTGAGAAACTTCTCATGCTTGCTGATCGTTAGAATTTTTCGGACTGCCATTTGATTCCGTTAAACCTTGTGTGTACAGGTTCATTGTCGCATATCGAGGCACAAAATTCAACCTGCATTCAGGTGTTTTGGGGATTCTTTCAGCGCCAACTGAAATCGCTGGCCTCAAAGAGCACTCGCAAAAAGTAGCGCCGCTCATCGTCGGTCATGGCGCGCGGATGGGCATATTGTTCGATGTAGCCGGTGAACAGATCGACCGTCAGCAAATGCCCGTCGTACACAAAAAGCTGGTCCATGAAAAAACGCTGCTGAAAGTTTGTCTGGTCAAAATACAGATTGCCGAGTCCATAGTGTATGAAGGCCTGACCGCCACGTGTCACCGGATAAAACTCGAAGGTTTGCGGTGTGTGCGCTTGTGTGCCGATCACGACGGATGCGCCTAAATCGGCCAGTTCACGAAAATCGATGCGCTGCTGATCAAGTGGGCGGAATGAGGTGAGTTCTTTGTATTGCACGCTCACAATCAGCACATCGCTTTGTTTTGCCAACTGTGGAATCACGCTGCGCAGCCAGTTGCGATCGCAATACGCCGCGCCGGGATGATCAGCCGTGACGAGCGCATATGCTGGCCCCACCCAATTGCACGAAAGCAGCGTGATCCGGTTGTCGTGATGGGTTAATGGCAAGGGTTGCCGCGCTTGTGCCAATGTTTCGCCGCCCGCGATGGTGGCGATGTGCTCCGCACGGTATAAATCCAGCGTGTGCAAATAAGGCGCTGTGCCGTAATCAAGATTGTGATTGCCAGACAGCTCCACAATATTCACGCCAAGGTACGGCAGCAGCGGAAATACCGAGTCTTTGGTGCAGAACAAATCGAACGGAATCTGTTGCAGTTTGGGTGAACGAATACAGGTCGGATCGAAAGCGACTTCATTGCTGATATGAAAAAAGTCGGCGTGGCGCGTGTAGTCGCGGATACCATCGCCTGCCCACATAACGCCGTGTTGATCGATTGCGTCAGCGGTCAGGCGCGCGATTGCGGTAGTGCCGGACATCACTACGCGCGTAAGTTTTTCCGGTTGATAAGTTGGCGTGGCGCTGGCAAAAGCGAATGCATAGGTGCTCAAATCAGTATCGAACGGCAGTTGTTCATCGATTCGTAGCATCCGGTCGCGCACTGTGAGCCGATCGAATGACAGCAGTGTATACAGTGAACGATATTGCCAGAGCGTCGTTTGCAACACATCCGCCGCAACTAACCGCGTTTGCACCGCCAACGGAACGCCAAAGCTGCGCAGTGCATCGGCGGTTGGTGGATCAAGGATCAAATTCGGATCAAGCTGACCATTACGGATCGCGCGTAATTGATCACTGCTGATTGTGCCCTGCAAACTTGGAAAGGCGACCGCTGGAACAAACAGCGCGATCCCGCTTGCGCCGCGCGCCGGATAGGGAGCGCTGCTTGCCATCGATATGAGCATCAGCAATACGAGCATCAGTGCCAAACAAGCGCAGTGCCGTTTGCGCACACAACGAAATGGCCTATACTCAATAGTGCACAGTTTGGTAAAGCTCAAAAAGGAACTACTCGCAAATGCGCATTTTAACAAAATCGTTTCGTATGGTTGGGTTGCTTATCGCATTGTTGTTGATATTAAGTGCCGTCGGCTTAGCGTCTGCGCGAACGACGCCTACCATGCCCACATTGCAAGCGACTGCTGATGTCACCGCTACGCCGATTGATCCGAACGCAGTGGTCAAGCTGACGATTGGTATTGAGTTTACCTCACCGCTCGATAAAGATGTCGTGATCAACCGTATCCTCAGCTTCAAAGGGCAAGCTAATCACCGCATGACGGTCACTATCAAGCTGCTGACAGGTAATATGTCCGTCAAAGCTTATGTGAACACACAAACCGATACTGAAATCGGCTATGCCGAAGGTATTTTTGTGGATACCATGTCGTTGACGCTCAAACTTCCGCAAGATGGCAACTATACGATTAAAGTAGTTCCAGGTGACCCCGGTGCGGGCGATTTTGCAGCAGGTACGTTCTCGGTCGTGGTCAATGATGCGCCAGCAATAACTGCGGCAACTATGGCGGCTACGAAGCTCGTCACCAAGTAGGCGCCCTTTTCTAATGTGAAAGGGCAGTTAAAATAACGGTTGTCCGCAGCTGACCCTTTGTTTGGCGTTCGTGTTTCAGTCTGAGCAGTTATGATCGGTGACTGTACTGGTAGAGAGAAGAAAGCTCTTCAGGCTTCGTAATGCGCACATTCAAGTCTTGCAAAAGACCATCGGATAAATCATATATCCAGCCATGCACCGCAAGCGTTTGACCGCGATCCCATGCACTCTGAACAATTGTCGTGTGACATACATTGCTGACCTGCTCGACCACGTTCAGTTCGCATAATCTGGCGAGTCGTTCTGGTTCTTCGGGAATCGCCTCTAACACATCCTGATACTTTTGATAGATATCTTTGATGTAACGCAGCCAGTTATCGATTAAGCCCAGCTGGCTGCTTTGCATCGCCGCCTTTACGCCCCCACAGCCATAATGTCCGCAAACAATAATATGCTTGATCTGAAGCATCTCGACTGCAAATTGAATGCACGATAAGCAGTTGAAATCAGTATGAATCACAATATTAGCGACGTTGCGATGCACAAAGACTTCACCTGGCAGCAAGCCAATAATTTCATTGGCAGGAACGCGGCTGTCGGCGCAGCCAATCCATAAATATTCCGGCGATTGCTGAGCTGCTAATTTCCCAAAGAACTCAGGATCACGACGTTTGATCTCATTTGACCATGTGCGATTATTTTGGAAGAGGTGCTCTAAATCTGGCATGGTTTGGCGTCTGAATCTTTCATTGATGTAATCAAAAAGCTGTCATGATATGATCGTTGCTATAAATTTAATCCATGCAAAATAGGTATTCATGCGAGTCGATTACCCCCTCCATTGCTGAAAAGGGGGTGTTACTACGTTCAGAAAAAAGTTTTACTGCCCGATCGTAGCAGTAGTCACGAACTTGGGTGCGCCGATCGATTTGACGCATGTTTCGTTCGGCGCTTTGGTCGGGTCATTGATGAACGCGACCACGATGTTGAACGGGCATTTGCTGCTCAGGCTTGCGCCGTGCCCGGAGTCTGGGATTTCAACGAAGTAGCTCCTGCTCAATTCATCGGCTACGCCCTTTGAGTAAGCGGGCGGCGTTACCGGATCGTAGGAACCGGCCATGACCAGCGTTGGAATGTCGCTCTTGACAGCTTGGTTCTCGACGGCAGGCGATGGCTTGACGCCCCACTGCTTGCACAAATCGAACTCGCCAGCATTACCCGGCATGTAATAGTTGATAATCTGCTTGGGCACCCCGTTGGCAGCCGCTTGCACTTTATCAAGTGAACTGAAGGGTACCGTTTCCTGACAGTTAACCGAGAAGTACATCCCCAAACTGATCGTCTTGTCTTCATTGATGTAGAAAACGGTGAAGCTGGCAATCGTGTCGAGCTTGCCATTGTGCGCGCTGTAGATCAACGCCGGAAGCTGCGGGATCAATTGCGTGACATAAAACGAGTTGAACAGGAAGCTGATCAAGCCATTGCCATCGATCACCACATCATATTGGGTCGGATCCTGGCCGGTGAAATCGCTTGCTTTGACGGTGACCGGATTAGCATTCAGCTTATCCACGGTATCGTAGAAGGTCTTTTCCAGGTTCGGGAATGCTTTGTTGCACTTGGCATCCGCCGCGCAGCCGTCCCACAACTGCTTGAACACGCGCTGTGTGTTCGGGATGTAGCCCGCGATCAGGTCAACATCCAGTGGTTCTACGCTGTCGATCACTGAACTACGCACGTTCTTGCCAAAATCACGCATGACCGTCAGTGCAAGCCGCGTGCCGTACGAAATACCGTATACGTCGAGCATTTTGTAGCCGAGTGCCTGCCGAATAGCGTCCACATCGGCGGCATTTTGTGCCGAGTTGTAGACTGACAGGTTATCGCCACTCTTGAGCAGCCGCTTCTGACACACGAGCGCTGCATCATTAGCGCGCTTCGACGATTCGGTGGGACTCAGCTCAACCGAGATCAGGTCGTGATCGAGCTTGGTGTTTTCATCACACGACAGCAGCGGTTTGGAATAGCCCGTGCCGCGTTGATCGAACATGATCACATCGCGTTTTGCCAGGAAGGCGCTGAATGAACTCAGGTAGTCGCCCGCCTGAATCAGCGAATAGCCGCCTGGTCCGCCGTCCAGATAAATGACCGGATCAGCGGCAGGTGTGGCAGCCGTCGATTTGAACACCGCTACGGCGATCTGGATGGTCTTACCGTTGTCTGCTTTGGTGTGATCTTCCGGCACGGTGACCATGCCGCACCTATAATCAGTGCCTTCGGTCATGCCGCTCAAGCCCTGATTGGTGGTATCGAACTGACAAGCGCTTTCAGTAAACTTCGGGGTGCCCGACTGTGCGGCTGACTGCGTAGCTGCTTGTGTGGCGACCGACGCAGCGGCGTATGTCACAGGCATAACAGCAAGCTGAGCCGCAAATACGGCACTTATTGCAACTGCCAGCCCAGTACGGAAACGTTTTGCAACCATGAAACGTGATCCTCTTGTTTTCCACTTATTCGACGTAGGGTAACACAGATTAACACTCCTTATTATAACATCACGCAGACGCAACGCCCCTCATTTTTGACCTTTTCGGGGTTGTATATGTTCAGGGCAGCCAATGCGGGTTGCTGGCATTATCGACCAGTTTGCGGGTAGTCGCAGTCTTGAAATCGTACAGCCAGATTTCTGGTTTTGCGCCCTGCCCACCAATTAAGTAACGCTCAAAGATCAGTTGGTCACCTGCTGCATTCAAACTCAGGTTCGTATGCGCGTATTTCGGATCGACGACCAATGGCGATGCTTGCCCGGTTGCCACATCCACCCGATAAATTTGCTTGTCCTGCGTGATCAGGGGCCCCGCCATGCGACGCGGCATGATCAGTGTTTTGCCATCGGGCATCCAGATCGGGTCAATGTCGTCGCTGCCAGCGGTATCAGGGATCAAATCGTGCTGCACAACCGGATCGCTCGATAAATCAGCAATGACGATATGCGTCACCACCTGATCATTCGCCTGTACCGTCTTGGGGAACCAGATAGACCGACCGTCCGGCGAAAATCTGCCGACGCTGCCCTGAAACGCCTGAATATCAACATCTTTGCCCGTCGCAAAATCATGTACAACGATCGCGCCGACGTTCGCATCAAAAAACGCCAGCTTTTGGCCGTCCGGTGACCAGCGCGCCTGATAACCCAACTGCTGGCTGGATTTGTACAACGGCGCGGCCTGTCCGCTCGCCATATCATATAACCAGATGCGCGGCGCGCCCGGTGGCAGATCGGTGCCGGTATTCAGGGCTTCATAATCGAAGGCGACCATCTTCCCATCAGGCCGCACAGCGACTTCCATGCACGTTGCATCTTTGCAATCGTACAGCGTGCGTAAGTCACCGCGCGCCGGGTCGTACTGCATCAGGTTGGACGTGCCTTCTTTGGTTTGTTCGCTGTACACCACCAATCCATTTTGCGCAGTGTCGAAATCGAACAAGCCGTAGCTGCTGTTGGTGATTTGCTGCCGCGCATCCGGCTTATTCGGATCGATTGCCCACAAGTTGATCGCCCGCGCATCGTAAGGGCCGGTATACAGTACCAGCGCATTTGAACCACGGTGTATTGTCAGCTGATCGCCATGCACAATCACACCGCCGATCGCCAGCATCAGCACGCTGATCGCCGCAATCATCACCGTATCGAAACGATCAACGCGCAATGTGCGCAAGGCAGGCTTAGACCAGGAACTTGCCGTTTTCAAAAAACTTTTCGCCATCGACAACAATCTCAGTATTGGTACGGGTATCGCAAATCATATCCCAATGCACGGCAGATTTGTTGACGCCGCCTGTGATCGCATACGATTCACCAACGGCCATATGCACCGTACCGCCGATCTTTTCGTCAAACAAGATTTGCCCCGTGAAGCGATCGATGAATTTATTAGTGCCGATCGCGAATTCGCCTAAGCGCCGCGCCCCTGCATCGGTATCCAGCATGGCGTTCAAAAACGCGGCGTTGTGTTCAGCGCGCGCTTCAGTGATCAAGCCGTCCTTAAACACGAGTTCCGCGCCGCGTACCATGCTGCCCTGATAGACCAGCGGAAAGGTGAAACGTACCCAACCGTTCACGCTGTTCTCGACCGGACCCGTGAAGAATTCGCCATCCGGGAAGTTGAATGTGCCATCGGCGCTGACAAACGTGCGTCCATCAATGCTCATTGTCAGATCGATATTGTCGCCGTGAACGTGCATGTACTTTTTGCCGTTCAGATAATCGACTAAATGCTGTTGTTCTTTCGCCAGATCGAGCCAGTATTGAACCGGATCATCTAATTGCAGCATACACGCGCCGTACACAAAATCCTCATATTCATACAGCGACATATCCGCGTCCTGCGCATAGGCGCGCGTCGGAAACAAGGTTGTGCAGCGGCGCAGGGTGAGATTAGCTTCGCGCACCATCTGAATATTGATCAAACCGCCGCGCGCACGCTGCCGCGCCTTGGCTTTGTCCATGCTGAATGCACTCGTGGCGTGCGTACTTTCGTCAGCCTCGATACGTATGATCACGTTGGCGGTTTCATACATCAACTTGAGCATCGGGTTGATCGCCTCAAGCTGCTGCTCCGAGCCATTGCGCAGCATGATCACATCTTCATCGCTGAGATGGATGTAACTGAACGGGTGGCCGCCCGCTTTGAGTGTCTCCTCGGTCAGCGCTTGCATGAGTGGTTGCGCGGCGGGTGATGTGCCGCGAAACACGACCAGATCGCCCGGCTTGACCTTCGTTGAATAGTTGATCAGTACCTGCGCCATTTTTTGAATACGGTTGTCCATAAAGTCCCCAATAGAGTCAACATGAAGTGAATGACAAGCTATTGTGATCCAAAGTAGCCAAAAAAGCTGCAATCGTAGTATTTGCTTCAGGGCTGTTGTACAAAAGGCAAACCGAGATTATGTGGCAGCGCTATTTTCTTTTGCTTGATTTGTCCTGAGCTTTCTTCAGATTTTCGGCGCTTCTAAATTTAACAATTTCGCCTATTAATCCTAGTGGCAATGGTTTATCTATCGGAAACCTTACAGCGCCTTTGCTGCCTTCGTAAAGTGATAATTCACGCTCAAATGCCTGAATCCCACTTGCGGTCGGATAAAATCCAATGTGGTTTTTAAGCACGGCAAAATAAACCAAATTACCTTTCAGGGCAAAAGCAGACATTTGATAGCTAATCTTTTCTTCTGCGTCGGGAGCGGCTGCTTTAATCGTTGCTCGCAGCGCTTCCAGTATTTTTTGTATATTTTCAGGGAAAGTTGCGATGTATTCATCAATTGAATTAAACCTATCTTGATTACTTTCCATAGTTGCCTTTCCTGATACTTGATTAGCAAGGAACTGCCCCACCGTATAGCCAATATAGAGTGAGCGGACACGCTATTGTGATCCAAAGTAACCAAAGGCGCAATTTTAATAGAGCACACGCTGACCTATAGGTCGGGGCATTCTAAGCAGCACATCAGCTTGCATAAAAGTTCAAATAACCTATAATTAACTTTGTACGTGCAGCGCATTATAAGACGATACAACAGTATAAAGGGAAAGCAAATGACTATTCACATTGAATGGGACAATGCCGAACGCACTATTGTTCGCGCTGAATTCAACGATCCGTACACCTGGGACGAGTACGATGCAGCGTCCAGCAAGATTCGCGACATGGTGGCAGGCGTTTCGCATCGCGTCGATATGATCACGCTGCTCAACCCAAAGATATCGCAACCGCCAGGAAATGGTTTTCCGCACTATCGACGCACCATGCTTCAAATGCCTCCTAACTTCGGCTTGTTCGTGTCAGTTGGCGCAGGCAATCCAGTTGCACGTATGATCATGTCAACGCTCATTAAGGTGCTGCGTATGAAAACGCCGTCAGCCTTCGCTAATTCGTTAGAAGATGCGCGCGCCCTCATTGCGCAGTGCCGAGCCGCTGAATCAGCGCAAGCCGCTGTTGTGGGAAATTCATAAAACGACGCTTGATCTTCGCGCTTAGCTCAACTATAATACAAGCGTTCTTTGCGATGCATCAGCCTGAAGGAGACGTTTTCATGTCCATTATTACCCCTAAAATGACGACTGTGAAAATGACAGTAAACGCCGTCATAATCCTGGCAGGCTGCATCAGATAGCTTTTAGCGCTTTCTCTTTTCTTCGATCCTAGCTTCTATCTGAGGCTGCCCAACCGGGTGGCCTTTTTGAGTCCCTCAAAAGGCTGTACATGACGTATGGCCTTTTTGCTTTGTGTAGCCCGTTGCAGGAGGAACCGATCGTGACTAATCAACCCGCATTTGGCAATCTGTTCATTGGTAAGCTGATTCGGCTGACCGCCAAGAAACCGGAGGATAAAGATACGCTGTCACGCTGGACACACGACGCCGAATATATGCGCCAACTCAATTTCGATGCCGCACTACCAAAGCCGCCTGAGCACTTTGAAGACAAAAAGGATAAGGACAAACACCCTGACAACGGGCGACGTTTTAACTTCATGTTCCGCACGCTCGACAGCGATAAGTTGATCGGTCAGGGTGGTCTGAACGTCAGTTGGAATAATCAGGCGACGTGGGTATGGCTCGGCATTGGCGAACCGGATTATCGCGGCAAAGGCTACGGCTCGGATGCGATGCGCTTGCTCGTCAATTACTCGTTCCGCGAGTTGGGTTTGTATCGCGTTGGGTTAGGCGTGTTCGGTTATAACACGCGCGCCATGCACGTCTACGAGAAGCTCGGCTTTGTGCATGAAGGCGCAATGCGTCAGTCGCTGTATCGCGAAGGTGAGCACCACGATACGTATGGTATGAGCATTTTACGCCCCGAATGGGAAGCACAGCAGGCGGTTTTGAGCACTGAAACGGCCCTGGTCGCGGCGGAATCGCTGACTTGATTTTGCATGGCCTTTCCATTGCGGCGAGGCCATTTTTGAAAGGATTACGATCATGACGATTGCATTGGATACGTTATTCACCGGACAGTTGATCCGGTTGTCCGCCTACGGAACTGCGGTCAAAGAAGCACAGGCGCGTTGGTCGGAGGATGCAGAATATCAGCGCTTGTTGGCTAGTGATGTGGCCGCGCCACGTCCGCCCGCTTTTTTCGATGAAGAGGACGAGGACGAAAACTATGCTTTTGCGATTCGCACGCTGGACGACGACAAGCTGATCGGTGAGTGCAATTTGTGGCCGATGTGGAATCATCAGAACGCCTGGTTAGCGATCGGCATTGGTGAGCCGGATTATCGCGGCAAAGGCTACGGCACAGACGCCATGCGCGTGCTGATCGGCTACGGCTTCCGCGAACTCGGCTTGTATCGCATCACGTTGAGCGTGTTCAGCTATAACACGCGCGCGATCCGGTCGTATGAAAAAGTCGGCTTTGTGCGCGAACAAGTGCAGCGCGCCGCTCTGTTCCGTGATGGAGAGCGTTACGACATGTACATCATGGGCTTGCTGCGCCCTGAATGGGAAGCACAGCAAACAAGTTAACTCAGCAAGCGTGCCCTGCCTTGAAGGGCAGGACTCATACAGAAGAAATACTGCATTCGTTTTCAGCCCCGATGTTCAGGCCGGGGCATAGCCTGATCGCTGACCTACTTGCTTTTGCTCGCCGCTGACGGCGCAGTCAATGCTAACGTATAGCTCGCTTTTTGTTCGGAGGCGTCCGAGCGTAAATCTTGCTCTATATCGCCAATCGCAACCAGGTACAAGCTTTTGCTACCGCCTACATCCAACGTGCTGGACAGAATTTTGTCACCCGCCAGGATTGCAGTCGTGTAGATGATACCGGAGTCGTCAACGGTTTCGATACGCATGGAGGGCGCATAATCGCCGTTGCTAGGCACGTAGGCCAGGCCAAAGTTATCGGTGCTGTCGATGGCATACACAGCCCCATACACCACCCCTTTAGCTTTGCTGCTGAACGTACCCTTGACCGTTTTTCCTTTTTCGAGCAAGGGCGCGACATCAACATGGAGCGTGAAGCTGCCATTGGTCTTGCTGGCCGAATCGCGCGCAATCCCTACCGTGTAATCCCCATCCTCAGGCAGCGAAACAGCGAATACGCTTCCTTTGCCACCCCCAGGACAAGGATCGACGATTTAGAGGTGTCCGCAATCTTACGCCCCTTGCTATTCTGCAAAGTAAAAATCGGCGTAGCCAAAATCGAGTAGTCTTTGTTCGCGACCGGAATGAATTGGATAACGACCACATCCTTAGCCTGGCCGGTGAACTGAAACGAAACATTTGCCGCGTTACTGGTAATTTCGCCTGTGACCGTATCGCCATACTTGATCGAACTGGCGGCATCACTGCTGGACGATTGAGCACGGCTGGTGCTTATGCTTGCCAGAGAAAGTGCAAAGGCAGCTACAAGCGAAAAAGTACGTATCTTCGAGAAGTACTTAAGCATGGAGAAAACCCTTTATTGTGTAAACAATCGATTTGGAGATGTGCCACCGCTCAGATTATTGGCGAAAAGCATACCAGTAGCCAACCTGCGCCCCTTAGATTTACCTTCGGAATGCCCTACGCTTTCTGCACGAAATCCTTGCAGCGTTAAAATGAGCCTTTGAGTTAACGAGGGTATCCTGCGCGTGCCAAACAATGAACTTGTGCAGGCGGTCGCTTTGGCGCTGACGGCAGGGATCGGTTGGAAAACAATCCATCGGCTGCTGGAACATTTCGAGACGTTATCTGACATTTTGACGGCTTCCGAAAAGGATTTGCAAAGCGTGCCGGGGATCGGCCCAAAGACGGCGGCAGCACTCAGCGCGATCGATTTGCCCCATGTTGAAGCGGATTTAGCGCGTTTTGCAGCACAGGCGATCGGCGTCCTGACATGGCGTGCTGCTGAGTATCCAGTGCAGTTGGCAGGGCTGAAAGATGCGCCGTTGGCTTTGTTTTATCGCGGTGATCTGAAGCTGTCCGGCACACAAACGATCGCGATCGTCGGCACGCGCGAAGCCACTAGCGAGTCACTACAAATGGCTGAAGCGCTGGCTGCCGAGTTTGCGGTATGCGGCTGGCTGGTGATCAGTGGCATGGCACGCGGGATCGATACGGCGGCGCATGGTGGCGCGCTCAACGCGGGTGGCCGAACGATCGCGGTACTTGGCTGCGGCGTGAACGTCGTTTACCCGCCGGAGAATCACGCACTGGCAGACACGATCAGGGCACACGGCGCACTGCTCAGCGAATATCACCCGAATTGCAAGGTGTCGCCTTCGGGATTGACGATTCGTAACCGGATCATCAGCGGCTTGAGTCGCGCTACCATCGTGATCGAAGCGGGCGCAGCGAGCGGTGCCCTGTACGCAGCACGCAAAGCGCATACGCAAGGTCGCATGGTGTTTGCGGTCAACAATGGCAGCGCGGGCAATGCTGCATTATTAGCCGATTATGCGCTGCCTGCTGAAAGCGCTGAACAGATCATTCAACATATCGATAAAACGCCGCCGTGATCATTTTGGGATCATGCTAGCGATCACTGAAAGCGCTTGCCATTAGCAACGCGCAGCTGAAACGCCGCCGCGATCGCTTCTGCGCTGTCCGCCGTGATCACATCAATAAACACGTTAGGCGCGTGATCTTCAATGGTTTTGAGCAAGGCGAGGCGCTGTGCGGGCGTCGTGATCAACGTGATCGCCAAACTTTTGTTAGCCGGGAACTGGCCGAGCAAGTCGAGCGTGGTCAACAGGGCGGGCTGATAACGATCCCAATAGACATGGGCGCTGTCGAAAAACCAATCGGGATTCAGATCGGCGGACATGAACAGGCAGTGAAAATCGGGCGTACCGTGCATGGGCCCCGGACCCGGCACCGTCGGCGTGATCAGCGCTGCGGAGCCGACACCATCCAGCACCGCCAACGATGGCACTGTTTTGAGCACCGGCGGCGCATCGGTCAGACGCTGTACGGCGGCGAGTTGCTCCTTAGCGCCTTTGCCCTCACTATCGGGATCGCCCCAATAATCATTCTCTTTCCACAACGCCAACCCGAACATCCAGGGCGGCGCTTGCGTGGCGATCCAATTGAAACACGCCAGCGTCGCTTCACCGTGACTGCGCCAGTTATAGCCCGGAAAGCGCGCGTCAAGCTGCGTCAGCGATCCGCGTACAGGTACGGGCGTAATGCCGCCTTCCGTACCGATCACCGGGACACCCACCCCACCAAACAGCTCTTTGAAGCGCTGCATGAACGCATAGCCCATGCCCGCCAGCCCGATCGGATCGCCGTTCGGCGCGCTCGCTGATGCACCTAATACGCTGCGCCCCGGATCGTCGGACTGCGTAATGGGGTCATAAGGGTACTCAAAATGCCAGCCGCCCTCAGCGCCATTTTCATCGTCGGGCTGCCGTGGAACTTTGGGGTGACCGGCTTCCTGATAGAAGTGATTGTAAAAGTACGGATGAGTTGCCACCCATAACCCATTATCAGCCACCGCGCGAAAGCGATCGTAATAAGTTTTGGCAAGATAGCGCATCAGAACGTTGATCCAACTGGTCACGTCGTCGCTGTGCCCGACCGTCTCGGACAGCGCCGGAAACGCAGGATAGCCACCCATCTGGATCACCTGCTCTGCCCATTGCAGCCAGTGATCCATCATCGGCGCGACCGAACCGGCTTGATCGTTATAGTCCGGGTGTTGATCGTCCGGCCATTCAAATTGCAGGTTCGGCTCGTTATAGAACTCGAACCAGCGCGCGCCCGCCTGAATATATTGGCGCACCAACTCGATCTGGCCGGGTGGTACGGGCGACGTGCCAAATTTAGGATTGTAGAGTCGGATGATCGGCGTGACGCCATTGGCATTGAGCTGTGCAATATCACCCAGATATTCATTGCCGCCCGCCACCAATTTGATCCAGCCCAGATGCGCTTGCACATAACGCGCGTGGTTGATCTTGAGGAACGCCTGCGTATTGTGAATGCCGCGCGGATTATGTGACCACTGATATTGATCGAGCTTCATAGGCTCAAACGCCGCTGAGCATGGCAGCATCCGGCACGCCAAAACGCTGATTGAGCGCGGCGCGTCCATCTAAGGTGAGCTGCATATCGGCCAGATAATCGTACACCAGCGGGTCATGATAGGCGCGCGGATAGCGGAGTGCGATGTCGTTGCGGATTTGCTGTGCGGTATCACGCCGTGCCAATGACGTGATCGCGACTTGCTGGCGGGGCGGTGCAAAGTTGATCCAATCCAGCGAGGCGATCACGCTCGGCTTGAAATGCACCCAATACTTGCGCGCCGCGATGAACAACCAATCGCCAGTCATGCCCGGCCCGACGTAGATAAAATGATAAGCAGGGGTTGGAATTGCCATGCGCGCTATTATAACACGGTACGCACCGTCACATTCGTCACAAAGGCCTGATCGATTCCATCCACGGTTAAGCGCTTGCGGTCGCCGTACCAATATACAGTGACGCCGACGCGGTAAGTTCCGGGCGGCAGATTGGGCGGCAAAATAAGCGTATGCCGATCGAACAGCGGGCGTATTCAGCGGTCAGGCGCTTGTCGGCACTGTCCCTTCTGACACTGAACTGGGCGGCCCATCCTGTTGAGCGACCACTACGCCGTTGGCATTCATCAGAAAGACGCCCACCGAATAATCGCGCGTGGGTACTTTCAGTGCCGACCACCACAGATCGATGTGTAAGCGATCGCCGGGGCGCACATCCGACGCGATCAAGCTGCTGTCCAGCGCGAACAGAGCGCCATATACGCGTGGGGAGGACACTGGAAGCACGGGTGGACGTTCGTATAGCACAATCTGCACGTTGGGATCAGCGTACAGCGCTTTATATTGCGCGCCTGTCGCAGTCTGAAGCGTCAGCACGCGCGCTAAGTGATCGCCACCGTGATCCAAAAAGGGCAGCACCTGCGCCGGTTGCAGCCAGTTGACCACCCATACGCGCGGCTTCGCTTGCAACAAGTTTTCGATTTGCGGTACAACGGGCTGACTCATATCGCGGTTGTTGACCCACGGAAGCGTTCGCACAATATCCGGTGCTGCTGATTCGCCCAACGCGAGCAGCAGTTCATAGCGAAACGCGTTATCGTCCCAACCCGTCTCCAGCACGATCAAATCGCCGGGCGTGTAACCTTCCGCAAGCGCCTGTGCCGTCACCTGATAATCAAGCCGGGGTTGAACCGTGCCGGGCTGCACGATCAACGCGATCACCAAGGCCGTCGCTAAAACGTGGCGCGTGCGCGGCGCGATCCAGCTCAGCCCATAACCGCCGACCACTGCGAATAATGGAGTCAGAAAAACCAATGTGCGCGCTGATAATACGCCAAAGCGACTGTTGATCAGCAGCATTGCGCCCAATATCCCGACACTGGATAGCAGCAGCGTCACAAAAGCGAGCCGCCACCATGCGCGCCGTAAGCCACGGAGCATCTGCCATACGCCGATCGTAACGACACTACCAATGAGCGCCGTTTGTGGGCTGAGCACATCCGCAAGCGCCGCAAGCGTGCCGTTCAGCGTGGTGGGATACCCATCAATACCGCTGCTCAGAATGTTCAATTGTCCGGCCAACACGATCAGCCACGGTATATACATCATAACCGACGCACCCCATGCCCCGATCAAGCCGAGCTTTGCGCGCCGATCGCCACGCCACAGCAGCACGCCCACTACCACTTGCACCGCCAAAATCAGCACGCCGAGATACAAGCTGTACAGCATAAACGCGATGCTCACCGCATAGGCAATAGCGATCATGCGGCGTGGGTGGCGCAGGTAACGCAGAAACAGCAGGGTCATGACCGCCACGCTGAGCGTCAGCCAGGCGTAATGCCGAATCTCTTGCCCGTAATAAACGGCAGTCGGCAGCACCGCAAGGATCAACGCTCCGCCGCGCGCCGCCGGACTGCCCAACCAATCCGCGCCAATCCGGTACACGACGGCCACGGTCAGCACACCGCCGCGATCGACAAGAAGCGCAGCGCGATCCGCGAGTCGCCCGCCACCGTCCACCAACCGCTGAGCGCCACAAAATAGAGCGGCGGGTGGCGATCGTGAGCGACTTTATTCAGGATCGCGCCGAGGCTGTGATCGCTGACGGCCCAGGTGCTCCACCCTTCATCCGTCCACACCGGAAAATGCCCGGCATTGACGATGCGCAGCGCCGCCGCCACGATCAGAATCACGACGATCGGGCTGAGCAATCGCAGCAGGGCTTGTGGGTTTGTTTTTTGAGGCATAACAAAACGGCTCATCGGGTTAAAAGCGCACCCATAATCTTAGCATCGAATGGCGGCTTGCATGTAAGCGCTTCCGAAGTGAGCACGTACACTTTTGGCCTGATAGACCGTCTATGACAGGATTAGCACCACGTATTTTCGGGAGTTGTGAATGTCGCAAACAATCCAATCCGCCAGTTCATCACCTGCCAATTTGTCGCAAGGCCAAAGTCGGCTGCCACTTGCCTTGTTATGTGCGGCACAATTCATGGTCGTGCTGGATGCCACGATCGTACTCGTTGCGCTGCCCTCGATCGGCGGGGCACTGAAGTTTGCGCCGCAAGATTTATCATGGGTGGTCACTGCCTATACGCTGTTTTTCGGCGGTTTTTTATTATTGGGTGGCCGTGCCGCAGATTTGTTTGGACGGCGGCGATTGTTCCGCGTCGGTCTTGCCATTTTTGCCTTCGGATCGCTGCTGTGCGCGTTGTCGCCATCGAGCGGCTTGCTGGTCGCGGCGCGTGCTTTGCAAGGTTTTGGCGCTGCGATGGTTTCGCCCGCAGCGTTAGCAATTTTGATGACACTGTTCGGTGAAGGCGAAGCACGCAACCGCGCGTTGGGTGTGTGGGGTGCATTGGGCGCAGTGGGTGCGGCGGCGGGATTGTTATTGGGCGGTATCCTGACCACCTGGCTCGGCTGGCAATCGATCTTTTTTGTCAACGTGCCGATCGGTATTGTGGTATTGGCGCTCACGCCGCGCTTATTGCCACAAAGTGAAATCGCCGATGGTGTACCCGATTTTGATTTCCCCGGCGCGGTAACGCTGACAGCAGGTTTGGTGCTGCTGGTGTACGCCATTGTGGGCATCAGCAGTAATGGTTGGTTATCGGCTACCACGCTCGGCCTCTGCGGAATTGCTATCGCGCTGCTGGCCGCCTTTGTGGTGATCGAGTCACGCGCTAAAAATCCACTGGTGCGGCTCACGATTTTTCAAATGCGCTCGCTGACCTTTGCCAACCTCATCAGCCTGATCCTCAGCGCGACACAAGGCGCTATGTTCTTTCTACTGACTTTGTATATGCAGGATATTCTGCGTTACTCGCCACTCCGAACCGGGTTTGCGCTGCTGCCTGTGGCAATCGGCGTGACGGTGTTCAGCAATCTCGCCTCAAGGTTGGTAGCACGGTTCGGCATTAAGCCGCTCATGATCATCGGGTTGATCACTTTCGGGTTCGCGTTGGCGCTGTTAGTTCGGCTGCCCGTGGACGGCGTTTACTCGCGCGATTTGCTGCCCACCTTCCTGATCGCATCAGTGGGTATGGGCTGTTCATTCGTTGCGATTACCATTGGCGCGTTCGCGGGCGTGCCTGATCAGGACGCGGGGTTGGCTTCCGGGCTGATCAACACCACCCAACAATTCGGGAGCGCGTTGGGCATTGCGATTTTGGGCACGATCGCGGCTTCGCAAGCGCAGTCCGTGCTTGGCAGCAGCACTGAAACGCCTGCGATATTGACAGCGCAGGTCGGCGGCTATCAGGTCGCTTTTGCGGTGGCCGTTGGGTTGGTAATCGTGACGCTGCTATTGGCCTTATTCGGTTTGAATGGCAATAAGCTGGCAAACCAACGCGCCTCAGATGTGCGCGCCGTACCGTCCGCGACTCCGGCGGCTTAGAAACAATCCATCAGTGCTTGCGGCGTCATTTCGGACAGTGCGTTCATCGTCAGCGAAACCTCATCGGGACGCATCAGCGGTGCAGTGAGCGCGTTCAGCACTGCGACAACGCGAATGCCCGCCGCAAGCGCTGCTTTCATGCCAGTGGGCGAGTCTTCAATGGCGATGCAGCGCTCAACCGGCACGCCTAAGCACGCTGCCGCACTCAAATACACATCGGGTGCTGGCTTGCCATTGCTCACATCATCGAGCGTGCGGACGCACTCGAAATAGTCGCGAAGGCCAGCGGCTTTGGCATAGCGTTCAACCCATGCGCTGTACGAGTTCGACGCGATCGCCAATTGAATATCGTGTTCCAGGGCAAATGTGATCAGCTCGATCACGCCGGGCAAGACGGGCTGCGCCTGACAGCGTGCCAGATAATTCGCGCGCTGCTGTTTCAAGGCAGCTTCATCCAGCGCTGATCCGGTGAGCTGCTCATAATAGCGTTCCGGACTGAAATGCATATCGTTGGCGGTCGCACCCACGCGCTGCACCCACAGATCAGGCGTCAGATCAAGCCCTTGTTCGTAAAAAAGATCGCGCCACGTCTCGAAATCCGGGGTTTCCGTGTCGATAATCACGCCATCGAAATCAAAAATAATCGCCGCAACGCTCACTATGCACCTTTTCCTTACGTCAAGCCTATGTGCCTAATTGTACGCCGATCACGCACATCGTGTAAGGGTACTCGTGATTCGGTCAGTCTGACGTTGCCGTGCGTACTGCTTGCGTTACAATGGCTATTATGTTGCAAAATTCAAAAATCCCACCTCGTTTGCCCCTTACCGCACAAGGGCATCAGCCGCCGTTTTCGCTGATCTTCACCCATCGCGACTGCTTGATCGGGTTGGCAGTGGTGCTGTTAGCCTTTGCCTTTCGGCTGTTGATCCTCGTCAATCGTGCGCAATCGCCGGTCGTAGGCGCGTTCGATCCGCTGCCAGAGGGCACTGATCAGCGCGTATATTATGAGAGCATCGCGCACTATCACGACGGAAGCTACCCGCCCACCCGCTATTTCTTTCAGCCGGGGATGCCCTGGTTTCTGATCGCGGCAAGTACCCTGCTGCGTACCGATAATCCGGGCGCGCTGCGCGTATTGATCGCATGGTTAGCGTCGGTCAATTGTGGATTATTGATCGCTATCACGCGCCTCGCTTTTGGGCGGCGCTGGATCGCGGTGTTGGCGGGCGTGCTGTTGGCGTTATATCCCGTCAGCGCATTTTATGACACCGATTTCGTGATCACTTCACAGGCGGCGGAATTCGTCTCGGTGGCGCTGTTCGGAGCGCTCTGGTTATGGCGTGCGCCGCGTCAGTGGACAGGTGCGTTGTTGATCGGCGTCAGTTTTGGCTTGTTAGCGCTCTTTCGCTTTGAACTGCTCGCCCTCGCGCCGATCGTAATTGGCTGGCTTGTATGGATACGCCGCGATCGGGCGATCCTGTTGCAGATGGCGCTGGCCGTCGTGATCGGCGTAGGGTTGGTGCTGCCAACAATGCTTCACAATCGAGCGGGCGGCGCGGATTACTTGATCACGCCGGTGGGCAGCGCTGAAATTTACCGTGGCAACAGTCGCGATGCAGACGGCACTTACAGCACACCGCTCGCCAGCCAAACCACGGGGGGCGATTATCTGCACTTTTTAGCGAACGATATAGGGCTATCACCGCGTCGCTTCATTGAACTGGAGCTGCACAAAATCGGCCTTTATGTATCCCGTAACGAGCCGGGAAATGACCTGAGCTATGTACAATCCGGCGCGGACGTAGCGCCCATTTTACGCGCCGATCCGCTTGATTTTCGGCTGTTGAGCGGAATGTTCATGTTTGGGCTGTTCAGCTTATTTGTCACGCGCAAACAATCTGCATCGTCGTTCATGCCGCTTACCGTGTTTGTGCTGGCTTTTCTGGCGATGATGGGATCGACGCTCTTAATTTGGGTCGAGGCGCGCATTCGCACACCCGTCGTGATTGTGCTGATTCCGGTGGCTGCCTATGGTGTCGGCTATACGATCGAGTTGATCCGCAAGCGTGAACATTGGTTAGAGCTGCGCGCGCCGCTGTTGGCATTGGCAGGTATCGGCTTGCTTTTGGGCATCGCAGGCGTGTTTGAAAGCAGCCTACCACGTCCCCTCACGGCAAGCGATCTGCCAGCGGATGCACAGCGCGTTATTGGCCTTTACGATCAAACGCTGGAATTGGCAGGTTGGCGCATTGAAGATCAGTACAGCCCGACTGGTACGATTGCGCCGTTTCAGCCCTACGTCGTATCGCTGTATTGGCGAGTGGTACGGCCAACGACGATCGATTACAGCTTTTCATTGGCTTATTTTTTAGACGGCCAACGCTTGTTAGGGGTTGATCATCCGATCGGCACGATCAGCTATCCGGCAGCGCCAACGAGTCAATGGAAGCCCGGCAATCTGCATGTTGAACGGGTGGCGCTGAGTTACAAATCATTCGACGCGCCGCTGTTAATCAGCGGTGATGTATTTCTGTCGGTATATCGCGATCGTGATGCAGCGCATTTGCTGAGCGTCGCGAACATCAGCGGATCGTCGGATCATATTCGTCTGGCGCGTCCGGCGATCGTTTGGGGTGCTGGACAATTCGCGCCGGAGCTGCCCCGCAATCTGTCAGCCGTGAACTTTGGTGGCGCTTTGACGCTCAAAAGCTGGTTGTTTGCCACCAGCGCGACCCCCGCTCAAAACGTGCCGATCCTGCTCGGTTGGCAGACGGGCACGCAGCCGATCACGCGCCCCTATACGATCGTGGTGTTTGCGCTGGATTCGGCGGGCAAAGTCGCCGCGCAGATCGACTCGCCGCCCCGTAATGGACGGCTGCTCACTACGTCGCTACCCATAAATTACGCGCTGACCGACAGCCTCAACTTGAGCGCGCCCGCTGCCACTGGCAGCTATCAGCTTATGCTCGGCGTGTACGACAGCGATACGATCGTGCGGCTGCCGAGCATGAGCGCAGGCGGTACAAACGCAGCAGAGACGCTCACCCTGTTGGGCACATTGACTGTCCAGCCGAGGTAATGACCCCTAACCCCAACCCTTTCCCCGATTACAGGGCAAGGGAGTCAAACGCTGTGTGAAAGCCACGCCCTCCCATATTCAGCGGAAAGGGTTAGAGGCAGGGGGAAACCTTTGTGTACTGATAACCAGTTGGCGTACTGACTATCGATTCGGTAAGATTGTGCCAGCGTGAACTATCTATTCGTCGTGAACAGCGATTATCGAAGGATTTGCGGATGATCCGCGTGCTGGCTTGTTTGTGTCTGAAGCAGGGGCGTTAAGCTACTTCTTCGGCATCACGTTTTAATTTAACGATCAACGGCTGATTGAGGCGCTTCGCCCCTGGCAAGTGCGGTTTGCAAACCGCGTGGGGAAGCGCTTTTTGTTTGCCTGTTGGTCGTTTTTTGTGGGATTTTGCGCCGCGTCTTATCGAATCTGAGTAGGACTAATCAGGCTACAGGGGAATGAAAATGGTCATGGATACAGTAGTCAAGGATATAGCTATCGGCGCGGCGGTTGATGCGCGCCGGATTGAACAGCTTATCGGGAACACGCCGCTTATCGGCTTTGAACGGATCACAGCACATCTGCCACCGACGATCGAAATCTACGCGAAAGCCGAATGGACAAACCCCGGTGGCAGCGTCAAAGATCGGCCTGCGCTGAACATCATCCATGAAGCAGAGCGCGCCGGACACCTGCCCGGCAAGACGATCCTTGACAGCACCAGTGGCAACACGGGCATCGCTTACGCCATGATCGGCGCTGCAAAAGGCTACAAAGTCAAGCTGTTTGTTCCGGCCAATGTCAGTTCGGAACGGCTCGCCATTTTGAACGCGTATGGCGTCGAATTGGTGTTGACCGATCCGCTGGAAGGCTCGGACGGCGCGATCCGTGGAGTCCGCGAATTGTACGCACGCGAGCCGGAACACTACTTTTACGCTGATCAATACAACAATCCGGCGAACTGGCAAGCGCATTATCTGACGACAGGTGTTGAAATCTGGCAGCAGACGCAAGGGCGCGTGACGCACTTCATCGCAGGACTAGGCACTAGCGGCACGTTGATTGGCACTGGCCGACGGCTCAAGGAATATGATCCGGCAGTGCAGGTTGTGGCGCTGCAACCTGACTCGCCTTTTCACGGTCTGGAAGGTTTGAAGCATATGCCATCTGCCATCAAGCCCGGTATTTTCGATGCTGATTTTGCTGATCAGAACTTTGGCGTTGGCACTGAAGAAACCTATGACATGGCGAAACGGTTGGCGCGTGAGGAAGGCTTACTGGTCGGCATCAGTGCGGCCACCGCGATGATCGGCGCTTTGCGAGTGGCCGATCAAGTCGCGGCAAAAGGAGAGTCGGCGGTGATCGTGACGCTGTTCCCGGATAACGCTTACAAGTATCTGAGCGGTGCGCCCTATCGTTAACCGATGCGCAGCCGTCACCGTCAATATCAACTATGGGAACGCCGTGAACAAGTCGCTTAAATCCGAAGCGTTGGCGGCATCGCCCAGGAACGGCGACACATTGAACAGTTCTTCAATTGTGCGCAAAGTTGAACTGTGCGTATAGTGAATCGTGTTGGAGTATCCCACTTTGGCGTCTGGCGATAGGACGATCATTCCCACCGGATGATCGCCGCCTTCTGACTCATCCCAGGTGATGAACAGCACGCCGCCTTGCTGATAGGCTTGTGACGCCAAAATCTTGGGCACTTCGGCGGACAGCCAGCGATCGCCGTTCTTAACACTGTCGAACGTCGCACAGCCGCCGGAGTCGTGCATATCGTTGCACAGATCGGGCGTGATGAAGTTATAACGGGCGACGCTGTTATTGGTCAGATCAGCCGCCAATTCGGTGTAAGGCCGTTCGTGCGCAATGCAGTACGCAGACTGGCGATTATTGGTGTCGGTCACATCATCGAAATAGATCATCGGGTTGTGTTTGGCCGCATACTTGCCATGGCTGGCGAGCGGGCAATCCGTCCCGGTGATGCCTTCCTGATAGGCTTTCCACGAGATATTGGCGGCGTCCAGCAACGTGGTCAGGTGCGCGGTTGTGCTCAGGTGATTGCGTAACGGGTCGCTGTCATTGGTGATTTTGAAGTTGCTGCCCGCTTCCAACCACAGATAATTCGGCTCGCTCGGATGCAAGCCCGGCGGGTTGTAATATTGTTCAGTATGCGCGGCCATGGGCAGCAGCGTTTGGTTGATATACGGCGCGGACGAGCTATCCTTGATCGAGTCCCAATTGTGATTTTCCATCATGATCACGAATACCGTGCGGGTCGTGGTATTTGTGGTCGTTTGCAGCGCGGCGGGCGTGCCATGCGCTTGTGCGGTTACGGACAGCACCGCACACAAAGCGGCTGCGCCGATCAGCGTTAGTTTGAACGTCTTGAGCAGCTTCATTATAGACACAGACCTCAGCTTTCTTACTTGATCGGGGTAAAGCGCATAAAAACCACGCGCTCGCCTAGCTTCATTAGCTCCGCAGTGGGCGTATCCGGGGATGCACCGAAAAAGCGTTTGAACATCGAAGGCTGTTCGCGGCGATAGGTATCGTAGACTTTGGCGATTTGCTGTGGGTCTTTGATGGGTTCACCACGTGCTTCGATCGTTTTGCCCTCGATTTCCAGCGTCGCGACCGGGTTTGCCAGCACGTTCTTGTACCAATTCGAGGTGCCGCCGACGTTGAAGGTCAGGATGGTATTGCCGTCATGGATGAAGCCGATCGGCACTGAGTAGCGCTTGCCACTTTTGCGCCCAATCGGCGTGATCACCATGAGCTGTTTATTCATCGGCCCCATGAGCTTGCGGCGCAGCAGAAACACCTGTGCGTTGAGCATCCATTTGGGCATTTTGGGCGGCGTTTGTACCGCGTGTGCTTCTGCCATGGTGGTTAAATCCTTTGTTGTACAGGTCGGTTATACGGGTTGTGCGACTTTGATCGCGTTGAGTTCTGTCTCGATACCCGTGGCGCGATCGGTGAACGTATCGATTTGCCCCTGCTGATCACGGTAGCGCTGCGCCAGTACCTGTAATTGGCTGAACACCGGCGCTAGAATCTGCTTGCCATATTGTAACAGACGGCTGCGCTCGCGATTGGTCAGGTCTACCAGCGACTGCCGATAGTTACCTTCCAACGTTTTGATGCTGCCGGTAAGCTGTGCGTGCGCGTCACTACTCGCCTTACGGAAGAAGATCGCCGCGCCGATGCCGCCACCCACCAAAGCGATCGGAGCAAAGACCATGCCGAACACGATGGACAGCGCATGTGCTGCCGTGATGCCGCCCGCCGCACTCAGCAGAAAAGCCAGTATGCCGCTCAGCGCGCCCGTGACACTCAACACAAAGCCGCGCACGTTTTGCGAAAAATTGGCTTGCAACCCTTCCAGCACTGTATTATCCGCGTAGGTCTTCATTTCTACGCTGGCTTGCGCGAGCGCCGCTTGCAAAGCCGCGTGCTGATCGGCGTAGGTGGTGGCGTCAAGGGTGGACGCTTCTTCGCGCAGCATCGCTTCCATTTTGTTGAGCCGTTCGATCACGCTGCGCCAATAGCCACGGCTGCCGTCCACTACTGCGTTGACATACTGCTCAGAGATTACCTTGATCCGGTCAAGCGAGCCGGACACCACTTCCGCATTGAAGTCATTGCGCAGTTGATCGTTATCGACGCCACGCAAAGCCCGCGCCACATTCAGCTTGGCATCGATGAATTCGTAGCCGCGCTTTTGCATATCGGCGAATACGGTCTGCATCTCGGCCAGCGTCGATTGTAACTGCTTATCCAGCGTCCCGGCCTGATTTTCCATTTCCTTTTGCAAATCTTCGGCCTGCATGGTATCACTGCTGACCAGTTTCAAACGCGCCTGCACGGTGTCACGATAGCGCGTGGTCAGGCTGCGCACCAGATCAAGCTGAGTCAGCAGTTTTTGTTTGGCGGGCGGCACTTGCTCAAAGGTTTGGCGCAAGTGTGCTTTGACCGCATCCATGCCCCAATCATTGCGAGCGGCGGCATTTGCGCCGAACAATCCGGCAGGACGTTCGCCTTGTAGCGATTTTTTGGCGGACACCATGAAAATCGGTGGCCGAAAGTCCAGCAAATCGCTGGCTTGTTTCTCGACAAAATCGCGCACTTCGGCTTGCTCGCGACCATCCAGCAAATCGGCTTGATTCACCACGATGATGATCTTCTTGCCATAGCTGCGCGCAAGTTCCAGGTACAACCGTTCGGTTTCGGCAAAAGCGCGTTTGGCCGAGATCAAAAAGATGACCAGATCGCTGCGATGCAGAAAACCTTTGGCGACCTGCTCATGTTTCTGGAACACCGAACCCGTGCCAGGGGTATCCACGATCACGACGCCCGGCGCGCCTGTATTCGGGTGTTTCCATTCGCGGATGGCGTCGTCGCGTTGTTCAGGCTGGCGGGATTTGGTCGGCGCATAGCGTACCAGTTCGATCATATCGGTAGTCGGCGTGATCCCTGTCGGAAGGAGCGCATCACCGAGCAAAGCGTTTACAAAGGTCGATTTGCCTGCGTTGAATTCACCGATGATCACGACGAGCAAAAACATTTCGCGTAAATCGGCGGCGATCTCCAACAAGCGGGTTTTATCCGCCGTGCCTTCATCGCCCAGTTTTCCGACGTATTCGGCCACATCGAACAGCAGGCGCACTTCACGCTCGCGCAGTTCGGCAATCGGGCCGTCCAGTACAACTCCATTGGTCATAAACAAATTCGCGCGGAAACTGTCGCGTTTACGCGACAGCGGAAGCGCGTTCTCCTTTACTCGTGTGTATGATAGGCGTGTGCTATACTCTGTTTGTCGCTGAAAGGCACGAAGCGCTGTACAGCGTGGACACGGTTGGGTACGAGAGCGACCTTGTTTTAAGGGCTGCGGTCAATCAGCCTATGGTATCTACTGACCGGCAAGTGTCAGCCGAACAGTGAGGTGCAAGCTGCCGAGTTCACCCGACAGTCGTTGACGACGTATCTTTCAGTGACTTTAACCTGCACTGATCATAGCGCACATTGAAAAGCGCTTACCAGTTTTTGCAGGGTTGTCGCAAAGTCACTTCCCCCATCCCCATCCCTGCTTGTGGGGGAAGGGGTTCTCAGCGCGTAAAGTCCCTCCCTCCGTAGCGGGGGAAGGATTTAGGGTGGGGGAAATTGGTCATGTAAGTACGACTTTGCAACAATTACCAGTTTTTGCATCCGCCCGCTCCGCATGTTATGCTCAGCGCCAATCGAATAACACGATCAAGGTACCCGCTGCCCCGGATGGCAGGGTACAAATGGCGAAGCCAGTGACCTTTCACGCTTAACTGTCCGCTCTTTTGATTTGACAGTATACCGCGTAAAAATAGTCTGGCGCTGTCCCGCAACTGTAACCGACGCGCGTTCGTGCGCTGTTGGAAGTCAGGTCGCCCGCCTTGATTGCGTTCCGCCTTTCCGTGGTATGGGGGTCTGGAACACGTCTTGCGTACGACACTAACATGTTGGTGCTGCCAGAGCGTTTCGACCCTGACTGAATCCAGTCGGGGTTTTTGATTCACCCCTATCGCTGTTTCCACGGATCGGCACGATCGATCAGCCGAATGACAAGCGAAGGATCGCGAAATGGCCGCTTCGACAACCCCACATACAGCACTCAAAGAGATCAGCACGGGCTTACCCTTTTTGCTATCGCGACAGCCGATCGTCCAGCGACGGCGAATGGTATGCGGCGCGCTCGCGTTGATCCTGATCGGCTGCGTGATCGTATCAGCGGCTTACGGCGCAGCCCCAATCGCGTATGGCGATGTGGCGCGCTTGCTGTTACGTGGCGTGGGTTTGCCGATCGGCCTTGATCTTCCGCAAAGCGATTTCACGATCGTTACTATCATTCGGCTGCCGCGCATCCTGATCAGCGCGTTGGTGGGCGCGGCGCTGGCCTGTTCCGGCGCAGTGATGCAAGGCTTGTTCCGTAACCCATTAGCTGATCCGGGCTTACTTGGCGTCGGTGCGGGTGGATCGCTGGCGGCGGTGCTGGCGATCACCAGCGGACTGGCGGCATTCAGCTTGTGGACGCTTCCCGCCAGCGCCTTCCTCGGCGCGTTGGCAGCGGCAGGTCTGGTGTATAGCCTGTCGGTCGTGCGCGGACGGGCCGAAACTGCTACGCTGCTCCTGGCGGGAGTCGCAGTCAACGCGTTTTTAGGGGCGCTTACCTCGGCCTTGCTGCTGTTCAGCAAAGATTACAACGCCGTGATCGCGATCCTGAGTTGGCTCATTGGTGGCCTGGCCGGACGCGGTTGGGATCATCTGCGGGTGGCGGCGATTCCGGTGTTGGCGGCACTGCTAATCACTTTCGCCTACAGTCGCGACTTGAATCTTCTGCTGACAGGTGAGGAAACGGCGCAATCGCTCGGCGTCGATGTGCCGCGCGTTCGGTTGATCTTGCTGGTGCTGGTCGCGCTGATCACGGGTGCAGCGGTCAGCATCGCGGGCGGTATCAGTTTCGTGGGTCTGATCGTGCCGCACGCTTTACGCCTCATTGTTGGCCCAGATCATCGGGTGCTGCTGCCCGCCAGTGCCCTCGGTGGCGCGATCTTCCTGACGGTTGCTGATACCGCTGCGCGCCTGATCTTGCAGCCTGCCGAATTGCAGGTCGGGATCGTCACGGCGTTGATCGGCGCGCCGTTCTTTTTGTTCCTGTTGTGGCGTCAAAAACGCGCCGCAACTTTTTCGCTCTAAACTCATAAGGAAAACAGCTATGTTCAAATCATTCGTTCGCATCCTATCAATCGCTGTGATCGCGCTCACCCTCAGCGCTGCTCAACTTGGCACAGCCCAACGCGCCACGGCTCAAAATGCTACGCAAGTAGCGACTATGCAAGCGTGCAGCGCAACCTGTGCTTTTCCGCGCACAGTGACCGATGGCGCGGGTAACAACGTCACGATCAAAGCACTGCCGATGCACATCGCATCCGCCACGCTGGCAACCGATGAAATGCTGACCGCGCTCGTCGATCCATCACGGGTGGCGGCGATCACCATTAATGCATTGGATGCGACGCAAAGCAACATCGCGGACATTGCCAAAACGATCCCGAATAAACTTGGCACGCCGCTTAGCCCCGAAGCCGTGATCGCGCTCAAGCCCGATCTGGTATTCGTCGCTAGCTATACAGATGCAGGCGTGGTCAAGCAACTGAAGGACGCGGGTTTGACCGTGTTTCAATTCGCCAATTTCAACAGCATCAAGGACATCGAAAATAATGTGATGCTAGTCGGCAAGGCGACCGGCTCAGAAGATGCGGCGGCGCAGCTTGTCAATGGCATGGAAACCAAACTCAAGGCGATCGCGGACGCCGTGAAAAACGTCAAGCCGCTGACCGTGTTGTATTATGGGCCGGACGGCTACTCGAACGGTGTGGGCAGCACGATCGATGAAGTGCTCACGCGCGCGGGTGGAAAGAACGCGGTCACTGTGGGCGGTATCAAAGATAATCCCTATCCGCAATTGAGCGACGAATTTCTGGTCACGCAAGACCCGGATGTGATTTTGTTGGCAGGTTTCAACAGCTACGCGCCGGGCTTTGTCGATAAGTTCAACAAGAATCCGAACTTTCAGACGTTGAAAGCGATCAAGAATAAGCGCGTGATCATCGCCAATGATGCGCACATTGCTTCAATTTCGCAGTACATCGTTTTAGGCGTTTCGGATGTGGCGGCACTGCTCTACCCGGATGCCTACAAGCCCGATGCGACTCCAAATGCGACCATGAGTGCTACCGCTGCCGCTACGATGAATGCGACCGTGAATGCCACCATGAGCGCTACCGTCGTCGTGAAATAACCCGTAAAACACATGAACTTACCGACAACTGCGCCGCCATTGTTGAGCGCTGACCACTTGAGCTACCGACTCGGCAGCCGTGAAGTGCTGCGCGAAGTGTCGCTTGATCTGTACGGCGGCGAAATTGTCGGTTTGATCGGGGCAAACGGCGCAGGCAAATCAACGCTGCTCAAAGTGCTGTCCGGCGTCTGGAAAGGTGGGCACGGCGCGATCACGTTGTGCGGTAAGCCGCTGACAAGCTACCGCCCGCGTCAGGTCGCCCGCCTGATCGCTCAAGTGGCGCAAGCGGTCACGCTGGAAGCGGCTTTCAGCGTGCGTGATGTGGCGTTGATGGGACGTAATCCGTACCTGAATCGTTTTGAGATCGAGAGTCAGCACGATCGCGACATCGTAGAAAATGCGCTGCGCCTCACGGATACGCTGCCATTCGCTGAGCGCCCGATTACCACGCTGAGCGGCGGCGAACGGCAGCGCGTTTTTCTTGCTCGCGCATTGGCACAAGCGCCATCGATTTTGCTCTTGGATGAACCGACCAGCAATCTTGATGTGCGCCACCAGCTCGACATTTTGTCGATCGTGCGTACCCTGTCTCATGAGCAAGGGATCGGCGTACTGGTCGCTATTCACGAGTTATCACTGGCCGCACAATTTTGCGATCGGTTGATCCTGCTCGATCAGGGCATAGTGATCGCGCAAGGCACGCCCGGCGATGTGCTGACGACCGAAAATCTGGCGCGTGCTTTTCAGGTTGCCGCGCAGCCCTATCATGATCCGTATACAGGCGAGCTGAAACTATCGATAAAATCCACTGTACCCGTTATCATTAGTTCAGATAGGCGAGCCGATGGCGTTGAATCGGTGATTCGCAAGGGAGTAAGGTAAGCATTACTTCCGATAAGAACAATTATCAGGAGTAATCGATGACTGAGTTCTCGGTGACGATCACAATACCTCAATATCTTTACGATCGGGCACGTTTATTGGCAGAACAACAAGCGCTGCCTGTCGAGCAAATTCTTGTGCATCAGCTTGAAACAACGCTTGTTGAACTACCTGCGTTGTCTGCTGATGAACAAGCCGAATTAGAAGCGCTTACCCATTTATCGGATGAAGCGTTGTGGACAATTGCCCGTGAGCAAATGCAATCGGAGACTCAGCAGCAGATGCAGTTACTTATGGAGCGAAATAACCTGGGCATTATTTCGACCCACGAACGGGATGAACTGAGCAGACTTGTTGATTTGGGACAGCGCCTTATCCTTCGTAAAGCTAAAGCAGTGGTACTGCTGACAAAGCGCGGTCATTCAATCGACCTGAACAATGGCGCATGACCAACGAGCAAATCCTCTCGCTCATGGTGATTTTCGGCGTGGCGCTCGGATTGTCGCTGCTGCTGACGGTGCTTGCTCGCTGGCTGGGGCCGAAAGTCGGCATCGTCGATAAGCCGCGTGATCGGCACAAACACCCGCATCCGGTATCGAAGTTCGGCGGGCTGGCGATGTACGGCGCTTTCACGATAGCGGCGCTGTTGGCACAAGTGATGCCCGTTGAGCGCGCTGATCCAAACGAGATGATCCGCTTTGTTGGTCTGATCCTTGGTGGAACGGCGGCATTTTTATTCGGCGCGTTTGATGACCTACGCAACTTGCGCGCGCTTCCACAGTACATCGCGCAAATCTTCATCGCGGCGATCGCCATTATCTTCTTGATCTTCATTGAGAAATTCAATAATCCACTGACTGGACAGCCAACTCCGGCATGGCCGTATATTATCACGGTGACGCTCAGTTTGTTCTGGATGGGCTTGATGATGAACACCGTCAACTGGCTGGACGGCTCAGACGGGTTAGCGGGGGGTGTCGTGTTCATCGGTGCGGGGCTGTTATTTCTGCACACCGTGCGCGCTGATCCATTCACCGGCGAACGGCAGTTGAGCGTCAGCTTGCTTGCGCTGGCACTGATGGGCGCGGCGCTCGGCTTTTTGCTATTCAACTGGCATCCGGCGTCGATCTTCATGGGCAGCAATGGCGCGCTCTTTTTAGGTTACACACTCGGCGCGCTGAGCATCATCGGCGGCGCGAAAATGGCGACCATCTTGCTGGTGATGGGCTTACCGTTGTTAGATGTGGCGTGGCAGATTGTGCGGCGCGTCAGACAGGGGCAAAATCCGGGCGTTGGCGATCGCGGGCATGTGCATTTCCGGTTAGTGGATGCCGGAGTTTCGCCACGCCTGATCGCGTCCGTATACTATTTATTCTGCGCGACGTTCGGCGTG
>Ga0209511_1000323_pt1 | contig 51010 bp, 35 predicted proteins | sample SSSSmetaG_FD_184141 | JGI IMG/M metagenome (GOLD analysis project Ga0209511, IMG submission 184141) | Glacier valley bacterial and archeal communities from Borup Fiord, Nunavut, Canada, to study Microbial Dark Matter (Phase II) - ​SSSS... | ecosystem: Environmental > Aquatic > Freshwater > Ice >... | reverse complement strand
AGGCCGGGTCAAGGGCAGCGACATCGGCACCAAGCGCCAGTTCAGGCTGCGGGCGGGGCAATTTGTGCTCTCGCGCATTGATGCCCGCCACGGGGCGATGGGCATCGCGCCGCCCGACCTCAACGGGGCTATTCTCACCAATGACTTCCCCACCTACGCCCTAGACCCGGCGCTGATTGACCCGCGCTTTTTCGAGCTGATTACCGGCACGGCGGCCTTCATCCGTTACTGCCGCAATTGCAGCACCGGCACCACCAACCGCCAGCGGCTCGATGAGGACCTATTTTTAGAAGTAGCCGTGCCCCTGCCCCCACTGGCCGAACAAGCCCGCCTCGTGGCTGACTACGACCAGCAAGCTCAAAGCGCCGAGCAGAAACGGGCCGAGGTGGAGGCGGTTAAGGAGCAACAGCAGCAGATGCTTTACGACGTACTTGGCATTGAAAAACAATCTTCAGCGGCTAAGCACTACGGGATAGTCTTTATCGACTCTCAAAATCTATTTGCTTGGGGAGTTGAGAAAAACGGCGTGCTGGCCGTCACAAGCTCTTCCAAATGGCCTGTTGTCAGCTTCGATACTCATCCGATGCTCTACCAAGCCGTTTACCGCGGCAAGAGTCCGATTTATTCTGCTGAAGACTCAACCGCCCGAATCTTGAACCAGAAATGCGTTCGGTGGAATGAGCTAGAAACTAAGTACGCTAAAACCGTAGCCCGGCGCTGGCTTGATGGGCTGGATGAGGACTTAAAAACGCGGGTCGGCGACATCTTAATTAACTCAACCGGAGAAGGTACAATTGGCCGTGCCGCCGCCGTGACGGAAGATGCTACTGGATTAGCTTTCGACAGTCACGTTTTATTAATCCGGCCGGAGCCTACTCGCATCCATTCATTCTTATTGGCGGAGATGATAAATAGTCCTTATGGGCAGCGTCAAATCAAAGATTTAAAATCAGGTCAGACCACTAACCAAACAGAATTAGGAGCGGCGAATGTGAAGAAAATAGTGTTTCCACTTCCTGATTTTGCCACTCAACAACTCTTGGTCGATAACTTGCTGGCCTTAAAGCAATCAGCCGAAGAACTGCGTATCCAAGCCACCGACCTCGAAGCTGCCGCGCGGCGCACGTTCGAGGCGGCTATTTTTGCCTAACGCTTTGCGGCCATGATACACCTGCATTCGCTTCGCCTGCTGGGCACCGGCTACAAGCTGCTGCGCGACGGGGCCGAGCTGCGCATCGCCGACTGGGAAAAGCCCATCACGGTGCTCATCGGCGAAAACGGCTCGGGCAAGTCCACGGTGCTCGAATGCCTGACGTGGGTATTTCGTGCTTTGCACGAGCGCTACGTCATGGGCCGCGCCCAGGCCCGGCCGCCATTCGAGTTCGAATTGGTGTACGTTATCGAGCTGGCCGGCGGCCCGGCCCCCGCCGAGGTACGCTACGACGGCTTGTTTCCGGCCGCGGCCGCGCCTCGGCCGGCCCTGCTTGCCACGGGCCAGCGCAACGCGGCCGGCAAGTACGAGCTGAAGCTCAGCCCGGCCGTGTTGCGCCAAAACGCAGCCGGCCACTGGCAAACCGTGCCGCAAAAGGGCAAGGTGAGCGACTACAAGGCCGTCATTCCCAACCTGGTCCTGTACTACTCGGGCTTGTCGGAGAGCATCGAGAGTATTTACAAAGAGTTTGAGCGCGAGTACCGCACCAGCCTGCTGCCCGAGGCGCGGCAGTCGCAAGACGCGTATGCCAAGCTGCGCGTCTTCCCGGTGTATTACCTGGAGCGGGGGCATTTCGAGCTGCTGTTAGCGGCGCTCTATTCCTACGAATACTCCGACGACATCAACGCCTTTTTTGCCGAGCGGCTCGGCATTGAAAAGCCCGCCGAACGGTGCATTCGGCTGGTGGTGGCGCACAAAAAGTATAAAGACAAAAAGACTGCCGCCGAGTTTTGGGGGGCCGAAGGTGAGCTGGGCTTGTTCCTGGCCCGCATCCGCGAATGCGCCACCGCCGAAACGGCCGGGGCCGAGCAGTCGCTCACGTTCGAGTTTGACTTGGCGGGTTGGTACCGCTTACGCGAGCAGTACGTGGAGGAGCGGCTGCTGCTCACGCTGCTGCTGCTGCTGCGCTCGGAGGGGTTGCTGAAGGCGCTGGAAGTGTTTTACAACCTGCCCGGCCAACCCCGCGTCAGCCACCTGCACATGAGCGAGGGCCAGCAGCAGCTTATTACCCTGCGGGCGCTCAACGAGTTGATGGTGGGCGACAACACCCTGTTTCTATTCGACGAGCCGGACACTTATCTGCACCCCAAGTGGCAGGCCGCGTTCATGGGCGAGTTGGAGCCGTTCACTCAGCGGGCCACGTTTCTGGTTACGACCCATTCGCCGCTGCTGCTGGCTAATTTTCGGGGCGGCAACCTGTTTGCCATGAAAGCCGGCCAGGCCCGCCTGATTGAAGGGCACTACTACGGCCGCACCTACGGCGATAGCCTACGCGATATCATGCACACCGACGTGCGGCCCGTGGATACGGAGGCAAAATTCCTCGTGCTCTTCGACTTGCTTGACCGGCAGGATTGGGACGAGGCCGACGAGAAATTGGCTGAGTTGCGCGAATTGGTTGGCCCCGACGATTCCGAATTGGTGAAAGCGGGTACTATGCTGGAGTTGTTGCGCCCCGAAGAAACTTCAGCCGAAGCTGCCGCCTGAACAATGCGCTACATTGAGAAAGGCCACGAGCCGGCGGCGCAACGGGCGCAGCGCGAAATCCCTGGCGCAACGTACGCGGCCATTGAGGCGGTGCGCGTCGCGTTGGCGAAAGAACAAGGGTATGTCTGCGCCTTTTGTATGCGCAAGCTGGACCTGACGGCCCGCGACGAGCATGGGCAACCACGCACAAAAATCGCACACCTGCTATCCCGCCACCCCAAGAATGCCAACCCGGTTATCCAGGAAGAACGGCGTTTGCTAGGCATGGACTACCGAAATATGGTGCTGACCTGCGATGGCCGGGCCGGCGATGCGGTGCATTGCGATGAGCAACAAGGTAATACCGATATAACCGTGCCGCTCTTCGACCGCGCCGAAATGGAGCACATTGCTTTCACCCCCCGTGGCGAAGTAAGGCATCCGCGTTTCCAAGGACAAATCGGGCTCAGCGATGCACAGCCGGGCCAACTCAACCTAAACACGGCGGCACTCGTGGACCGTCGCCGCGAGCGTTGGCTCGCCGTGGCTACCACCTTGCAGCAACAAGGGCGCTGGAAGGCCGGTGAGTTGGAGAAGCTCACTCAGGTTTGGAACAACAAAGACAAACACGAGCAACTGCGTGAGGACTGCCAATGTGTTACATACTTCTTGCGGCAGAAGCTGGCACAGCTTCGTTCGCAGCCTAAGCTCCCTTCCCGAAGAGATAAATAATTATCTGTAAGTGCCAATTAAAAATCAATTTGTACTTAATTCGACTACAAGCATTTGATAAATAATTGGTTGGTGACTTAAAATTTAATATATAATGCCTGACTTTACAGTTTTAATTTGAATGGTATTGGCCTCTGACGCGGTCAAGAAACTATGTCGGACGGATAAATTCGGGCCGAGTCGCTGTGCGAGGCCTTGAACGTGACCATCGGGTAGCTGCCCGCGACCCAGCGACGACCAGCCCACCCGCGACACCATGCAGCGGTTGCTGACCGAGGTGCGGGGAAGGTTGTAGGGCGAAACCTTTGCTTAGCCCCGGCTCCAGTCCTTAAAATTGATTGGCTGTACTACCGCTAACAAGCCGTCCGCGAGTAAAAAAGCCAATTGTCAGCCACGGGCTTAATTGCCAATCCGCCCAAACCCGCAATACGGGTGCAGCACCGCCGGCAGCTCAATGCCATCCGTCGCCTGATTATTCTCCAGCAGGGCGGCTACGATGCGCGGCAGGGCCAGGGCCGACCCGTTGAGCGTGTGCAAGAGTTGGGTTTTGCCGGTGGCCGCGTCGCGGTAGCGGCACTTGAGGCGGTTGGCCTGAAAAGTCTCGAAGTTGCTCACCGACGACACTTCCAGCCAGCGGCCTTGCGCGGCGCTCCACACTTCGAGGTCGTAGGTGAGGGCGCTGGTGAAGCCCATGTCGCCGCCACACAGGCGCAACACGCGGTAGGGCAGCCCCAGCTTTCGCAGCAGGCTCTCGACGTGGGTTAGCATCGTTTCCAGCGCGGCGTAGGAGTTTTCGGGCTGAGTAAGCTGCACGATTTCGATTTTATCGAATTGGTGCAGGCGGTTCAGCCCGCGTACGTCGGCTCCCCACGACCCGGCTTCGCGGCGGAAGCAGGGGGTGTGGCCGGCGTTTTTGATGGGCAGTTTCTCGACCGGGATAATCTCGTCGCGGTAGAGGTTGGTGATGGGCACCTCGGCCGTGGGAATCAGGTACAGGTCGCTCTGCGCGTCGTGGTACATCTGGCCCTCCTTGTCGGGCAAATTTCCGGTGCCGTAGCCGCTGGCCTCGTTCACGAGGATGGGCGGCTGCACTTCCAGGTAGCCGGCGGCGCGGGCCTCGTCCAGAAAAAAATTAATCAACCCCCGCTGTAAGCGCGCGCCCTGGCCTTTGTACACCGGAAAGCCCGCGCCGGTGATTTTCACGCCCAGCTCGAAGTCGATGATGTCGTACTTTTTAATCAGGTCCCAGTGCGGCAGCGCGCCGGCGGGCAGCTCCGGCTTAGTGCCGTACGCGCGCACCACCTCGTTGTCGTCGGCCGAGCGGCCGGCCGGCACGCTCTCGTGCGGCACGTTGGGCAGCTGGTAGAGCAGCGTCGTCTGGGCCTGCTCGATTTGGGTCAGCTCGTCGGCGTGGTGCTTTATCTGGGTTTTGAGGGCGGTGTTGTCAGCCTTGCGGGCCTCGGCCCCGGCCTTGTCACCGGCTTTCATCAGGCTCCCGATTTGGCGGGCCAGCTCGTTGGCCTGGGCCTGGGCCTCGTCGTGCTGGGTTTGCAGGGCGCGGCGGCGCTGGTCGAGGTCGAGGATGGCCCGCACGTCGGCGTCGGCCGTGGGGTAGTGGCGCTTGGCCAGGCCGGCCAGCACGCGGGCGGTCTGCTCTCGGAGAACGGAAACTTGCAGCATAGTGCGGGCAAAGGTAAATCGCGGATTCACGCCGATTTCCGGGATGACGCGGATTCGGATGGGGCACGGGCAGCAGCGGATTGGCGCGGATTAGCGGGATGGCCGCATCCGAGGGGTGCTGGTGAGTCTGGCGCGGCGGGCAGCGGGCAATGAGCAGCGACGGACTTTCCCGGAACCTTCGGCGGCGGTTTGCACGTAATGCGTTAATATTGCAGGCGCAAGCTGGTCCCGGAGCGCTAAGCAAGGGGCCGCGCCGGTTGCAAAACCGCTTTTCCGGGCTATCCGCGCCACTGAGCCGGGGCCAACTCTATCCTTACTGGAAATAAACGTGGGCCGCTGGCCAGAGCCGGACTGGTCGGGTTTGGCTGGTCTAGCGACTTACCCGGCTTTTTCCGCCCGTCTGGCCGTCGTCATCGCTCGCTGCTGGCGGGCCATTTCGCCGCCACCGCCGGGCTACCAACCAGGCCACCATCGCCGCGCTCGTCGCGGGCGCTGAGGCCGGCAGCCCGGCAACTCAGCAGGCTCCGCGGCCGGGTTCGTGCCCGACGGGGGCCGGGGCTGGCCCGCCGGGCAGCCCGCTCATTCGGCATCGGGGCTGAATCCCGGCCCGCTCTTTACTGAAAAAAAACCCTTTCTCATCCCTGAATGTACACCCTCAACGAGCTGAAGGACCGCCTGTTGTCCGACCTCAAAGAAATCGCCGAGCAATTAAACGTCGGCAACTTCAAGCGCCTGAGCAAGCAGGACCTGATTTATAAAATCCTCGACCAGCAGGCCGTATTGCCCACCGACCAGCTGCCCGGCAAAAAAGCGGCGGCGGCGACGGCCAACCCGGCCGGCAATGCTTCAGCCACCGCCGAAACCGATGCGGCCGGGGCCGACTCCACTAAGGCTGTCGCGGCCGCGCCGGAGGCCGCCGCCAAGTCCGCCACGCGCGGGGCGCGCGGGGGCCTGGGCCGCCGGCCGGCCCCAGGGGCATTAGGCGAGCTGCCGTTTTCGGATGTCGGCGCGCCGGCCCCGGTCGTGCGGGTCTCGACTCAGCCCGTGCAGCCGGAAGCGCACCAACCCACCCGCTTCGAGCAGGTGGAGGCCGATGAGGAAGCCGTGGCGGGCCTGAGCGTGGCCCAGGAAGAGGCCACCATGCCACCCGGCGAAACCAATCCCACCCAGGAAACGCATTCGGCCGAGGAAAGCACCGCCGGCCCGCGCCGGCGTGAGCGCGTGGACCGGGCCGGCCGCCCCATCCCGCGCCGCGAGCCGGGCGACCCCGCCCCCGTCGCGGAGGCCCCGGCCGAAACCGCCGAAGCTACTACTGACCTCTATGCCGACCGCCGCGAAACCCGCGAGCAGCGTTTCGAGCGCGAAAACCGCGAGTTTCGAGAGCCGCGTGAGAACCGTGATAACGGAGGCCGCTCGGGCCGCGACGGCGGCAACGGCTACCAGAACGGCCAGGGCAATGGTCAGCCACGCAACGAATTTCGGGAAAACCGCGACAATCGGGAGCCGCGCGAAAATCGTGACAATGGCCAGGGTCGGGAGAATCGGGAAAATCGGGGCGATGGCCAAGCTAGCCGCGAGGGCCGCGAGCCGCGCGAAAACCGCTTCGTCAATAACGGCAATGGAGGCAATGGCATTACGAACGGCGGCGAGCAGGCCGGCCGCGAGCCGCGCCCGGTCAATGGCCAGGGCGCGACCGACCAGCCCCGGCTGAGCCGCGAGGAGCGCTACGCCCAGCGCGATGCCCAGCGCCAGCAGCGCCGCGACGAGCGCCAGCGTGGGGAAGGCCAGCCAGCTGTTGGCGAAAACGCCGCGCCCGCTGAAGGGCAGCGCGCCCCCCGCGAAACCAACAGCCAGCAACCAGCAGCTAACAACCAAAACGCGCCGCGCCGCGCCCCGGAGCTGGACCTCATCGTGCCCGGCTCGGGCACGATGGAGCTGATGGCCGACGGCGGCTACGGGTTTTTGCGCTCGCCTTATTACAACTACCTCACCTCGCCGGACGATATTTTCGTGTCCGTGCAGCAGGTGCGGCAGTTTGGGCTCAAGCCCGGCGACACGGTGCAGTGCACGATGCGCCCGCCGCGCGAGAGCGAGAAGTATTTCGCCCTGGTGAACGTGGACAGCATCAACGGCCGCACCGTGGAGGAAGTCCGCGACCGGGTGCCGTTCAGCCACTTAACGCCACTCTTCGCCGACGAAAAGCTCAAGCTCTCGACCAAGCCCAGCCAGGTCAGTACCCGCGTGCTCGACCTGTTCGCGCCCATCGGCAAGGGCCAGCGCGGGCTGATTGTGGCCCAGCCCAAAACCGGCAAAACGGTGCTTTTGCAGGAAATCGCCAACGCGATTTCCGAGAACCACCCCGAGGTGTACCTCATCATTTTGCTCATCGACGAGCGGCCGGAAGAAGTAACCGACATGACGCGCTCGGTGAAGGCCGAGGTGCTGTCTTCGACCTTCGACGAGATGGCCGACCGCCACGTGAAAATCGCGGAGCTGGCCCTCGATAAAGCTCGCCGGCTGGTCGAGTGCGGCCACGACGTGGTGATTCTGCTCGACTCGATTACCCGCCTGGCGCGGGCCTATAACACGGTGCAGCCCTCGTCGTCGCGCATCCTGTCGGGTGGCATCGACGCGGGCGCGCTGCAAAAGCCGAAGCGCTTTTTCGGCGCGGCCCGCAACATCGAAGGCCCCGGCTCGCTCACCATCATCGCTACGGCCCTCATCGAAACCGGCTCGAAGATGGATGAGGTGATTTTCGAGGAATTCAAGGGCACCGGCAACATGGAATTGCAGCTCGACCGCAAGCTGGCTAACAAGCGTGTGTTCCCGGCCATCGACATCCCGGCTTCCGGCACCCGCCGCGAAGACTTGCTCATGAGCCGCGACGAGCTGAGCCGCGTCTGGGTGCTGCGCAAGTTCATGACCGATATGAGCGCCACCGAGGCCATGGAATTCCTCAAGGACCGCATGAAAGGCACCAAGGACAACGAGGAGTTTTTGCTGGCGATGAACGGGTAAAATCAGCCGATTTCTAAAAGCAAAACCCCACTTTTACCGATGAAAATTTACCATCCGCTCCAGGTTTTTGGGCTTGTCCTTTGCCCACTGGTTTTCGGCTTTATGCTGCGCGACATCATCGCCGACCTCGAAACGGTAGGCCACAGCCGCTTTTCCAGCTATGGGGTGCTGGCTAATTCGGTTTTTATGACCGGGTTGTTTATCTGGATGCTTTACCGGAAAAACCCGCTTCAAGAGAAACGGGGGGCCATGTAAACCAGTAGGCAGTGAGTATGGGCGGGTGGCTTTTTGCCGCCCGCTCGCACCCAGCTGAGTTCGCGCGGCGCGTTCGGGCGCTGAAACGAGGCGGGGGCCGCCTTACGCTTTCACCAGCAGGCCGCGTAGCGTGTCGGTCAGGTAGTAGCTGCCGAGCACGAAGCGGGGTCTGCCGTTCTCGTCCGGGTCGAGGCGGTAATTGCCGCGCCCGATTTCACCCAGCACGAGCGCCAGAAACTCGCGCAGGCTGGGAGCCATCACGAATTTGTCCGTCTCGTCGCGCCCGAAGTTGATAATCTGCCCTACGGTGCCGTTTTCGGCGGGGTCGAGATCGAAGCCGATGAAGTTGCCGCCGCCGTCGTGGCCCAGCGGAAACCAGCGCCGGTGGGTGTCGTAGGCCCGAACGGCTCCGGGCGGGTACGAGGTGGAGTCGGGCATTTCCTCGGTGCCGCCGGTAACGCTCATCCGGTCGAGGGGCAAGAAATACAGCCCGAAAAAAGCGCCGTCCACGAGGCTGTCTTCCTCATCCAGCTCGCCGTCGTGCAGGCCGTACAGCTCGCGCACGTCGGCCGGCAGCTCGATGCCGCGCTGAGCTTCCAGCTCGGCCAGGGCCTGGGCCGGGGCGGGCGGGCGCAGCCGGGCGGCGGTCTCGGGCAGGTTAGCGGTCAGGAAAGCCTGCCATTGGGTCCAGAGTTCGGTGACGGTCGGCATGGGGCAGGGCGAGTAAGGCAGTGAGCGTGAGGGCGAAGTAAGCACTCAGCCGCGCAAAAACAGCAGCACGACAAACGCCACGCTCAGGCAAACCGCCGACACCCGGTTCAGGCGCATCAGCCAGCGGTAGTTGGCCAGGGCCGGCTTGTGCCAGGCCAGCCAGGCCCAGCGCCCAAACAAAGCCAGCACCGGGCCGACACCGGCCAGAAACACCAGGATGTAGCGCGGCTCACCCCGTAGCCAATAAGCCAGGCTCATGGCGACGACCCCGGCCAGCAGCCCGAGGGCCGCGAAGACGAACGTGCCCCGGATGCCCAGGCGGCGGCTCAGGGTGTGGTCGCCGCGGCGCGCGTCTTCCTGGTGCTGATAGATTTGGGTGAGCGGGTAGGAGCCGCACAAAAACAGGGTGCTCACGAAAGCCAGCAGCAGGTTAGTTTTCTCGAAAAGCTGGCCGGCCGAAGCGCCCGCCCCCGCTTGCACCAGCAAAAACGTGTAGGCACCCTGAAACACGACGACCACGGCCGTGCTCAGCAGCGGGTATTTTTTGAGCCGGATGTGGTCGTAGCTGTACGCCTTCGAGACGAGCAGATAAAGCGTAATCAGGGCGGCGAACGACCAGCCGCCCAGCCCGAAAGCCGCCAGCAGGGCCGCCGCGTCGAAGCCGCGCACCAGCCGCAGCAGCTCGGGCGTGACGGGCGGGGGCCGCTCCAGCCCGCCGATGCTGCCCTCGTCGCGGTCGTAATACGAGTTGTAGCTGTTCGAGGCGGGATACACCAGCAGGTGCAGAATGACGAACACGCCCGCCGCCCGCCCCCAGTCCAGCGGCCCGCGCAAGGCGCTCAGCCCGAACCAGAACACGGGCATCAGCAACAGCGAAAACGGGATGCGTAGCAGCGGCAGGGCGCGGCGGTAGGCGATAAGCATTGCCTGGTGCTTGTTGCTTGCTTGAAACTTGAGCGGGGTAAGGTAGCGCTAATTCAACTCTGTGAAACTTTGGGCGCGCGGCACGGGCGTGGCGCGCGGGGCAGGCAGGAGCGGCTCGCAGCCGCCCGCGCGTGTGGATTGGGCGTATCAGTCGTATGAGGCCACTTCCTCAGTCGTGGCCTCCAACTGCCTTGACCGTGGGAAAAGCCAGTGCCGATAGACGACTGCGGCGGCCAGATGGGCTGCTACTAAGCAGGGATTGATAAAAAGCAGTAGGTGCGATAAGAGATTATCACGCTCAGTAAAAAACTGGCGAAATGCCAAAAACACTATGCAAACAACCAATAACCAAGGTGCTGTGAGCAATAAGCTGCTCGCCAGCCAGCGCCGTAAACCAGACAGTCTTAAGATTCGCCTGAATGAATACGCTGCAATAGGTATAGTAACGACAGAAAGTACCCCCGTTAACCCGGTGAAATAAACAATCATCCCCAGCACAGACGTAAGCGAAGTTTGGTTGCCCGAATCAAAACACAACCAGCAAAACAATACTAAACCACTCAGTAGAAAAGTGAAAAGCCACAAACGCGTGGCTTGCAAAGCGGAGTTCAGCGGAGGGGACAGCATAGAAAAATACGGGAAGTTGCGTTGGTGATGCAATTATAACTCGGGCTTGACATAACTTTGCAGCTCAAAGCACTTCACAATCTTGCATGAAGCCCGCCGCCCCGTTCCAGGACCCCCTGGCCCAGCTCACCGAAATCCGCGCCATCATGGAGCGGAGCACCCGCTTTATTTCCCTGAGTGGCCTGAGTGGGGTGGGGGCGGGGCTGGTAGCGCTGGCGGGTGCCTACACCACGCATTTTTATTTGCGCGGGCAATACGGGGCGGGAGCTTACGCCCGGCTCTTGCGCACCTCGGAGCCAGAGCGGCTGGCGGCGCTGCCGTTTCTGCTGGCCCTGGCCGGAGCCACGATAGCGGCAGCGGTATTGGTGGCGGCGTTTTTCACGTTGCGGCGCACCCGGCGCGCGGGTCTGCAAACGCTCTGGACGGCCCCGGCCCGGCGCTTGCTGCTGGCTCTGCTGGTGCCGCTGGCGGCGGGCGGGCTGTTTTGCCTGAAGCTTTTCTTGTCTGGCGACGTAGCCCTGGTGGTGCCGGCAATGCTCGTTTTCTACGGCCTGGCCCTGCTCAACGGTAGCAAGTACACGCTCGATGAAATCCGCTACTTAGGTTTGACACTGATTGGGCTGGGGCTGCTGGGCCTGCTGCTGCCCGGCTACGGCCTGGCGCTGTTCGCGCTGGGGTTCGGGCTGGGCCACATCGGCTACGGGCTGGCGATGTACCGGCGGTATGAGCGGTAAGTATTCAGACATGAGACGTTAGACCTGAGACCTGAGACCTGAGACGCTCGTCAGAAAAGAAGTCTCAGGTCTCAGGTCTAACGTCTCATGTCTTGCTAAAATCATTATTTTGAAGTACGCCATTCACACCCTCAACAAAGCTTTCGACCACCGGGTCCGCCTGGGGGTGATGGCCGTGCTGATGGCCCATGAGTCGGTGAGCTTCAACGACCTGAAAGAAACCCTGGATTTGACCGATGGCAACCTGGCCTCGCACGTGGCGGCGCTGGAAAAGGCCGAGTACGTGCTGGTGACAAAGCAGTTCGTGGGCAAGAAGCCGCACACGAGCTACGCCGCCACGGGCGCGGGCAAACAGGCGTTTCAGGCGCACCTGGCGGCGCTGGAAAAGCTATTGCGCGGGGAGTAGGGAGATTGTGCGGCAGGCTGAAGCCTACCGCACAATTCAGCCGGACAGGCTTTTTTTATCGTCCACTACTTTGCAACACAAAGCGCTTTCCAACATGAATCCACTTATCTCTTGGCCAATCCCGGCCCCAACCCTCGCATCGCCCGCCGCCACCCGGCCGCTGCCCCATTTTTCCACGCTGCTGACCAGCCTGCTCGTGCTGGGCACGGGCCTGACGGACTACCTGTTCTACCACGAGTCGGCGGGGCTGAACGTGCTGATTTATATGGTCTTCCTGGTGGGCGCGCACCTGGCCCTGCTGCCGCGCCACGCGCCGGTGCGGCGACGGGTAGCGTTCTGGGTGGTGGTGGCGGGCTGTTTACTGAGCGGCGGGCTGGTGGCCTGGTACGGGTCGGCGGCGGCGCTGTGGGCGGCGGGCGCGTCGGGGCTGCTGCTGGTGGGGCTGGTGCAGCAGCCGACGCTGCGGCTGCTGGCTTACGCGGCGGGTACGGCCGTGCTGGGCGTGGCCCCGGCGTTGCGGGCGGTGCTGGCGCGGCTGCGGGCGGCCCCGCCCCAGCGGCTGGGCGCGGGGCTGCGGCGCGGCTGGTTTTATGGGCGGCTGCTGGGGCTGCCGCTGCTGGGGCTGGTCGTGTTTCAGGGGCTGTTCGCGCTGGCCAACCCGCGCTACGCCGCGCTGAGCGGGCAAGCCTGGGCGGCGCTCACCGACGGGCTGTGGCGGCTGCTGGCGGCCGTGTCGCTGCCGCACCTGCTGTTTCTGGCCGGCTGCGGGCTGCTTACGGCGGGCGCGCTCGTCGTGGTGCCCGTGCATCGGCTGGCCGACCACGAGGGGCGCTTCGGCGAGTTCGTGCGGCGACGGCGCGACGGGGTGGCCTCGCTGGCCGTGCGCCGGCCCGACTTCCGCCTCCACAACCGCCGCTTGACCGACTTGCGCAAGGAGTGGCTGGCGGCCGTCGCCACGCTGGGCCTGCTCAACGCGCTGCTGTTGCTCGTGAACCTGGTCGATATTCGCTGGCTCTGGTTCGGCTTCCAGCCCGCGCCGGGCTTCGACCTGACTCAGTTCGTCCACGAGGGCACCTACGTGCTCATTTTCAGCATTCTGCTGGCGGCGGGGGTCATGCTGTGGTTCTTCCGGCGCAACCTCAATTTTTACCAGCCCGGCCTGCGGCTGCTGCGCTGGGGCGCGACGCTCTGGACCCTGCAAAACGCGGTGCTGGCTGCCTCGGTCGGGCTGCGTAACTACTACTACATTTTCTACACCGGGCTGGCTTACAAGCGCATCGGGGTCTATGCGTTCCTGCTGCTGACTTTGTTCGGGCTAGCCACGCTGCTGCTCAAAATCTGGCGGCGGCGCTCGGCTTTCAGCCTGGTGCAACTCAATTCGTGGGCCGCCTACGCGGTGCTGCTGGCGCTGGCGGCCGGCAACTGGGAAATCTGGATTGCCGAATATAATTTACAACCCCGCTTCGCTACGCTCGACATCGGCTTTCTGCTGCGGATGCCCAACCGGGTGCTGCCCGTGCTCGCCGCCCGCGCCGACTTGCTCACCGCCGGCCCCGCGCTGACGGCCGAAAACGACTACGGCGTGTACGAAACCCTGCCCCGCGCCGAAGCCCAGGCCCGCCTGCGCGAGCGGCTGGCCGCGTTTCGGCGCGAGTATCAGCAGAACGACGATTGGCAGAGCCGCACGGGAGCGGAGTGGCGGGCTTGGCGGGAATTGAGGCAGTAAGGCTCGCCGCTCGTGTGGCCTCACTCCCCGGCCCCCTCTCCGAAAAGGAGAGGGGGAGCCTGACGTAGGCTCTCGTTCCCATACGGTCGGCTCCCCCTCTCCTTTTCGGAGAGGGGGCCGGGGGGTGAGGCGCTCCAAGCGACGAGCTAAATCTACTGACTGTGATGACTCTTAAAGCTTTAAATCTTACATCATCCAAGACAATGACCTTCGCCGACTTCACCGCCCATTTCCTCGTCAACCAAACCCGCTACGCTGACCTGGCCTGGGACGACCCGCACCGTCTCACGGCCGCTGAACTGCGGGCCGTGCGCGGCTCGCTGCAAGCTTTTCAGCGGGGCGAAAGTTCCGAGGGGCACTTCCTCTACGCTCGTGCTAAGCAGCTCGGCGACCCGGACTACGTGGCAGCCATGCGCCTGTTTATCAAGGAAGAGCAAACCCACGCGGCCGTACTGGGCCGTTTTCTCGACCAGCAGCGGATTCCGCGCTTAAAAGGGCATTGGCTTGACGGCATTTTCCGGCAGCTGCGCCGGGTGCTGGGCCTGGAGCACACGCTGCGGGTGCTGCTCGTGGCTGAGGTTACGGCCGCCGTTTATTACCGGGCCTTGTACCAAGCCACGTTTTCGGGGCTTTTGCAGCAGATTTGCCGGCGCATTCTGCTCGACGAGGCCGTGCACCTGGAGTTTCAGGCGCTGGCCCTGCGCACGCTAGCGGCCGGGCGGCGCGGCCCGGCCGAATGGCTGCGGCGGCAGGCGTACCGCGGGCTGATGGCGGGCGCGACGCTGGCCGTCTATGCCAGCTGCCGCCGGACGCTGCGGGCCGGCGGCTTCGGGCTGCTGAACTTCGCCGAGGCCATCGCGGCCGAGTGGGGCCGGGTGGAGCAACTGCAACGCGGAGCAGTGGCGGCGGGCGCGGCCGGGCCGGTGGGGGCGTGGCAGTGGCCGGGCGCGCAAGTGCGGGCCGCGTCGTGAGCGGCGGGCGGGGCCGTTGGCGCTGGCTGCCAGGACGGCGAGCACTGTGGCCGTGGCTCGGTGGTGGGGGGTTTAGGCTGGCTCGATTTGCAATTACACGGCGAACTATGGCCACACACGCCGCGTGCTAATGCGGTTTTTACAGCGGTGCCGTGGGTTTCGGTTTTGCGGGCGCTGCCCGAGCTGCTGTGGCTGGGCTGGCGCTGGCTGAGCGCGTGGCAGGGACCGCCACTGCTCCGGTGGCTGGCCGTGGCGGCTTATTTGGGCGGGGCCACGCTGGGCATTTTATGGTGGTTATTTCTATTGTTGGAAGGTCCGAAAGCGCTGTAGGCTGGCACGGTAGCCGCTCATCCCGCCCTGCCCTGAAAGCCGCTGAAAGTCAGCCCTAAGCCTTAGCTTCGCGGTTTCACCCGGCCCCTTCAGCTTTGCCCATGCCCCGTATCTTGCTGCTCATCGTCCTGGCCCTGTCGCTGCTGGTGGAGCTGGCCCTCACCGGGGGGGCGTTTTTCGCGCCGGCTTTCACGCTGGGTAAATTTGGGGTGGTGTACCGGCCGGAAATAGCGTTTTTGGGCTACGTGACCGGGTGGTTTTTGCTGTTTGTGAGCTTGGCGGCGGGGCTGGCGCTGGGGCGGGTGTGGCAGCGGCGGGCGGGCTACGCGGGGCTGTGCTACCTGCTGGGTCTATGGTGGATAGGTATTGGGGTGGGCATTTTCGTTACCTTCGGCAAAGCCGATAACCTGGTGCTCGACTCGACCAAGGGGCTGCTCATCGTGGTGCTCACCTGGCGCTCTCAGGCGGGCGGGCTGGTGCTGCGGCGGTAGCGGAGTCGCCGGGCCTGGCCTTCCGCCCGAACCAGAAAATAACCCTGGCCATAGCCTCCGCGCCAGCTTCGTAACTGCCGAAGGCTAGCCGGGCGCTGGCCGGGCGCTGGCCGGGCGCTGGCCGGGCGCTGGCCGGGCGCTGGCCGGGCGCTGGCCGGGCGCTGGCCGGGCGCTGGGGCCGGCTGGTATATTTGCCCCCTTCGCGTATTTAGAGTGGGTGATTTTTCAGCCGCTGGCTTTGCCTCTCGCCGTTCATGGCTTTTGAAAACATTCCACCCGCTGTCGCTCGCCTCTACGCGTCGCTGTTGGCCCGGCTTGTGCGCCTGCGCACGGTCGCGGCGACGCGGGCCGTGCCAGCCGCGGCCCGCCTCTACGCCGAGCTGCTCGCGCACCTCACGCGCCTCTACGCCGACCGGCTGGCCCCCTTGCCGAGCCAGGCGGCGGCCTTGGCCCGGCAAGCCACCGGCGCGGCGCGGCGGCTGGCCGCCCGCTATCCGGCCGAGGCCCTGCTTGCCAGGGGCCGGCAGGTAGCCGATGGTTGGTCGGGGCGCCTGAAAATGGGTTGGAGCACTCACTTGGCACCCCTGCCCGAGCGGGCAATCGTCCTGGCCAGGCGGGCAGCCGACGCGGCCCGCCGTGTGTCAGCACGCTACCGCGACGGCCTCGCGACGACATTCAACGCCAGCTCTTTCCAAAGGCTGAGCGCCGGACTGAGTGCCCTGCGGGCCAAAGCATTGGTGGCGCGGCCGACGGTGCCAGCGCTGGCACCGCCGGCCGCGCCGGCCTCGGCCCGCCCATCGGCCACCAAGCAGCCCCGGCCCGGTCGCGGCACCCGCCGCGTAGTGCGCCTGGCCTGGACGGTTTTTGGAATTAGCGCGGTCTTTTTTCTGCTGTACCCGACGCTCGTACGAAGCAATTTTCTCTACCTCTTCGGCAAGTCGCCGGGGCTGGAAGAGCTGGAAAACCCCAAAGTCGAGCAAGCCTCGGAGGTGTTCACCGCCGACGGGGTGCTGCTGGGGCGCTACTTCCGCGAAAACCGCTCGCCGGTGCTTCTGAGCCAGATGTCGCCCTGGCTCATTAAGTCGCTCATTGCCACCGAGGACGCGCGCTACTACGACCACTCCGGCATCGACGCGCCCTCGCTCGTGGCCAGTCTCTACTACGGCCTGCGCGGCGACAAGCGCGGCGGCTCCACCATCAGCCAGCAGCTGGCTAAGAACCTCTACAAAACCCGGCGCGGCGACAACCGGGGCCTGCTCGGGCGGGTGCCGGGCGTGGGCGTGCTCGTGGCCAAAACCAAGGAGTGGCTCACCGCCGTCGAACTGGAGCGGCGCTACACCAAGGAGGAAATTCTGCGCATGTACTTGAACACGGTCGAGTACGGCTCGAACGCGTTCGGCATCAAGGTGGCGGCCAAAACGTTTTTCTCGACTACGCCCGATTCGCTCACGGCCGTGCAGGCGGCCACGCTGGTGGGCTTGCTGAACAACCCGACCGCCTTCAACCCGCGCTTCCACCCCGATGCCTCGCGCCGCCGCCGCAACGTGGTGCTGCAGCGGTTGGGCCAAGCCAAATTGCTGCCCGCCGTCGAGGTGGCCCGCCTGCAAAAGCAGCCGATTGAGCTGGACTACGAGGTCGAAAAGCACATCGACGGGCCGGATACGTACTTCCGCGGGGCCATCAGCCAGGCGGCTAATAAGTGGTGCGAAGCCCACGGCTACGACCTCTACCGCGACGGCCTGCGGGTATACACCAGCATCGACTCGCGCCTGCAGGACCACGCCGAGCAGGCCGTGCATCAGCGCATGAAGTCCTTGCAGCGCACCTTCGACAATTTTTGGCGGAGTCGGCATCAGGACCCGTGGGTCGATGAGGAAGGCCAGACAATCCCGGACTTCATTCAGACCCAGATGCGGCGCACCGAGAGCTACAAGGCCCTGAGCGCCCGCTTCCAGGGCCAGCCCGCCCGCCTCGATTCGGCCCTGCGGGCCAAGCGCAAGATGAAGGTATTCACCTGGAAGCGCGACGACAACGACACCACGCTCGTCATGTCGCCGCTCGATTCGCTGGCTTACTACAAGCACTTTTTGCAGGCCGGAATGCTGACCATGGACCCGTTCACCGGCTCCATCAAAGCCTGGGTAGGCGGGCTGGATTACCGCTTTTTCAAGTACGACCACGTCAAGCAGGGGCACCGGCAGGCCGGCTCCACGTTCAAGCCCTTCGTCTATCTGACGGCCCTCGACAACGGCTACTCGCCCTGCGACCGCATCCGCGACCAGCGCGTGACCATCAAATACACCGAAAACGGACTGCCGATGGAGTGGCAGCCCGACAACGTGACCCACGAGTACACGGGCATCAACATGACGCTGCGCTCGGCCATGGCCCGGTCGGTGAACTCGGTGACGGCCCAGCTGACCGAGAAAGTGGGCTGGGGCAAAGTCGCTGACTACGCCCACAAGGTGGGCATTACCAGCCCGTTGCTGCCCGTGCCGAGCATCGGCCTCGGCTCGGCCGGCGACGTGAGCGTGTTCGAGATGGTGAACGCCTACGGCACGTTCCTCAACAACGGCTTCCGGTCCGAGCCGCGCCTGATTACGCGCATCGAGGACCGCCACGGCAACGTCATTCAGCAGTTCGACCCGGTGCAGAAGCGCGCCATCGGCCCCGAAACGGCCTGGCTCATGCTCTACATGCTGCGCGGCGGCATGGAAGAGCCGGGCGGCACTTCGCAAGGGTTGTGGGATTTCCAGCAGCTCTGGCGCAAAGACAACCAGATTGGCGGCAAAACCGGCACCACCAGCAACTACTCCGACGGCTGGTACATGGGCCTCACCAAAGACCTGGTTTCGGGCATCTGGGTGGGCGGCGAGGACCGGAGCATCCACTTTTTCCGCACTCAGCAGGGCGAGGGCGGCCGCATGGCGCTGCCCATCTTCGGCCGCTTCATGGAAAGCGTGTACCAGGACGACCGGCTGAGCTACGACTACGGCCCCTTCCCGAAGCCGCCCGTCAAAATCAACCGCAAGTATGTCTGCTACACCGAGTACGAGCCGCGCCGCCGCGCCTCGAAGGTGGACACCGTGGCGGCGGATAACATACTCGACCTTTTGAATAGTGGCGGGGGTGGGGCGAAGGCCGACAGTGCCCAACGCTAACCAGGCACCCTTACAACTGGGCCAGCGCCGTCAGCGGATTCAGTACCGGCACGGGCGAGGCGGGGAAGCCTTCCGGGTCGCGAGTCACGAGAGCTTCGGTTCCGGCCGCGAGCGCGGCGTAGAATTGCACGGCATCCTCGAAGTCGGGTCGGCCGGATTGCAGCGCCTGGTCAATTTCTGACCCACAGACATTAGTCACTTCTACTTTTTGAAAAAGCGTAGTGAGCGCCTCCACCGCGCCCGCGTTGCCGAGCGTCTTGCGAGCCAGGTAGTGCGCCGTGGTAAAAGTGAGACTTGACACCAGCACCTGGGCGCGCCCGTCAGCCGCGGCTGCTATTAATTGCTTGGCCAGCAAGTCAAAAGGCTCCCGTTTGAGCAGGTAGTCCATTACCACGTTAGTGTCCAGGTACAGCCGTTTCACAGGCTGTATTCTTCCTTCATGGCCTCCCACCGTAGCTCGTCATAAGACTTATGCTCAGCTTCTTCCGATAGCTTGATAATGCCATGCAGGCGCTCGACATCGGCGGGCACCGGAAACCTCGAAGCCAGCGCCATCGCCTCGGGCGAGGTATAATAATCCCACTCGGCCGCTTCCTCGGGCGTGAGGTTGGCCGGCCGGGGCGGGAGCGCGAGGGTGGGTGCGGGCCGGGGTCGACCCAGAATTTCTTCCAGCTCAGCCAACGAAAACTCGGCGGGCACTTCCGCGATGGCTTGCAGCAGTTGGGTTTTGGTGTACATGACGCGGGAAATTAAACAGCTAAAGTTACGTAAACCAAAGCGCCCGGTCTGCCCAAAGGCCAACCGGGCACAAGCAAATTAGCCAGTCCTACTTCCGCACCCTAAACCTATATTCCGTCACCGACCGAAACGTCTCGCCCGGCCGCAGCACGGTGCTCGGAAACGCGGGCTGATTAGGCGAGTCGGGGAAGTGCTGGGTTTCGAGGCAGAAGCCGTAGTGCTGTACGTAAGCCACGCCGCCTTTGCCTTTCAAATTGCCTTTCAGGAAGTTGCCGGAGTAGAACTGAATGCCGGGCTGGTCGGTGTAAACTTCCATCGTGCGGCCGGTGGTCGGCTCGAACACGGTAGCGGCCAGCGCGGGCGCGGCGCGCAGCTTATCGGCCAGCACCCAGTTGTGGTCGTAGCCGCCCGGCGCGGCCCCCGGCACCTGCTTGATGCGCTCGCCGATGGCGTGGGGCTGGCGGAAATCCATCGGTGTGCCGGCCACGGGTTGCAGCTGGCCGGTCGGAATGAGCGTGTTATCGACGGGTGTGAAGCGCTCGGCGGCCAGCGTGAGCAGGTGGCCGAGCGCGTCTTTGGCCTGGCCGTGGTTCAGGTTGAAGTACGAGTGCTGGGTCAGGTTGAGCACCGTGGGCGCGGTCGTTGTGGCCTGGTAAGCGATGCGGAGCGCGTTGGCAGCGGTCAGGGTATAAACCACTTGCACGGTGAGCTGGCCGGGGTAGCCCTGGTCGCCGTCGGCGCTGACAAGGCCCAGCGTGAGGGTTTGGCCGTCGGGGCTGGTGCCGGGCTGGGCCGTCCACACCCGGCGGTTGAAGCCCACCGTGCCGCCGTGCAGCGAGTTGGGCGCGTTGTTGAGCGGCAGCGAATGCGTCTGGCCGTCAAGCGTGAATTTTCCGGCCTTGATGCGGTTGCCGCAGCGCCCGATGAGCGCCCCGAAATACGGGTTTTCCTTTTGATAAAGCGCCGACGTGTAGCCGGCCAGGCTGTCGAAGCCCAGCACGACATCGCCGAGCTTGCCGTTTTTGTCGGGCACGAGCAGGCTGGTGAGTGTGCCGCCGTAGGTGCTGATGGTGGCGCGCGCGCCTTGGGCGTTGGTCAGGGTGAAAAGCTGCACGGCGGTGCCGTCAGCAGTTTTGCCAAACGACGAGGCAGTAGGCATAGCGGCCGGAGAAGCGGCCGCCGCGCTGGCGGCTGCCGGAGTGGAAGGAGTGTCAGTGGCGGTTGGTTGGCCGGAGCAGCCGGCAAGCAGCAGGCCCGCTAGCAGCAGGGCAGGGGTGGGATGGGTCATGAGCGGAATGGGTGAAATAGAGAGACGGCTTACAAATGAACCTGACGCGGCTCAACAACGGCACCTCACGGGACCCCTTTGGGGCCTGGCCCCCCTCTCCAAAAGAGAGGGGAGAACTAGCTCTAGTTATAGGCTCTAATCCAACGTCAGTTCTATGGCTAGAACTAGAAACTAGTTCCCCCCTCTCTTTTGGAGAGGGGGGCAGGCCCCAAAGGGGTCCCGTGAGGTGCCGTTGTTGAGCCGCGTCAGGTTGATTACAAATTCTTCAACTGGAAATCCTCGAATACGCCCGTACCCGAAGCCGGCCCTTGCGCCAGCACGCCCACGCGCACGCCCAAGTCCCAGGTCGGCAGGAAGGTGCCGCTGACGGGCGTGGCCCCGGCTCCGGGCAGCAACTGCCAGCGGCGGCCCTGGTCGAGGCTGTAATCGAATTGGTACTGCGTGGCTTCGCGGACTCGGACGCGCAAGCGCAGGGCCGCCCCGCCGGCGGGCAGGGGCGCGTCGGCCAGCACCGTTTGTTTGCCTTTTTCGCGCTTCCACAACGTCAGCCGACGGCCGCCCACGGTCAGCGCCAAGGCGTTGTTGGGGCTGCCCACGGCGGCCAGGCCCACGGCCGTGCCGGCGGGCACGGCGGCCGGACGCACTACTGTTGTCTGGGCTTCGTAGCCAGCCGCGAACACGCCGTGGCCGAGCACCGCGCCCGCGCCCTCGGGCTGGGCCGTGAGGTGCAGTTGCCCGCCGCGCAAGGCCATTGTTGGCGCGGGAGTCAGCACCGGCCACTGCCAGGCTGAATTGACTTTATCACCCAAAAACTCGTCGCGCACGTTGGTCCGCGCCAGCACCGGGGCCGGCGTTGGTCCGCCCAACACCCCGCGCCCCGCGAACTCCGGCCAGCCGGCCGCGCCCCAGGTAAATTCGCTCAGCACGCCCTGCCGGCCGATGTGCTCGAAGCCCTGAGCGGCGTAGGCGTGGTAGAGCAGGTACCAGCGGCCGGCTTGCTCGACGGCCGTGCCGTGGCCGGGGCACTTCCACGCCTCGTTGCTGACCAGCACCGGGTTGGCCGGGTTTTTCTCCCACGGCCCGAGCAGGGTTTTGGCCCGCGCCACGCCCGTGGCGTAGGTGCAGCCGTTGCCACAGCAGCCGTTGCCGGCGTAGAAGGCGTAGAAGTAGCCGCCGTGGCGCACCATGCTCACGCCCTCCACCAGCCCGCCCTCCCAGGTGCCGGGCGCGTTGCGAAACAGCTCCCGCTTCTCGCCCGTCAGCGCCGTGCGCGCCTCGTTCATGGGTTGCGCCCAAATTGGGGTCGGCTGCTGAATGCTGTTGCCGTCCTCCTTCCAAATCAAATAAAGCTGCCCGTTTTCGTCGCGCATCGGAAAGGCGTCAATTGAGCCATCGGCCTGCCCCACGAGCGGGCCGTGGTCGCGGTATGGTCCCTCAGGACGGTCGGCACTGGCTACGGCCACGGCCAGGTTGCCATTCTTCTGGTGCGCGGCGTAATACACGTACGTGCGGCCGCCGTCCTGGCTGATTTCCGGTGCCCAGAAGTAGTGGTCGGCCCAGGCCGGCTGTGCTTGCGGGAACACGTGCCCGACGAGCGTCCAGGTGCGTAAGTCCTTCGAGGTGAGCAGCGGAAACAGCGGTGCCCAGTCCGAGCTGGTGGCCGAGGCCCAGTACAGGTCGCCGATTTTGGTGACCGACGGGTCGGGAAAGTCGCCGGGCAAGACCGGGTTGGCGATGGGTGCGGCGGGCGGTGGGGCGGAGATTTGGGCCAGCGCTGGTAGCGCCAGCAGCGCGAGCGGCAGCAGCAGACGGGAGAAGGTCATGTAGTTGGATTTCGTTGTTTTGGTGCGTGACGATGCGGGGCGCTTGGCGCTTGGGCCGGCTCGCCAACCGAGCACAGCGTCACCTACTCGCCCCCCGGCTTGGGCAGCGGCACGCCCGTGGCCACGGGCGTGCCGAAGTCGGGCGAGCCGTCGGCCCGGAAGGTGAATTTCTGCATCCGCGGGCTGCGGGCGTTGCCGCACTGCTGGCCGGGCTGGGGGTTGGCGTGGTAGATGAGCCAGTTCTCCAGCCCGTCCTTCGACACGAAAAAGCCGTTGTGGCCCGGCCCGTAAGCGCGACTGCCGTCGTTGCGGGTGAAAACCGGGGTGGGCGTTTTCGTCCACGCGGCCGGGTCCATCGGGTCGGCGGTGGCACTGGCCGTGAGCTGGCCCAGGCAGTAGTCGTCGGTGGCGCAGTGGCTGGCCGAGTAGATGAGGAACGTCTTGCCGGCATTTTTGAGAATCTCCGGCCCTTCGTTTACCTTCGGTAGGTTGCTTTGCGAGCCGTTAATTTCCCAGCTCAGCGTGGGCTGGCTCAGCAGCGCCCGCGGGCCGGTGATGGTCCAGGGGTTGCTCAGCTGCGCGATGTAGATATTTTGCTGCACCGACCCCGCCTCCTGGCCCGACCAGAGCACGTAGCGCTTGCCGTTCTGCTCCAGAATAGTCGCGTCGATGGCCCATAAATCCTGCCCCGGCACGACGAGCTGCCCGCGCAGGGTCCAAGTTCCGGTCGTCGGGTCGGCGTTGGCGTTTTCGAGCACCCACGTCCGTTGCCCGCCGCAGCAGTTGCCGGGGCCGGCCGTGAAATACACGTACCACTTGCCATCCAAAAAGTGCAGTTCCGGTGCCCACACGTCGCGCGAGTACGGCGTGGCAGCGGGCGGGGTCCACACGGTCGTGCTCACGGCCGAGCCTAGCTCGCTCATCTTGGCCGTTTTGCGGATGGTGATGTCGCCGCCCGTCGTGGCCAGGTAGTAGTAAAAGCCGTCCTTCTGATACACCCACGGGTCGGGGCCAGACGGCAGCAGCGGGTTAGTGAAGGTGGTGGTCGCGGCGACCGGGGGCACCGGGGTGGGCGGGGTTGGCGTGACCCCGCCGCCACCCGAGCCGCCGCAATTGAGCAGCCCCAGCAGCACGAGCGGGACGATGGAGCGAAAGACAGTGCGCATAACAAGACTGGAAAAATCCCTAGCAACTGGGGTTGCTAAAGTGTAGTCGGGAAATAAACGAAAAAAGTGAATGCGCGAACGACCGGGTTCACGCATTCACCTGTTTACGCGGGCCGCGCTTTAGTAGCCGGGGTTCTGCTTGAGGCCCGCCAGGTCCACGTCCTGCTGGGGTAGCGGCAGCAGCCGCGACTTGTTGAGCGCGAAGTTTTTGAACTGGTCGTCGCGGCCTTTCAGCTCGTCAACCCCCGTTTGCGTATCGAGCAGCCCGTAGCGCTGCAAGTCGAACCAGCGCAGGCCCTCGCCGGCCAGCTCCGTAATGCGCTCGTGGCGCAGCTGAGCGCGCATGGCCGTCTGGCTGGCGCTGGCCGAAGCCGGCAACACGGCCAGCCCGGCGCGCTGGCGCACCTGATTGACAAACGGGACGGCCGCGGCCGGCTGGTTTTGCTCGTTCAGGGCCTCGGCTTGCAGCAGCAGCACGTCGGCGTAGCGCATCACCCGGAAGTTAATCGGCGAGTCGAAATTCTCGTCGCCCCGGTAGTAGTCGCTCTGGTACTTGCGCCAGTAGGTGCGGCCCAGGTTGAAGTTGTCGCCCTTGTAGCGGGTCTGAAACCCGTAGGAGCCGGCCGCGAAGCTTCCCGGGCGCGACTGGTCGTACACGAGCGAGTCGGCACTGAAGGGCAACGGCGAGGCAAAGCGGCGGTAGTTGTAGAAGAAAGTGGCCGCCAGGCGCGGGTCTCGCTGCCCGCTGGCGGTGCCTTCCTGCAAAAACTCGTTGATGACCCAGGGCCGCACTTCGCAGTCGGTGAAGCCCAGGTTGGCGGTGCCGGCATTTTGGGGCGGGCCGAAGAATTTGGGCCGCTGAAAGCCCTGGGCCGTGTTAGCATCTACGCCGCCCTGCCCGTCGGGGCCGCCGATGTTGACGTCCAGAAACTGCACCTCGAAAATGCTTTCCGCGTTGTTTTCGCTCGTGTGCCGGAAGTTGTCGGTGAAAGCCGGCAGCGAGTACACCCCGGCACCGATAACGAGCGCGAACTGGACCTGGGCCTCGGCCCAGCGCTTGTTTTGCATGTACGCCTTGCCCAGCAGCGCCCGGGCCGCGCCCAGCGTCACCCGGCCGCGGTCTGAGTTGGCCGGGTAGCTGGCCGGCAGGTTCAGGGCCGCACCGGTGCCGATGGCGGCTTGCAGGTCGCTGATGACCAGCGCCCACACCTGCGCCTCGGTGCCCTGCGCGGGGCGGTAGTCAATCGTGGTGGGCTGGGTAGCCAGCGGCACGTTGCCGAAGATGGACACCAGGTTGAAGTACGTCAGCGCCCGCAGAAAATACGCCTCGCCGATGACCCGGTTCTTGAGCTGGGCCTCCATCTGAATGCCCGGCACGTTAGCCAGAATCTGGTTGCAGCGGTCGATGGTGCGGTACGAGTCGCGGTAGGCGCTGTACGAGACCTCGAAGTTGTAGTCGGTTTGCTGAAAGCCGGTTATCTCGCGCAGCGGCGTGTACGGGCTTTGGCTCCAGCCAATGTCGTCGCGCCCGTCGTAGATGAACGAGAACCAGCGCCGGTACATGCCCACGGCTTGCAAGCCGGCGTAGGCCGCGTTGGAGGCCCGCACGGCATCGTCGCCGGTTTTCCAGAACGTGGCCGTGGTGGGCAGGTTCGGGTTGGCCTGATTGATAAGGTCTTTCTGGCAGCCCGTGGCCAGTAGCAGGCTGGCGGTGGCTCCGGTCAGGAGCGTTTTTTTAGAGAATTTCATCGGGAATAAGAAATTAGGCTGACGCGATAAGGCGGCCGGCCGGGCTAAAAGCCCAGCTGCGCGCCGATGGTGAAGGTGCGCGAGTTGGGGTAGTTGCCCTCGTCCACGCCGCGCGTGAGCAGCGAGCCACCCAAACCGCCGATGGTTTCGGGGTCGTAGCCGCTGTACTTGGTCGCCGTGAACAGGTTCTGCGACGTCAGGTAGAGGCGCAGGCTGCTCACGCCGGGCACGTTCGAGACCAGCGTCTTGGGCACCGTGTAGCCGATTTGCAGGTTTTTCAGGCGCAGGTACGAGCCGTCTTCCAGGTAGCGGGTCGAGTTGCCGATGGTGTTCTGGCCGCCTTGCAGGGCCAGGCGGGGCGTGGTGGTCGAGGGGTTGGTCGGCGACCAGGGCGAGAGGCCAGCCAGGTAGTTGACCGGGTCGTCGCCGCGGCCCAGCCAGTAGGCCACCGAGTTATAGACGCTGTTGCCCTGTACGCCCTGGAAAAAGGCCGCGAAGTCGAAGCCGCCGTAGCCGGCCGTCAGGTTCACCCCGTACTGGATGCGCGGGAACACCCGGCCCACGTGGGCGCGGTCGCTGGCGTCAATCTTACCGTCGCCGTTCACGTCCACGTAGCGAACGTCGCCCGGCTTAGCTCCGGGCTGGGCGCTGCCCGTGATTTCGCCCGTATTCTGGAAGATGCCGTTCGTCTGGTAGAGATAGAACGAGCCGACCTCATAGCCGGTCTCGGTGCGGGTCGCCCCGTTCGGACCGGCATCGAACAAGTTGGGCCGGCCGCTGGCCGACGCGCCCGCGTCGAGCACCGTGTTTTTGATGGTCGTCAGGTTGCCCGTGATACCGTAGGTGAATTTGCCTTTCGTGTCGTTCCAGCCCACGAGCATTTCAAACCCCTTGTTCTGGATGCGGCCGATGCGCTGAAACGGGTCGCCGCCGGCGTTGCTGACGGAGAGCGGAATCTGCGGGTTCACGTTGGCGTTGCGCGTTACCGACACGTAGTAGTCGGCGCTCACCGTCAGCCGGTTTTGCAGAAAGCCGATGTCGAGGCCGTAGTTCTGGGTGGCGCGCTCTTCCCAGCCCACGGTGGGCGAAGACTGCGCCGTTTGCGTGGCCCCGTTCACCACCACGCCCCCGAAGTTGTAGTTCACGCTGGGGTTGATGAAGGCCTGGTACAGGTACGAGCCGCCGTAAGCCCCGTTGAGCTGGTCGTTGCCCAGCACCCCGTAAGAAGCGCGCAGCTTCAGGTCGCTGATGGCCGTGATGCCGGCAAAGAATTTCTCCTTCGACACGCGCCAGCCCACCGAGCCGGCCCCGAAGTCGCCATACTGGTTGTCGGGCGAGAAGGCCGACGAGTAGTCGCGCCGGTAAGCTCCCGTCAGCAAGTAGCGCCCATCGTAGTCATAGGTAAACTGCCCGAAGTACGAGCGCTTGTTGCGGTTGAACGTGGAGCCGGCGCCCGGCAGCGGGGTCGCGCCCGCGTCGATGGCCCAGTAGAAGGCGGGGCCGTTGCCGTAGCCCTGCGCGGCGGCGCGGGTAAACTCGAACCGGGTGCTCTGCTCAGAGTAGCCGCCCACCACGGTCACGTTGTTTAGCCCGAAGCTGTGGTCGAAAGTGAGCGTGTTCTCCGCCAGCAGAAACGTCTCGTTGCCTTGCGCGTCGGTCAGGCCCGACACGGGCGTGATGTTGTTCGGGGCCAGCCCGCCGGCTTTCTGCCGCACCTGGTCATGGAAAGCCCGGAACTGCGTGCCCAGATTGAGGCGGTAGCGCAGCGAGGGCAGGAAGCTGAACTCGCCGAAGATGTTGCCTTGCAGCTGATTATTAACGCCCGTGTTGTTGGTCAGGCTTTGCGCCCCGATAACGTTCGAGCCAAACGTGGGGCGGTTGTTGGAGTCGCCGTAGCCGAAGCCGCCGGGGTTGGCCGGGTCGTACACGGGCGTGATGGGCGTGAGCCGCACCAGGTCAATAAAAGGTACCCCATTAAGGCGCACCTGATTGGCACGGGTCAGCGACAGGTTTTCGCCGATGCGCAGCTTGCCCTGGGTGAAGCCCGAATTTACGCGCAGGTTGTAGCGCTCGTAGCTCGGCCCCACCACGGTGCCGCCCTGCGAAAAGTAGTCGGCCGAAATGAGAAAGTTCGAGTTTGTCCCGCCACCCGAAAAGCCCAGGTTGTAGTCTTGGATTACCCCGGTTTTGAAGAATTCTTTCTGCCAGTCCGTGTCCACGCCCGACGGGGTGGCGATGCCCGAAGGCACGGCAGTACCGGCGTTCGTGTAAGCCTGGGTAGCCAGGGCGCGGTATTCGGCGGCGTTGGCCAGGTTCAGGCGCTTGGCGATGTTCTGCACACCAGCGTAGGCGTTGAAATTAACGACGGTGGTGCCGGAGCGCCCTTTTTTAGTGGTAATAATGACCACGCCGTTAGCCCCCGATGCGCCGTAGGGCGCGAGCGAAGCCGCGTCCTTGAGCACCTGTACGCTTTGCACGTCCTGGGGCGTGAAATCGCGCAGGCCGCCCGTAACCCAGAGTCCATCAATGATGAAAAGCGGCCCTGACCCGCTGTTCAAAGAGCCAATGCCCCGGATGTTGATGTTGGGGGTCTGGCCAGGTTCCCCGTTGGTGGTTACCTGTACCCCCGCCAGTCGGCCCTGAATGGCTTCGCTCACGGTCGCGACGGGCGCGCGCCGCACTTCCTGCGCCCCAATGGTTGCCACTGAGCCAGTCACGTTCTGCCGCTCCTGGGTCAGGTAGCCCACCACGACGGCCTCCGACAGCTGTTGCGAGTCCGTAGCCAAACTCACGCTCAGCGAGGTTTGCCCGCTCACGGCGACCTCTTTGGTGGCGAAGCCGACTGAAGAGAAGACGAGCGTCGTGCCCTCGGGCACGTCGAGCGAAAACTCGCCGTTGGCGTTGGTCGTGGCCCCGGCCGTGCCGTTTTTCACCCGCACCGTTACGCCGGGCAGGCCCTCGTCCTTGTCGTCGGTCACGCGGCCCGTCACGGTCTGGGTCGGCTGAGGACGGGTGACAGCGGCTCGGGTGAAGGCCCCGTCGAGCGGGGCCGCGCCGCTTGCCAGTGGCAGGCCGCACACCAGCGCCGGCAGCAGGTAGCGCCCCGGCGAATGTAAAAAGTTTTTCATGTAAAGGAAAAAAGAGTGGGAAGAAAAACAGCTAATGCGCAAACGTTTGCGCAAGTACTATTGAGAATCAACGGCTCAGCCGTCGCTTATGGATGAGCCTGCGCGCGGTTGAGTGGCACGGCAAAGCGGGCCGAATGCTGCTTGGGAGCCGATAAAACCATTTTTCATGGTCAGCAGGGCCGTTTGCCACGCTCAGGCATCAGACGTAAAAGTATCAAACTGCGCGCATCTTCGCAAAATTTTATCATAAATTATTTTTGTAATAACACTCGCTTGACTAAGCGCTTAAGTGAAACTCGGCGAAAGCCACTCGCTTTTCTCAGAGATTGGCCCAACGAGTAGCCTGAATTCTCAGCAGTGGTCACTGATTTTGACAAACGTTTGCGTGTGTTTAACAACCTTCTGGCAGCTTGGTAAGCTGAGCGGGGGCAGGCAGCATTCCGTTTTCAAAGTACCGCCCCTATTCCTTATTCAGTCGCCGGATAAACTCCGTTTCGTCGGCCCGATACGGGCTGCCGTCGGCCCGAAACACCTCGTGAAACCACTCCACCGGCTCCGAGCCATCGGCGATGGGCACATCCCACTGGTACTTGGTATTGGTCTTACCCGCCACGAGGCCCCAGTTGATGGCTCCTACGCGATATTTTTTCAGCAGCGGCAAGATGTTGGCGAAGCGCGAGTTACGGGGCCGGGCCATGTACTCGGTGCAGAGCAGCGGCCGCCCGTGCGAAGCCAGCAGCTCGATAACCCGCTGATGGGCCGGCACGTCGTCGTAGCAATGGTAGGTGATGATGTCGGAGTGCGTGGCCTGGTAGGCGTTCAGCTCCCGGTAGTCCCAGGCCCAGAGGCCGGCCGTCAGCGGCTGGTCGGGATTGATGGCCCGCGCCCAGCCGAAGACGTTGCGCAACAGCGGCAGCGAAGTCAGCGCCTTGCCCGAATTGCCCGGCTCGTTGTATAAGTCCCACAGCAGCACCCGCTTGTCGTGGGCGAAGGCCGTAAGCACGTCCGTCACGTAAGGACGCAACTGACTGAACGTGAGCGAGTCGCGCGAAACTGGCTCGCCGGGGTCCTGCACCCAGCCCGAGTTGTGAATGCCGGTTTTGGGGGCCGGCTGGGGGCCGACCTTGGCCTCCTTGTTCCAGCAGTCGTCGAAAAACACGAGCATGGTCTGGATGTGGTGCTTATCGGCTAACGCCAAATACTGCCCCACGCGCTGCTTGAACCCGGCCGGGTCTTGCTGCCAGGCCAGGTGGTGCAGAAACACGCGCATCGTATTGAAGCCGATGCCTTCGGCAAAGCCTAATTCGCGGTCGATGGTGGCGGGGTCGAACGTGGTTGCCTGCCACATTTCGAGCTGGTTGATGGCCGTGCTCGGGATGAAGTTGGCCCCCGTGCGCCAGGGCTGGCCGCGTTGCCAGGCGTTGGCGCGCGCGGCCGGCCAGCGCTGGTCGGCTGTCGCTGAAGAGGCGAGCGCGGCCGGCGCGGCCGCGCCCTTCAGCTTGACTTTGGCGGGCTGGGCCAGCGCCCCGGTGGCCGTTAAGCCGCCGAGCAGCAGGGCGAAAATATACCGTTTAAGCATGGCAAGGGTGGGAAAGCCAGCCCGCGCGGGGCTAGTAGGAAGAGGATAAGCGGGTGCAAGATAGCAGACCTTACTTTGATATGCGCAAACGTTTGCGTAATCGGGTTCGCCGCCTATCTTCGCCGCCGTTTGATTGCCTGTCAGCGCTGGTCTCGCATCGGCTTTACTTTCCCCGCCCCATGCCCGTTTCCCGCCGCACCTTTTTGCGCTACTCGGCCGCCGGTAGTGCGTTGGCTTTCGCGCCCGGCCTCGCGGTCGCCCGCGCCGCCCGCACCTACACCAATCCCGTCGTGACCCGTGATTTCCCCGACCCCGGCGTGTTGCTGCACCGGGGCATCTACTACGCCTTCGGCACCACCGGCGACCGCCGCACGGCCGATAACCGCGTGTTCAACGTGCTCATCTCGAAAAACCTGGTGGACTGGCAGCCAGCGGGCGGGGCGCTGGAGCCGCCCGCCGGCAGCGAGGGCGCGCAGTTCTGGGCACCCGAAGTGGTCGAACACGCGGGCACGTTTTACTTGTACTACTCGCGCGGGGGCGGGGCCATCGCCGCCACCGAAGGTCACCGCTTGCGCGTGGCCACGAGCCGCACCCCGCTGGGGCCGTACCGCGAAATAGCCGTGCTCGACGTGCCCGACAGCAAATTCACCATCGACGCGCACCCGTTCCGCGACGCGGACGGGCAGTGGTACCTGTTCTACGCCCGCGACTTCACCGAGCCGGACGCGGCCCTGGGCTACCGGCCCGGCACCGGTCTGGTCGTGGATAAGCTCCTTACTATGACTCGTCTGGCCGGCGAGCCGCGCACCGTCCTCCGTGCCCGTCACGACTGGACCCTGTTTGAGGCTCAGCGCCGGATGCCGCTCTACGACAACCGCGTCTTTGCCGAGTGGCACACGCTCGAAGGCCCGTTCGTGCGCCGCCACGCGGGCAAATACTACTGCTTCTACAGCGGCGCGAATTTTCTGACCGACCGCTACGGCGTGGATTTTTGCGTGGCTGACCAGGTGCTCGGCCCGTATTCGGAGGCTGGTGGTGGCAGTGGGGCGCGGGTGCTGCACTCGGTACCCGGCCACGTGCGCGGCCCCGGCCACCACTCGCACGCGCTGGGGCCGGACGGCCGCACCGATTACCTCGTCTATCACGCCTGGAACGCGGCCATGACCGAGCGGCAGCTCTGCCTCGACCCGCTCGCCTGGACCCCCGCCGGCCCCCGCGCCGACCGTGGCCCGAGCTACTCGCCGCGCCCCGTGCCGGGTCAATGAGCAACTATCAATGAGTAATGAACAATGCTCGTCGGTCCTGTTTGGTCCTTGCGAGCATGTTGCGCATCAAGCAAGGGACAAAGCAATCGCACCTGTTGAGCCGCGCCCGACGAGCTGAACAACGAGCCAAACAAGCGCGATTGCTTCGCTTTGCTCGCAGTGGCAGCACGGGGCAGACGACCAAACGAGGCTGACGGGCAATTGCTCATTGCTCATTGCTAATTGCTCATTGCCCACCTAGCTTTGCGCAACTCTTGCGCCGGATTTGCGCAAAATACGGCGTAACTATTTCTTAACTCAGCCTTTTTTCTATCGGCACAGTGGCTACTAAAAAGGCTTCCATCACCGACCTGGCGGCGGCGCTTGGCGTGTCGGCTTCGACCGTTTCACGGGCGTTGAGCGACCATCCGAGCATCAGCGACGCGACCAAGAAGCGCGTGGGCAAGCTCGCCAAAGAGCTGCACTACCAGCCCAACCACCTGGCCGCCGGTTTGCGCAAAGGGCGCAGCGGTTTGCTCGGCGTACTCGTGCCTCACATCGACGGACACTTCTTCACGCTCGTCGTCAAGGGCATCGAGACGGTGGCCACGCGGGCGGGCTATAACATCCTCATTTGCCAGTCGAACGAGGATGTTGCCCACGAGCGTAAAAACATCGAAACCTTGATTAACGCCCAGGTGGAGGGCATTCTCGTGTCGCTCTCGCGCACTACGCGCGACTTCCGCCACTTCGAGAAAGTGATGAAGCGCGACCTGCCGCTGGTCTTTTTCGACCGCATCCTGGAGGGGCGCGACGTAAACGCGGTCGTGCTCGACGACCGCGAGGGGGCTTACCAAAGCACCCGGCATTTGCTGGCGCAGGGCTGCCGCCGCATCGCCCATTTCGCCGGTCCGCTGCACCTCAACATCTACAAAAACCGCCGCCAGGGCTACCTCGACGCGCTGCACGAAGCCGGCCTGCCCACCGACGAGAGCCTGATATTCGGCTCCGACATGAAGCTCGAAGACGGCGCGCGCGGCATGGAGCAGCTCTTGCGCCTGCCCGGCGGTCCGCCCGATGCCGTGTTTTCAGCTTCCGATTTTTCCATCGCCGGGGCCTTGCAGGTGCTGAAAAAGCGCGGCTTGCGCGTCCCGCATGATGTCGCCCTGGCCGGCTTCAGCAACGAAACCTTCACCGCCCTTACCGAGCCGCACCTGACCAGCGTGGACCAGCGCTGCGAGCAGATGGGCCAGGCCGCCGCCCGCCTGCTGCTCGAAGTGCTCACCGAAAAGCGCCACCCGGTCTCGCCGCGGCGTATTCTGCTCCAGCCCGATTTGATAGTGCGCGAGTCGTCGCGTAGAGTGTAGAACGGAGTGGCACTCCGTTCTGCCGCGCCAGCGGCAAGCCACGGTCGCGTTTTCTGTCTGAGATTTCCCCCGACAACTCGCTGACCGGAGCTTGCCGCTGGCGCGGCAAAACGGAGTGCCACTCCGTTCTACATACCTACCGTGCCACCGCCGTGCTCGCCGTCACCGGCCCGGCCGGAGTCTGAGGCTTAGCCGACGAATACGCCGGGCAGGTTTGCTTGTTGCAGGCCCCGAGGCCGAGCGAGGCGGCGCAGACCGCGAAAAGAAGCAGCTTTTTCATAAAATAATACTCGAAAAGAAAGGCGTTAGGGCCAGGGTTTCAAAGATAGGCGCAACGCCTGGTTCAAGCCGTTTCGTATCCGAGAATTTTCAACATGCTCGCCGCCGGCTGCTCAGGCGCGAACACCGTGTCGTGGACCGTGCCGTCGGCATCGCGGCTCAGGATGACGTGCTTGGGTGCCGGAATCAGGCAGTGCTTAAGGCCGCCATAGCCGCTAAGCGTTTCCTGGTACGCGCCGGTGTGGAAAAAGCCCACGTAGAGCGGCGTAGCGCGGGTCTCCGACCCGCCGCTCGCCGCCGCTTTAGGCCCCGCTGGTAGCTCCGGCAGGAAAACCTGGTAGATGTGCTTCTCGGCGTTGTAATAATCCTGCGAGTCGCAGGTCAGGCCGCCGAGCTGAATCTTGCGGTAGGCGCGCTGCCAGCCGTTGAGGGCCAGCATGATGTAGCGCTGGTTCAAGGCCCAGGTGTCGGGCAGGTTGGTGATGAACGAGCCGTCAATCATGTACCACAGTTCCTTGTCGTTCTGCAGCTTCTCGTCCAGAATCGAGTAGAGCATGGCCCCGCTCTCGCCCACCGTGAAAATGCCGAACTCGGTGAAAATATCCGGCTCCGGTACGCCTTCCTCGGCGCAGATGCGCTGCACGGTGCGCAGAATCTCGGCCACCATATAGGGATAGTCGTACTCGGGCTGAATCGAAGTCTGGATGGGCAGCCCGCCGCCGATGTCGATGGTCGTCAGCGTGGGGCACAGCTTGCGCAGCTCGCAGTATTTGCGGATAAAGCGCGACAGCTCGGTCCAGTAATAACTGGTGTCCTTGATGCCGCTGCTGATAAAATAATGCAGCATGGTCAACTCAAACCGCTCATCATCGCGGATGCGCTGCTCGAAGAGCGGCACCGCGTCGGCGTAGCGCAAGCCCAGGCGCGAGGTGTAGAACTGGAAACGCGGCTCCTCGTCCGAAGCCAGGCGCAGGCCGAGCTTAACTTTTGTGCCGGCCCCGACATGGGCGGCGTAGTAGTCAATCTCACTGGGTGAGTCGAGGATGGGGATGCAGTTCACGAAGCCGTCGTTGAGCAGCCGGGTCACTTCGCGCTTGTAGGCTTCGGGCTTGAAACCGTTGCAAATGATAAACTTTTCTTTACCGAACTTGCCCTCCGCGAACAGCGCCCGGATGATGTCGATGTCGAACCAGGACGAGGTTTCGAGGTGCACGTCGTGGCGCAGGGCCTCGTCGAGCACGAAGCGGAAGTGCGACGACTTGGTGCAGTAGGCGTAGGCATAGGAGCCGGTGTAGCCGGTCTGGGCGATGCCGTCGGCGAACCATTTCTTAGCTCGCTCAATCTGGCTCGAAATCTTAGGCAAATACGTGATTTTGAGCGGCGTGCCGTGCTTTTTCACCAGCGCCATCAGGTCCAGGTCGTGCCAGCGCAACTCGTGGTCGGCCACGGTGAAGTCGGCCGTGGGGAAGTCAAACGTCTGGGTGATGAGGTCGTGGTAGGTGTCCATATTTTATGTTGCTTGTTGCTTGTTACTGGTTTCTTGTTCGGGCTTCAGGAAAAAATAAACAACCGGAAACGAGCAACCAGAAACAAGAAACCAAAAAAAAGCCGACCTTCGCGGCCGGCGACTCAAAAGTACCGCCGGGGGCCGCGAGTGGCGCGGCTCCGACCACAGGGTTCATCGGGTTTCGATGAGCGAAAGCGACATGGCTACGGCAAAGTTTTGCCGCAAGGCAGCGCTCGTCGCGGCCGGCCACCGGGGCCGGCCGCGGCGGTCCGCCCGGCCCGCTTTCTGCTTTCTCATGACTCCCATCAAGCTTATCGAAGTGCGCTCGGAGCTGGGCGCGGGCACCCGCGGGGCCAGCCTGGGCGTGGACGCGCTCCGCACGGCCTGCCTGAACCAGGGTTCCGACTATTTCCGGCGCTACAACCGCGTGGCCGTGCCCGATTTGAACCACGTGCTGTTCGAGCGCAACCTGTTCCCGTTCGCCAAGTACGTGGACTCGATTTACGCCGTGCAAAAGGACATCGCCCGCACCGTGGAGCAGACCCTGCGCTTCGGCGAGTTTCCGCTGGTGCTGGCCGCCGACCACTCCAACGCCAACGCGACCATCGCCGGCATCAAGGCCGCCTATCCGCACAAAACGCTGGGTGTCATCTGGATTGATGCCCACGCCGACCTGCACTCGCCCTACACCACGCCCAGCGGCAACGTGCACGGCATGCCCCTGGCCGCCGCCCTGGGCCAGGACAACCGCGCCCGCCAACGCAACCGCCCCGACCGCGAAACCGAGTTTTTCTGGCAGCGCCTGCAGAACCTGGCCGAACCCGGCCCCAAGCTCCGGCCCGAACACCTCGTGTACGTGGCCGTGCGCGACACCGAAGCCGAGGAAGACGCGCTCATCGCCGAGCTGAATATCAAGTGGGTGCGCCTGGCCGAAATCGAGCAAAAAGGCTCACGCCAGCTCACGCGCGAGCTGCTGGGCTACCTCCACGGCTGCGACATTATCTACGTCTCGTTCGACGTGGACAGCCTCGACTCGGGTTTCAGCAAGGGCACCGGCACGCCGGTCGAGGCCGGTTTGTACTTATCCGAAGCCGAAAACCTGTGCCAGGACCTGCTCGCCGACGAGCGCGTAGTGTGCTTCGAGATGGTCGAAATCAACCCAACGCTGGACAGCGAGAACACGATGGCCAAGAACGCTTTCGTGATTCTGGAAAAAGCCACGGCGGCGGTGGAGCGGCGGCTACGGCCGGAGGCAGTAGGCCCTGTACCAAGAAAAATTGTTCTTTAGGAAGCCGCAAAGAAAGTAGTCTAAGCCGTTGAGAAACAAGAGCCCCGCCAGACACTGACGGGGCTCTTTTGTTGCGGCAAGTTTCGGTGGGTTATTTGTCGGGCAAGGGGCGGTTTGCGGTGGGCTGCTCGGCCTCGTGCAGCAGGGCGGCCAGCAGCGGCTCAGCGGGCAGGGCCGAGTAACTGGGCAAGGTGCCGACGCGGGCCAGCAGGTCAGTAGGAAGCGGGAGCGTGGCGCAACCTGGTGGGGCATTAAATGTAGTGCGTCGCCCCCGGCCGGTTTGCGCGAGTCTGGAGACTCGCTCCACTACTCGGCCGGCCGTTGCGCGCTCCCGCGCTAAACGGGCGGCCAGGGCAGGGGCCGATTACCTTTGCCCTCGTGCAAGTTTTAGAACAAACCCTGAAAAACGCCCTCAACTCGGCCGCGCTGGCCGTGTTCGGGCACGAGATTCCCGCCGCCAGCCTCGGGCTGCAACCCACGCGCAAGGACTTCGCGGGCAGCTTTACGCTCGTCACGTTTCCGCTCACCAAAGCCTTCGGGCGCGGGCCGGAGCAAATCGGGCAGGCGCTGGGCGAGTGGCTGCTGGCCCACGCGCCGGCCGTGCGCGCCTACAACGTGGTGAAGGGCTTTTTGAACCTTGAAGTCGCCGATGCCGAATGGCTGCGGCTGTTTCAGGCGTTGCGGGCGCGGCCGGCGGGCGCGCCGGTGCCGTTCGAGGGGCCGAAGAAAGTGGTCGTCGAGTATTCGTCGCCCAACACGAACAAGCCCCTGCACCTGGGCCATCTGCGCAATAACTTCTTGGGCTACAGCGTGGCCGAGATTCTTAAAGCGACCGGGGCCGAGGTGCATAAAGTGAATCTGGTTAATAACCGGGGGATTCACATCTGCAAGTCCATGATTGCTTACCAGCGCTTTGGGCAAGGCGAAACGCCGGATAGTGCTGGTCTCAAGGGCGACCACTTGGCGGGCAAATATTACGTGCTGTTTGAGCGGCACTTGCGCGAGGAAATCCGGCAGCTCGAAGCCGAAGGTGTGGCTCCCGATGTTGCCAAAAAGAAGGCTCCGCTTATGTTGGAGGCCCAGCGGATGCTGCAAGCCTGGGAAGCTCACGACCCCGACGTGCTGGCGTTGTGGCACCAGATGAACGACTGGGTTTACGCGGGCCACAACGATACGTACCGACTCATCGGCGTGGATTTCGACAAGTTTTACTACGAGTCCGATACCTATTTACTGGGCAAGAAACGCGTGGAGGAAGGCTTAACCAAAAAGGTGTTCTTCCAGAAAAGCGACGGTTCGGTCTGGGTCGATTTGGCGGCCGAGGGTTTGGACGAGAAGCTGCTGCTGCGGGCCGATGGCACGAGTGTGTACATCACCCAGGACCTGGGCACGGCCGAGCTGAAGTACGAGGACTTCGCCTACGACAGCTCCATCTACGTCATCGCCGACGAGCAGAACTACCACATGCAGGTGCTGCAAGCCACCCTGAGCAAGCTCGAAAAGCCCTATGCCGCCGCCATCCATCACCTGAGCTACGGCATGGTAGACCTGCCCACCGGCAAGATGAAAGGCCGCGAAGGCACCGTAGTCGATGCCGATGACCTGGTAGCCGAAGTAGAAGCCGCCGCCCAGGCTGCCACGCTGGAAAAAGGCAAAACGGAGGGCTTGAGCGAGGATGAGCTGGCCCAACTCTACCACACCCTGGGCCTGGGCGCGCTCAAGTATTACCTGCTCAAAGTGGACCCCAAAAAGCGGATGCTCTTCAACCCCGAAGAGTCGGTGCGGCTCGAAGGCGACACGGGGCCGTTCGTGCAGTATTCCTACGCGCGGATTGCCTCCATTCGCCGCAAAGCGGCGGAGCAGGGCGTAACGAATGAGTTGGATTTCAGCCAGTACGGCGAGCTGCACCCCACGGAGCGGGAGCTGATTCAACAGGTGGCCGGCTATGCGGGTGTCGTGGCCGAAGCGGCCCGGCAGCTCTCGCCGGCCGGCATCGCCCAGTACGCGTACGAAGTAGCCAAAAGCTACAACCGTTTTTTCACGGAGGTGCCCATCTTAAAAGAAGACATCGAACCACGGAAGAGAGCTTTTCGGGTGGCGCTCTCGGCCCAAGCTGCCCAAACCATCAAAGCCAGCCTGGGCTTGTTGGGCATCGAAGTGCCGGAGCGGATGTAAAACGGAGTGGCACTCCGTTTATCGCCGCGCGGCGGCGAAGTGGCGGTCGCACCAGCCGCACGGGTCCGCCTCGTATGCCACGGCCCTCACGTCCGTTCGCCGTGCCGGCGATAAACGGAGTGTCACTCCGTTTTTCATTTATGAACAGTCTTGCTATCTATTGCGGCTCCTCGGTGGGCAACCAACCTATCTACGCCGCCCAGGCGGCGGCCCTGGGGCGGGAGCTGGCCCGGCGGGGCCTCACGCTCGTGTACGGTGGTGGACACGCTGGGCTGATGGGGGCCGTAGCCGACGCGGCGCTGGCGGCCGGGGGCCGAGTGGTGGGTGTCATTCCGGCGTTTATGATGGCCCGCGAGTGGGGCCATCAGGGTTGCAGCGAGCTGCATGTAGTGCAGACCATGCACGAGCGCAAGCAGCTCATGGCCGACCTGGCCGATGGTTACATTGCCCTGCCCGGTGGCTTTGGCACGCTCGAAGAGTTGTTCGAGGTGCTGACCTGGGGGCAGCTCGACCTGCACGCCAAGCCCGTGGGCCTGCTCAACGTGGCCGGCTTTTACGACCCGCTGCTGACGCTCATCGCGCATTTGCGCGACGAAGGCTTTCTGCACCTGGCCGGCGAGCGCCAGGTGGTATCCGCCGCCGAGCCGGGGGAGTTGCTGGAACTGGTGTGCGGTAGGCTTTAGCCGGATGTGAGGTAAGTTTTAGCTTGCTATTACACTACCAAAACATTATCTTTAAACAGCAAGCTGAAGCTTACCTCACGACCGCGCTAACCGCACGCCCGTGAACTGCCAGCGCTTGTCGGCGTGAAAAAAATTGCGGTAGCTAACCCGAATGTGGCTCTCCGGCGTGGCGCAGGAGCCGCCGCGCAGCACGAGCTGATTGACCATGAACTTGCCGTTGTACTCGCCGAGCGCGCCGGCCGCGCGGCGGTAGCCGGGGTAGGCGTGGTAGGGCGAATAAGTCCACTCCCAGACATCGCCGAAGAGTTGATGGCAGCGCGCCGGGTCGGCATCGGCGGGCAGCGGGCGCGGGTCGAAGCGGCCGGTTTCGAGGAAGTTGCCGCCGGCGGGCGTGGCTCCGAAGTGGCGGGCGGCGGCTTCCCACTCAGCTTCGGTGGGCAGGCGCGCGTCCGCCCACTGGGCGTAGGCATCGGCCTCGTAAAAGCTCAGGTGGCAGGCCGGGGCGGCCAGCTCCAGCGGGCGCAGGCCGTGGGGGCCGTAGCGCAGCCACTGGCCGCCAGCCGTTTGCTGCCAGTAGAGCGGGGCCGCCCAGGCTTCGCGCTGCACCAGCTCCCAGCCCTCGCCCAGCCAAAGCTCGAAGCGCCGGTAGCCGCCGTCCTCGACGAAAGCCAGGTACTCGGCGTTGGTCACGAGCCGGTTTTGCAGCGCGAACGGGGCCAGCAGCACCTCGTGCACGGGCAGCTCATTATCGAAGCAAAAACCCGCCGCCTGGTGCCCAACCGGATAAATACCGCCCGGCACGTTCAACCAATGAGCAACGGGCGATGAGCGATGAGCAGTGGGTGGCGCGTGCGCCTGCTGGTGGTCCGCTGAGAATTGCTCGTGGCTCCTTATTAATTGCTCACTGACCAAGTATGCCGGTGCTAACGGATTGGTGCTCAGAATGTATTTGATGTCGGTCGCCAGCAACTCCTGATGCTGCTGCTCATGATGCAGGCCCAACTCGATGAGTTCAAGCGCGGCGACGGGCAAGGCTTCGGGCTGAGCGAGCAGGGCGGCGAGGTGGGCATCGACGTAAGCGCGGTAGCGATACACCTCGGCCAGCGGCGGGCGCGAGAGCGTGCCGCGGTCGGCGCGGTTCACCCGCGAGCCGAGCGAGTTGTAGTACGAGTTGAACAGGAAGGCGAAAGCCGGGTCGAAGACTTCGTAGCCGGGCGCGTAGGGCAGCAGCAGAAACGTTTCCCAAAACCAGGTGGTGTGGGCCAGGTGCCACTTCGGGGGGCTGACATCGAGGGTGGGCTGCACCACGGTGTCTTCGGGCAGCAAGGGCGCGCACAGCGCCACCGACTGGGCGCGCACGGCCAGGAAGCGGGCAGCGAGGCTGGTCGGGGGAGCAGCCGTGGCGGCGGCGGCGAATTGGATGAGCGAGGACATCTGAGAAAAAAATGAGGCGGGAGAAAAAACCGGCGAACAGCCAACGCGGTAGCCCAGGCCGCCGGGCCGTCCTGGCTGCTCCCAAACAGGCTGTTAAAGAAGGTCGTGCGGCAGCTTAACCAGTTGGCAGGGGTCGTGGTTGAGAAAATTAAAACTATACTAAATGAGCAAAATAATCCGACGAGGAAGGAAACCATTTGGTGGTTGCCGCCCGTTTGAGGGCTTTACCGGATGTTAGATTGAAATTCGGTAATTTCGCCATAAAAACCTCCTTCTATGACTACGCGTGCTGATATTGTAAGCCCCGCTGAGCCACTGTCCGTGTCTACCGAAACCACCCGCCGCGTACCGAAGCGCCCCGCCCGGCGCATTGGCGAAAAAAGCCGCCGCGGCTTCGCCGCCATGTCGCCCGAGCAGCAGCGCCGCATAGCCAGTGAAGGCGGCCGCGCCTCGCACCGCAACGGCAACGGCCACCGCTTCACCTCCGAAGAAGCCCGCGAAGCCGGCCGCATCGGTGGTAAAATCAGCCGCCGTGGTCCGCAAAAATCGAAGACCAAGAAAAAATAGCGGGCTGGTTGTGGCTGGTTGTCGGTTGTTTAAAGCATCCTGACTGATAAGAGTCGGCCAACGACCAACGAAAAAAGGAGGAGCTGATTAGCCCCTCCTTTTTCTTTGTGCCTTCCTTTAGGCTATGTTAGAGCTTGACTATACCCGGCGAGCGTTGCATTTCAGCTTCGCGGCCCGCACCTCGCGCGGGGCGCTGAGTGAGCACGTCGCCTACTACCTGCGCCTGCGCCGCACCGACCAGCCCGACGTGTCGGGCCTGGGCGAAGCGGCCCCGCTGGCCGGCCTCAGCCCCGATTACGGCCCCGACTTCGAGCAGATTGTAGCGACCTTCTGCGCCAGCTTCAACGCGGCCCGGCACCCGGACCTGACCCCCGAAGCCGCCGCCGCGCTTGTGCCGGCCACGCTGCCCGCCCTGCGCTTCGCCCTCGAAACGGCCGCGCTCGACTTGTGTAGTGGCGGCCGGCGGCAGCTCTACCCGAACGAGTTCAGCCGGGGCCGGGCCGCGCTGCCCATCAACGGGCTGGTGTGGATGGGCGACGCGGGCTTCCTGCGCGAGCAGATTGCCCAGAAGCTGGCCGCTGGCTACGCCTGTCTGAAGCTGAAAATCGGCAGCCTTGATTTTGACACTGAGCTGGCGCTGCTGGCCGAAATCCGGGCGGTGGCTGGCCCCCAGCGCCTCCTGCTGCGGGTGGACGCGAACGGGGCTTTTACGCCTGATGAGGCGTTGGGCAAGCTACGCGAGCTGGCCCGGTTCGGGGTGCATTCCATCGAGCAGCCCATCGCGGTGGGGCAGTGGGCGGCGCTGGCGGCGCTCTGCCGCGCCTCGCCGGTGCCGGTCGCGCTCGACGAAGAATTGATTACTCTCATTGACCCGGCCCGGCAGGCGGCGCTGCTCGATGCCGTGCGCCCGGCCTACGTGGTGCTCAAGCCGACGCTGCTCGGCGGCCACGCCGCCACCCGCCAGTGGATTGCGCTGGCCCAGGCCCGTGGTATCGGCTGGTGGCTGACCTCGGCCCTGGAATCAAACATTGGCCTGAACGCCGTGGCCCAACTCGCGGGCGAGTACGACGTGGCCGGCTTCGCGCAAGGACTGGGCACGGGGCAGCTCTACCACAACAACTTGGCCGCCCCGCTGCACATCGCCGCCGGCGAGCTGCGCTACGACCCGGCCGGGGCCTGGGAGCTGCCGTTTGAGTTTAGTAAGACCTGAGACGTTAGGAATGAGACCTGAGACGTCAGACATGAGACTTCTCGCCGAGAGTCTCATGTCTCATGTCTCACGTCTCAGGTCTCATTCCTAACGTCTCAGGTCTTACTAAACTCAATTAAAAAAGGCCAATCCAAACAGCTTCCTGGTGAGCTGTAGCAGCGCCGACTAACTGCTTTCGCGCCACTTCCCGCGCTTTGTTGTTAGTTTTAGGGCTGACGCAAATGCTCGTTACCGGGGAAGTATGTTCGGGTTTAATTCAAGCCAAAAGCCACGAAGGGCCGGCCGACCGCTGCTGGCCGGTTTGGCGCTGGTCTTCGGCTGCGGGCCGGTGGCCGGTCAGGCCGTGCCCGTGGCGACGGTCGTAGCCGCGCCCGCCGCGCTCCCAATGCCCGCGCCGGCGGCGTTCGGGCTAACCCGGCGGGGCCAGCGCCGGGCGCGGGTGCCGTTTCTGACCCAGCGTAATTTGCTCGTTATCAGTGCCCGGCTCAACGGACGCGGGCCGTTCAACTTTTTGCTCGACAGCGGCGTGGGCAGCAGCCTGCTCACGAGCGCGGCCCTGGCCGACTCGCTCGGCCTGGCGCACGGCACCGAGTACCGACTGCTGGGCGTGGGCGGCACCGACAGCGGCCTGCGGGCCTACGAAACGACCAACGTGCGCACGACCCTGCCCGGCGGCATCGAAGCGGCCGGCCTCACCTGGCTCGTGCTCACGACCGACGTGCTCGACCTTTCGGGCTACGTTGGAATGCCCATGCACGGCATCCTCGGCGCGGACTTGTTTCGCTCGTTCGTCGTCACCATTCACTCCGACAGCCGGGTGCTGGAGCTGGCCGACCCCGCTACCTACCGCCCGCCGACGGGCAAGCGTTGGGCCAGCCTGCCGCTGACCCTCGACCGGGACAAGGCGTACGTAATGGCCGACGTGGAGCTGCTGTCCGCCGGGCTGGAAGCCACATCGGGTAGCGCGACGAAAGTGGGGCCGGAAGTCGGGCCATTGCCGTTGCGGCTCGTGCTCGACACCGGGGCCGGCCACGCGCTGAGCCTCGAAACCAGCGCCGACGCGCGCCTGCACCTGCCAGCCATGCGCCTGCGCACCGACCTGGGCCGCGGATTGTCGGGGCTGGTGAGCGGCTGGCTGGGGCGGGTGGCGAGCGTGCGGCTGGGGCGCTACCGGCTGCCGCAGGTGCTCACGTCCTTTCCCGACTCGTCGCAGGTGCACGAGCGCCTGACCGGCGCGGCCCGCGGCCGGCAGGGCAACCTGGGCTACGAGATGCTCAAGCGCTTCACCACCGTCATCGACTACCCGCACCAGCGGCTGCTGCTGCGCCCGCTCGCCAACTGGCGCGAGCCGTTCGAGCACGACATGTGCGGGCTGGATTTGCTGGCCACCGGCCCCGATTTCCGGCGCTACGTGGTGCTGCGCGTAGTGCCCGGCTCGCCGGCCGCCGCCGCCGGCATCGTGGAGGGCGAAGAGCTGCTGAGTCTGAATTTTTTGCCCGCCAGCGCCTACTCGCTCACCGACCTGAGCCGCCTGCTCCACTCGCGCGATGGGCTGGTGCTGTTTCTGCTGCTGCGCCGGCCGGATGGGGAAAACCACGTGGCGCGTGTGCAATTGAAAAGGCAGATATAAGTTGGCAATACGTCCGGACCAAACCCCGAAGGAGTTTGGGTAGCGCGCAACGGGAGTTCAGGGAAATGACCGGCTGGTAACAAATTGGCAACAAGCCGCCGGTAGCTTTGGGGCGGCCTCCGAGCCGGCTAACTTTTCGTGTTCGGGGGGCCGTACTCGTGCCGCGTTTATTTTCTTTTTGGCTTAGGAGCTTGCTGCCGGGCCTTGTTGTCGTCGGCCTCACCGCCGGCTGCGCCGGCCGGCCGGCCCGTACCGCCGCTACCCCCGACGAGGGCCTCGCCCGGCAACACAGCCCCTACGACGACAGCACCCTGGCCCGCGGCCGGCTGCCGGTGCTGCTGCCTTACAATCGCATAATCGCGCCCGCCGGCCGGGTGGTCGCCTTCGGCAACCCCGACCTGGAGAACCACGCTCTCGACCTGCGCCCGGTGCCCGACTCGCCCCTGCTGGCCGTGGAAGACCGGTTCGGGGTGGCCCTGCTCGATACGGCGGCCCGCGCCGTAGTAGCCCGCTGGACGTACGCCGATGACCCGCGCTACAAAGGCTTTATGAGCACGTACTCGGGGCTGAAGGTGCTGCGCGAGGGCGACCAGACCCGCCTGTACTGGAGCGCCGCCAACGGGCAGAGCCACCAGTCGCTGGTGCTGGAAGCCGAGGTAGTGGCGAACAAAATCAGCCTGCGGCGCACGTTCGCTTTCGCCCTGGAGGGCGCGCCGCTGGCCCTGCCCAACGACCTGGCCCTGACTTTGGAAGCCGGCCGCCGCTGCCTCTACGTGGCCCTCAACGGCAATAACCAGCTCGTCAAGCTCGACCTCGCTACCGGCGAGCGCATCTGGACCCGGCCGACCGGGGTGGCCCCGTTCGGGGTGGCCGTGGCCGGCGGGCGCGTATTCGTTTCTAACTGGGCCGGCCCCGTGCCCCTCGATACGCTGGGCCGCGAGGTGGCCGGCGTGCCCTACGGCCACGCCTACGTGGAGCCGCGTACCGGGGCCACGGCCCAGGGCACGGTTTCGGTGTTTGGGCAGGCTGAGGGGCAGGTGCTGGGCGAGGTCGCGGTGGGGCTGCACCCCAATGCCGTGCTGGCCAGCCCCGACGAGCAGTTCATCTACGTGGCCAACGGCAACAGCGACGCGGTGAGCGTGCTCGACGCGACCACGCTCCTAGTGCGCGAAACTATTGCCGTGGGCCTGCTGCCCGGCCCCGAGAGCTTCGGCGGCAGCTCGCCCAACGCGCTCGCCCTGAGCGCCGACGGCACCACCCTCTACGTGGCCAACGGCCTCGACAACGCCGTGGCCGTGGTTGCCCTCGGGGCCGGCAGCGCCCGCGGCGGCCCGGCGGGACCGAGCGTGGTGCGCGGTTTCATCCCAACCGAAGCCTACCCCGGCGGGCTGGCCCTGACGGGCAACATCCTGTGCGTGGCCAACCTCGAAGGCGAAGGCGCGCGGGCCAGTAGCGCGGCCATCCGCGCGGCGGGCGGCACCCCCGACGCGCTGGTGCGGCAGGGGGCACCGGCCTACAATGCCCATCATCAGCTTGCCACCGTCTCGCTCATCGCCCTGCCCTCGGCGGCGCGACTGGCCGCGTATTCCGAGCAGGTGCAGCAGTTGGCGCTGAGCTTTCGGCAGGCGCTGGCCCGCGCCCGGCCCCGGCCGGGGGTGGCCCCCCAGCCCATGCCCGCCCGCATCGGCGAGCCGTCGGTGTTTCAGCACGTGGTCTATATCATCAAGGAAAACCGCACCTACGACCAGGTGCTGGGCGACGTGCCCAGCGGGCGCGGGGCACCGGCCCTGTGCGTGTTCGGCGACAGCATCACGCCCAATCAGCACGCGCTGGCCCGCGAGTTTGCGCTGCTCGACAACTACCACGCCTCGGGCAAGTCCTCGGCCGAAGGCCACCAGTGGACCGATGCCGGGCAGGTGTCGGACTACGTGGAGAAGAGCGTCCGGGCCTGGTTCCGCTCGTACCCGCACGTGCAGGAAGATGCCCTGGTGTACAGCGCGCCCGGCTTTATCTGGAACCACGCCGCCGACCACGGCCGCAGCGTCCGCATTTACGGCGAAGCCTGCAAGCCCCACTACGCGGGCACCCCGACCTGGAACGATTTCTACCAGCAGCACCTGGCCGGCCGGCCGCCGGTCTTCACCAACACGAGCACCATCGCGCGGGTGCGCCCGCTGCTCTCGCCCCGCTACCCCGGCTCCGACGACCTGCGCATCCCCGACCAGGTGCGCGCCGATGCCTTCATCCAGGAGCTGGCCGGGTTCGAGAAGCAGCCGGGCGAAGCCCTGCCAGAGCTTTCGGTTATCGCCCTTTCCGCCGACCATACCGTCGGGACCCGGCCAGGCTACCCCACCCCGCGGGCGATGGTGGCCGACAACGACCTGGCCCTGGGCCGGATGCTGGCCGCGCTCAGCAAAAGCCGGTTCTGGAAAAACACCGTTGTTTTCGTGACCGAGGACGACTCCCAGGCCGGCTGGGACCATATCTCGGCTTACCGCACGACCGGCTTCGTGGTCAGCCCCTACAGCCGGCTGGGCCGCACGGTTACGCGCAACTACAACCAGACGAGTATGCTGCGCTCCATCGAGCAGATTCTGGGCCTGCCCCCCCTGAGCAGCCTCGACGCGACCGCCCTGCCCATGTTTGACTGCTTCACCGACAAACCCGATATGCGGCCCTTCCGCGCCCTGCCCGCCCGCATCCGCCTGGCCCGGCTCAACCCCAAGCTTTCCAGCCTGCGCGGCCCGGCCCGCTACTACGCCCGCCTCTCGGCCGGCGCCGAGTTCGACCACGTTGACGGGGGCCGCGACGAGGTGCTCAACCGCATCCTCTGGTTCAGCACGAAAGGCCGGCAGCCTTACCCGGCCGCTTTGACGGGGGAGGACTAGGGGGAAAGCTGTTGCCGGTTGGGTTGCTGCCCGGACGTGTTGCCTCACTCCCCGGCCCCCTCTCCTTCAGAGAGGGAAAGCCGGACGACAAATTTATTTGCTTACGATAGGCTCCCCCTCTCTGAAGGAGAGGAGGCCGAAGGGTGAGGCAACACGTCCGGGCAGTCAGGTCAAGCTTCCCGCCAAGCCGTAAAAGCTTTTCCCCCGTTGACAACAAGCTTTTGACAAGAGGTTAAAGACTATCGACAAGAGGGGAAAAGCTTTCGCCTCTTGTCAAATGCTTTTCCCCTCTTGTCAAAAGTCTTTTGACAAAAGGGGAAAAGCATTTACCTCTTGTCAATAGTCTCTAACCTCTTGTCAAAAGTCTTTTGACAAGAGGCAAAAGCTTTTCCCCTCTTGTCGATAGTCTTTAACCTCTTGTCAAAAAACTATTGACAAGAGGAGAAAAGCAATAACCAACCCGCAACAAGCAAAAGCAAGGTCGCCCCAGCATTGGGCGACCTCGCTTTTGCTTGTTGCGGGTTGAACTGCCGCTAAACCCAGGGCGCACATAGCCGCGCCCTACTGCAAATACTTGCTCCGCAGCGCGGCGCGCTTGGCGGGGGTTAGCTCCATGACCTGGACCAGGTAGTTATTCACCGAGCCGTACTGCTGCTCGATGGTGGCAAAGGTCTGGCTCAGGTAGGCGGGGTTGGCGGCGCGCAGGGCGCGGGCGCGGGCGTTGGCTTCGGGGCTGCCGCCGCCCCGCACGGCGGCCGGCAACCGGCCGGGGGCGGGCTGCCAGAACACGTCGGTCGCGGCGTAGTCTTTCAGGATGAGGCTTTTGTCCACGCCCAGGGCGGCCAGCACCAGCGCCGCCCCGATGCCGGTGCGGTCCTTGCCCGCCGTGCAGTGAAACAAGAGCGCCTGCGAGTCGTCCTGGGCGAGCAGCTGCTCAAACAAAGGCTGGTATTTGGCCTTGAAGAACGAGATGTTGGTGTACGAGGTCCGCATGAGCGAGTCGGCGTTGAGGCGCGAATTGGCCAGGACGCGGCGCGGGTCCACGTTTTCGGAGCCAGCGGGCAGCTCCACGCGCCGTGCCCCGACGGGCAGCCGGTCGGGGGCCTGCTGGTACTCGATGGGGCCGCGCAAGTCGCAAACGGTGCTCAGGTGCAGGCTTTGGAGCTTGAGCAAGTCGGCCTCGGTGAGCTGACTGATGTCGGCCGAGCGGTAGATGCGGCCCCAGCGCACGTGCTGGCCCCCGGCGGCCGGGTAGCCACCTAGGTCACGAAAGTTGCTGCCGCCAGCCAGCACCACCGCCCGGCGCGGGCTGAACACGAGCGGGTCGGCAGCAGGAGCGGCCGGTTGAGCCAAAGCCGACGTGGCGAAGCTTAGTAGGAAGAGAAATTTTTTCATCGGGCGGAGGATGGGGTGGGCTTTAGCTCGCCGGGTGTTGGGTAAACCCCAACGGGGTTTCGTAGCCTAGCCCAGGGTTGGCGAAGCCTACCCTGGGTTAAGTGGGAGTATTCGGGCCAGAACCCCAACGGGGTTCCGTAGGTCGTCCTGCGGGCGTGGGCGGAACCCCGTTGGGGTTCTGGTAACGTGTGGAGTGGCCTAGCCCAGGGTAGGCTTCGCCAACCCTGGGCTAGGCTACAAAACCCCGTTGGGGTTTACCCAATACCCAACCCGCTCCAGCCCATCCCATTTGGTTACTTCGTCAGCCAGGTATCGGCATACAGGTCGTCCTGACCGCCGAACTGGCTTTGCAGCGCGGCCTGGTAGTTGGCCGAGTTGTAGGTGCGCTCATCCACCGGGTACTGCCAGCGGCGCGGGATGCGGCCCGTCGCGTTGAGGCCGCCGCCGCTCGTGGCAAAGGTGCGCGGCAGGCCCGTCCGCCGCCAGTTGTAGAACGCCTCGTAGCCCGAGTTCTGGAACAGGGCCACGTACTTCTGGTTGAGAATCTGCTCCAGGCCGGCCGCGTTGTCGCCCTTGTAGGCCACGGCGGGATTGGCCAGGAAGGCGGCGATGTCCACCGTGGTCGTGCCCAGGGCGCGGCCCGAAATGTCACCAACGGTCAGCGACTGCCCCTGGCTCAGGCCGTAGAAGGCGAGCGAAGCGTTGATGCCCCGCAGGTAGTACGTGGCGGCCAGCGCCCCCGGCACCCAGCCCTGGTTGACAGCCTCGGCAATGTTGAAGTTCAGCTCCGGGTAGCCCAGGATGACGTACGGCTCCGGCCCGACCACCGACGAGTAATAGCGGGCAAAGTTTTGAAACGAATACTTGCCGCTGGTCGAGGCGGTGCGCAGGTCGTCGATGCTGAGCGAAGGGTCGGCCCCTATGTAGGCCGAGAAGTCATTGGCCTTTTTGCCGGCCGCGAGCTGGGCCGGGGCGGGCGAGGCGGCGATGAACGTGCGCGGGTCCTGGCTGGCGGTAGTCAGGCCCAGGTAGGCCGCGCCGATGTTCTGGTACTGGTTGTTGCCGTCGTTCGGCTCGTGCGGGTAGGTGTTCGACACGGCGTTGAACACAAAGTTGAGGTTGTCGGCGTTGCTGCTCATCAGCGGGTACTTCGCCGGGTCGGCGAGGATGGCGGCGAACTGCTGGGGCACGTTCAGGTCGGGGTTGTCGAGGGCGCGGCGGCTGAGGCTGACGAGCACCCGCAGGCGAAACGTGTTGATGGCCTTGCGCCACTTGCCCAGGTCGTTGTTGTAGTAAATGTCGCCGCCAATGACGTTTTGCAGCGACCCCCCGGTGGGCAGGCCGGCCAGGATGGTGTTGGCCGAGTCGAGCAGGGCCAGCGAGCGGGCAAAGACCTGCTTCTGGGTATCGTAGGCGGGCGTGAGGTTGGCTTGCCCCTGCCCGGCCTCCGAGGCCGGGGTGTCGCCCACGCGCGTAGCCTGCCAGACGTAGACGTAGGCCCGGAAAAACTTAGCCAGCGCGGCGTACCCGCTCGTCTTGGTGCTCAGCGAAGTGGCCGCCAGGCGCTCCATTTGAATCACGTTGCGCAGTACGCCGTACATCGTGCCCGTCGTGGACCAGTTGTACTGGTTCTGGCCGCCGTAATACAGGTTGTTCGACACCACGTACTGGTTCCAGCGCTGCACCTGTCCGAACGGACCGGCTCCGGTGCCCTGGTCGTAGATATCGAACTCGACCCGCGGCAGCACCAGCGACGGCGGCACGGGTTTGTCGGCCCCGGCCACGTTGGGGTTAGGCAGGTCCTTGTCGAACGTCGCCTGGCAAGCCCCTAGCCCGAGACCAAGGCCGAGGCTGAGCACCGCGCCAGGGAGCGGCAATAAGAGAAACTTTTTCATCGGATAAAGCAAGAGGAGAGGGCCAGTGGGCCGTTGTAGTTAGAAGCCCAGGTTGAGGTTGATGCCGAACGAGCGGGTCGTGGCCGACTGCAGGCTGGGGTTGCGCAGGGTGCTGATTCCCTGCGGGCCGACGCTCAGGCCCTGGGCGTACTGGTCGAGGTCGAAATCCTTGCGCGCGGCGAAGTAGAGCAGGTTGCGGCCCACGAGCGAGATGCTGGCCGAATGGATGAAGCGCGATTCGAGCAGGCGCGCCGGCACCGAGTAGCAGATAACGACCTCGCGCAGCTTGGCGAAGGTCTTGCTCATCATGTAAGGCTCCTCGATGCCGCTGTTGTACACGCCCTGCACGTAGCCCTGCACCGTAACGGCCTTCGTGTTGGGGGCAAACTGCAGCTCGTCGTAATTGCTGATGTTGCCGTTGGCGTCGAATTTCACGGCCACGCCGTTGCTCACCACCACGCCCGGCCCCACGTAGGCCGGGGTCGGGGCCACGGTGCCGAGCTTGGTGCTCTGCCACTCCCGCAGGCGGGCCGCGCCCAGCTCGCCCGTCACGGTTTCGATGCCGTTGCCCGCGTTCAGGGCGTAAGCATAAATCTGGTCACGAATCACGCCGCCTACCCGGCCGTCGAACTGAAAGCTGAAGCTGAAGCTCTTGTACGAAAAGCGGTTGGTGATGCCCCACACGTAGTCGGGGTTGGTGTAGCCGAGCAGCTGCAGGTTGTTCGTGCCGCTGGGCCGGGTCAGGGGCGTGCCGCCCGACGACTGAATAATCTGCCCGTCGGGCGCGCGCAGGAAATTGTAGCTGTAGTAGCCGTCCAGGCGGTCGCCGATGCTGAACACGTGGTTCGGGCCACTCAGCAGCAGGCTTTTCTCGTCGGCGTAGATGTCGCGCAGCGTTTCCTTGTACGTGCTCCAGTTGGCGAGCACGTCCCAGCTCAGCCCCTGCGGGTTCTGCAGGACGGTGCCGCTCAGGGCCACCTCCCAGCCCGTTTTCTGGGTCGTGACGGCGTTCACCGTCTGGCTGCTGAAGCCCGACGACGAGGCCACCGGCAGGGCGAAAATCAGCGGCCCGTTGATGGACGTGAAGTGCGTAATGTCGAGGCCCAGGCGGTTGTGCAGAAATTTAGTGTCCACTCCGTACTCATACGACGAGACGGTATAGCTTTTCAGGTTCGGGTCGGGCAGGCTGGCCGTGTAGCCGGCGGCGGGCAGGTTGTTGTAGGGCTTCGTGATGAGGTAAGCGGGCTGGTTGCCGTAGGTCGGCCCGTCGTAGGCCGTCGTCACTTCCGAGCCGTAGCCAATCAGATTCGACACCGGGTTGCCCGTCAGCTCCTGATACGCCGAGCCAATGGAAGACTTCGTGTTGCCGCCCCGCACGTTGGCGTACGACACGCGCGGCTTGACGAAGGACACGAAGTCGGGCAGCTTCACGTAGTCCGTCACGACCGTGCTCAGCGCCACCGAGGGGTAGAAGATGGTGCGGTTGGCGGCCGGCAGGGTCGAGAGCTTGTCGAAGCGCCCCGTCAAACCCAGC
>Ga0209511_1000321_pt1 | contig 51192 bp, 40 predicted proteins | sample SSSSmetaG_FD_184141 | JGI IMG/M metagenome (GOLD analysis project Ga0209511, IMG submission 184141) | Glacier valley bacterial and archeal communities from Borup Fiord, Nunavut, Canada, to study Microbial Dark Matter (Phase II) - ​SSSS... | ecosystem: Environmental > Aquatic > Freshwater > Ice >... | reverse complement strand
AAGAAAATAAATTACATACAATTTGATTTTGATCCGGATTTTGAATTTCCAGCAGTAACAGTATTTGATACTGAAGAAAATGAGGAAGAAGAGGAGGAAGAGATTAAATAACAGGACATAAAATGATTTTATAAAACCCTGTATATGTAAAGGCCTGTAGATGAATGAAAAAGGAATCAACGTTAAATTTCTATGACCGGGTTTATTGTATCACCCGGCTGATCCCCAGGGGTAGGGTAAGCTCTTACGGAGCAATTGCATGTTATCTTAGTATAGGTTCAGCATCAAGAATGGTTGGTTATGCGCTGACCTGTTCTCATAATGTTCTGCCCTTCGTGCCGGCTCACAGGGTTGTAAACCGTTCAGGTTTACTAACCGGGAAGATCCATTTTGGCACCCCTACGTTAATGCAACAATTGCTTGAAAATGAAGGAATCATTATTGAAGATGACCAGGTTAAATATTTTTCAATATTACACTGGGATCCATCGGTTGAACTTGAATCTGATTATTTCTCAAACCTGGGTTAAAAGCGAAAAAAATAGGGCCAATCAGGTGTACATAGTAAACACTTCAAACACATATGGGAAAAGCACAAACCCGTTGCACCTGGTGCACAAATGATGAAATTTACATTAATTACCATGATCTCGAATGGGGGCGGCCTATACATGAAGATAAGAGACTCTTCGAATTTCTCCTGCTTGAAGGGGCTCAGGCTGGATTAAACTGGCTGACAATTTTAAAAAAGAGAGAAGGCTACCGATCGGCATTTGCTGGTTTTGAAGCAGACAGGGTTGCCTGTTTTACCGAAGAAGACAAAATAAACATGCTTTCTAATCCTGGAATTATCAGAAACAGGATTAAAATAAATTCAGCCGTTAATAACGCTGAATTATTTCTCAATATACAGCAGGAGTTTGGTAGCTTCAATGCCTATATCTGGGCATTTATGCCTGGAAACCAGGCAATAATAAACCAATGGGAAAACCAGGCTGATATACCTGCAAGCACTGAAATATCAGTTGCAATCAGTAAAGATTTAAGAAAGAGAGGGTTCACTTTTGTAGGACCCGTTATCTGCTATGCATTCATGCAGGCAACAGGCATGGTTGATGATCATCTCTTGAGCTGTTTCCGTAAAGAGGGTGTCTAAGAACTTTAATTACTATTTTTGCCTATCAGCACTCAAGCATGACAGAATTCAAAAAATTATTTTTACTTGACGGTATGGCACTGGTATACCGCGCTCATTTTGCATTTAGCAAAACGCCTCGTTTTACTTCAACCGGCCTTAATACCTCAGCTGTACTGGGCTTCGCAAATACGCTTCTTGAAATATTAAATAAAGAAAAGCCCAGCCATCTTGCAGTGGTATTTGATACCCCTGCACCTACTGAACGTCATATCGATTTTGAAGCTTATAAAGCTCATCGTCAGGAAATGCCTGAAGATTTAGCCATTGCCATACCCATAATAAAAAAACTGATTGAAGGTTTTCTAATTCCTGTCATTACCCTTGATGGATATGAAGCTGATGATATCATTGGTACACTGGCAAAGGCTGCTGAACTCAAGGGCTTTAAGGTTTTCTGTATGACTCCAGATAAGGACTTTGGGCAGTTGGTGTCTGAATATATCAAGATCTACAAACCTGCATTTATGGGTAAAAGCGCCGAAATTCTAGGCGTTGACGAGATTCTTGAAAAATGGGATATTGAACATATTGAACAGGTAATTGATATTTTAGGTCTTTGGGGTGATGCGGCTGATAATATACCTGGAATACCAGGCATAGGTGAAAAAACGGCAAAAAGCCTCATTAAACAATTTGGTTCAGTTGAAGGCGTCATTGCTGGAGCAGGCCTTTTAAAGGGGAAACAAAAAGAGAATATAGAAAACTTTGCAGCTCAGGGCATGCTTTCAAAAAAGCTGGCAACCATACTGCTGAATGTTCCGGTTGAACTCGATGAAGAGGCTTTACGAATTAAAGCACCTGATGAATCAGTTTTAAAACCTTTACTGGTTGAACTTGAGTTTAAAACGCTGGGCCGCCGTATTTTTGGAGCAGAGAATAGTGCTACTGGGGGTGGTCTAACTGCGCATAAAGAACCTGCAATAAAAGCCCCGACAACAGGATCTGTTGCATCAGGTGTATTTAACCAGCATTCCGTTCAACAGGATCTTTTTAGCCAGCAGGAATATGCTATATCTTTTCATCCCGAGCTTGACCCTGACTCAGCCCTGCCTCCGGAAATCAGTATTGAACCTGATCTTTTAAAACGAATCAGCGATACCCCGCACGCATATCACCTGATTGATACTGCAGCAAAAAGAGAAGATCTGATCTGGATACTTGGCAAGAATAAGTGGGTGAGTTTTGATACTGAAACAACTTCTGTTGATGCCAATCAGGCTGAACTCGTTGGTATGTCATTTTCAGTAAAAGCCGGAGAAGCCTACTATATACCATTACCTGAAAATGAAGCTGAGACCAAAGTAATCCTGGCTGAATTCAAGCCGATTCTTGAAAACCCTTTAATCTCTAAAACCGGGCAGAATATCAAGTACGATATCATCGTACTTAAGTGTTACGGGATTGAGTTAAGCGGAGAGCTTTTTGATACAATGCTTGCTCATTATATTATAGATCCTGACACGAGGCATAATATGGATTACCTGTCAGAAGCATACCTGAATTATTCGCCGGTTTCAATTACAGAGCTGATCGGTAAAAAAGGAAAGAGCCAAGGCAATATGCGAGATGTCGATATAGAGAAGATTAAAGAATATGCCGCTGAAGATGCAGATGTGACCTTGCAATTAAGGAATGCATTTATACCTGTACTGGCGAAAATCGGAGGCAGTAAATTGGCTGCTGAGATAGAAAATCCCCTGATTTATGTGCTGGCAGAAATGGAACGTCAGGGCGTTCGCGTTGATAAACAGATATTGAATGATTTTTCTGTTGAACTACAAAAAGAAGTGGCCATACTTGAAAAGTCAATCTGTGAAAAGGCCGGCGAGGTTTTTAATATTGCATCGCCCAAGCAACTTGGAGAAATTCTATTCACTAAATTGAACCTTGACCCCAAAGCTAAAAAGACTAAAACAGGTCAGTACCAGACGGGTGAAGATATTTTGGCAGCTCTTGCCCATAAGCACGATATTGTCAATGATATTCTTGATTTCAGGTCACTTCAGAAGTTAAAATCTACCTATGTTGATGCGCTGCCAGAAATGATCAATCCCAAAACAGGTCGCATTCATACTTCCTATAATCAGGCGATAGCGGCCACAGGACGTCTTAGCTCTACAAACCCAAACCTTCAAAATATCCCGATCCGTACAGAACGCGGGCGGGAAGTTCGAAAAGCCTTTATTGCCCGTGATGATGATCATATCCTGATCTCTGCCGATTATTCACAGATAGAATTAAGAATAATTGCTGAAATCAGTAAAGACCCTAATATGATGGATGCATTTTTAAACAATATTGACATTCATACCGCCACCGCGGCTAAGGTTTATGGAGTTGCGATCGAAGAGGTTGATACCACAATGCGGCGCAATGCTAAATCGGTAAATTTTGGAATTATTTATGGACAGTCGGCTTATGGCCTTTCTCAGAATCTGGGTATTGCCCGAAAAGAGGCTGCTGAAATTATCAGTCAGTATTTTCTTCAATATCCGAATATTCAGAAGTACATGAGTGATACGATCTCATTTGCACGTGAGCACGGATATGTTGAAACGATGATGAAACGCCGGCGTTATCTGCGTGATATCAGCTCGGCCAATCAAACTATGCGTGGCTTTGCTGAACGTAATGCAATTAATGCTCCGATACAAGGATCTGCGGCAGATATGATTAAAATTGCCATGATAGGAATTCATCTTGAAATAAAGGCAAAAAAATTAAAAACCAGAATGACCATGCAAGTTCATGATGAACTGGTCTTTGATGCACCGCGAAATGAACTGGAAATTATGAAACCAATCATTGAACATTATATGCGAAATGCGATCACAACTGAAGTACCCATAGTTGTTGAGATTGGTTCTGGCGATAATTGGTTGGCAGCTCATTAAAAGAATTTGGGAGAGATAAAAAATCTTTCAATAGTACTCGTTACCTTTTACACCAATTTAATTGCCGTTTAGCAAGATTTAGAAAAAATATAAACTTTCTTATCTGGGAAATCTTTCCCGGGTAAGGTGGTCATTTCAATATGCTGACATTCTGATTGGTGGAATATTCAGCATCGCATACAGGTCATCAAGGTCATTGATACTACTATTAAACATATTGCTGAGAATAACAACAGTTGTTTCATGCCTGATATCTCGCACGAATATATTCTTGTAACCGTGCCACCAACCTGTATGATAAACAATTTTCTGACCCGGATCAACATCAAATATTCGCCAGCCATACCCATAATTGAAGTGCCCCTTCATTTCTTTGCTATAGCCCACGAATGCTTCCTGTAGTGTTGCCGGCTTTAACAAACGGTCAGTATATAACATCTGGTCCCAGATGAACATATCTCCAACTGTCGTATATACCCCTTTGTCACCAACCACTCCATCAAGCCAGTTTGGATAATCACCCCGTCTAAAACTACGCTCATAACCAATCAGATTAGTTGGTGCAAGCGTATCTGTAACTTTACTATAAATATGGGTATGTGTCATACCTATCTGATCAAATACATTCTCTTTCATATACAGAGAAAGACTTTTGCCACTAACCTTTTCTATTATCGCAGCCAGAACAGCATAATTAATATTATTGTACAGGAAATGTGTATCAGGTGCTGACCAGCGTCCAGGCTTATTTTTTGCCAGCATGGTCATAAGGTCCATATTACTCATAGCTTTATGCTTGTCTTTCCAAACCCCTTCTGAGTAATACTGGTAATTTGGTAATCCTGAACGGTGTGTCATCAGCATTCGTATACTGATCCCTGGATATGGAAAGTCAGGAAAAAAGTCAGTCACATTTTGCTCAAACTTTAACTTACCCTGGTCTTTCAGCATCATGGCAGCAAAAGAAGTAAACTGCTTTGAAATTGAGGCCAATTGAAAATGTGAATCTTTCAGGATCGGCAAACGCTTGGCATAATTTGCATAACCAAATACATTACGGTATACAATTTTACCCTTTTTAGCAATTAAAACTGCTCCGTTGAAATTCATGCGTGCATGAAGGCGCTGAAAATAAGCGTCTATATTTTTATCCCTTTCTGCCGGGTTATAGTTTGTGTCTATCTTAAAATCATGCTTGATCTTAACGGATTCAATTGCAGTTGTTGCAACCTGACTGTTTTTTTTCGAATGAGAACAGGAGACGAAGGAGAGCGTCCCTAAGATTAACAATACTAAATTTTTCACTGTACTTATTTTTGCTTTCTGAACGAATTTTTTTAGCGAATGTTCTGTTTTTATCAACTTAGGAAGAACTATTATCCTAAAACAGGTATTTCATTCAGGAGAATGATTAGAAAAAACTAAAACTACAAAAATTGCTGGTCAACTTTTGGCAGACCGGTATTGAATTAATTTATTTACAGTTAAATTTTGTTCTGACTAATTTTCAAGAACAGATTGGGATGCATCTTTTGTTTCAAGATTACTTTCTCCCATCAGGAATATATCTACCTCTCTTGCGGCTTCTCTTCCTTCTGAAATAGCCCAGACTACCAGTGACTGGCCCCGGCGCATATCTCCAGCTGAAAAGACTTTAGTAATACTGGTCTGATAACCGTTGGTTTTTACATTTCCGCGCTCATCCAAAGCAATTTCAAGCTCGGCTAATTCTGCTGTATGTAATGGATGCATAAATCCTATTGCCAGCAGAGCAAGGTCACAGGGTAAGACACGCTCAGTTCCTTCAATTTCATTAAATGATGGCTTTGCTTCTTCATTTTTCCAGGTGATGTCTACCACCCTAAGGCCATTAACATGGCCCTTTTCGTCAGCTGTAAATTCTTTTGTCAGTATTGCCCAATTTCTGTCACAACCTTCTTCATGAGAAGAAGAAGTTCGTAAAATCATTGGCCAGAGTGGCCATGGATTTTTACCATCGCGGTTTACAGGTGGCTTTAATAATAATTCAATCTGAGTAACAGTTAGCGCATTATGTCTGTTAGAAGTACCTACACAATCTGACCCGGTATCACCCCCTCCAATTACAACCACATTCTTTGCCGTCGCCATAATTTCATGTTCAAAACCAGCATCTCCCCGAACCCTGCGGTTATTCTGTTCTAAAAATTCTATGGCAAAATGTATGCCCTTAAACTCACGCCCGGGTATTGGCAGATCCCGTGGTATGGTGGCACCCCCTGTAAGAACAACAGCATCAAAATCAGCAATAAGCTCTTTTGCTGATATGTTTTTTCCGACGTATGCATTATTAATAAAGGTTATTCCTTCAGCTTCCATCACTGACAGGCGACGGTCAATTACTTCTTTTTCGAGTTTAAAATCAGGTATCCCGTATCGAAGTAAACCACCAGGTTTATCAGCACGTTCGTAAACCGTAACCTGGTGTCCTGCTTTATTCAACTGGGCAGCTGCAGCGAGCCCTGCAGGACCAGAACCAACAATTGCAACCTTTTTACCTGTGCGTAAAGCCGGGGGCTGTGCCTTAACATATCCCTTTTCAAACGCCATTTCAATAATTGATTTCTCAATATGTTCAATAGCAACCGGAGGTTGAATCAGGCCAAGCACACAGGAGGCTTCACAAGGTGCAGGGCAGATTCTGCCAGTAAACTCAGGGAAATTGTTAGTAGATGATAGTATATCATAGGCTTCTTTCCAATCTTCCTTATATACAGCATCATTAAATTCTGGAATAATATTACCAAGCGGGCAACCATGGTGACAGAATGGAATACCGCAATCCATACATCTGGCAGCCTGGACTTTTGTTTTTTCAGCAGGATATTCCTGATAAATTTCTTTATAATCTGCCAGCCTTATTTTTGAATCTCTTGAAACTGGTAATTCCCTTTTATACTCTATAAACCCCGTAATTTTTCCCATTATTCTTAGCTGATAAAAGTTTTTTTCACTTCTTTCTTTTTTTGCACCTGTAGTGCTTTCTTGTATTCTTTCGGCATGACCTTCACAAAACTACCTGTTTGGATGTCCCAGGTCTGAATGATATATTTAGCCAGGCTACTACCCGTATACCTGATATGTTTTGAGAGCAGTTCAAGTACGAACTGTTGGTCAGTGGTATCAAGTGGCTCAAGGTCGACCATTTCCATATTGCAAACCAATGAGAAGGCCTTTGCCGTATCATAAACATAGGCAATACCACCACTCATACCAGCAGCAAAATTTCTTCCGGTTTTACCCAGAACAAGCACCCGGCCCCCAGTCATATATTCACATCCATGATCACCCAGGCCTTCAACTACAGCTGTAGCCCCTGAATTTCGCACACAAAACCGCTCACCAGCTATACCCCTGATAAAGACTTCACCTGATGTAGCCCCATAAAGCAATACATTGCCAGCTATGATATTCTCTTCGGCAATGAATGTTGATTCTTTATGTGGGAAAACGGCAATACGAGCTCCTGAAAGGCCTTTACCCAGATAGTCATTTGCTTCGCCTTCTAATTCAAGGCTGATGCCAGCTGCTGCAAAGGCTCCAAAACTCTGGCCAGCAGATCCTTTGAATTTGAGGTTGATCGTATCGCTCGGAAGGCCTTCTTTTTTATACTTTTTTGAGATTTCATAAGAGAGCATCGTGCCAACAGCCCGATCAGTATTAGTGATCTGAAAGGAGGCGTTCATAGCAATCTTACTTTCAAGTGCTTTTTTTGCCTGTCTGATGATTTCCCTGTCTAATATGGTATCAAGTTTATGATCTTGTTGCTGAACTTTGAAAAGTGCAGCCTTCGTGGGATTTTCTTCTTTAAAAAGAACTTTTGATATATCAAGATTGGCAAATTTCCAATGACGTTGACGGGCTGAAGTTTTTAATACCTGGGCCTGACCCACCATTTCATTGACTGTACGAAACCCTAATTCAGACATTACTTCTCGCAGATCTTCGGCCAAAAAGGTAAAGAAGTTAATCACCTGCTCAGGGGTGCCCGTAAAATTCTTGCGTAACTCAGCATCCTGGGTAGCAATACCCACAGGGCAGGTATTCAGATGACATTTGCGCATCATAATACAGCCACTTGCTACAAGAGCCGCAGTTGCCACACCCCATTCTTCAGCCCCAAGCAATGTGGCAATGGCCAGATCGCGCCCAGTTCTTAGCTGACCATCGACCTGCACAGTTATACGGTCTCGCAATTTATTTTTCACCAAGGTCTGATGTGTTTCGGCAAGGCCCATTTCCCAGGGCAGACCCGCATGCTTGATTGAGCTGATAGGTGAAGCTCCTGTACCACCATCAAAACCAGAAATCAGTACCAGATCAGCCTTCGCTTTTGCTACTCCCGCAGCAATAGTACCCACACCAGCCTCAGAAACAAGTTTTACACTGACCCGGGCATCCCGGTTTGAATTCTTTAAATCAAAAATCAACTGCGCAAGGTCTTCAATTGAATAAATATCATGGTGCGGAGGGGGTGAAATCAACCCGACCCCGGGTGTTGAATACCTGACTCTTGCGATCCAGTTATCTACCTTGTCACCAGGAAGTTGACCTCCTTCACCTGGTTTGGCACCTTGAGCCATTTTTATTTGCAGTTCATCAGCATTAGCCAGGTAATAACTGGTAACACCAAACCTTGCTGAAGCTATCTGTTTTATAGCCGACCGCTCCCAGTCGCCATTACTTTTTTTCTCAAACCTGATTTCATCCTCACCACCTTCTCCACTATTACTTTTTGCACCCATACGATTCATTGCAATCGCCAGATTAGTATGTGCCTCATGAGAAATTGAGCCAAATGACATGGCTCCGCTAACAAATCTTTTTAAGATAGAATCAACTGGTTCAACCTCAGAAAGTGGTATCGGCTTTCTATCATAGGAGAAATCGATCAGGTTTCGAAGGGTAACCACTTTATCCTGCAGACGGTTCATTTTAGCAGTATATTTTTTAAACATCCTGTAATCTCCGCTCGCCGTTGAGTATTGCAGAAGATGTATGGATTCAGGGTTGAACATATGTTCTTCACCCCTTCTTCTCCACTGATACATCCCTCCGTCATTCATTTTTACAGGCTGACTCTCCAATTCAGGAAAGCCAGCTGTATGTTTTTTCAGGGTTTCACGACCAATTTCATCAAAGCCCATTCCCCCTATTCTTGAAACTGTACCGGCAAAGCATTTATTTACAACTTTCATGTTCAGACCTAGAATCTCAAAAGTCTGAGAGCCATGGTATGAGCTAAAGGTTGAAATACCCATCTTGGAGAAAACCTTCAAAAGACCAGCCGAGATAGCATGAATATAATTATCGATCAGCAAATCTTCATCGGTATTGAGTTTTTCACGGTTCAGATCATAAATACTCTGATATGCCAGATATGGATATAAGGCACTTGCTCCATATGCTATGTGAGCCGCGAAATGATGCACCTCACGCAAGTCACCGCTTTCAACAATCAGAGAGGTATTAATTCGAATCTTTTTCTTGACCAGATGATGGTGAACAGCACCTGTGATAAGCAATGATGGAATAGGGGCATTATCTTTATCAACTCCTTTATCAGAAAGAATGATAATATTGTTGCCATTCTCAACAGCCTCTTCAGCCTCGATACAAATGCGTTCAATGGCCCTTTCAAGCCCTCCCCTTTTATTTACAGCAGAGAACAAGGTATGTATGGTAATGATCTTAAAATCAGGATGTCTTATGAACCGTAACTTTGCGATATCGCTGTCAGTAAGTACAGGCTGTTTGATCTGAATCTGTTTACAGTGTTCTTCAGTACTTGTAAGAATTCCGCCATAACCTCCTAATATCGAAAAATTGGCCATAACCATTTTTTCACGAATTGGATCAATCGGAGGATTGGTAACCTGGGCAAAAAGCTGTTTGAAATAATTTGCCAGATTCTGAGGGTGCTCTGACAAAACAGCAAGTGGTACATCTGTTCCCATAGAACCGATAGGCTCTTTTGCTTCAAGCATCATTGGTTCTATGATCGTTTCAAGCTCTTCACGCGTTATACCAAATGAAATCTGCTGACGAAGTAATTCAGCTTTATCAGGGTGAACTGTGTTTTTATCTGAGCTTGATAAATCAGTAAACGTTATTTTATGTTTATTCAGCCACTGTCGGTACGGATGGCGATTGCAAATATCTTTCTTCAGATCTTCATCACTGATGATAACTCCCTTTTCGAGATCTGCAATAAACATCTTTCCAGGTTGAAGCCTGCCCCTTTTTACAACAATGGCAGGATCAATTTCAAGGGCCCCGGCCTCAGATGACATAATCAGTCGATCATCATTGGTAACAACATACCTTGACGGGCGCAGACCATTTCTATCAAGGGTTGCCCCCACAATGCGTCCATCTGTAAAACAAATAGAGGCCGGTCCATCCCATGGCTCCATCAGACAGTCATGATACTCGTAGAAAGCACGTTTATAGTCTTCCATCTGATCATTGCCCTGCCATGCTTCAGGTATTACCATCATCATGGTATGAGGAAGTGGCCTGCCCCCAAGAAAGAGTAATTCAATAACATTGTCAAGATTCGCAGAATCTGAATCTTCCGGATCACAAACCGGCAGAATCATCTCCAGTTCTTTTTTGGTAAAAAGGGTCGACTCTAAGAGCGTTTCCTTACTTTTCATCCAATTCAGGTTTCCCTTTATGGTGTTAATTTCACCATTATGAGCAAGATACCTGAAAGGCTGGGCAAGTTTCCAGCTTGGAAACGTGTTGGTAGAAAAACGGGAGTGAACCAGGGCCAGCCCTGATACAAGCTCTTCATTTGTTAAATCTGTATAATAGTCTCTTAATTGAAAAGTTGTTACCTGACCTTTATAAATAATAGTCTTGCAAGATAATGAACTAAAGTAAAAATCATTTTTGGCATTGGCTACTTTTTCAAGCAACTGGTGGGTGCAGTAATTTCTGAAAACGAACAGTTTGCGTTCAAGTTCATCTTGATCTGCCACTTTGAACTTGGGCCTCAGAAAAATCTGATTTACCAGGGGCTCACCTTCAATTGCAGTAGGGCCGATACCCGAACTATTAACGGGAACGATGCGGTAGCATAGTATTTCAAAATTTAATTTAGCCGCAACTTCAGCGATGACAAGTTTTGAAACATAATTTTTAACTTCTGCTTTTGGCAGATATAAAACACCAACCCCATACATACCGTTCTTAGGCAAGCTAACACCCATTGCTGCACATTCTTTATGAAAAAAGGCATCAGGAATCTGCAGTAAAATACCTGCACCATCACCGGTATTCTCTTCGCAACCGCAACCACCCCTATGCTCCATATTGCTGAGCATAGTCAGACCATCCTCGACGAGCTGATGCGTTTTTTTACCATTCAACAGGGCAATAAACCCAATTCCACAAGAATCTTTTTCAAAACCGCTTTGATATAGTCCTCCGCTCAACGACCCTTTTTCCTTTTTATTCCGCATTTTTAAACATAAGATGAGGCGTTTCCAGAAATTGGAAACGCGGCATGAAACAATTAATAACTGAGATTTACTGATGGGTGATTCTAAAGTTAAGAAAAATTGACTTATATGGCAAATAATTTTTAAAGCAAAACATAATTCTTACATAGCACTGAATTTAGATATATTATTTTGTTATAAATTTTAATGTGTAATCCCCGCCTTATTGCAATAAATTCGCAGAATAATACTGCATTATGTCTTACAGAATTGAACATGATACCATGGGTGAAGTGCAGGTTCCTGCAAATAGATACTGGGGAGCCCAAACCGAACGGTCGAGAAATAATTTCAGGATAGGCGTTGAAGGTAGTATGCCAAAGGGAATTATCGAGGGTTTTGCCTACCTGAAAAAAGCAGCCGCATTTGCTAATCATGAACTTGGTGTACTGAGTCTTGAAAAAAGAGATTTGATCGCTGCGGTTTGCGATGAAATTTTGACAGGTAGTCTTGACGCTGAATTTCCACTGGTAATCTGGCAGACAGGCTCAGGCACCCAGAGTAATATGAATATAAATGAAGTCATTTCTAACCGGGCGCATGTATTGCTGGGCAACAAACTTGGTCAGGGCCAGGTATTGGTGCATCCGAACGATGATGTAAATAAATCACAGTCTTCAAATGATACTTTTCCTACTGCGCTACATATTGCAGCTTATAAAGCATTAAATAAACACAGCCTGCCAGGTATTTCCCGCTTAAGAACAATCATAGATTCAAAATCTGTTGAATTTATGGGTGTTATCAAAATTGGCCGCACTCATTTAATGGATGCTACACCGTTAACCCTCGGCCAGGAATTTTCAGGCTATGCTGCACAGCTGGGTTACTCAATTAAAGCAATTGAAAACACGCTCGATCATTTATCAGAATTGGCACTTGGTGGTACAGCTGTCGGCACCGGGATAAATACGCCCAGGGGATATGATAAACTGGTGGCTGCAAAAATTGCTGAGTTTACCGGCCTTCCATTTATTACAGCCCCTAATAAGTTTGAAGCCCTTGCCTCTCACGATGCCATTGTTGAAACTCATGGTGCACTTAAACAGGCAGCTGTTTCATTAATGAAAATTGCCAATGACATTCGCATGCTGGCATCAGGCCCACGCAGTGGTATTGGTGAAATTCTGATTCCTGAAAATGAACCAGGTTCGTCGATCATGCCTGGCAAAGTAAACCCAACTCAGTGCGAGGCAATGACGATGGTTTGTGCACAGGTAATGGGCAACGATGTTGCAATCACAATTAGTGGTATGAGCGGTCATTATGAACTTAACGTATTCAAGCCTGTGATAGCTGCAAACTTCTTGCAATCGGCCATCTTGCTTGGTGATGCCTGCCATTCATTTTCAGAACATTGTGCTCAAGGCATAACCCCAAATTATCCGATATTAAAGAGAAATCTTGATAATTCACTCATGTTAGTGACGGCTTTAAATCCTCATATAGGGTATGAAAAAGCAGCAAAAATCGCCAAGATGGCGCATAAAGAAGGTTCATCATTGAAAGAGGCGGCATTGGCCCTTGGATTTTTAACAGCAGAAGAATTTGATCTTTGGGTGAGGCCAGAAGATATGATCGGAGAATTGAAAAATTGAAAAACATAAGCAATTCACTAATTGGGGCCCTGATTATAATAGCCCTTTTGTTTTCGTTTTGTGCATGCCACCGCAATTCACCGTATCAGGGTAGAGGACAGAGTTCTTTGCAGGGAACCTGGATCGAAGATAGTAACGCCTTAAAAACAATACCCGAAAAAACTGTTTTTACCCGGTATACTTTCAAGTTCACATGTGACTCTGTATATATTACCATGAATACCCATGCAGGCCAGGATTATTTTGCGACACCCTGTTATGCAGGTGGCAATTATACTGAATACGTTAAAGGTACCTATATCATTCAACATGATTCACTAGTTGTATCGGGTGTATTTACCCACCCAAATCATAAAATGAAAGTTGCCGGCTGCTACCGCTCAGGAAATATTCGTTTCTGGTATCAGATTAAGGAACAAACACCGGCAACTCTCAAACTTCGTAATACAGACGAACATGGTCCAATATTTCTCAGTCGTACGCAAACGTGTACCTGTGAGCAAAAAAGAATTGGCGATTAAACACGTCATTCTATGCAATCAGAAGGGAAGTTCTTCATCTTCTGTTTCGGCTACCATGGTAAAAGAAGTCTGGTCAAAAAGCGGATCCCTGACGTCAAGCACCGGAGCTTCTTTCTTATCCATGAATTGAATCTGGTCGGCGATTACGAACACATTTTTTCGCTTAACTCCTGTTTCTTTATCAACCCATACACGTGTTTTCAGCCGGCCCTCTACCATGATTTTGTTTCCCTTTTTTAGAAAGCGCTCTGAGAAATCTGCCAGTTTTCTCCAGGCTACTATATCATGCCAGTCGGTAATTTCAACCTTCTCACCGTTTTTCTGAAAAAGTTCATTGGTGGCGATTGAAAAATCAGCCACTTTTACCTGTTGATCTGTACTTCTGATGCTGGGCTCATTACCTAGATGACCAACCAGAATAACCTTATTAAATGTTGACATATAATTTTTTTATTTAAATATAAAAGATAATAGTCGGATTTCAAAGTTTTTTTAAAATAATTTTACTGGCTTATCGTATTTTCTTATCGTCGATTCCAACTACACTTACAGAAGGTCAGCGCTGAGCTTAATACAAAAGACCTTCGGCTAATTTTTGTAATTTTACCAGCTTACCAACACTGTCTGCAATTGAGCATTAACAAACCAAGCCTGCCACAAGGAACCAGAGATTACGGCCCTGAAGACACAGCATGCAGAAATTACATATTTAATATTCTGAAAAGTGTATTTCAGGAATTCGGGTTCATGCAACTGGAAACCCCAGCAATGGAACAGTTAAGTACCCTTACGGGTAAATACGGGGATGAGGGTGACCAGCTTATTTTCAAAATTCTTAATTCTGGTGATTTTCTTTCTAAAATACCCCGTGAAGAGTTTACTGAAATCAGCTCAAGACAACTACTACCAAAAATTTCTGAGCGTGCACTTCGATATGATCTCACCGTACCATTTGCCAGATATGTTGCCATGAATCATCATGCCATCAATTTCCCATTCAAGCGTTATCAGATACAGCCTGTATGGCGTGCCGACAGGCCTCAAAAGGGCAGATACCGTGAGTTTTACCAATGTGATGCAGATGTTATTGGCTCAGCCTCTTTAATCAATGAAGCAGAACTCATTGCAGTTTACGATAAAGCCCTTTATTTACTTGGAATTAAAAATGCCACGCTTAAATTAAACAACCGTAAAATACTGGTAGCAATCGCTGAATTTATAGGACGGCCCGATGATATGTCAGCCCTTGTGGTCGCTATTGACAAACTTGATAAAATTGGCGCCAACGGAGTAGATAAAGAGCTGGGCGAGCGGGGCTTCTCATCTGAAGAAATCAGAAAAGCCAATTTATTCTGGCAGATCAAAGGAACAGCCATAGAACAGCTGTCACAGTTAAGGGAGCTTTTCTCTACTTCTGAAACCGGATTAAGGGGCGTCCAGGAGCTTGAAACTGTAATTGAACTTCATGCCGCAGTGCCTGGTTTTGGATTGAAGCTTGTATTGAGTCTGAGCCTGGCAAGAGGCCTGAATTACTATACAGGTACCATTATGGAAGTCATAGCTGAAAATGCGAATGGTAGCATCGGTGGTGGCGGCCGGTATGATGACCTTACCGGAATATTCGGACTAAAAGGGCTAACTGGGGTTGGCATTTCTTTTGGTGCCGACCGCATCTATGATCTGATGAAAGAAATGAATCTATTTCCTGCCTCAAGCCGGCTTACTGTTATGGTAATGATAGGTAATTTTTATGCCCCGGCAGAAAATGCGCTGTACAAGCTGGCCCATTTCCTGAGAGCTCAAGGCATACCGACCGAACTCTATCCTGATCAGGTTAAACTACCCAAACAGCTCAAATATGCCCATCAAAAACATATACCCCTGGTCATACTTGTTGGTGAAGAAGAATATAGTAGTGGTAAATTCTTACTAAAAAACATGACTAGTGGGCAGCAAAAGCTGGTTGATGAACATGAGCTACTTGCTCAACTAATAAAAACACATGAATCCTAAGCAAATAACAGAAGACTGGAAAACACTTACTGCTGATCTTGCTATAAGATTCGATTCAGATGTGCCAGACCTGAATGTTGTACTTTTTCTTATCGGTGTTCAGGAACTCGGTAAGGGCAGACAAAAATTCAGTAAACGACAGAAAGAAGAATTGATGCATATCGCTGTTTGCCGCTTATTGAGCGAACTCGGCTATTATCAACTAGAAGGTCATGATGAAGAGGGATGGCCGATCTGGACATTGCTCAAGAAGGTTGACAATTATAGCATCATGGAGCAGGAATACCTGCTTAAATCATTGGTTGTGCATTATTTCAAGGAAGAAGAACAATGAAGGTAATAACCTATAACGTAAACGGAATAAGGTCAGCCATCTCTAAAGATTTACTTGGCTGGCTTAAAAATGAATCTCCAGATGTGGTATGCCTGCAAGAAATAAAGGCCAGCCCCGATCAAATATCTGAGCTTGCCGAATTTGAAAAGCTGGGCTATCATACCTACTGGTTTCCTGCACAAAAAAAGGGATATTCAGGAGTTGCGATCTTGAGTAAAGAGATACCAAAACATATAGAATATGGTTCTGGTATTGCACATCATGACTTTGAAGGCAGAATGATCAGGGCTGACTTTGCTGATTTTTCAATTATGAGCCTGTACCTGCCATCAGGTTCGAGTGGTGATGAGCGTCAGGTTTTTAAATATAAATTTCTCGATGAATTCTTCGATTATATAACAGCGCTAAAGAAGGTTCATCCAAACCTGATAATTTCAGGTGATTATAATATCTGTCATCAGGCAATTGATATTCATAATCCCAAATCAAATGCAAACTCTTCAGGATTTTTACCTGAAGAGCGTGCGTGGCTTGACAAGTTTATGCAGGCTGGTTTCATCGATACTTTCAGGCATTTTAATACCGAGGCCGATCAATATAGCTGGTGGACCTTCAGAGCTGGTGCCAGGGGTAAGAATCTTGGCTGGCGCATTGATTATCATCTGGCAACTGAATCGCTCAGAAATCACCTGAAAAGCAGCAGGATTTTGGCTGATGTTGTTCATTCAGATCATTGCCCCGTTGTGCTAGAGCTTGACTTTGACAGCCTTAAAAAGTGAATAACCCCGAAAATAATACTTGAAATAAATAATCGGTCTCAGACGTAACCCTGCCTTAATGCATCATCTACCAGACTCTGGATAATAATTTATACCCCAAGGAAAAATGCAGGTCTGAAGCGGGATATCAAATTTATCTATCTCAATCAACTCAGCAAGAGGCTCAAATAAACTGAGCCCTATAGTTCTTATATCTGGGCGGCAAGTAGCCAGAAAACGGTCATAAAACCCTCCCCCATAACCTAGTCTGTACCCGCGCCTATCGATACCCAGCAAGGGTACGAGACAAAGATCAATCTCAGATGGTGTAATCAGTTCACCTGAGACGGGCTCAGGAATACCCCATTTATTCAGTAAAATCGCTACGTCTGCCAAAAGTTCTATATGTGCCAGTTCAGTAAATGATCCCATAAACTTGGGTACAACAAGCCTGATATGGGAATTTTCCTCTTGTAACCACTTAACAATCAACCATGTATTAATTTCTCTTTTCTCCTGAATCGGCAGAAAAAGATGCATTGTATGAATTGCTGATAAATCAATACGTTTGAACTGCTCGAAAATTTTAAACGAAAAAAAAGCAAACTCTTTAGCACCCAGGTCTTGCCGGGCTTGTAGAATTTGCTTTCTGATCTGACTCTTCAACACGTACGATTAGTATCAGAGCCTAGCTCTGCTGGTTATCTTTATCTTTTGATTGTATTCCACCTTGGGTAACTGACATCAGTTCTTTTAGTGTTCGTTCAAAACCTGCTGTAGAACCATCGAGAAAAATCGTATTTCCCTTTCCTAGCTCAGCAAAGTTTCTAATTCCCTCTGTCCACATGGAGAAAAGAATAAAGGATGCATCAAGATGTGCATTTTCCATCTCCCGTGCTGCTTCAGACATACCCTTTGCAACTTCCTGGCGAAAGAGTGCGACACCCATACCTCTTAGCTGCGCAGCCTGACGTTCAGCTTCAGCTGAGATTTTAATTGCATTACCTTCAGCTTCAGCCGCCTTGGTCTTGGTGATCAGTAAGGCCTGGCCTTCATTTTCAGCAGCCGCTTTCAGGTTATTTGAAGCAACCACCTGTGCCATGGATTTCATGATTGCTTCATCGAAGGTAATATCATTGAGCTGAAGATCCATCAGATGATAACCCCAGCTTTCAAGTTGAAGATCAATCTGATCTTTCACATGCAGTACAATCTCACCACGCAGGAGCAGGATCTCTGCCTGTTTTTTGGTGGCGACAAAACTTCTGATTGAGCCTTCGATCGTTCTGATCAGAGCCTGCATCATATTTCGCTCATCAATAAATTTATACGCTACATTGATAATGGTTTGTTCCTGTTGATCAAGAACTGAATAGAGCAGCATCGAGGTGAAATTAACATTCGCCTGGTCTATAGTAATAGCCTGAAATTGAAGCTCTACAGATCTGTTTTGAATTGATATCCTTTTATCAATGGTTTCAATAAATGGAACCAGAAAATTCAGGCCAGGTCGTAAAATACGCCGGTATTTTCCAAAAACTGTTACAACTGCAATAGTTCCCTGATTTACTGTTTTCACAAATGCGAATAGCAGTACAAGTAAAATGACTACAAAAGCAATGACGATATACATATCTGGTTATTTAAAATTCCAATATACATTAATAAACCAGGTAAATGGTCGGGGCCAGAACACTGTTTTCAGCCTGGGTCGAAGTTCAGTCATAAGCATATCTGCTATATTTCAGCTCTGATCAGGCATATCTCAAAAATACCAGGACTTCAAAACTAATTTCAGCAATTTTTATAGTCTTCAATTGACAAGCGATGTTCACAAAATGAATATTCAGCCAGATTATTTGAAGCTACAACAATTGTTCTTCCTCTTGCAAAATCTCTGACTAATTCCTGATACCATAACAGTCCTTGCTGATCAAGATTTGTCAGCGGTTCATCGAGAAGTACGATAGCCGTATCGGCCGAGCAGGCTAATAAAAGCTTAACCCGTTGTTTCATCCCTGAAGAAAATTGCTTGATTGGCCTGTTACCCGCCTTCTTTAGACCTGAACGATCAATCAGATACTCTTCAGAATATCCCCCGAAACTCCCTTTAAGACTTAAATTAAAGGCCAGCTGTTCCTGGAAGCTGAATTCTTCAAGCAGTTCTATATATGGGGCAGCAAGACTGATATATCGGTAAATTTGGGAAGAATCTATTTCTTTACCGTTTTTACGCAGACTTATTGTACCCTCACTAGGGCTTAAATAACCTGCCAGTAATTGAATCAGCGTAGATTTACCTGACCCATTAGGGCCAAGTATTGCAAGACTCGAATCTTCAATTAATTGCAGATCGAGGTTTCTAAAGATCCAGTTCCGGTTATATCTGCGGCCTGCCTTTAGTAATTCAAGTTCAGTCACAGTCTATTGAAGAAAGCCTTTCATAATACCACGGTTTGAATTACGGATGAAATTGATGATTTCATCACGCTCTTCAGTTGGTCTTACCTCAGCCTCTATGATATCAATAGCCTGGGTAATATTATACTTGCGCAAAAATATCGTTCGATAAATATCCTGAATTTCATTGATCTTTTCATCTGAGAACCCTCTGCGGCGCAGACCGACAGAATTAATACCTACATAAGAAAGGGGCTCACGACCCGCCTTGACATACGGGGGTACATCTTTACGTACCAATGACCCACCCGAGATCATAGCATGTGCCCCAATAGAAACAAACTGATTTACGGCAACTGTGCCAGCTATATAAACATGGTCATCGATGGTGATATGCCCTGCCAGCTGTACACTGTTTGCCAGAATAACGTTATTACCAACCACACAATCATGGGCTACGTGAACGTATGCCATCAGAAGACAGTTATTGCCAATGCGGGTCTCATTCTTATCAAGTGCGGTACCCCTGTTCAGGGTGACACATTCACGAATGGTCGTATTATCACCGATTGTACAGGTGGTGTCTTCGCCTTTATACTTTAAATCCTGGGGATTTGCAGAAATTACAGCACCGGGAAAAATTTTGCAATTCTTTCCGATCCTTGCCCCTTCCATGATCGTAACATTCGATCCGATCCAGGTTCCTTCACCAATAACAACATTCTTGTAAATGGTTACGAAAGGCTCAATAACTACATTGTTAGCGATTTTAGCTTCTGGATGTATATATGCTAACGATTGAATCATAATTCTTTTTTCTTAACTATCTGCGCCATCATTTCAGATTCCATTACAACTCTTTCTCCTACAAATATTGTAGCCTTCATTTGTGCAATTCCACGCCTGATAGGGGCAATCAGTTCACACAAAAGCAATAAAGTATCACCAGGTACGACTGCCTGACGGAACCGGGTATTGTCAATTTTCATGAATAGGGTCAGGTAATTCTCCGGATCAGGCACAGTATTGAGTACGAGAATTCCACCAGTTTGTGCACAGGCCTCAACTTGCAAAACACCTGGAAATAAGGGGCTGCCAGGAAAATGACCCCTGAAAAACTCTTCATTCATGGTCACGTTTTTCAAGCCCAGTACATGCTTTGGCGAGAGTTCCAGAATTTTGTCAACCAATAAAAACGGAGCTCTATGCGGCAGAATGCGCTGAATTTCATTTATATCGTAGACAGGCTTTTGATTTGGCAGATAAAATGGAATCTGCTTTTTACTTCTCTCCTTCTTGATAAAAGATTTGATTTTACGGGCAAATGCAACATTGGCAGCATGCCCGGGTCTTGCCGCCATAATATGACCACGTAAGGGCATACCAACTAAAGCCAAATCTCCAATCACATCGAGCAGTTTATGACGGGCGGGTTCATTCTGATGTCTGAGCTGTATATTATTCAAAATTCCCTCACGGGCAACGGCAATTTTTTCCCGGTTGAAGAGCTTGGCAAGGTGTCTGAGTTCTTCTTCATCGACTTCCTTGTCAACGACAACAATTGCATTATTCAGATCGCCCCCCTTGATAAGATTGTTCTTGAGCAACATCTCAAGTTCATGTAAGAAGCAAAAAGTACGGGATGAAGAAATTTCTTTTTTGAAATCAGAAATGCTACTTATCGTAGCATGCTGTGTACCCAGTACCGGAGAATTATAATCAACCATGACTGTCAGCCTGTAATCATCAAGGGGCATTGCCACCATGTCAACTTTTCGATCTGATTCAGAATAATGAATATTATAAGGAATTGAAAAATACTCCCGGTCTATTTTCTGCTCTTCAAAACCGACTTTTTCAAGTGCTTCGACAAACATGATAGAACTACCATCCATGATTGGGGTTTCAGGGCCGTCAAGCTCGATTAAGACATTATCAAGCTCGAGACCTACGAGAGAGGCCATTACATGTTCAATGGTACTTACTGATGCTCCATTCTGCTCAATAGTTGTTCCACGTGATGTATCAGATACATTGTCAACATCAACATCAATCAGGGGGCTACCTGGCATATCGATCCGCTTAAACTTAAACCCATGATTCTCAGGAGCTGGCTTAAACGTCATACTTACTTTTTGTCCGGTATGTAAACCAGTACCAGATACTGTTACCGGTAATTTTATTGTCCTTTGCCTTACATTCATTTAATCACAGCATTTGGGGTAACCTGAAGGTTACTTTGTAAAAGTAGCAAATTTTATAAACTCAGCTATTTTCGCGGTGCCCTTTCAGTTCTTTTCCTTGATTAACAGTTCAAGCTCTCTGATTCTTTTCTCAAGAGCTGGTAAATTTTTATATACGACTTCTGACTTCAAACAGTCTTTAATTGGCATACTTGGTGAGCCCCGATGCTGCTTGCCTGGAATTTTAATTGATTTCATTATTCCAGACTGAGCACTTATCTGGGTGCCTGCAGCAATACTTAGATGGCCCACAAAACCAACCTGACCACCAACAAAACAATTTTCTCCCAGTTTAGTGCTGCCAGCGATACCTGCCTGGGCGGCTATGACTGTATGTGCTCCTATTTCGACATTATGCGCTATCTGAATCAGGTTATCAAGCTTAACACCTCTGCGAATAATAGTCGAGCCAACGGTAGCTCTGTCAATACAGGTATTAGAGCCGATCTCAACATCATCCTCGATGATTACATTACCGATCTGACTGATTTTAGTGAAACTTCCATCTGTTTGAGGTGCAAACCCAAACCCATCACTGCCGATAACAACCCCTGAATGCAGGGTAACATTATTACCAATTACACTGTTATTATATACCTTGACCCCGGGAAACAGGATACAGTCTGTTCCAATTTTTACATTTTCTCCGATATAAACCTGTGGGTATATCTGAACACCAGCTGCTATTACAGTGCCTGCTGCCACATACGAAAAAGCTCCTGTGTAAACAGACTCATCAAGTTTGGCAGACTTATCAACAAATGCCAGGCTGTCAATGCCTGATTTTTTCAACGCCCTGGACGGATTGAATAGATTCAGTAATATAGTGAAGGCTGTATAGGCATTTTCTACATAGAGAAGGGCTGGCTTAATCTCGCTGCACAGTATTTGTGAATCATTCACGATAATCAGGGACGACCTTGTTGTATAAAGGAAAGATTCATATTTAGGATTTGCCAGAAACGAAATTGAACCTGATTCTGCTTCTTCTATTTTAGCAAGGCTTGTGAGTACTTCATTCGGATCGCCTACCAAACGGCCATTTAAAAGTTCAGCTATTTGTTTTGTGGTTAATTCCATTGGGCAAATTTAATTTAATCGTAAGTGCTTTTTAAAAAATGATTGGGGAACCAGCATTTTAATCTGCTGATTATGCTGACTGGCCTGTTGAAGGCATCTTGAATGTACATAAATAATACTTCTCAATGCTTCTTGTGGTTCCTGAAATGCTGAAATAATCAGAAAGTGTAGTGAAATCTTTTATTTCACCATTTTTTTGAAGTATTTCAAGTCTGTCGGATGTTAAATCATATACTATATTTGAGATAACCCCTGCAAATACAAAATAATGACTGAGCTCCGGGGGTACTGAAATCAGATCAGTCAGTAAGGTTGCCTGACCAGCATAAGATGATTCGGTAAAAGGTTGATTCTGAATTTGAACCTTATAAAGATTTCTATTAATTAATGCCTGGCTCAGGGTTGACAAAACAGGGTCGGTATGCCTGGCCCAGCATTTCACCGAGCACATTATATCGTGGTCATCAAGACGTGTAAAGGCTTCAAAAATTGACCTGTCACTTAAAAACCGGGCACCGGTTATATGACTCTGCAGAAAAATATTTAAGTCAGGCATACCTGGCAAAACAGTTCCTTTTAAACTGAGCTCTTTGGCTCTGTTTAAAATTTTTATCAGCATGTTTTCAGCTGATAGTACGGTTTTATGAAAATATACCTGCCAGTACATTAATCTTCTGGCTATGAGAAATTTCTCAATGGAGTAAATTCCCTTTTCCTCAACAACCAGCCTGTCATCATAAACGTCAAGCATTTTGATGATGCGGTCAAAACCAATAACCCCTTCAATTACCCCTGTAAAAAAACTATCTCTGTTGAGGTAGTCCATACGGTCCATATCGAGTTGCCCTGAAATAAGCTGGTGAAAAAATGTACGGTGGTAGCGATTCGTGAAAATCTCTATCGAGAGATCAAGCTTGCCCTGAAACTCTCTGCTTAATTCCTGCATCATGTACAGGGTAATGTTTTCATGATGGAAATCGGATACAAGCACATTTTCAAGGGTATGTGAAAATGGACCGTGCCCGATATCATGTAATAATATTGCCGCCTGCACAGCTTCTGCCTCATCTTCAGAAATTAATACTCCCTTGGTTCTTAGCACATCAATTACCTGATAAACAAGATGCATGCTACCCAGAGCATGATGAAAACGGGTGTGCACGGCACCTGGGTAAACAAGCTGGGTAAGGCCAAGTTGCTTAATATTTCTTAACCTCTGTAACCAGGGATGAGAAATCAGATCATAAATAAAACTATTGGGCACGCCAATAAATCCGTATACAGGATCGTTTATTATTTTCTTCTTATTAATGGATTTTGTGTTCAATAGAAAATATTCAGGGTTGAAACATAGGTCATTGTGAAAATAATAAGCCAGGAGATACCTGACTCATGCGTTTTCGCGACAAACCATTTTTAATTAAGAATTGTTGCACATATTTAAGGAATTTTTTAGTTCATTTTTTCAGAAGCATATATTTTTAAAACTTCCGAAAATAAATTTTCTCCAATGCAGGAAACAAGCATTTTATGGGCCGATGATGAAATTGATCTGCTAAAACCTCATGTACTGTATCTCGAAGGAAAAGGATACTCGGTAAAAACTTTTACAAACGGTACTGATGCACTTGAGGCCATTAAAAAAGAGCATTTCGATTTAATTTTTCTTGACGAAAATATGCCAGGTCTTACCGGACTTGAAACATTGAACGAAATAAAAAACTACAATTCAGAGATACCAGTTGTTCTGATTACAAAAAGCGAAGAGGAGCATCTGATGGAAGATGCCATAGGTGCTAAAATTGATGACTATTTGATAAAGCCAGTACGCCCTCAGCAAATACTGCTTACAATCAAAAAGATCATAGATAATAAGCGTCTGATAAGTGAAAAAACAACTTCTGCCTATCAGCAGGAGTTTCGTAACCTGGCGATTACATTAAATGATAATCTGAATTTTTCTGAATGGGCCGACGTTTATAAAAAATTGATTTTCTGGGAACTTGAACTTGAGCAGCTTGAAGATGTGGGCATGCACGAAATTCTTACCCAGCAAAAAGCAGAGGCTAACACGCAATTCGGAAAATTTGTTGAGCGAAATTACATCGGCTGGACAAAAAATCCGGAAACTGCCCCTGTCGTTTCAAACAATATGTTCAGAAAAAAAATTCTTCCTGAATTGGTCGGTACTGAGCCTGTTTATTTTATACTCATCGACAACCTGCGCTATGACCAATGGAAAATCATTCATCCTGTGATCAATGAGTATTTCAGACTTGAGAAAGAAGACTGGTATTATAGTATTTTACCTACCGCAACACAGTATTCAAGAAATGCCATATTTTCAGGTCTAAGCCCACTGGAAATGGAAAAACGATTCCCAGGACAATGGCAGAATGATGAAGATGAAGGCGGAAAAAATTTACATGAGGAAGCCTTTCTTGCCGATCAGCTTCAACGTCTGCGAAAACCTATCAAGTTCAGTTATACAAAAATTGTTAATAATGATGCCGGTAAGGCCCTGGTTGAAAATGCTTCAAATTATGCCAATAACGTGCTTAATGTAATTGTTTACAATTTCGTAGATATGCTGTCACATGCGCGTACAGAAATGGAAATGATCAAAGAACTTGCAGGTGATGAGGCGGCTTATCGTTCATTAACGCTGTCCTGGTTTGAACATTCTCCTTTGCTTGATTTTATTAAAAAGATTGCTGCCAAGGGTGTTAAGATGATCATCAGTACAGACCATGGTACCATTAAGGTAAAAACTCCAAGCAAGGTTATCGGTGATAGAAATACCAATACCAATCTCAGGTACAAACAAGGAAAAAATCTGAATTATGAGGCCCGGGATGTGTTTGTTATTAAAAATCCATCTGACGCTAATTTGCCGAAGCTTCACATGAGCTCATCCTTTATATTCGCCAAACAAGATCAGTATTTTATCTACCCCAATAATTATAATCACTTTGTGCATTATTTCGACAGTACATTTCAGCATGGCGGTATTTCACTTGAAGAAATGATCATCCCTTTTTCCATTTATTCTGCCCGTTAGTCAGTTGACCAATATTAAGGTTCATTCATGGCAGTCAAATTCTGTCTTAGATCTTGCTGAAATAGCCGCATCTATTCTTTCTGTCCCAACAGGATCCAATATCTACCTTTTGCAGGGTGAAATGGGTGCTGGAAAAACAACCCTTACTGGAGGAATGATAGCATTCTTGGGTTCAGAAAATCAGGTTCAGAGCCCTACATATGGGCTTGTTCATGAATATGAAACGAAAGGCGGGCCTGTTTATCATTTTGATTTTTACAGGATCAAGACCGATGAAGAGGCTATGGATATCGGGTTTGAAGAATATCTTGATAATGGAAACTACTGCTTTATAGAATGGTCAGAGAAAATAGTCCGGCTTTTACCAGAAATGTACAACACGATAAGCATACTTATTGAAGAAAATCAGTCGAGACGCATTACTCTAGCTACATATCAATCTGGAAAATCTGTATCTTAGAGAGAAAATTCGGGTTTTCAAATGATTGACTCTTCTAAATCAGGATTTTCTGAAATTGCAAGACAGGCAATGTTTCTTCCTCAGGAATCTCTTGTGGCTTTTTCACGAAAAAAGAACCACCTAACTATCGGGATTCCTAAAGAAATTTCTTACCAGGAAAAAAGAATAGCACTCACTCCGCTCTCGGTTGCGTTACTGGTCAATAACGGGCATGATGTTGTCATGGAAGCAGGTGCAGGGTTAAATTCAAATTTCAGTGACCAGGATTATAGTGAGCAGGGCGCACAGATAGTCACTACCCCGGCAGAAGTATACTTATGTGATATTATTATTAAAGTAGCCCCGCCCATGGCTGAAGAAATTGAATTAATGAAATCTGGTCAAACCCTGATTTCAAGTATTCAATTGTCTAGCATGAAGGATATATACCTGAAAGCTCTTATCAGGAAAAAAGTTACTGCTATCGCTTTTGAATACCTGCGTGATGAAGAAGGTTCACTATCGGTTGTTCGGGCAATGAGCGAAATCGTTGGTGCTACCTCTATCCTGATAGCGGCTGAATACCTGAGTAATGCTTTTCAAGGTAAGGGTCTGATGCTTGGAGGGGTAACTGGTATTGCCCCAACAGAAATTGTCATTATTGGAGCTGGTACGGTGGGTGAATATGCTGCCAGGGCAGCCATAGGTTTAGGAGCACAGGTGAAAGTTTTTGATAACGCCGTTTACCGCCTTCGCCGTTTACAAGACAGCCTGGGGCAGAGAATATTTACTTCTGTTATACAGCCAATAGTGTTGACTAAAGCATTGAAGCGTTGTGATGTTGCCATAGGTGCCACCCGGGCATCGGCAGGAAGAAGCCCGTGCATTGTTACCGAAGAAATGGTTCAGGAAATGAAGGCGCATTCAGTAATTATTGATATCAGCATCGATCAGGGCGGTTGTTTCGAAACTTCAGAAATTACAAACCACGACAAACCCGTTTTTAGAAAATATGATATAACCCACTATTGTGTGCCCAATATCGCATCAAGGGTTTCACGTACAGCATCTTACGCCCTTACAAATATTTTTACCCCAATTTTGCTTGATATCGGCGAAGCCGGGGGTATAAGGAATATGCTTTGGGATAAAGTAGGTGTTCGTAGAGGTGTTTATATATATGGCGGTCATTTAACAAATCGATACATGGCTGAATTATTTAAAATTCAACACAAAGAACTTGACCTGTTAATGGCTGCAAGGGTATAATTTATGAGATAATACGCATTATTACAGGTCAAAGCGCCTGATAGTTTGCTTTTCCAACCTATATCAATCTGATAGCCAGACATTACTTTCATGATCTTATATGCTGATTCTTTAATTAATTAACAGACTTACATGTTAAAACACCTTATATACTGTCTGCTTGTCTGCAGCCTGTTAATTGGTTTTACCCGTCCCGGTTTTTCAAGAATCGACCCCAGGTCTAAAACAGCCGTTTACAAAACCACTAATACTGATACTATTGCTTATCCTGCCGGTCTTAGAATTATTCATACCCTGAAAGAATACAATTCACAGGTAATACAAAAGCCTGACCATAAACTGGTTGAACTGGTGCAACTTATTCCCAGCCTAGCCCTTGATATACGTTACGCTGGAAATAATAATTTCATGCATACAGCTGTCTATTCCAGTGCAAGAGCATTTTTAGTGCTTGCAGCAGCTACAAAACTACAAGAAGTTGAAGAAGAGCTTAATCTTCAGGGTTTGGGTCTGATTATTTATGATGCCTACCGCCCGTATCAGGTTACCCTTAAAATTTTTGATCTGGTAAAGGATTCTGATTATGCTGCCAGTGGAAAGACAGGATCAAGACATAACAGAGGTTGCGCCGTTGACCTTGCACTAGTAAGAAAATCAGATGGTAAAATATTGGAAATGCCTACCCAATTTGACAGTTTTTCAAAAATTGCCCACAGCGACTACCTGCCCCTTAATGAGACTGCTCTTAAAAACAGGAATCTCCTGAAAAACATCCTGGAAAAACATGGTTTTACAGAACTCAAAACAGAATGGTGGCATTTTGATTTTACGAAATGGAAAGATTTCCCCTTACTTGATATTCGATTTGAAAATTTATAAACGATCTGTAAAAATAATGAATCCTGGTTATGCTTACTAAAAAGTCAAAATATGCCATCAAGGCCATGCTCTTTCTAGCAAAGGACGAAGCAAATAACCTGCATTTGATTTCTGAAATCTCGGAAAAAGAGAAGATACCGCATAAATTTCTAGAGGCAATTTTACTTGAACTGAAAAATAATGGTCTCCTGTTTAGCCTTAGGGGAAAAAATGGCGGTTATAAGTTGGCCAAACCGACAACTGAAATCTTTATTGGCAATATTATCAGAATGATCGATGGGCCCCTTGCGCCTATCCCCTGTGTGAGCAGACTTTATTATCAGAAATGTGAAGAATGCATAGATGAGAAAACTTGCGAAATAAGAGGGCTGATGAAAAGAGTTCGGGATTCAACAGTAGCCATTCTTGATGGTACGTCACTTAGTGAATTAAAAAGCGGAAATTTTGTTTTCACTGATTTTTTCTGAACCAATCACGCAAACAAATACCCGAAAATAAGCAATGTAATTGAAAGCTGCCAAGCTGTACACTGGCTGCGATTTAGTTTTAAGGACTAAAAAACAATACCTTAAGGGTGATGTTTTCAATTGAGATTGCTTAAATTAGTGTATGCGATCATCTCTTTGGTCTATATATGTATAAAGCAGATTTGGTGGCAGCATTCAAAAACTGGTTCCATAAGATTTCCCTCTATAAAAAAAATCGCTTACTTTTTCCTGTTATAGCACTTACGGTATCTTTTCTTATCCTTGATGCAATTAGTTCATTTGCACAGGGTAATTTCGGTTTTCATGATGGTCGAACAAGCGAAAAGATCTCATTTAAATATCATAGAAACCTGATCATTGTGCCTCTGTTTATAAATGGACAAGGTCCTTTTAATTTTATACTCGATACCGGGGTCAACTTTATCATACTTACCAATCCGGTTTTACAAGATCAGTTGCACTTGTCAATTCTAAAGACCATACTGGTCAGGGGCCTGGGAGAAGGAAAAGATACAAAAGCCGGTGTAGTTGGAAATTTAAATCTGCAGGTAGGAAAAATTGACGGAGGGGGGTTTTCTGCTGCTATCTTACCAGCAGAAGAATTTTCATTTTCAAATTATGTCGGAATGTCTATCGATGGCATAATTGGATATGATTTATTTAAATCTTTCGCCATTAAAATTGACTATGAAAATGAAATACTGACTATTACCAAACCTGAAGAATTTAAAATTCAGCGTAAATACCGCAATTACCCCCTAAGTATTGAAAACCAACGACCTTATATTTATACCACTAGTAAGCTTGATTCAGGAAAATCAATTAAGGTCAAGCTCATCTTAGACACAGGAGCAGGTCATCCGATATCGCTCGAGCCAGGCTCAGATTCCTCTATTATTGTACCTGCTGCGGGTTTAAAAAGCAGATTGGGAATTGGTCTGAACGGTCCTATAGAAGGCAAACTTGGTCGCCTGCCAGGTTTGAATTTTGACGGCATTGAACTTAAAAATATCGTCTGCTCATTTCCTGTTTATCCTAAAGGAGCTGAAAGAAAGTTGTCAGATGATAGAAATGGTAATCTAGGCAATGAAATCCTTTCCCGTTTCACGATTGTCTTTAATTATGCCCGCCAGATGATTTATTTAAAAGCGAATAATACGCTGAAAAGACCATTTGAATATGATATGAGTGGTCTTGATCTGATTGCTTCCGGTAAAGAATACAGAAACTATATCGTCACCGGAATTGACCCCGGCTCTCCTGCTGATCTTTCAGGACTTAAAGAAAATGATATTATTATGTATATCAATTTGGTTCCTGCGGCTCAGTACTCAATCACTGAAATCGATAACCTGCTACGCTCAGGTGATAAAAAAAAGGTTAATATTGTTTATCAACGTGGCAACCAAATAGGATTTACACAGATTATACTTAAAAGGCGGGTTTAAATTATAAGCCCGGTCTTAGTTATTCGTTTAATATAAATGAAGATTCGAATTGCAATCTGCCTTACCCTGCTTAGCCTGGGTTCGTGCAGGGTATTTACTAAAACGCAAGCGGTTCATGAGGAAAGCACAGTCAAATCGCCAACAGCAGTGATCAATACGGTGTCTCCGACAGATTTACCTCAGGGTATTCCTGCAATGCCAAAAACCGGTATAAAACCCTATGATAAACTCTTAGGTCTTCATGCAATCAGTGATTCAGGCTTGTTTATTTCTCATAAGGTAAGTGAGAAATATTATTATGAAATTCCTGATTCAGTATTAAACAGAGATATGCTGATGGTGACCAGGGTATCAAAAAGCGCTGATGGGTTTGCTTTTGGCGGTCAGGAAATCAATAACCAGGTAATTCAATGGTCTGTACATGACAAGCAGGTTTTACTTAAAATCATTTCTTATGACAATATATCTTCCGATCCGGCAAGTCCGGTGAGCCAGTCGGTAAAAAACTCAAACTTTGCTCCTATTATTGCTTCATTTGAAATCAAAGCCTATAATCATGACTCATCCGCGATTGTTATTGAAATAACCGATCTTTTTTCCAGAGATGTTCTTCCGTTCAATATTGGTAATGATACCAGGCAGAAGTATAAGATTCAGGGGATGGATGAAGCCCGTTCATATATCGAGAGTATAAGAAGCTATCCTTTGAATATTGAAGCAAGATCTATAAAAACTTACAGGTCTGCTGACCCTCCATCAAATGTAAATTCAGGAACGATAAGCCTGGAAATCAATAATTCTATGCTTCTGCTACCCAAAATACCCATGCAGTCGAGACTTTATGATCATCGGGTTGGGTATTTTTCACAAACTCAAACTGACTACGGCAGTGAGGCTGAAAAAGCCAAGAAGCTTGAATTTATTGTACGCTGGCGGCTTGAGCCGAAAGACTCTACTGCTTATGCCAGGGGTGAGCTGGTAGAACCCAGGAAACCTATCGTATTTTATATTGATCCGGCTACCCCTTTAAAATGGAGACCCTATCTCAAACAGGGTATTAGTGATTGGAATGTTGCCTTTGAAGCAGCGGGTTTCAAAAATGCCATCTTGGCCAGAGATGCACCTGATAAAAAAACAGACCCTGGCTTTAGTCTTGAAGATGCCAGGTATTCGGTAATCAGGTACTTTGCATCAGAAATTCAAAATGCTTATGGCCCCTATATAGCCGATCCCAGATCAGGTGAAATTCTAGAAAGCCATGTCGGCTGGTATCATAATGTGATGAATATGCTCAAAAACTGGTATATCATTCAAACCGGTGCCGTCAACCCCGCCTCTCGGAAGGTGCAGCTGAAAGATTCTGTAATGGGCAAATTGATACGCTACGTTGCTTCACATGAAGTGGGTCACACCCTTGGCCTGATGCATAATATGGGTGCCAGCAATGCCTATGCAGTTGACTCATTAAGATCTGCAACATTTACAGCCCGGCATGGTATTGTTGCTTCAATCATGGATTACGCCAGATTCAATTTTATTGCCCAGCCCCAGGATAAAAATGTAACATTAATTCCAGCAATTGGCCCGTACGATCTGTATGCGATACATTGGGGCTATAGAAAAATTCCCCATATCAGAACTCCTGAAAATGAACGTGACAGTCTGAACCATTGGATTTTGCAAAAACAGGGAAAGAAAGAATTTTTTTTCGGTAGGCAGGTAACCAATCCTGTAGATCCCAGGTCACAGGAAGAAGATCTGGGCGATAACGAAATGAAAGCTGGCAACTATGGTATAGCAAATTTAAAACGTATTCTCCCAAATCTTGAAAAATGGACTGCTGAGCCTGGTCATGATTTTGAGGAGCTTAAAGAGCTTTACGGACAGCTATTTCTTCAGTACAACCGCTATATCAGTCATGTAAGAACTAATATTGGCGGATTTTACGAAACTTTCAAGAGTAATGATCAAAAAGGTCCGGTCTATACAGCTGTTCCTGAAGGTATTCAAAAAGAAGCGCTTCAGTTTATAATTAACCAATGCTTTGATACTCCGGTATGGCTGGTCAATACTGATCTAAGCAGGAAGTTTGAAAACGCAGGAACGATAGAACGTATCCGTAAAATACAGGTGAGTAATTTAAATTCAATTCTTGATCCCGGCAGGCTTGAAAGAATGATAGAGGTAGAAAGTCTCGAAAAACGACCAGGTTTTACGGTATCAGAAATGGAAAACGCCTTGAGAAAGGGAATCTGGAAAATCCTGTATCTGCCAGTTCAGAAAAATGATGATGTTTTTAAAAGAAACCTTCAGAGGGCTTATATTGACAGGATGGAATTTTTACTGGTATCTAATCAGCCGGCTACTCCAGAAGACCCGGCGGGAGCTGGCTTTACCGCTGTTAATTTGAACCAGTCTGATATCAGGGCTATTACACGCATGCAACTCAAACTACTAGAGACAGATTTGATAAATGCCTTACCCCGGTTTAAATCAGGTCTTGAAAAAGCGCATTTGCAGGATATCAGATACCGTATTCATCGTGTTTTAGAGCCAAGAAACTAGATTTTAGAAGATGTTTCAAATCAAGCATTGGCAAAACAAAGAATTAAAATTTACCGGGGTAATGAAATCTTACCAAAAGTGACAGCTGGCATGCCCAGAAATTCTGCTGATAGGCTCGAAAAATCTCCAGCAACAGCTTCATTGGCTAAAACAGCAAACAGGGCTGCCTCCTTCGCATCTGATGGCAGCCCTAATAATGCTGTACTATTTATATTTTCGAGCCAGATTGCTTTTTTACCTAGTTTTTTTATGATAGCCTGATTATAAATACCCCCTCCGCTCATATAGTATTCAGCCTGATCTGTTGCACCGTAAAAGACAAGTGCATCGAATAATGAATCAGCAACCAGTTGACAAATTGTTGAAAGTAGATCTTCAAGCTTCGGACTATCAATTTCTGACAGAATTACTGCCTGCTCAAAATAAAACAGTGAAAACATTTCCGGTCCGGTTGTCTTTGGAAAAGGAGCATCAAAAAATGGATGATCTTTCAATATTTTTAATAATTCGGGAATTACCTGACCCGATAAGGCTAGTTTCCCGTTCAAGTCATACCTTTTTCCGGGCAAAAACTTTCTGATAAGCGCATCAGAAAGTGTATTACCTGGACCAGTATCAGAGGCCATGATACCTGCGTTATTGATTCCTGGTAAGAAGGTGAAATTACTTATGCCTCCAATATTAATCAGGTAGCGCCTTTTACCCGGTTTGTTTAACAGCAGAAAATCTCCATAAACCGACAGTGGGGCACCTTGCCCACCTGCAGCCACATGCTTCTGGCGAAAGTCACTCAGGGTGATGATATTACATATGCTTGCAATATGATCTGCATCGCCAACCTGCAAGGTAGAATCTGGAAATTTCCTGTCATGACTGAAGTCAGGCAGGTGAAATATCGTTTGCCCGTGACTGGCAATTAAATCGATTTCAGTGTTTTTATAGCCCCAAGTGGCTAATATCTCATTGACCATTCTGCCATGCAAACGTCCTAGTAATGCATTTATCAGGCATACTTTTTCAAGAGGAGCATCTGCTTTAGCAAATACCTGCCTGATAGCATCTTGCTCACTTTCAGTGTATGAGATAGTTATAAAATTTAAAATTTCATACTTTGTAGCCCTGCCAGCATCAATAAACCTGCAGCAGGCAATATCAAGCCCGTCAAGAGAGGTACCAGACATAAGCCCGATAATTATTCTTGATGGCTGTAATGCCAGATCATACAATTGCCTGATTTGTGGATTCATCGAATTTTCAGGTAAAATTAATGGGTTTGATGCGAATATGCTGTATTTTCAGTGTTTAGTAAGTCTTAAACCATTTAGACTGTAAATTTATAAAGATGAAACTTTTACGCCTGTTCCTCTTACTGTTGCTCACAATTACTGCCAGTCTTTCTCTATACGCCCAGCAAAAGGGTCATAAGGTACTCTCTAAAAAAAATCCTGAATCTGACCATCTTCTATCTACGATAGCAATCGTGCAGGATACGTCAATTAAAACAGGCGTTTTATCAAATGGGCTGCGTTATTATATCAGAAGAAATTCTGAACCTAAAAACAGAGCAGAGTTGAGACTCGTTGTTCATGCCGGATCTGTACAGGAAGATGATGATCAGCTTGGCGTGGCACATTTTGTAGAACATATGTGTTTTAAAGGAACCAGGCATTTCAAAAAGGACGAGCTAATCAGTTTTATTGAGCGCTCAGGTCTCAAGTTTGGCGCAGACCTGAATGCTTCTACCAGTTTTGATCAAACCGTTTACCAGCTATCAGTGCCCACAGACTCTTCACATCTCGATAATAACAAGCAGACAATTTTTAGCCGTAGCTTTATGGTGCTTGAAGACTGGGCACATCAGGTTAGCTTCGAGTCAAGCGATATTGACAATGAAAGAAATGTCATAACCGAAGAATGGAGACTTGGTCGGGGAGCCAGCTCAAGAATGAGGGACGCTTATTTCCCTGTGATTCTTAAAGGTTCCCGTTATGCTTCACGGATTCCAATCGGAACACGTGAATCGATCAATAAAGCCAGTCATGAGGCTATTATTCGCTTCTATAAAGATTGGTACCGCCCCGACCTGATGGCAATAATTGCTGTCGGTGATTTTAATGTTAAAAAAGTCGAAGCCTTAATCAGGTCTCATTTTAGTAACCTCAAAAATCCACCAATTGAACGTACTCATATCAATTATACAATTCCAAATAATAAAGAGCCCCTGATTTCAATTGTCACCGATAAAGAACAACCTTACCAGATAGCCGAATTGTTTTATAAACAGCCCAAAGCTGCAGATAAAACACTTGAAGACATGCGTTCAGGCATTTGTATCGAACTTTTTAATTCCATGCTTAATGCCCGTATCCTTGAGCACCTGCAACAGGCCGATCCTCCGTTTCTATACGGGGCTGCTTCATATGGTAAGTTTATAGGCAGTCTTGACGCGTTTCAATGTACGGGTGTTGCAAAGTCTTCATCCACTATTACAAGTACCATTGAGTCATTAATGAACGAGAACGAGCGTGCCCGCAAATATGGTTTCGGGCAATCAGAATTAGACCGGGCTGCAAAAACGCTTCTTGCCTCCCTTGAGAAGCAGTATCAGGAGCAGACTAAAACCAATTCAAAGTCTTTCACCGATGAATATATTGATAACTTTATCTACCAGGGGAGCCTGCCTTCAGCCAGATTCAGTTATGAGTTTGCCCGAAAATATTGTAGCAGGATTACCCTGTCAGAATTAAATAAACTCGCTGCCAGGTTTACAGGCCCTGATAATAGAATGGTGGTGATTATGGCTCCTGATAAGGATAAAGATAAATTGCCAGATGCAGCAAGTTTAGTTGCCATTCTTGATAAAAGTAATGCAAGCTTAAGCCCCTATGCAGATGATGCCACAAATAAACCATTGATGCCAGTACTCCCAAAAGCCGGAAAAACAACAAGTCAGGTTTTTCTTGCAGGTGTGGGAGTAACAGATATGAGGCTGGGCAACGGCCTGCGGGTATTGGTAAAATCAACAACGTTTAAAAATAACCAGATTCTCATTTCCGCTTTTTCACCTGGTGGTACTTCTGTCATATCATCAGATAACTATCAGAGTAGTGCCGTAGCGGCCGATATTATCGAACTTTCTGGTTTGGCTGATTTCAGTGCAATACAATTATATAAATCACTTGCTGGCAAAACCGTTGAAATAAGCCCATTCATTGATGAATACCAGCAGGGCATCAGGGGATCATCAGGCAAGGAAGATTTCGAGACGGCATTACAACTGCTTCATTTGTATTTTACCAGCCCAAGGGGTGATACCAATGCCTTTCATAGCTTCATTATCAGAGAAACTGCTGCTGTCGCTAATAGAAACCTGGATCCGGGATCAGTTTTCGCAGATTCGGTAAATGCGATCATGAGTTCTGATAATAAGCGAAAAAGTATGCCTTCAGTATCTGACATCGCATCTATAAAACTAGATTCCGCTTTAAAGATTTATCGTGATCAATTTGCTGATGCATCTGGGTTCACGGTGGTGCTGGTAGGAAATATAGCTCTTAAAAAAATAAAGCCACTTCTGGAGAAATACCTGGGAAGTTTACCAGCTACCCGTAAAGCCATGACATGGAAAGATGACCTTACAGATTATCCATCAGGAATACTTGATAAAACCATCAGAATGGGGTCAGAGCCTAAGAGCCAGGTGAGAATTTTTTTCACTGGAATCAGAAAATATGATCCCCTGATTAACAGCCAGCTTGACCTGCTTCTGAGTGCAATAGAGATTAAACTCAGAGAAAGTCTTCGCGAAGTTTTAGGCGGAACATATGGTGTGAGTATCTATGGATCGGTTAGCAAAATACCACGTGAACAGTACCGTATTGGTATATCTTTTGGTTGTGCTCCAGAAAACGTGCAAAAGCTAAGCAAGGCTGCACTTGATATTATTGCCGGTGTTAAATTAAAGGGTATAAATGTAGCAACCCTGCAAAAGGTAAAAGCTGCAAGCAGGAGATCTTTTGAGCTAGATCTTCATGAAAACACGTACTGGTTACAGGAAATCAGCCAGCGCTCTTTTCAACAAGAAAACCTGTATGATATTCTGCTTGATGAAAAGACAGTTCAGGTTATGACAACTGAAGATACGCGCCGCATGGCTAATGAATTTTTTAATGATCAGCGAAAAATAACCATTGATTTAATACCCAAAGGATAGGCTAATGTCGTTTTGCCAGCTCAACATACACATTGCAGGTGCCCAGACTTTCATTTTGCATTCGGTCTAGGGCTGTTATTACATAAAAGTAGTTTTTACTATAAGTAAAGAAGTTATCTGTAAAACTGGTGGCTGAAAAAATAACCTTAACAATATGCTTTGGGTTTTCGAGATCTACTGCTTCATTATCTTCAAACCTGTAAATAACATAATAGCGGGCACCTTCACCATCCCTGGCTAGACTGGGGGCTGTCCAGTTTAAATGTATGCCATCATGTGCAAGGCTATAACTCAGGGCAATGGGTGCATTTGGCGGTATAGTATCTTTCCAGTTCATTTCTGGAATCAATGCAGGAAACCGGTAATACCGATTTTTCAGGGTATCGGCAAAACCCAGCCGGTTTGTCAGAACTGACTGGGCACTAAAAAAAACCTGGCCATGCACATTTTCATATTTCCTGCAGATATCCATTTCTGATGATATAAGCGATGGATCACGCCACTGGCCTTTGTCAATACCAATTTTATATGCACCAATACCAATATACAACTGTCTGCCAAACGCATTTTTATTCCACCAACGGGTAAGGGTATCAAAAGGGATGGCATGGCTGCCTGGGGCAAAATAAATTTGTGGATTTATATAATCAACCCATCCCTTACTTACCCATAGACGGGTGTCTGCATACAAGGCAAAAAAAGAATTCATGCCATGCGTATGTGACCCTGCACTATCCTGGGTGATATCTTTCCAGGTTCCAAAGGGGCTGATTCCAAATTTCACATACGGCTTGGCAGCAAGAATACTATCATGAAGCGTATGAATTAACAGATTTACATTGTTACGGCGCCAGTCACCAAGGTCAGTAAATCCATTGCCAAATTGGTTAAAGGTTTCATCATCATTAAGATGTAGTCCCTTTTCTGGATAGGGGTAAAAATAATCATCAAAATGAATACCATCTATATCATAGTTTCTGACAATATCCATGACAACATCGACGATATACTTCCTCACTCCTGGAATCCCCGGATTAAACAATTTTGTTGAACCATATGTGAAAAACCAGCCAGGATTTTTTTTTGTTATATGATTTGCTTCAACCGAACTAGTGTGTATATCAAATACAGCCCTGTATGGATTAATCCAGGCATGAATTTCCATGGCCCGTTTATGAGCCTCGGCAATAAAAAATTCAAGCGGGTCATATAATGGATCAGGGGCAATACCCTGTTCTCCTGTCAGCCATTCAGACCAGGGTTCTCTTCCTTTACGATAAAAAGCATCTGCGGCATCCCTAACTTGTACGATAACACAATTAATTCCGTTCTTTTTTAAGTTTTCAAGTATCCGTATAAACTCAGCCCGTTGCAGGTCAGGACTCAAGTTTTTGCTACTTGGCCAATCTATATTTGCAACAGTTGCAATCCATACAGCCCTTAATTCACGCTTGGGGGGCTGTTGAGATGCAGTTTGCGGATCATGCTGGCCATAAACACAACTAGGCAAAAACGGGGAAAATAAATACGCCAGGTATAAAAATCGGATAAAATTTTTGCGTGAAAATTGAAAACGTTTCAAAATTTAGGGTTATAAAGCAATTGTAATGACAGGAAATAAATTTTAATTGATATGTTTATTGCGAATTAACGTTGAATAAACGGTTTACGTATAGAAAATAATAGCCTGATCATATTGAATCCGGAATTAGATGTAAAATTGTTACTGCCCTAACCGATACTTATAATAACAGCCAAACTCTTGCTTTATAAAAACCAAGAAAAACTTAACAAGATAAACCTAAACAAAACACAAGCATGGAACCAAACGAATTAAGATCAGAGCTTTCGTCTCCTCCAAGAAAAAATTCAAACATCATTTATTTTCTAATAGGAATCATTGCTTTTTTAATTGGTACAAATATTTTTGTTTACCTGAAGAAAAATGAAACTACCCAGAAGTTAATTACTCAGACGGCCCAGGCAAAAGACGAAAAGGCTTCTATGCAGGAAGAACTTAATAAGCTCGAGTCAGATCTGGCAAGTGCAACAAACAGTACAAAGAAGCTGACTTCAGATTTACAGGCTAAAGATACCGAGCTCAAAGATAAAATTACCCAGCTAAAGAAAGCGCTTCGTGAAAAGAGCATGAGTAGCTCAGAACTTGTAAGAGCAAGAGAAGACATCAAACAGCTAAGATTCTTTATTCAAAAATACAATAACGATATTTCTGTTTTAAAGGATCAGAATAAGGTGCTTACAACAGAAAACACCGGTCTTAAAACGACTGTTGACTCTGTTAAAAGAAAGACCACTGAACTTGTCAGTCAGAATGATGTGCTTACCAAGAAAGTAAATACCGCCTCTGCCTTAAAGACCTCAGGCATTAATGTTACTCCCGTTAAGGTAAGATCAAATGGTAAAGAAACTGAAGTAAAAAGCGCCCGTAAAACAAGTAAAATCAAAGTTCAGTTTAGTATTGCTGATAATGACCTCAGCTCTGAAGGTTCGCATGATATTTACCTGATCATATTAGATCCTGCTGATAAAATAGAAACGGGTGAAAGTTCTGGAAATTTCAGAACAGCCGACGGTAAAGATATGCAGTATACAACCCGCACTAGCATCAATTATATCAGAGCAAACAGAGACTATACACTTGAATGGCCTAAAAATGCCGAACTGGTACCTGGTGATTATAAAGTGATAATGTACGGTGATGGTTATAAGATGGGTGAAAGTACCTTTACGTTAAAAAAGGGCGGCCTTTTTAATTAAACCTGTATTAGTCTCATTGTAGAAATTAATAGATCAAATAGTAAAATAATCTTATCCCTGGAAAAAATTTCTGGTATAGCCTATCAGTTTTATTAAAACCCCACCTGCTATATGCATGGCGGGGTTTTTGGTTAAATCTCTACCCTGTGTACAGGGGAAGCGTGATAATAAAACAAGTACCTTCTGATTCAACTGTTTTAAAACTCACAGTACCTCTGGCATTCTCAATTGCATTTTTTACAAATGCCAGCCCGAGGCCCATTCCTGAACTTTTAGTGGTGAAATTCGGCATAAATATTTTTTCTTTTATTTCATCTGACATACCGGCTCCATTATCCTGAATATTAAGACTTACGATTCCCTGACTTTTAGCTAGTTTCAATACAATATTACCCTTACGACCAACCGGCATTGCCTGAAGCGCATTCTTAATAATATTATTTACCGCCCGCTGTAACTGGTCTTTATCGGCTCTGATCAGATATCCTGGCCCGCTGATACAGGTCAATCTGATTTCCATTAATCCATGATCATTGAAAAGGGTAAGCGCATGTTCTGCAAGTTCCTGTAAATCGAAGACCTGTTCTAAAGCAGGAGGCATTTGTGCGAAATTCGAAAATTCTGTTGCTATCGCAGACAAACTGTCAATCTGCTGAATAAATGTCGCTGAAAACTTTTTAAAATTCTCATCAAACCGCGGGTCATTATTTTTCCATGCACGTTCAAGATGCTGGATGCCAAGCTTTAAAGGGGTAAGTGGGTTTTTAATTTCATGGGCAACCTGCTTCGCCATCTCACGCCAGGCACTCTCCTTTTCAGAACGTGCCAACTTCTCAGCACTTGCTTCAAGGGCTTTCACCATGCTATTATATTCTTTTATAAGATCTCCAATTTCATCATCCCTTTTCCAGATCAGGGGCTCATTTACGTTTCCAATTTTAATGCGTCTTAGATTTTCCTGAATCAGGGCAAGAGGGTAGGTTATAGAATTCGCCAGAACAAAGGCCAATAGTCCAATTAGTAAGAATACGAATACATATACATTAATGAGACTACTGACGAAACCACTCAGTTTCTGACCTATTTCATTTTGATTGGCAAAATAGGGAAAGTTAATATAACCAACCACCTGGTTGGCGGCATTTCGCACAGGCGCATAAACAGACAGATAATTCAGTTCACCGATACGTTCATTATTTACTAACTCTGTTCTTCCTGAGACAAACATTTGTGTATATGCCTGAGGGTTCATCTTTGACGATACAAGACCCCTGTCATATAATTTTGAAAGCGAGGTAAATACAAGATCCCCATTTGTATCGAAAAAATTCAGATCTGCATTTTGCTCGGTTGCCAGCGAAAGAAAAATAAGGTTACTGTTCTCACTCAGCCTGCTTAATGTATCAGTAGGCATTTCACTTTCAAAGGCCTTGCGCAGGTTATCAATTCTACTACCCAATAATTCACGCTGTTCAGTTTTATATTGGTTTTGTATATAATAAAGAGTTACCCAGCCAATTATAAAAAGTGATACCAGTACTCCTGAAATTACTGATAGCTGTATGCGCGCTTTATAAAGTATTCGTTGCCTGAACAAATAGCTGACAAGACTGCTTAAATTTGAAGATCTTTTACTGATCTTCAGTGCGAACAAAATAGAAAGGAGTAATACGAATGAGAGCAGAAAAAAGGCAAGAATGTAAGAGAAAACAGCTACCTGTTTAAAGAAGGTCGTGGCGGGCTTGCTGACAATTATAAAACTTTCTGGTTCGGGATGATAAATCAAGTGATTAAAACCCCCTACCATGAAGTAGGAAATTTCAGGCATAGACGCTGAAAAGACAAATTCCCTGTTAGTAATACCATAGGGATATTTCCCAAACTTGTCTAGCAGGCTTCCATTTTCATAATAGGCATACGAGTATTTCTCCTGCCTGCGTTCAAAGTATATTTTTCCATCGATCAACAAATCTGGAAAAGCATTATTTTCTCCAATATATTTAGCAACTATCCAAACGACAAGAGTACCGGCTGGTTGCCCGCTTTTTAATACCGGTATAATACCAAAATAGCTGGGCAAACTACCCTGAAGCTGGTAAAAATACGTTGATACCTTTCTAACCTTTGGGCTAATTGCTGCTGATTTAAAGACTTTCAATGAATATACATTTTGACCAGAAATTAGCTGGTTACTCTTGTCATATAAAAATGTTTTCAATTCAAAGCCTGCAAAGCTTCGACCGAAATAATCTTTTTGCAAGTGCTGGTTGGCAACTCTGAAGAGCCTTGTTCGCCCAGGTAGCTGACGGCTGAGAACGAGTGAAGCCAATATAGAATCCTGAGAGATCTTTTCTTCATTATCTTTCAGCAAAAACTCAGACACAGGATCACTTGATTTTTGAAGTTTTTCTGCAAATGAAATCCTATTTACATCATCTTTATTTTTTGTAAAATTGATGAGCTTCAGCGCCGTAACCAATGAAATAGTTAATATAAAGACAAGAGTTCCCAGGCTCCAAAAACTCCTGATACCTAGCTTTTCTTTTGAATAAACGGCCATTACCATAATTCCAATCAGCATGGGATAAAATAAATCTCCCTTCTGAATGAGTTGAAATACGGTTATCAATAATACTGATAGAAGCAAGATAATTTTTAATGTCTTATCAAAAAGCCTTGATTTAATCAATAACAAGGCAGAAAACCTGACGAGCAGGTAAAATATAAGCCATAATAGTCCGATAAGAAAGAGGGTAAGCAGACTATAATAATTCAAGTCTAAAATATTTACCAAATCCATTGGAATATTTGAATTCTGAACGAGACCACGAAAAAGAGTATTAAAAAAATACAAGAAAACTGAAAGTGAGATTACACATGCAATTAATACTGTAATTGCGCCTTTTCTGATAGCCTTAATGCTTGTTTCCACGTTTGAGAATTCACGTAGGTAAGTTGTAAGCCATAAAACCAGCACGATATTCAAGAAAAAGTCTCCCAGTGAATAGAATAAAGTGCTGCTCGAATAAATGGTTGGACTGAATAGCTGTAATGCATAAAAATTAGGAGGAAACTGAAACCTTATCATCAGGTAGCGCAGAATAAGCGGAAGAATAACTGCCAGAATAAACTGAATAAAACGATTGCCGGCAAGTGATTTTGTCACCTGATATAGAAGAAGATAAAATATAGTCAGTAGAAACATCCATGCTCCAGTTGCCAGTAAATCAGTCGTTTTCGCGTAAAGACGTCGATCAAGAAAGATTGAGAAAAGATAGCTGCCATTAGCAGAAAGAATAGGCAATGAACCTGAAGCTGGTTTAAACACCACCCGTATAAAATCAGGTATATTAAACCCGCCTGTAAACTTATTGATCAGGTAATTATTCTGCAACTCGTATACAGATCTTATTTCCTGCAAAAAAACCCAACTTACCTCACCGCTAACCCGTTTTAAAATGAGGTAATGCCCGTTTTTAAGTTCCAGACTACTTATGCCCAGAGTTAACTGATGAATATCTGGTAGAACCTGATTTGCCGACCAGAACTTCAACTGATCATCTTTATAAACCAGCAGTATTATACCCGTATTGGTTAAGGTATTCAAAAGGGTAGTTTCGGCATTTCCACCATTGGCAAAAACCTGATCATTTTTAACTTCATCAAGAACCGACCGCAGTTGAGCAGACTTTTCTACTGTATTAAATTGATCCTGCCTGTTGACAATCTGGTTATGAAAATCTTGCTGGTAACCCTGAAGATTTCCTCTCAGGGCTTTATAGCGTAGAATAAAAATAAAAATCAAGGTACCAGCCAGAAACAGGAATAAAATTTTAAAACCTGTGATTTTCATTAATTATCGGTTTTCCAAGTTTAACTGCTGGTAACCATCGTTCGGTTTATTTTTTTAACAAGGCCCTGAAGAACATTGCCAGGTCCGATTTCAGTAAATGAGCTTGCTCCGGCTTCAATCATTGCTAAAATAGATTGACTCCATCTAACAGGACCTGTTAACTGTTCAATCAGATTTTTTCTTATCTCATCAGGATTTGTATGAGGTGAGGCATCAACGTTTTGAAACACTGGACAGACCGGCTCATTAAATGATGCTGCCATAATTGCTATCATCAGTTCTTTACGGGCTGGTTCCATTAGTGGTGAGTGAAATGCACCACCCACATTCAGCAAAATGGCCCGCTTTGCTCCTGCAGCAAGTAGTTTGTCACAGGCTATATTGACTCCCTCAATACTTCCAGAGATTACCAGTTGACCAGGACAGTTATAGTTAGCTGGTACTACCACCTGATCGATAGCATCACAGATTTCTTCTACAATCGAGTCTTCAAGGCCTATAACTGCGGCCATGGTTGAAGATTGTAGTTCGCAGGCTTTTTGCATAGCCTGTGCCCTGATGATTACCAGTCTTAACCCGTCAATAAATGAAAGAGCACCCGCGGCCACAAGAGCAGAAAATTCACCAAGCGAATGACCTGCAACCATATCGGGTTGAAAGTTTTCTGCCAGCGATCTGGCTTTAATTACTGAGTGCAAAAAAATGGCAGGCTGAGTTACATTGGTTTGCTTTAACTGATCTTCAGTTCCTGAAAACATTACTTCAGAAAGATCAAAGCCAATTTCCTGGTTCGCCTGCTCAAAGAGCAGCCGGGAATTACTATCATCCCAGAATTCTTGGGCCATTCCGGGAAATTGTGCTCCCTGGCCAGGAAAGATATATGCTTTCATATCAGATTAAGTGTGCTGCAATAAGGGTCATAAATTCGACTCTTGTTTTTTCATTCTCAAACGCTCCTGTAAACGCCGAAGTTGTTGTGACAGAATTCTGTTTCTGAACCCCTCGCATTGACATGCATAAATGACGGCATTCGATAACTACTGCTACTCCCAAGGGATTTAGTGTATTTTGAATGCAATCTTTTATTTCATTCGTCAGTCTTTCCTGTACCTGCAGTCGTCTTGCAAAAACATCAACTACTCTGGGTATTTTACTCAGGCCAACAATATGTCCGTTTGGTATATAAGCTATATGTGCTTTGCCAAAGAAGGGCAATAAGTGATGTTCGCAAAGCGAATATAGTTCGATATCTTTTACAATCACCATCTGGCTGTATTCTTCCTTAAACATGGCCGAACGCAAAATTGCTTCGGCATCAAGTTCATAACCCTGGGTCAGGTATTGTAGTGCCTTGGCCGCGCGTTCTGGCGTTTTTAGCAAGCCTTCCCGTTCAGGATTTTCTCCAATTTCAGTAAGAATAGTACGATATCCTTCTGAAATGAGTCCTACCTGGTCCATATTATACCTTTCAACTTTTTCATAACCGAACTGATCATCATCATCTGTTTGATTTGCCAAAGAATTACCATTTTTTTTACCCAAAGTACTCAACAAAGTTGTTCTGTGTTTCATAAAGTTTTACCGAATGCAACTCAGCGTCCTTAATATGAGGAAAGAGCTGGTTCCAAATCTCTATTGCTAGAATCTCAGTGGATGCCATTTTGTTTTGCATAAAGTCGACGTCAAGATTGATGTTTCTGTGGTCTATTTTATCTATGATCTGGGTTTGTATAATTTGCTTTAATACCTTAAGATCAACGAGAAAGCCTGTCTCAGGATCTGGTTCGCCTTTCACAGTAACAAAGAGTTCATAGTTATGCCCATGCCAGTTGGGATTTGAACATTTTCCGAACACAGCAAGGTTTTTTTCTTCAGACCAATCGGTTCTTGCTAGTTTATGTGCGGCATTAAAACTTTCTTTTCTGGTAATATAAATCATTCGAACTTTATTTTAAGATTGCAAAAGTAAAGAAAATTAAAACGTATCAGGACATTTGACCTAATGACTGCCAGGTTTACGGTAAATAACATTTTATACTACTGAAAGCGGGCATTAGGCAGTACTTTTAACTTGATGTTTAAAGGAATATACCGTGTAGCCTGATCTTATACAACAAAGACGAAATGAAAATAAAAGCGATAACGACAAAAAAAAATTATAAAGCTTATCTTAAAGTAGTTAGTGAACTAGTCGGATTAAAAATTAAACCAGGATCAGCTGAATATGAAAAACTTCAAACTGCCCTGGTCCTAATTAAAAATTATGAGGATAAACACTGATGCGCATTTTACTTGTGGTGGCAACAGTATTTGAAGTGGCCGGGTTTATCGCATTCAGCAAGTCTCAGACCCGTCATAGTTTTAAGGTACTGGTCACAGGCCCAGGCATGATTAAGACCACCTGGGCGCTAACTGATCTCCTGGCAGGTGGTGACGAATCGTTCGATCTGGCTATAAATGCAGGTATTGCAGGAAGTTTTGATCCAGGCTTAGTTAACGGAACAGTTGTCGAGGTCGTTCAGGATGTATTCGCTGACTTTGGTGCTGAAGATGGAACTACATTTCTTGAGGCCTCAACGATAGGACTGTCTAAACCTGATGAATTTCCGTTCAGTTCAGGTCGTTTGAATTCAAATCATTCTTTTCAACCTCTCTTAATGAATTACCCGCCCGTTACGGGTATCACGGTAAACACAGTGAGCGGTCATGATGATACAATTGAACGAAGGCTTTCCATTTTTGGCGCTCAAACTGAAAGTATGGAAGGTGCCGCTTTTTTTTATTGCTGCCTGCAGAAAAGGATATCCTGTTTACAAATTCGCGCTATATCAAACCCTGTTGAAAAGAGAAACAAAGAAAACTGGAACATTCCCCTTGCTGTTAATAATCTGAATGCTGAATTAATAAAAATAGCTGGCATGCTACCTGCAATTTCAGGTTACTGCTTTTAATGCTTTTAAAAAGGCGCTGAATCTGCCAGTAAACCCCCATTATATGCAAACCATAAAACTTAGCTTCTCCCCTTGCCCAAATGATACTTTCATGTTCGATGCATTGATTCATCATAAAATCGATACCGAGGGGTTGACTTTTGATGTGTGTTATGATGATATTGAAACATTGAATCAAAAAGCATTTAATGGTGACTCAGATATGACAAAATTAAGCAGTAGCGCTCTAGCCGGGCTGCTTGACCGTTATATCATCTTAAATTCTGGTAGTGCTCTTGGGTTTGGTGTTGGACCCCTACTGGTTTCAACCAAACCATATCCCGAAATTTCGGAACAGATCAAAGACCTCAAAATCGGTATACCCGGTAAGTTCACAACAGCTAATTTTCTCTTGGGTCTGGCTTATCCAAATGCGGCTAAAAGGGAAGTCATGTTATTTTCAATGATTGAAAGCGCTTTGCTTGATGGTAAAATTGATCTGGGCCTGCTGATTCATGAAAATCGGTTTACCTATGCAGATAAAGGGTTGCATAAAATCGCTGATCTGGGTGAATACTGGCAGGAACGTACGGGCTTACCAATTCCGCTGGCAGGCATCGTTGTAAAACGTAGTTTTAAAAAAGATGTTATTGAAAAAATTGACAGGGTATTAAACAGAAGCATACAGTTTGCATTTGACAACCCGAAGTCAGGGCTTGAATTTATACGTGCAAACGCTCAAGAGATGAACGAAGAGGTTATGTACAAGCATATTGGGCTATATGTAAATAAGTATTCTCTTGATCTTGGCAAGGAAGGACGTAATGCCTTTGAGTTTTTCTTCGCTGAGGCTGCACGTTTGGGTTCTACAATTTCAATTAACGGCCCCCTATTTTCAGCCGGGCAGCCCGCCAATGATTCTTAATCTGCGTATTTCTGGCAGCGGCTTTCTTTATCTCTTGATTCTTAATCTTCGTTAAGGGTGAGGTGGGCCAGGCTTTTTGAGCTTTGACCTGCTGCAAGCCACGAAGCAAGTAAAGAAATACTGAATACTGTGAGAAAAACATTTAGGAAGTCACTCCACTTCAATATCACAGGATATGAATCAACAACAAAGCTTTTAGCATTACCGATACTGATAAATCCAAAATGTTGTTGCAATAGGCAAAAAGCGAGCCCTATAAACAGTCCGCCAATGGCACCTGATAAAGAAATCATAAGTCCTTCGATCAGAAATATGCTTCTGATTAATTCTCTGGATGCACCCATATTAGAAAGTATACTGATATCCTTCTCTTTTTCAATAACCAGCATAGTCAGTGAGCCCATTACATTAAAGACAGCAATCATCAGAATAAAACTTAGAATGAGAAACACCGCCCACTTTTCAGAATTAAGCACCTTGAAAAGTGTTTGATTTTGCTCAAACCGGTCTTTAACGGTAAACCCTGCACCCGCAATTTCTCTGACTTTTGCCTTCGTTGACTCAATATCTTCCCCAGGGCACAGATAAAGACCTACGGAACTTAAATTAACTGGTTCATTTAAGAGATGACGCATGAACCTGAGAGAAGTCAAGACATACTCATCATCATAATCCTGCTGAATTGAGAACACTCCTTCAGGAAACAGATCAAGCCTGTTTAAAACCGGCGCCTGACCGGGTATGAGCGAGGTTGAATGTCGCATCGGAGAATAAACAGTAATGGGTTCCAGTGATTTTGTCTGTACAGCCAGACGGTATTGAACTCCTGCACCAAGCAGGCATAGATCAGCCACCCCATCTTCAAGCTTTATTTTGCCATCGATCATCATTGTATCAAGCGCATGGCTCTTTTCAAATTCAGGGCTAAGGCCCTTCAATAAAACAATAGTTGAACGTGCATTATAGACCAGTGAAGCTTTTTCTTCAAGTACAGAAACGACAAGTCTGATTGATTTAAGGCCAGAAATCTTTTTGATTTGAGCACTATCCGGTTCGAAGGTTTTTCCGGCTCTGGGTTCAATTTTCAGTTCAGGACTGAACGAATTATACATAGAAACCGCAATACCCTGAAACCCGTTGAAAACAGAAAGTACTATAATCAAAGACGCTGTCCCTATAAAAATGCCACAGATAGAAATTAGCGATATAATATTAATCGCATTGGTCGACTTTTTAGAGATCAGGTACCTTTTAGCGATGAAAAAGGAAACGTTCACGGTCAGAAGAAAGGATTAAATTTAATTTCATGTGCAATTGTTGTGTCCCGGCCATGGCCCGGAAAAACCCGTGTAGTGCCTTCAAGCAAGAACAACTTCTGTTTGATGTTTTTCAGCAACGTATCACTATCACCTCCAGGCAAATCAGTTCGGCCAATACTTTCGAAAAAAAGAGCATCTCCACTAACCAGAAGCCTGTCTGCCTTACTGTAAAAAGACACACTTCCTGGAGAATGACCTGGATTAAAAATAACCTGCAGGGTAGAATTTCCGAAATTTATCTCATCAAACTCTTCAATAAATTGTCTCGGTATGGGAGAAACTTCGTACAAAAGACCCATTGAAGGGGCATAAGATGATATCGCCTGTAAAATACTGAGTTCTAATTCATGACATATAGGTAACAGGCCGTATTGATCGAAAATAAACTTATTTCCAAAGACATGATCAATATGACAATGTGTATTGAGTAATAGTATTGGGGTCAGGTCAGTGCTTTTAATAAAATCAACCAATTCATTCTGCTCAAAACCTTCATAACAACCGGGATCAATAATTACACATTCACCGCTTTCATCATATAGAATATAGGTATTTTCCCTGATCGGGTTAAATGTGAAGATTTTAATACTTATCATCCTGGCTTAGTTATTTTTCCATGTGAAGGTTGCAATCATATGGTCAAGATCTTTTTTTACAAAGTCAAGAACTGGTCTGATTGAATCAATACGTGGCTCGACATTAAAATAGAGGGCTGCACGCAAATAATGATGCGAGCTATCAGTAAGGAAAAACTGAGCTGAAGATGCAGTATTGCCATCAATCTGATAATACATACCATAAATATGCCTGTCGGGAAAGCTTATTGGTATTTCTTCAATACTTGTCGCCTTTACCGAATGCTTGTAGGCAAAATCATGTGCATCCTCTGTCAGCTGATGAAACATTTTTGGTGAACTGATCTGCTTATAACTCAAATGCAGGGTGCCCTGAAATGCCGGATAATCAATATTCAGCCAGCAAGGTTCAGCCCCGGCAGAGCTATCTTTTTGTACATCTGCATAAACAGGGTAGTCAAAAGTAAATGGACAGGTGTTGTCGTAGTGAACGTATTTTTTAGCAGGAAATTCAATTCGGTAAAAGCCTCTTGGCTTTGGACTGTAACCGCTATGGTCACATCCGGTGAAAATAAGAGCTGATAGTGCAGTTATGAGCAAAAATACGCCCGAATTTATTCTTCCCTGTTCCATATTTTCCATGAATCTTCGGCCTGCATTTTTAGCATTTCTAATCCATTTATTGTCAGTGCCCCCCTTAATTTGCCTTTCTGAAGGAACTGTGTATCACTGGGATTATAAATCAGATCAAACAGGATATTCTTTTTTGTCAAACTGTCATACGGTATTGCAGGACAATGATGCTCCTGTGGAAACATACCAACAGGAGTACAATTTATAACAAGTTTATGTGAATCAAGCAGTTTACTGTCGATGTCACCATAAGAAAGCAGATTTCTTCCTGGTTTTCTGGAAATCTGAATACTTGTAAGACCCATTTTTTTTAAGGCATAAACAACAGCCTTAGATGATCCACCAGTGCCTAATACAAGAGCCCCTGTAATAGAACTGTTTAAACATGGGCATACTGCAGATTCAAAACCCGAGATGTCTGTATTATAACCAATCAGCCGTCCTCGTTTCACCAGTATGGTATTTACGGCACCAATCTCACTGGCCAGAGGATCAATCTGGTCAAGGTAAGGGATTATTGTTTCTTTGTAAGGAATTGTAACATTCAAGCCCCTGATATCAGGCTTTTGAAAAAGCAGATCAGATAGCTGCACAAGACTTTCCAAAGGAAAGGCATCATACCTGCTATCTTTAATTTTTTCTATTCTGAACTTTTCTTTAAAAAATGCCGGAGAAAAACTATGCGTAAGCGGGTAACCTATTAAACCGTATTGAACCATGTTTACCTATTAAGAAAAAAATCAAAACTGTCACCACGCAAACCTAGTCTGACTGTCTCAAGGGGTAGTACCTCATTTGGAGCGATGTTTCCAAGATTTACGTTTGAACCCAGCAGTTTTACAAACCAGATCTGCTGTTCTTTCTGAGGTGCCTCCCAGATAATTTTTTCCGCAGGTATCTTTGTAAGAATTTCCTCTACCAGACCTGAGCGAACCTCACCATTACCTCTGAAAATTCCAATAGTTCCGCTTTCTCGCGCCTCAGCAATAACTTTCCAGGAACCGGCTTTCAATTCAGCCTTCATTTGCTCAATCCACTTATAAGGTGGAATGATTTTTTCAATGTCTTTTGATCCAACCTCTGAAATAACGATGACTTCTTTGGCAAGTTCAGTTATATAGTTGCATTTGGTAGAGTGATCAATATTCATAGAGCCATCACTTACTTCAACAATCTTGATCTGAAACTTTTCAACCATCCGCTTATAGTCGTCGAGCTGGTCTCTGATTAC
>Ga0209511_1000318_pt1 | contig 51640 bp, 36 predicted proteins | sample SSSSmetaG_FD_184141 | JGI IMG/M metagenome (GOLD analysis project Ga0209511, IMG submission 184141) | Glacier valley bacterial and archeal communities from Borup Fiord, Nunavut, Canada, to study Microbial Dark Matter (Phase II) - ​SSSS... | ecosystem: Environmental > Aquatic > Freshwater > Ice >... | reverse complement strand
CTTACCAAAAGCATCGTGCCTTTCCATCGATAATTCGTCGTTGGGATGCACCTGTATTGATAGGTTATCGTTGGCATCTATAAATTTAACCAGCAAGGGAAATTCAATTCCAAATTTTTCGTAGACCTTTTCGCCTACCAAATCGCCCATATAGACTTCAATCAATTCTTCGAGACTATTTCCTTTCAAAAAGCCGTTCGAAACGACTGAAACTTCATCCTGAACTCCGGAAATCTCCCACGATTCGCCGCAATTGGGTAAATCGGGGTATTGCTTATTTAAAAGTTCATTCAACTTATTACCACCCCATATTTTGTCTTTACAGATTGGGGTGAATTTCAATGGATATAGATTGTTCATTAATATAGATTTAAAATTCGAAATCGATAACGGCTCTGCCGCTTGTATTGGCTTTAATTAACTCGACCACCTTCAAATGTTCGGGATGAACACGATAAATTTCAAGATCGCCCAATGTTTCGAAATGGGTGATCAGGGCAATATCATATGAAGGTGACATCAACTCATAATTCTGGCCAACCTGGATAAACCTGAGTACCTCAATTTTATCCTTCAGTGCAAGCAATGCCTGTTTTATTTTATTCCTTATCACCGCTTTGTGATCTTCATTCTCAAATTCATTGAGTTTGAAAAGAACGATATGTTGTATCATTTACGCAATCTCTTTTTTATATTTACAAATTCATTTTTCCCGTCATCGTATGAAAGCAATAATCCCTTATCGGCTTTTTTCATTTCCCTTATGAGAATATCATCCGCAAGATCTTCGAAATCAGAGCGTGCTATTTTATCTGAAACGCTCACAACTCCCTTAACCATTTTCAAGGCTTCTTTCACCTTGGTCTTATCGACAGTTGCATCCAAATGTATTATTAATTTTTCCATGACTAAAAATTATAAACATATGTGATCAGCCAACATTAAGGTTGTTTCCCTTCTATTAATCTGAATACAAAACTAACATTTTATCATTGAACTTAGTTTAAAAAGGGAATGCTAAGTTAATGTGAATGCACAAATAACAAAATATTTCCTTAATTTTGTTTTTCATTATCACTAAATCAATCCTTTGATTATATGCTTATTATAGGAATAGCAGGTGGAACAGGTTCGGGAAAGACAACTGTTGTGAACGAAATTATCAGCCGCTTAAAGAAGGGCGATGTGGCTGTCCTTTCGCAGGATGCTTACTATCGCGATAACAGTCGGTTGCCACTTGAACAGCGCCAGCTGATCAATTTCGATCATCCGGATAGTATTGAATTTGAACTGCTTATCGACAGTATCAAAAAATTAAGAAAGGGAGAAAGTGTTCAGCAACCCATCTATTCCTACCTTACCTGCACACGATTCAGTGAAACGGTTGAAGTAAAACCTCATAAGGTGATCATCGTTGAGGGTATACTTTGCCTTCAACCCGAAGAATTGCGCAAACTAATGGACATCAAAATATTCGTCGACTGTGAAGCCGATGTCAGATTATCGAGGGTCATTATGCGCGACATCATCGAACGTGGGAGAGATGTGATCAAAGTGCTTCAACGATACGAAGATACCGTACGGCCAAGTCATCTGCAATTTATCGAACCCACGAAAAGGTACGCCGATATTATTGTACCGGAAGGAGGAAACAATAAAGTCGCAATCGATATTATCACACAATATATTGAGAAACACCTGCACGATAACCCTTAAAACTGATCAGCTATGCTTGAAAAACTGTTGCCGGAACATGTTTTATTTATTGATATCGAAACCGTTCCACAGTACGAAAATCTGGCAAGTGTGCCGGAGAATATGCAAAAACTCTGGACCAAAAAGGCCGTTCTAATCGGGAAAGAAGGCGAATCAGCTGACGATCTATATGGCCGGGCAGGCATCTATTCCGAATTTGGAAAGATTGTATGTATCTCGGCAGGAAAAATATTCCACAAAGGAAAGGAGAGGGCTTACCGTGTAAAATCGTATTGCGGTGATGATGAAAAAACTATTTTACAGGAGTTTTCCGTGATGCTCACCACGTTTATGGCCAATCCGGCTCATCGGATTTGTGCTCATAACGGTCAGGAGTTCGATTTCCCGTTTATCGCCCGAAGAATGCTGATCAATGGGTTACCACTCCCTGTTGTTTTAGATATTGCAGGAGCAAAACCATGGGAGATAAAAGATGTGATGATCGATACGCTTCAGCTTTGGAAATTTGGTGATTACAAGCATTACACATCACTCGAATTGCTTTGCGCCATCTTCAATATACCCACCCCAAAAGATGATATTGATGGGAGCCAGGTTGCAGGTATTTACTATAAAGAATTTGACATACAACGAATTGCGCGCTATTGCGAAAAAGATACATTGGCGATTGCCCAGTTGATCCTAAGGTTTAAGGGAGAACCATTAATAAGCCCGGAAAACTACGAAATTGCAGGTTTGAAAGAATAGTCTGCGTCCTTTGCAGGGTTTTTTATACTTTTGCACCTCAATTTAAAGTAAATGACATGCCAATAGTAGTAAGCGGAATACGTTCAACCGGAAACCTTCATCTTGGAAATTATTTTGGAGCTGTAAAAAACTTCATTAAGATGCAAGAGGACAATCAGACCTTTTTCTTTATAGCTGATTTCCATTCGCTTACTACGCATCCAACACCCAGTGACCTGCATTTGAATGTGAAACAGGTGTTGGCCGAATACCTCGCTTGCGGTATTGATCCTGAAAAATCGACCATTTTTATTCAAAGCGATGTACCCGAAATTGTGGAGCTGTACTTGCTGTTGAATATGAATGCCTATCTTGGTGAATTGGAACGAACAACCTCTTTCAAGGACAAAGCACGTCAGCAACCAGAGAATGTAAACGCCGGATTGCTTACTTATCCGGTACTAATGGCTTCCGATATCCTTATTCACAAAGCCAATCTTGTTCCCGTTGGAAAAGACCAGGAACAAAACCTGGAGATGGCCCGTACTTTTGCCCGCAGGTTCAATCGTATGTACAATGTCGAAACCTTCCCGATTCCCCAGGCTTATATTTTCGAAGGGAAAGATATGGTGAAGATTCCGGGGCTTGATGGTTCAGGCAAAATGGGAAAATCGGAAGGCAATGCTATTTCTTTGGCAGAATCGCCTGCCAGTATTCGTAAAAAAGTAATGCGTGCCGTTACCGATGCGGGACCAACAGAAATGCATCACACAAAACCTGAAGTGATTCAGAACCTGTTCACATTGATGGAAGTGGTTTCTTCACCTGAAGTCGTCACCCACTTTGATAACGCTTACAGCGACTGCTCCATCCGTTATGGCGATTTGAAAAAACAACTTGCCGAGGACATCATCAACTTCACAAACCCGATCCGTGGCCGCATTGAAGAGATCTCGAAGGACACGGCTTACCTTTCGAAAGTGGCAAAAAACGGTGCCGAAAAAGCGCGTGAATCGGCTTCCAAAACATTGGAAGAAGTCCGCCAGATCATTGGCTTCCGGAGATTCTATTAAATCAACAAACTGTTCCAATTTAAATGGATTGAAATAGTCCATTTAAAATCAGCGATTTAAACACTTGTAATTGTGCTCGAAAAAGCACGATTTGCAATTCTTTTGCAAAGTTTTTAAAGCTTCCCGGCTTGACCTTGCTTCTTTTTGTTTGGTGTTCAGACAGAATTCTTCCCAGATTCCTTTGTTATTTGGTCTAGGCTTATACTAAGCCTAGATACAAACTTACTAAACCTGAATTTGTACAAATTCCTCGAATGTTATTCATGTCGATAGTAGAAATTTAAGCTGTTGGTCAAGACAATATGATCATAACATCCCGATTAATAAAATAATATAAAGATTAAAGTTTTTTGGGATTTATTTACACTAAAAAATGTAAATATTTATAAATTATGTATATCATGTTTCATTTAACTTTTTTTGGGGAAATATCTCGGATTATAAGGGTTACTCTTGTCTTTTCATTAATTAATTATTTGACTCACATAGATTAATTTTGTAATGTATTAATGAATAAGTGTATGGATGATGAGTTTTCATTTTAGGGATATTGTTGTCCAGATGCAAGCCAGTTTTAGTAAAGGCTGCTAAGCATTCAACTTGGTTTTTTCCTGTCAGATCCATAAATAGAGACACGCTTATAATACTTTGTAAGTAAGAAAATATATTAAATAGGTAACCAGTCAGTGTGACTGAAAGGGCGAAGCTATTTTAAATGCATAAATCTCAACAATGGGGTAGCATGTTTATATTTGATTTTTATGATAATTGCGATAGATTTCGACGGATCGATCGTTGAACACAAATATCCTATTAATGGTCGTAAACGTCTATTTATTTTTAAAATAATAAACGCCCTTCAAACGAAAAAACCAGTTTATTATCTGACGCCATTGATAATTAGTTGGATTTGAAGCGGATGAATTTTTCACTGCAAAATAGTAGGACTTGAAAATGTGGGAATCATGTAACCTTTACGTTTAATTGTATAACTTATTGTGATTTTGATTTTCTAAAATTGCAGCTTGAATATTTGTTGAAAATTGGTCTTTATTTTCTCCAAGACTCAATCGGTTAATGTGACTGAAAAGGCGAAGCTTACAATCGCCCTTAAATTTCCTCCTAATAAATTCAGTAATTATATGATTATCGCAGTAGATTTCGACGGAACCATCGTTGAGCATATGTACCCTGCCATTGGTCGCACCCGGCCTTTTGCATTTGAAACACTAAAAGCGCTTCAATCGAAAAAACATCAGTTGATTCTCTGGAGCCATCGTTCAGCCGGTGAACTTGAAGCGGCTGTCATATTTTGTCGTGAGCAGGGTCTCGAATTTTACGCGGTGAACAAAAATTGCCCTGAAGAAGAGTGGAACGAGAACGACAGCCGAAAGATTCTTGCTGATATCTACATTGACGACCGCAATCTTGGCGGAATTCTTTCATGGGGTGAAATCTATCAGATCATTTGCCCTGAAGCAGATAATCCAGTAAAGCCAACCAAAGCATGGTGGCGAAACTCATAAATTTTCAAATATTTTAAAAACAAATAATACGAATGAAAAATCACTTGAACCTGTTGTTCATCTTTTCTTTGTTATTGATGTTCTCGTGCCGGAGCAGTAAGGAACTGATTTATTTAAACGATGTAGCGCCTAATGACATCATCAATGCGTTACCGATGCAGACTACAGAACCGTTATTAGGTGAGGGAGATATTCTCTACATCAGTCTGAAGTCGAAAAGTCCGGAAGTTAACCTGTTGTACAATCCCGAGTCAAATATGGAAGCCAACTCGACTGGTACCTACCAAAAGTTTTCCACACCAAGTGGCGCCTACTTATATGGATTCGAAATCGGCAAGGATGGAAACGTAAACCTGCCTATGTTTGGAAAAGTAATGGTGGCAGGTAATACCCAGACAGAAATTGAACTGATTATTCAGAAAAAGGCGAATGAATCACTTACCGATGCAATCGTAAAAGTAAAACTGCTGAATTTTAAAGTGACGGTAATGGGGGAGGTTCGGAATCCGGGCATCTATTACAATTACAGCAATTCGATCAACGTCATCGAGGCACTGGCGATGGCAAATGGTAACACCGACTTTGCAACCATCCGGACTGTAATGGTCGTACGGCCTACACCTAAAGGTAACATAACATTTATGCTTGATCTAACCTCCAAAGATATTTATTCATCCGAAGGCTTTTACCTGCACCCGAACGATAACATCATTGTGCGTCCCGATAAACACAAAAATGTACAACTCAACAGTCAGGCTTACTCATTGATCCTTTCATCGGCTTCGGTTTTGATTGCTGTATTGGGATTTGTGTTGAGATAATGAAAAAAGTCATTAGTGGTCATTGAAAAAGTCATTAGTGGTCATTAAAAGGTCATTGAAAAGGTCATTAATTGTTATTGAATGAGATGTGCTAATGGTGATCAATGACAATCAAATGACCTAATGACAATTAATGACTTATTGACTACCAATGACGATTAAATGACCAATGACAATCAATGACAATTAATGACCTATTGACGATTAATGACGATTAAATGCCCGGTGACGATTATAATAATAATTGATATTTCTGAACTATGTTATTAGAAAATTTCAGTGACAACAATAAACAGGAAGAAATGGTTGACTTTAAAAAAATATTTTATTTGCTGATTCGGCAATGGAAATGGTTTTTGCTGTTTGGCGTTTTGGGATTAGCGGCAGCTTACAGCTACAATAAATTGACAAAGTTGCGGTATGTTGTAAACGCTTCCATCCTTGTTCCCGAGAAATCGACCGGAATGGATATGCAAAATGTATTCGAAAAGGCGCTCGACCAGCAAGGAAACAATATTTATAACCAGATTGAGATCCTTAAATCGTATTATCCCATTAATCAAACGTTGGTTAACCTGAACTGGCGTACAAGCTGGTATAAAAAGGATCTGCTGATCTGGCGTGGGATTTATAACCATGAGCCTTTTGAAGTTCAGGAAGCGCTCAATTTTACAAATCCCGAAGGGATTCCCGTTTTTATTGCCCCAGGCGAGGGTGATTCATATACAGTTTCTGCAGATGGAGCAGTGATGCTTAACGATGTAAAAACAGCAGTGAAATTTGAGGAGAAAGGGATATTTGGTCAACCATTTACCAATAGCTTTTTCAATTTCACGCTGGTTAAAAAGGCAAACAGTACGAAATCATCGGATGGCAGCTATAAATTTGTATTTAATAACCTCAACGAAGCAACACTTGCCTACCAGAAAAGACTCAAAATTGAGTTGAAGGTCAAAAAGAGTGACCTGATTCAATGTTCCATTGAAGGTGAAGAACCTTTTAAGGACGGCAAATTTTTGAATGAACTTATAAAGGTTTACATTGGGAATAAAATGGATCTTGAGAACGAGGCACAAAAAAGATCACTCGAATTTATCAACGATCAGCTGAACGGAATTTCCGATTCGCTGGATGCGGCGGGTAAGAAATATACAAAGTACCGGTCTGAGAATAATATTATTGACATCGGGAAACAAGGAACCATCGTAATGGATAACCTGAAGGAAATCGAATCGGATAGGGCTAAAAGTCAGATGCAACTCGACTATTTCAACAATCTCCATTTATATCTGACCAATCCGGGCGATGGAAAACAACTCGTATCACCCTCTGTAGTCGGGATCGAAGATGCTTCGCTGAATATGCTCGTACTTAAGATGAGCGAATTATATAGCCGTCGTCAATTGATCTCTTTCAGCGCCAAGGACAATAATCCCACACTGTTATTAATCGAAAAGGAAATAGCGCAAACACGGACGCTGATCAACGAAAATCTCCGTAACCTGATCGAAAATGCCACTGAATCTGTCAAAAGTCTGAAAGACCGGCAGGCACGAATCGGTTCGGAGTTAATTCAACTGCCCGAAAAAGAGCAGGAGATGATCACGATTCAGCGGCAGTTCGACCTGACCAACGAAATATATACGTTCCTGATGAAGAAAAAGGCGGAGACAAACATTTCGTTGGCTTCGAGCACCTCGGATGTTCGGATTATCGATATTGCAAGGCCCGGTGACTCGGAACCGATGGGACTTCCGGGTCGTGTGATTTTAATCATCGGATTTATCCTGGGTTTCACGCTTCCATTGGGAATTATCTTGTTTATGAATTCCTTCGACGACCGTATTCGTTCGCAGGAAGATATTGAAAACAAAACGACCATTCCGATATTGGGGAATATTATACACGACCCAACCAGTTCCCCTGTCACCGTATCCAATAATCCCAAATCAATTATTGCCGAATCGTTCAGGACGTTGCGGACAAATCTTCAATTTATGCTTTCTGTTCCCGGTCATAAAATTATATCCGTTCAATCGACGAATCCCGGTGAAGGAAAATCGTTTACTGCGGTAAACCTTGCCTCAATCCTCGCGATGAACAACAAAAAAGTCCTGCTGATTGGAGCAGATTTGCGCAAGCCTAAGTTACACCTGGTATTTGATTTCGGCAACGAACACGGGTTAAGTACTTACCTGATTGGTTACGATACCGTAGAACAAGTTATTTTACCGACCACGATTAAAAACCTGTCGCTGATGCCATCGGGACCAATTCCGCCAAACCCCGCCGAAATTCTGGGTAAAGCAGAAATGAAAACGCTGCTCGATATCGTTCGTGCTACTTACGACTATGTAATAATCGATAACGCGCCTGTTTCGCTGGTTACCGATGGGATTATCCTGAGCCAGTTGTCCGACCTCAATATATTTATCCTGCGTTATGGTGTATCGCACAAACATCAGCTTGAGATGATCAACCAGTATGCAGCCAAGAAAATAATCAGCCACCTGGCGATCGTTGTGAACGATATTAAGTCAAATGCTTTTGGCTACTCTTTCTCTAAATACGCGCGGTATGAAGTGAATTCTAAAAATACTTACCAGAAATATACGGAGGAAACTTAAGAACCCGAAAGGTAAGTCAATTTGAATTCGGTCGGTCACAAATCGAATTCGGCCTTAAAAGATTTGGATTCGGTCGGTCACAAGTAGGGTTCGGACGTAAAAGAATTGGATTCGGTCGACAATTAGTTGTATTCGGTCGGTCACTAATTGAATTCGGTCGTAAAAGAATTGAATTCGGTCGGTCACAAGTTGAATTCGGTTGTATACTATTTGTATTCGGTCGGTCACAATCTATATTTGTTCAACTTAAGAATGTATTCGGTTATTGATTGACCTGGTCCTTTTACAGAATACGCCTATTTGAGTTTTAGGTACACTTGTTGGGAAAAAGGATACACTTGTTTTATGTCGAGTAATCCGGAAGGATGGAAATTGAAAATATAATAATTTTATACATTAGGATACTTTAAGATTTTGAAAATCATTTAATTAGAATCATTATAAATTAATCATTTTGTTGCCTTATTTTAAGCTGTTTTGTAAATGAATACGTATATGCTTTTATAAAATTTTAGTTATTTAAGCATTTATAAATATTTTAAATTTACATGCCTATGGCAACAAAGATTGTTCGGTTGTATGGCTGCCGCGATGATGAATTACCCACAATTTGTGAATTGGCAGCTTTTAGTCTAAAGCGCGATTTGGTCGATTTTACGAACTATTCGCCTAAGTTTAATAATGGGTATCTGGAAAGCTTTTTGACAATGATCGCTAATGCGAGAAATGTTATTGAGCCTAAATCTGAAACACTGGAACGCACGGCCAGTACTGCAAGGCTCCATTCAGCCTTGGTTAGCCTGATTGATCCGATTAAACGGCTCGGAGGTTACCTTAATCTTGCACACGCGAAGCTGAATATTTCGTCCGCTGAATTTGGGTTGTACAATCTGCGCGACAGCATTATTGCACTTGATCAGGAGGGTGCTTCAAAAAACCTGCACGTTGTTAGTTCCAATATCATGAAATACAAGGTTATACTGATGGAGCAGGGACTTACTGAACCGATGATTGAGTTGTTTATTTCCGCAGCAGCTATTTTTGCAAAGGAAAAAAATTCGCAATATGCCATACTGGTAAGCCGTAAAGGCATCGTGCAAAGCAATTTGACATTGTTTAACGATTTGTATAAGCAATTGCTCGAAATATTAGCGACTGGCAAAATCCTTTACGCAAAAGATGCAGCAAAGTTGCAGGAATATACTTTTAGTCAGCTTAAAAAGCAGGTGCGGCTTACATCCAAACCGGTCAGCAAAAAGAAATCCGTCAAAAAGATGGACGGTGACGAACCGGCAAAGTAACGCCCTTGTCTGACAAATCAAATCGATTACCCTGTTGAATCAATCGTGCGAATAAATTCAACAGGGTGATGTTTTTATAGAAAGCCATTGTTCGCAGACACTCCAGAAACAATTGATTTAGACCGGTTACAGAAACCGGTGTTTTTTTCATGATAGATAACCAACCTGGTTTCAGTTCAATTCGTGAAATCCGTTTTAAATCCGTGTAATTCGTTTTATTATAAATGTCCAACTCCGCAAATAACAAACGCATCGCCAAAAATACAATCCTGTTGTATTTCCGTATGTTCCTGACGATGGGTGTAGCATTATATACCTCCAGAATTGTACTGAATACATTGGGGGTTGAAGACTTTGGAATTTACAATGTGGTTGGGGGTGTGGTGGTTATGTTCTCATTTCTGAACTCCTCAATGTCTTCCGCAACGCAGCGTTTCCTTTCGTTTGAACTGGGCAAGGGAGATTACGCACAACTTAAAAAGGTATTTAGCATGAGTGTTAATATTCATGCTGTTATCGCAGTTGTAATTTTTATTTTGGCCGAAACCATTGGTTTATGGTTTTTGAATTCCAAATTGAATATTCCTGCTGAAAGAATGGAGGCAGCCAACTGGGTCTATCAATTCTCGGTTCTGTCTTTTATGCTTACTGTTATGGGTGTACCCTATAATGCAACCATCATCGCGCACGAACGGATGAATGTTTATGCCTGGGTAAGTATCATTGAAGTCGTTTTGAAACTCGCTATTGTATTTGTTTTGGTCTGGTTTGGCTTTGATAAGTTAAAGCTATATGCAGTTTTGATTTTTGGAGTAACGGCTGTAACATGGACACTTTATCGGATTTATTGCAAACAGCATTTTACAGAATCGAAATATCGTTTTGCCTGGGATAAATCATTGTTTAAAACATTGCTGAACTATGCCGGATGGAATTTATTCGGGAATGTAGCAGGAGTTGCTTATAACCAAGGTATAAATATCATGCTGAATATCTTTTTCGGACCGGTTATAAATGCTTCCCGTGGTATTGCCTACCAAGTCAATGGAGCGGTCAGCGGTTTTGTTTCAAATTTTCAAATGTCAATGAATCCGCAGATTGTAAAATCATATGCGGCCAATGATATAAAATACATGCACCAGATCATTTTTCAAGGTGCAAAATACTCTTTTTTTTTGCTCTTCATTTTGTCCTTACCAATTCTTCTGGAGACAGAAATTATTCTAAAAACGTGGTTGAAAATTGTTCCTGAATATACCGTTATTTTTACAAGGCTTGCAATCATAAATATATTGATTGATTGTGTCTCCGGACCATTGATGACAGCGGCCCAGGCATCCGGAAGAATAAAAAAATATCAGGCAATAGTCGGAGGATTGTTGTTGTTAATTCTTCCAATTTCATACCTGTTATTGAAATTAGGATTTCCACCTCAATCGACGCTCTATGTAAGTATTTCAATCTCTGTCATAGCACTATTTGCAAGGCTATTTATTATTAGTCCTTTGGTTAATTTGTCCATATTAACATTTGTGCGAAGAGTGTTATTACGTGTTTCACTGGTCGCTGGTGTATCGGTCATTTTTCCATTAATTGTAAAACAAAGTATCGGTAACGAATTTTTGCAATTCTTTGCTGTTTGTATATCATCAGTTTTATCGGTTGTTCTTTCAATTTATTGGCTGGGATTAAGAATTGAAGAACAGTTATTTATGAAAAATAAAGCAAGTGTCTTATTGTTGAAATTAAGAAGAAGATAAATTGATTTTTAATTTTTTTTGTAATAGGAAGATTTAAAACTTAATGAATAAAATACCCAAAGTAATAGATTTAGTCGTTAAGAATGATCTTTGTATCGGATGTGGCTTATGTGTATATAAGTGCCCCAACAAAGCATTGGAGATGAAATGGAATGAGTTTGGGTTTCTTATACCTGAATTAGTTGGAAATTGCGATTGTGATGGAGCCTGTATAACAGTTTGTCCTTTTAATCCCTATCCTGAAGAGGAAGTTAAAACTGAAAATGAATTAGCGGAGCTTGTTTTGAAGGATGCAACTCTTTATCATCCAAAAATTGGTAAATACCTGGGTATATATGCCGGGTATTCCGAAGAATTCCGATTAACATCTTCGTCGGGAGGAATCGCCACCTTTATTTTTGCCGATTTACTGGAGCGAAAAATAGTAGACCATATTTTTTCAGTCAAAGAATCAGCGATACCAGGAATTCACTATGAATATTCGGTTAGTAATAGCAAACAGGAACTTTTAGCGGCATCGCAGACAAAATATTTTCCGGTTACATTATCGGATGTATTTTCTAAATTAGACGAACTTGAGGGTAAGGTTGCAATCGTAGGAGTCGCATGTTTTATTAAAGCGATCAGGCTTGCGCAACATTCAGATCCAAAATTAAAAGAGAAGATTCCGTTTTTAACTGGTATTATTTGTGGAGGAGTAAAAAGCAGATTTTTCACAGAATACCTTGCCGGCAAGGCGGGAGTACCCAAAAATCTTTGTGTGAAACCGGAATTTCGGATTAAAGATTTTAACAGCAATGCCGCTGATTATTCTTTTGGATGTGAAAATACGAAGGATCATAAGAAAAGCAGCCTGAAAATGCAGGTTGTCGGCGATATGTGGGGAACAGGTTTCTTTAAAGCGAACGCCTGTGATTTTTGCGATGATGTTACAACTGAGTTGGCTGATATTTCAGTTGGGGATGCCTGGCTGGAACCCTATGTAAAAGACGGGAAAGGCACCAATGTATTAGTTGTAAGATCATTGATGGCAGATATGATTATTAGGGATGGAATTGTTTCGCATAAACTTTCATTAGAAGATTTACCCCTTGATCGTTTTATTTCATCACAACAGGGAAGCTTTAATCACAGGCATTCAGGATTATCCTATCGAATCAAACGGGCGAAAAAGATGGGCCGGTTAGTTCCGCCAAAACGGTTTGCAGATGATAATTCAATAACTGTTGATTATAAACTTGTTCAATACTTTAGGCTGATCGTTCGCAAAAAGAGTCTTGAAATTTGGAAAAATGTATTGAATGTAGGTTTGTTTGACAAGAAAATGAAAAAATATCTTCGTCTTTTAAAACGTGCCACGCAAATGAATCATTATAAGAAAGCTGTTATGAAAAGACTTTCAATACTTAGTAAGTAAGAATTAGAAAATATGAGAATAGGAATTTTAACATTACCTCTGCATACTAATTATGGAGGAATACTTCAGACTTATGCTTTGCAGACTTTGTTAAAACGAATGGGGCATGAAACTTTATTTATTAACAGAGTTATACCGCCAATTAAATTTATCACATTACTCAGATGTCATTTGGGAAGTATTCTACATGGACGGGGTATTTTTAAGGAGCTTAAAATAGATCAAAAACTGCTTGATTTTAATGCGCAAAAACTGCTTGATTTTCGTAGTGAGTATATTCAGCCATCAACAATGCCCGTTAGAACCAGGTTCGATTTGAAAAAACTCGGGAAAGTGGATTTGGATGCCTTTATTGTTGGTAGTGATCAGGTTTGGCGGGGTACTTATATTCAAGGATTAGAAGATACTTATTTCCTGTCTTTTGTGAATAATAAGAGGGTGAAGAAAATTGCATTTGCAGCTTCGTTTGGAAAAAATAGTTTAGATTTAAATATAGCTGATAATAAAAAAAAGTATTCGAAATGTCTGCAGCAATTTGATGCTATCTCAGTGCGGGAAAATTCAGGCATTTCATTATGCAAAAAAGAGTTTAATATCGATGCTGTTCAATTAGTTGATCCAACTCTTTTATTGGATGCCCCGGAATATGAAAGTCTTATCAGTAAAGATAAAGATAATATTGAAACCGGGGAACTCTGTGTTATTTTGCTCGATATAAATGAAGAGAAAAATGAAATTGTGCAAGCTGTATCCAGAGAAACAAATTTAAAGCCATATGTGGTCAATAAAAATCAGGCAATTACTAATCAATTAATTAGTGTTCCATCCTGGTTGAAATCTATAAAAGAATCAAAATATGTCATAACGGATTCATTTCACGGATGCGTGTTTTCGATTATTTTTAAAAAGGATTTCATCGTTATTGGGAATCTGGAAAGAGGTATCGATCGGTTTACATCCCTTTTGGAGTTATTTAATCTTAGTGAACGTTTAGTTTCTACAGAGAAAGATGCATTGGAAATATTATTGAAACCTATAAATTATTCCTTCATAAGCGGGAAAATGAATAAATACAGGGAAGATGCCAACTGTTTTTTAAATAATGCACTTGAGTGTTGAAATGCTAAAAATAACAAGGTATGCTGTTAATGAAAAGTAATGTTTTATGGTGAATATTTCAATCGTCATTCCATTGTATAATAAAGAGTTCAGTATATGCAAAACAATAGAAGCGGTACTGGCTCAAACGTATACCCACTTTGAAATAATAATTGTCAATGATGGTTCAACTGATCATAGTTATGAAGTTGCCAAAAAATTCAAAGATGAGAGAATTAAGATTATTTCAAAGGAAAACGGGGGCGTTTCGTCTGCCCGGAATTTAGGAATAAAAATGGCGCAGTATGATCATATTGCATTTTTGGATGCTGATGATTATTGGGATCATAATTATTTAAGCGAAATGTCAATTGCAATAAATAAATTCCCATCAGCATTAATGTACTATTGCCCGCATGAATATATTGATAAAAAAGGAATTTGTCATTCGACTAAGATAAAGTCCCTTGAGGAAAAATATATGGGATTAATATCAATTTTTAATTATTCTCAGGAAGAAGGGCCATGGACGTCAGCGACCATAATAAAGAAAACAACAGAAAGTCAGCTTTTTCTATTTGATGAAGATTTTACCATGGGGGAAGATATTGACCTGTGGATACGAATAGCGCTTAAGGGAGAGGTGGTAATTGTAAATAAGGCAATGTCACACTACAATTTGAATGCAGAAAACAGATTGATGACCAAACCGACCGAAGAAAGTAAATGTCTTATTATGAATTTGGGAAAGTATCGGAAAATTGAACTGACGGTCCCTGATTTTAAAAGATATTTAGATAAAATAAGGATGTCGCACATTAAAAACTATCTTATTGGCAATACCCGGGAAGTGAGGGAAATCGATACATTTTTGGCTGAAATAGACCTTGATAATTTTAGTTTTTTTTGGAGAATCATCAGGATTCTGCCGGATTCAATGAGAGGAGTCTTTTTTAGAACGAGCTTTTATTCAAATATTTTGCTGCATAGAATCTTTTTTATAAAAGAAAAATAATTTATCAAAATAAGATCTTACAAAAAACGATCGTAATGCTTAAAAATAACAAATGAAAGTTCTCTGGTTTACAAATACACCATCATTATATAGCAAATCTAAATCATTGTATAATGGGGGAGGGTGGATTGAATCGCTTGAAAGGATTATTTCTGAAAATGAGAATATTGAACTTGGCATAAGCTTCTTTCATGACGATGATTTATTTAAAATTAGAGAAGGAAATACCACCTATTACCCGATTTCATTATACAATACAGCATTAAAGAAACTTAAGCACAACCTTTTTTACAGCAGATATGATGATATTGAAATAGCATCCTATTTGAAAGTAATCAATGACTTTAAGCCTGATGTTATACATATATTTGGAAGTGAAAATAGTTTTGGATTGATAAATAGTTTGGTTGAAGTACCTGTGATTATCCATATACAGGGGATATTAAATCCGAGTTTAAATGCCTACTTTCCACCTTCCTATTCAAAGCTCGATTTAATTTTCAGGTATTTGATTCATCCAATTAAATTACTCCATTTTTTACGTGTATTCAATTATTTTGAATATAACGCGAAAAGGGAAATCAAAATTTTTAAAGATTGCAAGTTCTATATTGGCAGAACGAGATGGGACAAAAATGTGATTCCTATATATTCTCCAAATGCAAAGTATTTTTATTGTAGCGAGGTGTTAAAAGATGTTTTTTATACTTCAGCTCCCTGGCAGTTAAAAACCCGGGATAAGTTATTTATAATGTCAACTGTTTCTAAGACATTTTATAAAGGTTTCGATTTAATTCTAAAGGCGGCTAAATTATTAAAAGAGTTTACCAACCTTAAATTTGAGTGGATTGTATTTGGAGTCGATGAATACACTGAATGGGAAAAAGTGCTGGGTATTAAATGTGAAGATGTTAATGTTTATTTGAAAGGTGTAGCTGATAGTTCAACAATTGTGAAAAGTATTCAGGAATCTGACTTATTTGTTCACCCTTCCTATATTGACAATAGTCCAAATAGTATCTGCGAAGCTCAGATTTTAGGTATTCCTGTTATTTCATCCAATGTGGGAGGTATTGTGAGCCTGATAGAAGATAATAAGACCGGTTATTTAATCCCAGCCAATGATCCATTCTGCCTGGTGGCCAAAATTATTGAGCTAAAGAACAACATGGATAGCGCTGCTGAAATTGGAACAAATGGCCGGGACGCCGCCTTAGTAAGGCATGATAAAGAAACTATTAAAAATGATTTGAATAATATTTACAAGGAACTTTATATATGCAAAAACTGATTGTGAAAATATTTAAAGTTTTGCATCATCTTAATTTGATATTTGCTGCTATCTATTCTAAAAGGGTGTGTTCTGTCCTGTTTTTTATAAATGGAGTTCAAGTAAAATCATTTAGTTGTTTTGGTATACCCTATATCCATATTTCATTAAATGCCAGTTGTGTGATTGGCGAAAATTTTAAAATGAATAGTGGGGCAAAGTATTCCGATTCTGGTGTGAATGGCAAATGTCGCATTGAGGCAAGAGATACTGCTATTTTGACTATTGGCAATAATGTAGGCATGAGTGACGTGACAATTACATGTCATGAACGCATTACGATAGGTAACAATGTGCTTTTAGGGGTTGGAGCCCAAATTAGGGATACTGACAATCACTCATTAAATCCGGAAGATAGAATTAATGGACTGGATTGGAAGAACAAAAAATCATCGCCTATTATTATAAGTGACAATGTTTTTATTGGTGCATACTCTTTCATCCTTAAAGGAGTAACTGTTGGCAACAATTCAATTATTGGTGCCTGCAGTGTTGTAACAAAGAATATTCCAAACAATGAAATATGGGCAGGGAATCCAGCCCGTTTTATCAAACCAATAAGGTCAAATGAGGAATAGAATAACAATCGCTTTCTTTTACTTTTTTAATAGCTTTTTACTTCCGCTGGGACTGAATTTCACAACATTATTTAGTCCAATCTTTGTTGTAGCGCTATTTAAAGAAAACAATTCTTTAAAATACGCGAAACAATTCCTGGTCATTTTATTATTATTTATTCCTTTTCATTTTATAAATGGGGTTTCCTATTTTCAATATTTCAAATCACTCCTGCTCTTATTGTCTTGTGCGATTTTCTATAATTATACTCAATTGTATTTGCTTGAAAACCGAATAGACAGAGTCTTCAGATTTATAAGTAAAATAAATATCTATCTTACTGGAATTGCGATCATTGTTTTCTTCACCCCGTTTAAACACGTACTATGGTATAATTCGGTATTTACTGCAGGAGCAGAAACTGCAAGTCGGTTGAAAATGTTTACATTAGAATCATCAATCTATTCTCTTTTTCTTGTTCCATTGTTCCTTTATTATTTTATTAGAATTCAATCTAAAAATTTAAAAAGTGATAAAATCGGATTGGTGCTTATCAGTATTCCGCTTGTTTTATCATTGTCTTTTGGAGTTATTGGAATATTGTCTATCGTAATATGCTTTTTTTTCATCTATAGATTGATTCATACTTCAATCAAAAATAAAACTGAAAAATCGAATTCAATTCAATATGTATTCCTCGCACTGGTTATATTGTTCATCTTTAGTATCATTTTTATTATTCCAAATTCGAACATATCGATAAGAGTTATCAATGTCATCAGTGGTGATGATTCTTCAGGAAATGGTAGAATATTTGAGCCATGGATATTGGCTTACCAGATCATTCAGAAAAAAAGTTTATTATGGGGAATTGGAATTGGACAACTAAATCTAGTTGGATATGATATTATTGATTCCTTCTATAGTTTATCAGGAGTGAATGAAAAGGTCGCTTTACCAAATGTGGTAGTGGAAACATTTGTATTTTATGGCGTTATTGGATTGTTTGTGCGGTTCTACATCATCCTAAGTTGTGCTATCCGGACTGCAGTTTTTTCATCGCCCTACAGATTCACGCTTTTTTCTTTCATGTTTCTTTATCAATTTACCGGAAGTAATATCATGAATGTAATTGAATATGCCATTTGGGCAATGGCTTTTTCTCCGGTACTTGATAAATATTTTAGCAATTCCCCTAAGATTATATCCCAAGAGCATCAATTATGAGAACAACCCAACCCATGATTTCTATTATTATTGCCACATATAATGCTGGCATTTATTTACAACTATGTCTGGATAGTATAGCTGTCCAACGAAATGAAAGCATTGAGCTAATTATAATAGATGGAGGATCAACTGATAATACGATTGAAATAATTGAAAAAAATCGCGAACAAATAAATTATTGGATCAGCGAACCCGATCGGGGTATTTATGATGCATGGAATAAAGGCCTTAAGGTTGTTAAGGGGGAGTGGATTATGTTTTTGGGGGCTGATGACCAGCTAATACCTGATGCTATTGAGTCATACATTACATTAATAAAATCTATTGCTGAGGATGATATGGTTGATTTTATTTCGTCGAAGGTCCAAATGATCGATGAAAAAGGAAAGGAAACCAGGGTTAAAGGCTGGTCGTTTAGCTGGCCATTATTTTTAAAGGAAATGACTGTCGCTCATACGGGGGCCTTGCATTCAAAAAAGCTGTTCCAAAAATATGGCCAGTTTAATACTGATTTCAAAATTGTTGGTGATTATGAATTCTTATTAAGATCAGGTGATTCGTTGAAAGCCATGTTTATGAATAAGGTTACCGTATTAATGAGTGAAAATGGTGCCAGCGATAGTGTTGGTGCGATCAGAGAGCATTATAAGGCAGTAACCTTAACTGGAAAGTATCCTAAATATAAAGCATTGAACAACGCTATAATTGTATATTTAAAATTCAGGATTAAGAAGTTGGCAAGAAACATCGGGCTTAATCTTTACCTTCGTAAATAATAGGCCAATTGCATATACTCCATTACACCTTAGGTTTACCTCCCAATCGCAGCGGAGGTTTAACAAAGTATGCGACAGATTTAATGAAAGTGCAAAGTGATAGTGGCGATGTGGTTTCATTGCTTTATCCTGGTGAATATACTTTCCTGGGTTTGCCGAAAATTCGAATAGAAAAGGAGCCTACTTATAAAGGCATTGCTGTTTATCATCTAAAAGATACTTCAATTGTTCCATTGCTATATGGTATTAGAAATCCTGCTGATATCACCGATATTAAACGTCAGCTGTCTTTACAGGCATTGGAGCTATTTTATAAAGAAGTGCAGCCGGAAGTTTTTCATATCCATACTTTAATGGGTATACCGCCGGAGTTGATTGACTATTTAAAGGCGAAAAAGGTTAAAATAGTTTTTACTTCGCATGATTATTATGGTCTGTGTCCAAAAGTAAACTTTATCAATTACAAAGGGGAGTTTTGTAATACACCTGGTGGCGAACAGTGTGCAATGTGCAATCGTCATTCACCCGGTGCTGCTTTTCTGCGGTTAAGGAATTCAAAATATTTGCTGAAGTATAAAGCGAAGTTATCTTCCTTCAATAAAATGGAAGGTATAAAAAATGCCAAACCATTAAACGAAGTAGTTCCCTCAAAAGCAAAAGAGCTTGAATATACTGCATTACTCAGTTATTATAAGCAGTTATTTGAACTTGTAGATTGTTTTCACTTTAACAGCTCTGTTTCAAAAGAGGTTTACGAACAATTTATCACTCCAAAACAATCAGTTGTATTACCAATTTCACATGCTGGTATCGTCGATCGAAGAGCATCGAAAATGTTTGACCGCGCGCTTGTCCGTTTGGCATTTATCGGAAGCACAGCGAAATATAAAGGATTCCCGATGCTTAAAGAGGCACTGTGCGAATTAAATGTTAATGAAGAAATAAATTGGTCGCTTCAAGTTTGGGGTAGTTCTATTGGATCTGATCCTGAATGTGACCGAATTGAATACAAGGGAAAATTTACATCGGCTGATTTGGCAAAAGTTTTCGGCGAAATAGATTTGCTGATTGTACCTTCTATCTGTAAGGAGACTTTTAGTCTGGTTGCATTGGAGGCACTTTCATTCGGTGTTCCTGTAATGGTCTCTGATAATGTTGGAGCAAAGGATATTGTGGCGAAATACAACACTGATTTTATTTTTGAACCGACAAAAGAGGCAATGCAATTAAAACTACGGGATATATTGGACAATCCTTCGCTATTGACCGGCTTTAATGAAAAATTACGAAACAATAAATTTGAATATTCCCTGACTGATCATCAAAAAAAGATCAAACAACTTTACAATTTTATAGGTTAGAAATACAATGAAGATAGCAATAATAGGTACACGGGGTATTCCTAACCATTACGGCGGTTTTGAACAGTTTGCGGAATACCTTTCGCAAGGATTGGTACAAAAAGGACATACGGTTACGGTTTACAACTCACACAAACATCCTTATCAGAAATCAATGTGGAATGGGGTGCATATCATCCATTGTCATGACCTGGAATATAAGTGGGGCACGATAGGCCAGTTTATTTATGATTTTAACTGTATAAAAGATACTAGGAAAAGGGATTACGATATTATCCTGCAACTGGGTTATACAAGTAGTTCTGTTTGGGGTTGGTTATTGCCCCGCAGAAAATCAATTGTGACCACAAATATGGATGGACTGGAATGGAAACGCTCAAAGTTTTCGAAACCTGTACAGCGATTTTTGCTTTATGCCGAAAAGCTTGCTATTCAAACCAGCGATTACCTGATTTCTGATTCTATTGGTATCCAGCAATACATTAAGGGAAAGTATAATAAAGCATCAGTTTTTATACCTTATGGTTCTAATTTATTTATATTTCCGGAATGGTCCACGATAAAAAAATACAATCTACAGGAGTATAATTACAATATGCTGATTGCCCGCCTTGAACCGGAGAACAGCATTGAGGTCATATTGGATGGAGTGGTCCTTTCCGGAACTGACAGGCCTTTTTTGATCATTGGCAATCACGAGACAAAATTTGGCAATTACCTGAAAGAAAAGTTTCAGAAAAACACAAATATTCAGTTTTTGGGCGGTATTTACGATATGAAAGTACTCAACAACCTTCGTTATTATTCGAATCTTTATTTTCACGGGCATACAGTTGGTGGTACAAATCCTTCACTATTGGAGGCCATGGGATCAAATGCATTAATCTGTGCCCATGACAATATTTTTAATCAATCGATATGTGGGCCTGATGCCTTCTATTTCAAGTTAAAAGAACAGGTTGCCGGGTTTCTTCAATCAACAATTAAAGCAGAACATCGCGATAAATTGGAGGCAAATTCTGATAAGATCCACGATATCTATTCTTGGCCTGTGATTGTCAATAAATACCTTAAGCATTTTACTGAGATACTTCTGAAACAAGGCAGGATTAAACCATTGGTTATTCTTTCGGAAAACAAGCCGAAACAAGAGGAATTGGTATATCCCCATACCCGTAAACTATAGCTTGGTCTTGTTCGCTCTATGACAGATATCATTGCTTTGAAATGCTTAAAAACATCGTGCGAATCGAAGTTTAACGGTTTAATTTCAATTGAATAGCCAAGTATAAAATAATTACAAGATGAATATTTTTAAAATATTAGCCTTACTGTTTTTGATTTCCACATCTGATTTTCTTTTTGCAGCGCCTATCAAAAAGGGAGATCTAGTTTTCACTTCCAATTTTAAGAATGAAAACAAACGATTACAATGGTCAAAATTAAATACGGCACATTGGGTTAATCAAAGCAAATCCAACAATACCTGTTTGTTCATAAACGGAAGTGGTATGATCAGTACAAAGTTGCATCTAGGGTTGTACCGTGGAATGCGACTTACTTTTAAATGTTTGGTAAAAGCTGAAAATGTAACGAAACCTCTTGCACCTTACCTTGGTGTGAAATTCATGCTTCAGTATAAATCATTAACCGGCGATGTTTTTAAAAATCCAACTAATATATACGGAACCTTCGACTGGAAAGAGATATCTTTTGCCGTGGATGTTCCAAATGATGTTTCTGACGTTGGACTATATCTGGGTTTACAGGAATCTACCGGTAAGGTATGGTTTGACCGCATTTCAGTGATAGTGAATAACGTACCGACTCCATCAACTGGTAAGAAGCTTGATATAGGAAATTCAACTACAAAATTTAGGGGGGTCAATTATCCTTCTAATTTTGTACAAAAAGATATTCAGTCATTAAGCGAAGATTTAAATGCCAACCTGATTCGCTGGCAATTAACAATGAACTCATCTCAATATAAATCTGCCGTAACGGATCCGCAAAGATATGACGATTGGCTTAATGAAACGTTGAAAGTCCTGGATCGTGTTTTAATTGCCTGCCAGCAATATGGGATAAAAGTAGTGATTGATTTACATACAATGCCGGGTGGACATAATGACTCAGGTGCACTTAACCTATTTTATAACCAAAAATACAACGATCATTTTATAGCAGTATGGAAGACAATTGCAAGCCGATATAAAGAAAATTCAACGGTTTGGGGTTATGATTTAATGAATGAACCTATTGAAAGGAAAGCAACGCCGAAAGGATTGGATTATATCAGTACACAGATAAAAGCATCGGAACAAATCAGAAATATTGACAAAAAGACAGCAATTATTTTTGAAGTGGGCGGCGGGGATTCACCTCTTTCTTTTATTTCACTTTCGCCAGTCAATATTACAAATGTTATTTACTCAGTTCATATGTATTCTCCTCATAACTATACTCATCAGGGAGTAGATGACCAGCATACAGGTATTGTTTATCCTGGTAAAGTTGATGGAATAATGGTTGATAAAAATAGCTTGAAAGGAATTCTGCAACCGGTACGTGATTTTCAAGTTAAGTATAACGTTCCAATTTACGTTGGAGAATTTAGTGCTGCTCGTTGGGCTCCGGGCGCGGCGAAATATCTGGATGATTGCATTGATATTTTTGAAGAATATGGATGGAATTGGACCTACCATGCTTTTCGGGAATATGATGGTTGGGATGTTGAATTTGAAAATGGCAAAAATAAAGCTGAAAGGCCTAAAAGAGCATCGCAAGACACCGATCGAAAAAAAGTACTAATTAAAGCTTTCGAAAAAAATAAAAGGCTTTAAAGTTTTGCATGTACTAAACACTATAATCTTACAATGAAATACTTACTATTTATCTGTATTACTTTTTTTTCGATAGCCACCATGGCTCAGGAGAAGGATTCGTTGAAGACTGACTTCACGGTTAGTTTCAATTCGTATGCCTCATCAGGCAAAAATCTCCCTTTTTGGTTCACGGGTAATCAGAATGGCGCTTTTATAGCTGAGAATGGTTATTACCAATTGCTCAGGGCCGGATTCGCACATGGGTTGGTTTCAGACACAACAAGAAAATGGGATTTCAACTATGGCACTACGATGATTGCAGGGATTGGCGAAAAAGCAGATATTCAACTCAATCAATACTGGTTCGGAGCACGCTATAAATGGTTGTCGGTAAAAATAGGGGCCAGGAACGATAGCATCCGCTTCGCGGGACTTTCGCATTCCAACGGCAATATGATGTGGTCGGGTAACGCACGCTTTTTACCAGGTATCACCTTCTCTACCAATGGTTTTATCCCGCTTTTTTTGAAGAATAGGTGGTATACATTCAAAGCACTTTACGAGGAGAATTTCCTTGTTGATCAACGTGATATGACCAACGCAATGTTGCATCACAAATACCTCTACAATAAAGTAACATTGAAGGATTGGAGTTTTACACTCGGACTGGATCACTGGGTCTATTGGGGTGGAACATCGGGAGCCTATGGTAAAACACCCGGATTTGAATATTATCCGCGGTATGTTCTGGGGTTAGAAGGAGGAGTAAATTCATCAGAATCAGATATTAAGAACACTGCAGGAAATACAATAGGGATGCATGTGCTTGAGGTGGAGAAGAATTTTGGGGGCAATCGTCTCACATTCTATTGGAATCACCCGTTTGAAGATCGTTCGGGCCTCGAAATGGAAAACCTGCCAGATGGGCTATGGGGTTTGCATTACAAAGGCAAGAAAAGGAATTCGCTTGTAAGTGATATTGTTTATGAATTTATGAGCACATTGGATCAAAGTGGTAACTCCCACCTTCAACCGACAGGCGTATCGGGAAAATTGACCGGCAGAGGTCGGGATAACTACTTTGCTCTTGGAGTGGGCGTTTCCGATTGGTTTTACTCTTCAGGTCATGTCTTTCACAACAAGATGATGGGTACGCCCCTTTTTATTCCGGTGATCGGAACTGATGGCCGTTCCAAAGGTTTTGATAATACAAGGATCGAAATGCACCACCTGGGCATTGGTGGTGCAATTAGTGACCGGTTTACGTGGAAATCACTGCTTACCTGGTCGCGTAGTCATGGCACCTATGAAAAAGATTATCCTGTACCATTAAACCAGTTCTCCTACCTTGCTGAAGGCAGTTACCGGCTTTCGCGACTACCGCTTAGTTTCAATCTCGGCGTCGCTGTCGATGTTGGAGATCGTTTCCAGAAGAGAGCCGGAGGATATACCGGGATGAGATGGGATTTTTAATTACGAATTATGAATTTTAGAATCGTCAAATTGTTTAATTGTCAAATCATCAAATCCTCAAATTGTCGAATTGTCAAACTGACAAATTATCACATTGCTTAAGTTACACATTTTCAAAATTTAATCCTATGAAAGCACGCGAAACAGAACTTGCGTTTATATATCTTTTTTACGATCTGATCCTCCTGAATATATCTATTCTTCTTATGGGATGGTTCACTTTTAGTGTATCGTCCTACGATTTTCGCGGAATCGATATGCACTTATTACAAGGCAACCTTTCGGTCATCATCACCTATTTCCTTTTTACGAAATCGAATCTTTATCTCAAAAATGGTTTTAGAACGCGGATTTCACATATTAACTTACAATTATTGATTTTTCTGATTATTTCGCTGCTGATCTCATTTATGTTTGTACCTCGTCGTATTTCATGGTTGTTTTTAGCAGAATACGCGGCACTATTCTATGCGACAAAGCTCGTTTTTTACGGGCTGCTATACAGACATCTTAAGCGTAATAATCATAAGGAGTTGAATACCAAAGCGACCATCATTGTTAACTTAAACGACACGTCACGAGCACTCAGGAAAGTAATCGAGAGCAATATTATGATGGGGTACCGGTTTGTAGGATTTGTTGATGATACCGCCTCTGACAATCCTGATGTGTTAGGCCACCCTGATGATTTGGGCTCGCTGATCGATCAGCATCACATTGAAATGGTATTTGTCACGATGTCAATATTGGCTGAACAAAACAGGCTGAAGGAATTTTCGATAATCTGCAACATTAAGGGAGTCCATCTGCGATTAGTTCCCGAAAATCAATCGTTGTTCAAGGCGAAGGTCAGTATGAGATTGGTTCGGAAACTGACGCTGATCAACCCACAGGAAATTCCTTTGGATAATTTATCGTCACGCGCATATAAACGAACATTCGATATCGCAATTTCAATACTTAGTATCTTATTTATTTTCAGCTGGTTATTCCCGATCGTGATTCTTTTTATTAAGCTGGGCTCAAAGGGACCTATCTTTTTTGTTCAGGAACGGACAGGTATCAATAACCGAATTTTTAAGTGTATTAAATTCAGGAGCATGAGGGTCAACTCGAATGCCAACATCAAGCAGGCAACCCTGAACGACAGCCGTATTACGCGGTTCGGTCATATCATGCGTAATTCACACATTGATGAACTGCCACAGTTTTTCAATGTACTCAGAGGTCAGATGTCGATTGTAGGTCCTCGTCCCCATATGCTGAAACACACAGAATTCTATTCAGGACTTATTAAATACTACCTGGTCCGTCACTATATGAAACCCGGCATTACAGGATGGGCCCAGATAAACGGTTATTGCGGTGAAACGGATGAGTTATGGCAAATGGAAAAGCGGGTTGAATATGATATGTTTTACATCAACAACTGGTCGTTTTTCTGGGATATCAAAATTCTCTGGTTAACCGTGTTCGGGAATAAAAGCGAACAACTTATGAAGGATATGGCCAGAAGGACAGCCATATTAGGATAAAAGAGAGAAGCAGGAATACTTATTTCTTTACAAACGACTAAGCCCGGTGACTGAAAAGTTGCCGGGCTTTGTCGTTATATGAATATTTTTTTTTGTTTATCAATGAATTTTCTGTAATATGGCGGAATTAATACAGCAATTCCGAAATTAGATTGCTGTTTTTTAATGCAACCAATCCGCAATTAATGTGCAGCGAGAAAAATATATGCCTGCTTTTCTTATTAATAATCTGTTTTTCAGTGCTAAACGCAGAAGCGAGTCTTTTGAAAATCAAAAATCCTATAAAAATAACGTTAAGTGGTTATGTGAGCGATTCAAAGACCGGTGAATCGTTAACCGGTGCTCTTATTTATCAAAAAGAAAATTTTAAGATTGCCGTGATGACCAATTCTTATGGCTATTTCTCACTTTCGCTACCAGTTGGTTTATATGATATTGCAATTCAGTTTATGGGATTCAAGAACAAAATCATTACGGTGGATTTGCAAGAGAATCGATCGATAACTGTCGAAATGGAAGAAGAATCAGTCGCACTGAATGAAGTTGTGGTTACAGGCGAAAAAGGAAACCGCAATGTTGTATCGACAAATGCGATGACTAAAATGGATGTTAAAGAAATTCAAAATATTCCGGTTCTTTTTGGTGAAAGAGATATTTTGAAAACGATTCAGTTGCTGCCGGGGATATCGCCTGCAGGAGAAGGGAATGCCGGATTCTATGTACGTGGCGGAAGCGCTGATCAGAACCTCATCCTGCTTGATGAAGCTCCTGTATACAATCCATCCCATTTGCTCGGGTTCTTTTCTACATTTACTTCTGAAGCAATCAAAGATATCACAATCTATAAAGGTGGTTTCCCCGCTGAATTTGGCGGACGCCTGTCATCTGTGGTCGATATCAAAATGAAGGATGGAAACAAAAAGGAATTCCACGTTTCGGGAGGTATTGGACTTATCTCTTCCCGTCTCGCAGTTGAGGGACCCCTGTTAAAAGATAAAGGTTCTTTTATGATTACTGCACGCAGAACCTATGCGGATCTGTTCCTCAAGCTTCTTTCCGATAAAGGAGCTGATTCCACAGCAAGTAAAACAACCCTTTATTTTTACGATTTAAACCTGAAAGCAAATTATGAGTTTTCGGGAAAGGATCGCCTCTATCTTTCGTGTTACATGGGCAGGGATAATTTTAACCTTGGTAATACGTTAGGCTTGAACTGGGGAAATGTTACTGCAACTGCCAGGTGGAACCATATACTATCGGATAAGATGTTCTCAAATACTTCGCTTATCTTCAGTCGTTACAGCTATAATTTCAAAGTGGATGTGGGCAATAAATCAATGAATATATTGTCAGAGATTAAAGACTGGAATTTTAAGGAGGATCTCCATTATTATTTGAATCCCAATAATCTGATCAAGTTTGGTTTTAATTCGATTTATCATTCTTTTGTTCCCAGCAAAGTCGATAGTTCTGAGGTGTTTAATGTGAAACCAGCAGATAACCGGTATGCACTTGAAAATGCCGTATATATATCAAACGAACAAACGATCTCAAAACACCTGAAAGCAACCTACGGATTGCGTTATTCGTTGTTTAGTTCCATAGGACCAGGTACAATTTATACCTACAATGCTTTGTCAGAAATTGTGGATTCTGTTAGTTATCCGAAAGGGAAAATATTTAATACGTTTGCGGGACTTGAGCCAAGACTTCTTGTGAATTACATCATAAATGATTCGAGTTCGATAAAAACTTCATTCGCCCGTACACGACAATATATTCACCTGTTGTCAAACACAACATCATCCACCCCTTTTGATCTTTGGATTCCAAGCAGTGTAAACATCCTTCCTGAAATCGCCGATCAGTACACCTTAGGTTATTTCAGAAATTTCAAAAACGATATGTATGAAACATCAGTGGAGGTGTATTACAAAACCCTTCAGAACCAGATTGATTATCGCAATGGGGCTGACCTTATTTTGAATAATAAAGTGGAATCGCAGTTAGTATTTGGTAAAGGATCGAGCTACGGTGTTGAATTTTACATAAAGAAAAAGCGTGGAAGGCTGACAGGTTGGATCAGTTACACGCTTTCGAAGACCCAACGGCAATTCGATGCCATAAATGGCGGTAAAACATTCCTGGCAAAACAAGACCGGCCTCATAACATATCCATTGTAGGAATGTATGAAATTAATCCACGGTTAAATTTTTCAGCCACATGGATTTTTTATAACGGAAATGCAGTAACATTTCCAAGTGGCCGTTATGTAGTGGAAGGTAACGTTGTTCCTTTATATACTGGCCGCAACGATTATCGGATGCCCGATTATCACAGGATGGATATAGGACTTACCTGGATCAATAAAAAAACCGGGAAGTTTGAAAGCTCATGGAATTTTTCTGTCTATAATGTTTATGGACGCGAAAATGCATATGCGATCAATTTTAAAGTTGATCCAAAAGATGCAACCAAAATGCAGGCGGTACAATTGTCGCTTTTTCGGTTTGTCCCTTCAGTTACCTATAATTTCAAATTCTAAAGGCGAACAGTGATGCAAACAAAAATAAAAAACAGACGGGCATTTTTGATTGGTATATTGATGATTACAATTTTTGTATTTGCCGGATGCGAGAAAGTAATCAATCTTAATTTGGTTGAATCGAAGCCTCAGTTGGTCATTGAAGGCCTTATCACCGATGGCGTCGGGCCCTATACTGTTAAATTAAGTAAGACCGGCAGCTATTTTGATGAACCGGTCTTGCCACTGGTTTCGAAGGCAGTTGTTGTCATTTCTGACAATTTGGGAATTATAGATACATTGAAAGAAACAAAACCCGGCATTTATCTCACTTCAAAAATTCAGGGAATCCCGGGGAGGACCTATAACCTGTCGGTTTTATCCGAAAATATCAGGTATACTGGTTCGTCAACAATGTTTAGCCATATCGCTATTGATTCGTTGAAATTAAGGAAAAGCTATGCTCCAGGTTTTGGAGCCGGCACCAATGGTCAACAAGAATTCCGTGTTGAAATTCATTGTTTTTTTCGGGATCCACTCGAAAAGAATTTTTACAGAACTCTTGTATATATGAGCAATCGTCCCTTGGTTGAGGATTATAAATTGTATGATGACCAGTACACTAACGGTAAGCAAACAGAACTTCAGGTTAAACGGGCACAGGTTGGCGATAAAATCAGGGTTGACCTAATGTCGCTCGATAAGAATACCTATGAGTATTACCTGACACTGAGCGACCTTCTTCATTCTAATCCAATCTTTGGATCCACCCCGATGAACCCGAATACCAACCTCACAAATGGAGCATTGGGTTTTTTTGGGGCATGTGCCATTTCAACTAAAACGATTATTATCACAGAATCTTTATATAATAATGCAAAATATTCCGAATAGATAATTACCAACCTTTTATATTTTGTTTTAGCCTTCGGAAAGTTTTTTTGCCACCAGATCCCCAGGATATTAAAGCCCACTTAAGTTTATGTTTTAACTCTGGTGGGCTTTGGTGTTTCTGTGATTCAGTGGCATTTTTTGTTTTATTAATTTCCCAAGCCCTCAATTATGAAAAAACAACAATTTGAATTTCCTGTTACATGATTGAAAACCATCGGTAACCATATTTAGTGCAAAAGCAATCTTGGATGATTATCTTCAAAATACTATCTTGTACAAAATTTCAAAAGCTATCCCCAAATGAAACTGATACAATTAAGCTTACTTCTGTTTTTAAGTCAATTCGTTGCAGCTCAACAAACCGAGACAAAATATTTGTCGGGAAAAGGTGCAGACAACACCGTTGAATGGCAGTTCAATTGTTCTGCCGGAATGAGCAGCGGCAAATGGACCACGATCGCAGTACCTTCATGCTGGGAACAGCAGGGATTTGGCGCTTACAACTATGGTCACGACAAGTTTGAGAAGCGACTCAACGAAACAGGTACTTACAAATACAATTTCGTTGTACCTGCAAACTGGAAAAACCGCCAGGTAGTGATTGTTTTTGATGGTGTGATGACCGATACTCAGGTTAAGATCAATGGTAAACTGGCAGGACCCATTCACCAGGGGGCTTTTTACCAGTTCAGATACGATATCACAAAGCTTCTGAAAATAGGGAAAGAAAACCAGTTGGAAGTTTTTGTGAAAAAGCATTCCGATAACCTGACGGTCAGTCGGGCTGAACGCGAAGCGGACTTTTGGATTTTTGGAGGGATCTTCCGCCCGGTCTATCTCGAAGCAAAACCAATTGAGAATATTCAGCGTGTAGCTGTTGATGCCAGGGCGAATGGTGATTTTAATGCCGATGTCTACCTGACAAACTTAAAAAATGCTTCCCATATTGTGGTCGATATCGTATCATCTGATGGAAAAACAGAGGCTAGTTTCGAAGCCAAAGCAACGGATGCTGTTACACGCGTAACCGGTAAAATGGTCAATCCGGCAACGTGGAATCCGGAATTTCCCAATCTTTACAATGCGGTTTTTAAACTGATGGATAAAAACAACCAGGTAATTCACCAGGTCAGCAAGCGGATTGGTTTCCGCACGATCGAAGTCCGTGCTGAAGATGGAGTTTATGTGAACAATGTCAGGATAAAAATGCAGGGCGTTTGCAGACATACTTTTCGTCCTAAGTATGGCCGTACCTCATCGAAGGCATTCAGTATCGAGGATGTTAACCTGATGAAAGATATGAATATGAATGCGGTGAGGATGTCACACTATCCGCCGGATGAACATTTTTTGGATGTATGCGACTCGCTTGGATTGTTTGTGCTTGATGAGCTTACGGCCTGGCAGAAACCTTCGTACGACGATGTGGTAGGCCGTAAATTGCTTGAAGAGATGATTGCACGCGATGTGAATCATCCCAGTATTATCTTCTGGGACAATGGTAATGAAGGTGGTGAAAATAACAACCTGAACGATGATTTTGCAAAGCTCGATATTCAGAAACGGGAAGTGCTTCATCCATGGCAGGACTTTCGTATGACCAACACCCTTCATTACAGTGATTATAATTCATTGGCGCTTGACGGTTTCAGCAAGCGGAAGATATTTTTTCCAACCGAGTTTTTGCATGGCTTATACGATGGCGGGCTTGGCGCCGGACTCGATGATTACTGGCTCCGGATATGGAACAATCCACTGGCAGCGGGAGGATTTCTGTGGGTTTTCGCGGACGAAGGAGTTGAAAGGACCGATCGCAACGGCGCAATTGATACCAACGGAAATACGGCGCCCGACGGCATCTTAGGGCCCAATCATGAGAAGGAGGGGAGTTATTTTACGATCAAAGAGATTTGGTCGCCGCTCTATTTTGAGAAGCGGTACATCACACCCGAATTTAATGGAACATTCCAAATAGAGAACCGCTATTTTTATACAAATCTTAATCAGTGTCAATTAGCTGCAGAGTGGGTCACTCTTTCCAATCCTGATGATCCTAAATCTGAAAATATCGGAGCGAAAGAAAATATTAAAATTGATCTTGCACCGGGTCAGAAAGGTACACTTAATGTGAAGTTACCCGCAAACTGGCAGTCGATGGATGTTTTACGGATTCAGATGGTCGATCTTTATGGTCGGCACCTGAACACCTGGAACTGGCCTGTTAAATCTCCGGAGGTGAAAGTCAGGGAGCTTGTAAATGAGTCTTCTGAACTGAAACCTTCTTTTCAGGAAAATGACAAAGATCTGATAGTTACAGCAGGGAACCTGAGTTTTCTTTTTAGTAAAGTTGACGGAACCATTCAGCAAATCAAACAGGGAGACCGGCTGATTCCGCTTTCAAATGGCCCGTTGTTCGTGAGTAAGGAGAAAAAGGTCGCTAAAGTTTCGAACCGTTTCGAAGGAAATGATCTTGTGATCGAAACGCTCTATGATAACCAGGATCAGGTAAAGTGGATTGTAAGAGGAAATGGGTTGGTCGATCTTGACGTGAGTTACGAACCCGGCAATAACAGTTTGTTTGCGGGAATTACCTTTAGTTATCCGGAGGCGAATGTTGCTGGTATGAAATGGCTGGGTGAAGGACCTTACCGTGTCTACAAAAACCGCATGAAAGGTACGCAATTCGGAGTTTGGGAAAAGGCTTATAACAATACAATTACGGGTGATTCAGGTTATGTTTATCCCGAATTTAAGGGTTATCATTCCGAAGTCTACTGGGCAAAGATTATTGGTAAGAAAGTTCCTGACTTTAAGGTTTTTATTCAGAGTAAGGATATCTTTCTGCAGATGCTAACTCCTGCTGAACCAAAATCACCTGCCAAAACAAAGATAGAGTATCCGAAAGGGGATATTTCATTTTTGCACAGCATAACAGCCATTGGGACCAAGTTTACTGATCCTGCAGCTTCTGGTCCGCAATCATTTCCGGCACAGTTCAGCGCATCCAGAATTCATGGTGGAAAACTATTGATGAAACTTACATTCGACTTCAGATAGGATTTTTTATACTTAATTTTAATAGGCTCTTTGAAGTTTGGTATGGGTAATTGGGTTTTGTAATGATTGCTACTGGTTATTTGTGGCTGGCGACTTGCAGACTCGCTTTCTATAAAAACAGGGAGTTCTTTAATATTAAAGGGATTAGATTCTGATATTGAGTACGATCATGCCAGTTGCCAGTTGCGAATAGCCAGCAACCAATTAAAAGCGGTTTGTAAAATTTACTAATTATAGAGCCTTTTTTATTACTTTTGGGAATAACGCAATGCTAATATTAAATTGAATATGGAAAGAAAAACATCATTTTTTATGGGTATGCTTCTAATTGCTACTGTATTATTCAGTTGCACTGAAAAGCAAAATGTATTAACCGACCAGGAAAAGCAAGACGGATGGAAGCTTTTGTTCGATGGACAAAGCCTGAATGGATGGAAGAATTATAACGAAGCTGGAATCACAGGTTGGTCCGCGCAAGATGGAAATCTGGCATCCAGCGGTACCGGAAGTGATTCTACGGGATACATTATCACCGACAAGAAGTATGACAACTTCGAATTGGCTTTCGATTGGAAAATTGCTGCTGAAGGAAACAGCGGTGTAATGTACCATGTTACTGAAAGCAAAAAGTTTAAAACGCCATATAAAACGGGTCCTGAATATCAATTGCTTGATGATATTGGATTTCCGCAGAAAGTCGAAAACTGGCAATTGACCGGAGCAGATTATGCGATGCACATTGCTGATACAACCGCCAAAAAACTGAAACCGGTTGGCGAATGGAATACTTCCAAAATTATTTTCAACAATGGTCATGTGGAACATTGGCTCAACGGCAATAAGATTGTTGATTTTGAAGCGTGGACGCCCGAATGGTTTGCGCTGAAAAACAGCGGTAAATGGACATCGGCACCCGAATATGGTCTTTCGGAAACAGGATACATTTCATTACAGGATCATGGAAGTAAAGCATGGTTCCGAAATATGAAAATCAAAGAACTTCCCAAAACACCAAAGGCTAAAGTTGCTCTCTTTAATGGAGTTGACCTTACCGGATGGATTGCATACGGAACAGAGAAATGGTTTGTTCAGGATAGCTTGCTGGTCTGCGAAAGTGGTCCCGACAAAGGATATGGCTATTTTGGTACGCAACAGTATTACAAGGATTTTGACCTTACGGCCGATTTCAAACAAGTGACAAACGGTAATAGCGGTATTTTCTTCCGCTCAACCGTTGAAGGTACAACTGTTTCAGGCTGGCAGTGCGAAGTGGCGCCTAAAGGAAATGATTCAGGAGGTATCTACGAGTCATACGGCCGCGGATGGTTGCACCAGATTCCCGACAGTCTGGAGAACGTCCTTAAAGTTGGTGACTGGAATACGATGCGCGTGAAGGTGGTTGGTTCTGAAGTAACAACATGGCTCAACGGAACTGAAATGACACACCTGTCTGATTCATTGATAGGCGCTACCAACGGACGTATTGCCCTTCAGATTCACGATGGCGGTGGTATTAAAGTCCAGTGGAAGAACTTGATTATTCAACCGCTTTAGTTCACAAATATTCAATAACAGGAAGTCGATTTGATATTGACTTTCTGTTATTTGCATTTTATACCAGATACGATGAGATCATTAACCATTTTTGTTCTTTTACTTTTTGTAAGCCTGAATACAATGGCACAACTCAAATTCATCGCCCATCGTGGGGCATCTTATTATGCACCTGAAAATTCGTTGGCTGCCATAAAACTGGCTTGGGAATTGGGTGCCGATGGTGCTGAATGTGATATCCAGCTGACCAAAGATAACCAGATCGTGCTGTGGCACGACGGCAATACTGAAAGGTTAACCGGTCAAAAACTGGAAGTTGCAAAAACCGATTATTCCGACCTGAGTAAGCTGGAAATCCGGCTTAGTCCGACCAATTCAGCCTATTTTGAAGGACAACATATTCCGCTGCTGAAAGATGTATTGAAAGCCACTCCGAAAGGGCAGTTGCTTGTGATCGAAATTAAATGTGGAAATGAGATATTCCCTGAACTTCAAAAGGTGATCAAAGAATACTGGAAAACAGGTAGCATCGCTTTTATCGGATTCAATTTTGAAACGATCAGCCTTGCAAAAGCCAACTTTCCGGAAGTTCCCTGCTATTATTTGTCTTCATCAAAAGAAGATGTATTGAAGCGGATTCCCGATATCAAAAAGAATAAACTCGATGGCGTTGATCTGAACTCAAAAATAATTGATCCGCAATTGGTTGACGAGCTTCAGAAAGCCAATGCCGAAATCTGGTGCTGGACAGTGGATGCTGTTGATGAAGCAATTCGGATCAAAAATCTTGGTGTGAAAACGATTACAACAAACCGGCCAACATGGTTAAAGGAACAGATGGCAGAGCTCAATTAATGTCTTTCTAAGTTTAGTTGTTTAATTTGTTGTACTAATTGCACTCCAGCTATATTGATTAAATTGTCCGATTAGATGTCGTATTGAATTTGCTAAAATTTAAACCATTTCAAAAAATGAAAAAAACAGGATTATTATTTGTACTCTGTATTTGCGTTTTGCAAACTTTTGCCCAGTGGAAACCGGCGGGCGATAAAATCAAAACTTCGTGGGCCGAAAAAATTGATGTAAAGAATGTGTTGCCCGAATATCCCCGGCCACTTTTGGAACGCTCAGAATGGGTTAACCTGAATGGATTGTGGGATTATTCCATTCTCAAGGCTGGATTAGCTGAACCTTTAAAATTTGATGGACAGATATTGGTTCCGTTTGCCGTAGAATCGAGTCTTTCAGGCGTTCAGAAAACGGTAGGTGATGAAAATGAAGTTTGGTACAAACGCAACTTTACGGTGCCTTCCAAATGGAAAAACAATAAAATACTGCTGCATTTTGGAGCTGTCGACTGGAAATCAGAAATCTGGCTGAATGATATCAAAATAGGCTCACATACAGGCGGATTCACGCCATTTTCGTTTGATATTCAACCATTCCTGAATAAGACAGGTGATCAGAAATTGGTGGTTCGTGTTTGGGATCCAACTGACAATGGCTTTCAGCCACGTGGCAAGCAAACCAGCAAACCAAACAGTATTTGGTACACCGCTGTTACCGGTATCTGGCAGACCGTTTGGATGGAGCCTGTTGCCGATAAATACATTGAAAATATCAGGTCGACTTCCAATATCGACAAAAGCCAGTTAACCGTAAACGTTGAATCGAATGGCACTACATCTGCTGATGTCGTTGAGGTGAAAGTTTATGACGGGAAAAATATTCTGTCCACCACGAAAGCATCATCTTGCCAAAAACTGGAGATTTCAATTCCTGATGCCAAACTTTGGAGCCCCGAAACTCCATTCCTCTATACAATGAAGATAAACCTGATCAGCAATGGTAAGGTTATTGATCAGGTTGATAGTTATTTCGCTATGCGTAAGATCTCTACCAAACGCGATAAAAACGGGATTGTTCGTCTGGAATTGAATAACAAAGCTTATTTTCAGTATGGTCCGCTTGATCAGGGATGGTGGCCTGATGGGTTGTACACGGCTCCAACGGATGAAGCGCTAAAATACGACATCCAGAAAACCAAGGATTTTGGATTTAATATGATACGCAAACATGTAAAAGTTGAATCTGCACGCTGGTATATGCATTGTGATCAACTCGGAATGCTGGTTTGGCAGGATATGCCGAGCGGCGATCATTCACCACAATGGCAAAGCCACAATTACTTCAATGGTAATGAATTGAAACGCAGCGCTGAATCGGAAGCCAATTACCGCAAGGAGTGGAAGGGAATTATGGATTTCGTTTATTCAAATCCATCTGTAGTTTGCTGGGTTCCGTTTAACGAAGCCTGGGGACAATTCAAAACTCCGGAGATTGTTGAGTGGACAAAATCATACGATCCAAGCCGTTTGGTAAATCCTGCAAGTGGTGGAAACCATTATCCCGTGGGTGATATGCTTGACCTGCATAACTATCCGGGTCCGGAAATGTATTTGTACGACGGTCAACGGCCAACTGTTTTGGGCGAATATGGTGGGATTGGTCTGGCACTCGAAGGCCATCTTTGGGCATCTGACAAAAACTGGGGCTACGTTCAGTTTAAGAACTCGAAGGAAGTAACCGATGAGTATGTCAAATATGCCGAATCATTGCTGAAGATGAGCAAGTCAGGCTTTTCCGCAGGAGTTTACACCCAAACGACTGATGTTGAAGGTGAAGTCAACGGGTTGATGACCTACGACCGAAAGGTGATTAAGATCGACGAACAACGTGTCAGAGAGATCAACAAAAAGATCTGTAACTCATTGAATGAGTAATATGCTTGAAAAAAGTTGTTTTTAACAACTCCATTTCAAGTACAAAAAAAATCACCAGTCCGGGTCAGGGCTGGTGATTCTTATTTATAAATTTTCTATTGTCATCTTAGTGAGTTGGAAACTCCGCAATCCTTAAGGTTGTACAACCGTATGGAATCAGAATAACTTCTTCTTCGTTACTTTCGACGTCACGTCTTGATGAAGATGGCGAAGGTAGTTTACCTGCTGATCTTCTTTCGATCTTCCAGATTGGTAGGCGGTTTGCTTTTATTTTAACTGAAACAGGGGCATTCTCCAGGTTCCATGGGTAAACGGCAACAGTATCTTTCACTTCAGCTTTCAGTGTGTTCTTTTCAATTTCACTTTTTTGAAGCGCGTAATTCCAGGATGATTTTGGCAACACTTCCCAATAGGTATCATCGTAACCTTTCTTGGTTACTTCGCGCCATTCTTCTTTAATTTTCAGCGCATAAACCAATGGTCCGCGTTCGATTCCCAGCGAATTCTCGTACCATTTGCTGTAACGGAAATCCATGGCCAGGTTGAGTTCAACGACATCACCGGCTGACCATTCGCGATCGATCACAACAATGTTATTGGTTGTATTTGATGCACTAACCTGCCCGTTTATCGTGATAGTCGGATTTTTACACCATTGTGGTATCCTCAAATGAAAAGGAAATTTCACCTTCTGGGCTGTTTGAACCGTGAACTTAACTTTTTCCCTGAACGGATAATCTGTTGTTTGGGATATCGTTACCTCTTCGCCGCCCGCAATTTTTGCAGTTACTTCCGAAGGACCGTAAACCAAGGCTGCGATGCCATTGTCGGCAGTAGCATACCACAAATTCTGCACAAATTTTGGCCATCCCTGGTGCATATTGGTGATACAGCATGGGTAACCAGTTGTTGTTCCAAAAACAACGCGTCCATTTTTATCATCGAAGAAATTGCGCTCTTCATCCGTACATTGCACCTGATTGACCTGCTGGAAATACTGTTTACGCGAATAGTCATCCGAAATCTGTGTCGGAAGCACATTGTAAGCAATCTTTTCGAGATAGTCGGCATAGTAAACATCACCCGTTATAGGTAAAATGCTTTCGAAGCAAAACATCATTTCGACAGCCGAGCAAAGTTCTGAACCTTGAGTAGGGTCATTTCCGTGCATCGTTTCATCACCACCATACATCCCATTCACAAAACCATGGGTATCTTTCAACGCAGACAACCCTTTTTTCACAGCATCGAGGTACTTCTGGTGTTGGTGTTGCTGATAGTAAATAACGGGCTCCTTTAATCCCTGTGCCACATTCACACAATGCAGGTCAGGCAGCGGATTTAAGCGTCGAATCACATCACCGGAATAGATTTCTGTCCAGTTAAAGGTTTGTTTGTGAATGATTTCAGCAAGGTCGAGCAGAAATTTATCTTTTGTGATATTGTACAGCCAATAAACGACTGCCAGGTTATCACCTCCTCTTTGGCTCCCCCAGAAAGTCCAGTGCCCGAGTTCATATTGTGGAAGCGTTTTCAACTGGTACCTGAAATATTTTGTCAATGCTTCAATGATGCGCTTGTCCTGGGTTGCCGTGTAATATTGCTGAAAAACTTTCAGCATTACCATCTTCGGCCACCAGTCTTCTCGCTTGTCCTGCTGTGTACCCGGAATGTTCTTATATCCGTCAGGTAGCGGTTTCGGTCCAAAATAGCCATCCTCACGCTGATTTTTAATGCTCCATTCAATCCATTTCTGAGCTTTTGCTTTCAATACAGGATCATTTAACTGGTAAGCAAGCGGAACCAAGCCGTCAATCCAGTAGGGGCCACGTTCCCAGCCATCACCTGTACCTCCGAGCCATCCGTTGTTATCACCACAAACAAGACTGTAAATACTATCCAAATGGCCCGATGCCCCATCCCGTTGCAATTCCAGCATCTTCAGCAACATTCCTTTTGGTTTGATGGTTCCCAGCGGCAACGCAGTGTATGGTTGAGCCACAAGCGGAAACTGGTTCGTCACGTAAAAGCTATTGCGTTTCTCTTTTGCAAAATCGCCAAAGGTCAAAAATGCAATCATGAAAAAGAGAAATGATTTTTTCATACTCCCACTACAAAACGTTTGAACGTTAATTCTTTTCATCAGTATAGTATTTTTCATTCGTTTAAGTTTTTTGAATCTATTGGTGATTCATCAACCGGTAATACAACAAAACTAAGCTTTTCACTCATATATTAATGTGATTTTGTTTGATTGATAAAGGCAAATATTGGTTTTTAAATTTCAGGATCGTGTGTCTTTAAAACGTTTTTGTTAGGGTGGCATTATATTTATGTATTTTTGTTACTGACTAATTCAGCAAAATATTCACATGCTCACTGGAAAATATAAGGCTCTTTATCAGCAACTTGTTGAGGCCATCGACCCCAAACGAATTTATCACGACCCACTTCATACACTTGCCTACGGCACGGATGCCAGTTTCTACAGGCTTATCCCCAAAATAGTTATCAAGGCAAAGGATGAGCAGGAGGTTTCGCTGATCTTAAGGGAAAGTTCCAAACTTTCGATCCCTGTTACGTTTCGTGCTGCCGGCACAAGTCTATCGGGCCAGGCAATTTCCGATTCGGTATTGGTCATAGCCGGGAATCACTGGAAGAAATTTCATATTTCAGATAATGGATTAAATATTAAGCTACAGCCTGGATTAACCGGGGAGCGTGTAAATGCATTGCTCGCCCCTTTTGGCCGGAAGATTGGCCCCGATCCGGCGTCGATAAATGCCGCGATGATCGGTGGCATTGCAGCCAATAATGCAAGTGGCATGTGTTGTGGGACCGCTGAAAACTCATATAAGACAGTCGACAGCATGCGGATCATATTCGCCGACGGAACGTTGCTTGATACTGCTGATCCTGAAAGTAAAGCGCACTTCAGCGAAACGCATCAGCAGCTGCTTCGGGATATTGCCGCATTGGTGACATTGGTCAAGGATAACGAACCACTTGCCAGCCGTATTTCCCGGAAATTCAAAATGAAAAATACAACGGGTTACAGTCTTAATGCGCTTGTCGATTTTTCAGATCCGTTTGATGTGATTGAACATTTGATGATCGGTTCGGAAGGGACACTGGGATTTATCGCCGGGATCACCTATAAAACGGTTGTGGAACATCCGTTCAGGGCAAGTGCACTGATGATTTTCCCCGATATTGAAAAAGCGTGCAACGCTGTGTCGCTGTTGAAATCAGCACCTGTTTCGGCTGTTGAAATTATGGATCGTGCCGGTTTAAGATCTGTTGAAGATCACGAAGGGATGCCGGTTTACCTCAAAACACTAAGTTCTACTGCCAGCGCCATTCTTGTTGAAACACGTGCGCTTCAGCAAACCGTACTCGATGAACAGATTTCTGTCATTCTAAATACGATACAATTTATCCCTGCTGAAATCCCCATCCATTTTACAGCGATACCGTCGGAATATGCGTTGCTTTGGAAAATCCGGAAAGGACTTTTTCCTTCAGTCGGGGCAATGCGCAAAACAGGTACTACAGTGATTATTGAAGATGTTGCTTTCCCCGTACAACGACTTGCGAAAGCGACGCACGACCTTCACCTGCTCTTCGAAAAATGGGGTTATCACGAGGCCGTAATATTTGGTCATGCCTTAGAAGGAAACCTTCATTTTGTCTTCACACAGGATTTTGGGTTAGAAAGCGAGATAAACCGTTACAGCAAATTCATGGCGGATGTAGCCGAACTCGTGGTGGCAAAATACGACGGATCACTGAAGGCCGAACACGGGACCGGGCGCAATATGGCGCCGTTTGTGGAGATGGAGTGGGGGAGAGAAGCCTTCGAACTGATGAAGCAGATCAAGAGTATTTTTGATCCCCAAAACCTCCTTAATCCGGGGGTGATTTTAAATGCTGATCCCGAAGCGCATCTGAAAAACCTTAAACCCATACCAGCCGCGAGCGAAAAGATTGATAAATGCATCGAATGTGGATTCTGTGAGCCAACGTGTGTCTCGGCTGAATTAACACTCACACCACGCCAGCGGATTGTGGTTTACCGCGAAATGGCAAGCCTGCACAGGAGTGGTCGTGAACCCCATATTTTAGCTTCGCTTACGAAGGATTTCAAATATGAAGGGAACGAAACCTGTGCGACGGATGGGTTGTGTGCCACAAGTTGTCCGGTGAAGATCGATACGGGTAAGCTTGTCAAATCGCTTCGGACGGAAGAGATTGGTTCGGGACAAAACCGGGCTGTCTGGATTGCCGACCGCATGAGTGGTGTTACTTCAGCTGCCAGAACAGCACTTTCGGTCGTTGGTTTTTTCCATTCAATATTGGGGACTTCAATAATGAACGGTATTTCGGGAGGAATGAGAACCTTGTCCGGAAAGCGGATTCCGCGATGGAATCAATTTATGCCTTTAGGTGCCAAAAAGATTGACGTAAATAGAATTCCGAAATCTGATAATCTGCGCAAAGTGGTTTATTTTCCTTCGTGCATCAATCGCGCGATGGGTGTTTCGAAAGAACATCGTACTGAAAAGCAGCTTTCGGAGAAAATGGTTCAGCTCTTAAATAAGGGTGGTTACGAGGTGATTTATCCCGAAAATCTGAATGCACTTTGTTGCGGGATGGCCTTTTCGAGCAAGGGCTATACGGAAGCGGGAACCAAAAAATCGAATGAGCTGGAGGCAGCGCTGATCAAGGCGAGTGAGAACGGAAAGTATCCGGTCCTTTGCGATATGAGTCCTTGCCTGTATACAATGAAAGAGAACATGGGGCCGACGCTCAAACTTTATGAGCCGGTTGAGTTTATCCTTGATTACCTATTTCCATATCTTGATATTACACCAATCAACGAGACCATCACCGTTTTCCCTGTTTGCAGTATGAAGAAAATGGGATTGGAAGATAAATTGGTTGAACTGGCCCAAAAGTGTGCTGCAAAAGTTGTGGTTCCCGAAACCAACTGCTGTGGTTTTGCCGGCGACCGTGGTTTCTCTTTCCCGGAACTTAACGAGCATGGATTAAGAAACCTGAAATCACAGTTGCCGGAAGGGATTAAGAATGGTTATTCAACAAGCCGTACCTGCGAAATCGGGCTGAGCCTGCATTCCGGAATTTCACATCAATCGATTGTATATTTGGTTGATCGGGTAAGCAGGGCGAAAAACAAGGATTAAAATAAGTTACAGAACTTTGACCGGGTGAATGTTCGGGTATTGAAAATTAAACTGGTCACTATTGATTACTTTTAAATTTTGATCACTAATACTAGTATCCCGATGGTTCTCGAGAAAGGTCAAATATATCATCTTTACAACCAAGGCAACAACCTGGAAAGGATTTTCTTTCAGAAGGCTAACTACTATTATTTTCTTAAAAAGATAGAAAATCATATCTGCCCTTTTGCCGATGTTTTAGCCTGGTGTCTGATGCCAAACCATTTTCATTTGATCATTGCAGTGAAAAATTTAGAGACAAATTACCCGGAGAATACAAGTCAAAAAATAACTGCAAATGAGGAGGTTTCAGCCATCAGGAATTTAAGGCCACCAAATCAGCATCAACTCAATAATTCAATTGCCACAATGCTCCGTTCTTATACCAGGGCAATTAATATTCAACAAGAACGCACAGGATCATTGTTCCGGGAAGATACAAAAGCAATTTGGCTCGGAAGTATTGAAGGGGAAAAGCTAAAATATCAAAACCGTTCCAAAGTTGGAGGAGTTGACCTGAATTTGGATGAATCATATTTACAAACGTGTTTCCAATATATTCACAATAATCCTGTTAAGGCAAGACTTGCTGAACAAATCACTGATTGGGAATTCTCTTCAGCACTGGATATTTCAGAAATTCGAAAGGGATCCTTTATCAACAAAGGACTAATCGATGAATTGGGTTTGCGGATGTAGAATGCGGGGGCTGGCAAGTGACCGGGTGACTGTCGTTATAAATTGAGCAAAGTCTGCAGGCGTTTGTTCCGTTGATTGATAAGTCACCCGGTCACTCCCCGGAATTACCTTGTCAGCACTCCCTCCATTAAAACCTTTTCATTTCCCATCAGCATCGAAGGTTTCGATTCAGGGTTCAGCCACTTCAACAATCTTTCCATATCGCTTTGGGTTACGACCACACAGCCGGCACTCGGATTTGGCTTTTCTCCTTCACTCAAATGAAGAAAAATAGCGCTTCCCCTACCTTTCACCACAGGATGCATATTGTACTCAATCGCCATACAATATTTGTATTCGTCGCTGCGTATTTTTAAGTTTTCGTACGATTTTGCCTTCGTATCTCCCTTGACGTGCCGGTTATAATCTACTGAAGCAGTGTCGTCAATCCATTTGTCTTCCGATGTCGTCTGAATATATGGCATCTTTGTGTTGACGACTTTATCGTAACAAAACAATTGTCCCAGGTGATAAAAACCGCTGGGCGACAGCTGATCGCCTTCGCGTTTTGCGCCGGGGGCAGCAAACCCTTTTCGTCCGATGCCCACTGCCACAAGGGTGAAAATCACCTTCCATTGTTTGTTTTTCTTTTCCATCGCGACCAAAACAGCCGCGTTCTGTTCAGGCGTTTCATTAAAAACAACGATTAATTGTTTGATGCCACCCAACAGACCTTCATTTATTTTCGCGATACGAAGCGCTTTCTCTGACTGATTAACCGGCGTTTGTCCTTTTGCAGATTCACCGAATGGACAAACGATCAGGCATTGAAATAACAGGATTTGCATAAATAGTCTCACGAAATGACGGTTTTACAAATTTTGAATTTTTACAGACCAAATATATCTTATTTTGATCGCTGATGCAGATTTTAATTACAAATATATTTTGATTGAAAACGTTTGAACGGGGCTATAGTTTGACTACTTGAAAGGTTAAATGTTTTATTCAGGAAAACGGAAGATCAATGACCTATAAGGGAAGTTATTATCAATTATACGGAAGATTCTTGATATAACAGGTAAGATATTCGCTGTAATACGGAAGTTAATTGTAGTCAACTACAAATATCTTCCGTATATCAAATAATTACTTCCTTACAGCAACATATATCCTCCTTATTCATTTAAATTACTTCCCTGTAAAGACAAAATATTTCCGTTAATATTTTTGATACATCTATTGTAAATTTCATCTTCTCTTCCTAATTTTACTATTGAAAAGGTATTCCAACACAGCCTTCAATGGTATTATTCACTTTAATTTCATCGCCATGAAAAAACCGGAAGAAGTAATACGCAACTTCAAAAAATCGGATGAAGAACTATTGCAGCAGTCGGATGTAAAATTGGCTTCATTCATTAAGAACAAGAGCCGGTTTGTTGAACGTTTTCCCCAGCTGGCCGACCCGTTTGCAACTGAATGGAAAGAAGCCACAAGCAATGCCCGGGAAATTCTTCCTGATTATGCGTCAGTTTCATATCAAGTTAACAGCACGGAGGCGTTGAATGCACAAATAGAGGAGGGGGCCAACCTCTACCAGTCACTGTTGTTGTATGTCAGGCTTGCTTTCAGCGACGATGCAACGGCTTTGAGCTTGTTCGGTCAGCCGCAATATGCCGCGGCAAGCCGAAGCGCCATCAAACTCCCCCTATTGCTCCGCACTGCATTTTTACAGGCGTCGAAACCCGAATTCAAAGACGCGTTAACCGGAAAAGGGATGAAATTGGCGGAGATTGACCAGCTTTTAACGATGGCAGATAGCATCGTCGACCTGGATATCGCACAGGATAATGCGATTAAACAGCGTAAACTGGATGCATTCAACCGGATTACAGCGCTTAATGCGATCTGGGAAAGGATAACGCTGGTTTGCTTTTGCGCCAAACTGGTCTTCCAGAAGGACGCAACCCGCTACAACTTGTTTCTGCTTAATGACGGAGACAATCCGGAGAAAAAACCTGAAGAATAGAATTATTCTTTATTCTCTAAAACCAACTGAAGCAATTTCCATTCTGAAATAAGGTCGTTATATACAGCATCAAGCTTTTCCAAATGATCTTCACTGATATCTGATTCGATTTCTTTAGCCAGTCCCGCAAGTTTAATAAAACACATATTCAACGAAGAACCTTTGATGGAATGGGCTGCTTTCTTAATATCCGCCAAATTTCGTTCACCGATTGCCTTTTCCAGCAACGAAAGATCAGCTGAAAATTGTATCGGAACAACTTCAAGTAATTCATCATAAATGGCCTGACTATTCCCGATATTTTCCATAAACATCGCTTTATCAAAATGAAGCGCGTCACTATTCGTAAGAATAATATCTGCAGGAATATCGGTTTTGCGATCAATCAGGTTGAGGTGTTTTTCCAATATTTTGCGCAAACCAACCTGGTCGATTGGTTTGGTCAGAAAATCGTCCATTCCTGCTTCAAGGCACTTTTCCTTTTCTCCCTTGATGGCTCCGGCCGTTAATGCAATAATTGGAATATGGTTTCCTTTCCCTTTTTCGTAGTTTCGTATTTTTACAGTTGCCTCAATTCCTGACATTTCAGGCATCTGAACATCCATCAATACCAGATCAGGATTTTTATCAATTGCTGTTTCATAAGCTTCGATTCCATTTTTGGCTTCCAGAATTGTCACGTTAGGAATCATCTGTTTAACGATGGTAGTTACCAGCACCATATTCAAAAAGACATCCTCAGCTACAAGAATAACCGGAGAAAAATCGTTTGTAAGAATTGCAGATGAAATAACTGACGTGTTTTCACGATCTTTTGCTGTCAATACCGGTTGACTGTGAATGTTCTTTAGGTATTGTAACAATTCCTGCGATTTTACAGGCTTCGTCAGGTTAAACCTTACGCCCAGCCTTTTACATTCATCATAGATCGCAATATCATCGGACGAGCTATGGAGCAAAATAACAGGTTGCTTTTCGGCCGACAGGTCCAGCTGACCCCTTATCATTTTGATGGTGTCGATACCATTGAGAAACGGCATGTGGTAATCGACGATTATAACGTCAAATGCCTGTGACTTTTCAATCAGTTTGAGAGCCGAAAGACCATTGTCGATTCCTGTAAATTCGATACCCCAGTTAATGAAGGTGTGTTCAAGAATCATCCGGTTATTGTCGTTGTCATCAATGACGAGGATTCGGTTGATGCCGGACAAACTGCCGGAATCAAGTTTTTCACCCACTTCATATTCCGTTTCAATCGTAAAAAAGAAGGTTGCTCCCTTACCCGGCTGACTGGTGATTTCAATTTTACTTCCCATCTTTTCGGCAAGCATATTCGAAATTGCAAGGCCAAGCCCGGTTCCGCCGAATTTTCGCGTTGTTGAGGTATCTGCCTGCGAAAATGCTTTAAACAGTTTCTTCTGTTGTTCTTCGTTTATACCAATACCTGTATCCCGAACCGAGAAGGTGAATTTGCCTAAGATTTCGCCTGTTTTCTCAAAAGTTATCTTTAGCTCAACTTCACCTGTGGCTGTGAATTTTATGGCGTTTCCCAAAAGATTGACCAGTATTTGTTTTAGTCTTGTCGAATCTGCCACAATGAAGCGCGGAAGATCAACCTGGATATTCAACAATAATTCGAGCCCTTTTTGCGAAGCGTGGTATTTAATGATGTCGGATGTTTGTTCCGCGAGTTCAATGACATCGGTTTTAATTAAATCAAGCTCCATTTTCCCCGCTTCAATTTTCGAGAAATCAAGAATGTCGTTGATGATTCCAAGCAATGAAAATCCGGAGGTATTTACATTTTCGGCGTACTGTTGCTGGATTTTATTTAAGGGTGTTTTTAGCAACAGATCGGTGAATCCGATAACGCCGTTGAGCGGCGTGCGTATTTCGTGGCTCATATTGGCCAGGAACTCAGATTTGGCTTTGCTGGCAATATCAGCAGTGAGTTTGGCATTTACGAGTGCTGCTTCTGTTTTCTTTTTATAAATTACCCCTGCCAGGACGCTGGCATAAATTTTCAGTAAGATGATTACCTGGTCGTTCCAATGTTTTTCTTCGGCCTCCGAATCGAAGCTTACAAACCCGATTAGTGAGGTGCCGTAATACATCGGTACGGCCAGCAAAGATAATATACCCTGAGGTTCGAAAATTTCCTTTTCGAGCCTGAATTCGTAGGGCAGGTTGGTTACCGATTCAATGCAGATATGTTCATTTCGCAGAAATGCATCCTGCCAGCGCGGAATAAATGAAAAAGTAATGTTTTGAATGTCGTCCATATGAGATTTGATACCCTCGGCACACCATTCAAAAGTATTACTGATTTGATCTGTTTCAGGATCTAAACTGAAAATATTGGTTCTGTCAACCTGGTTAAAGATGCCAAGTATTTCAATGGAATGGTTAATTTCCAAATCCAGCTGATCGGAATCGGTTTGTATCAGTCGCTCAGTTACTTTAGATGCGATATTGTAAAAATCATTTTGAAGCTTGATGGCTTCTTCTAATTTTTTACTTTCTGTAATATCGACCATTACAGTTAAGAAGTATTTTTCTCCCAGGCTTTCCATCATCTCACCTGAGAACAGGCAATCCATTATAGCGCCTGACCTGGCTTTTAATTTTAGTTCGCAGCTGCGTATAAAACCAATTCTTTCTAATTCGGCGGTCATTTCAAGATGTTTATCCGGATGAAGAAACATCCCTAATTGGGTGGCAGTTTTACCGATGACCTCTTCTCTTGAAAAGCCTGTGTTTGCCAGAAATGCCTGATTCACATCCAAAAAAACATTTTCAGGTATAGAACCAATTGCCATCGGCGCAGGATTGTTGTCGAAGATCTTATTGAATTTCTGAAGCGATTCCAGTTCTTTACTCAGGTCCTTTGATAATCCAAAAATAGCATCATTACCATCCCATTTTCCAAGCCAGATTCGTGTATCGACAGGGATGAAAACTCCATCTTTTCTCACTAAAGGCAAAAAACATGTATCTGGTTTTCCTGCAATTATATTCTTTAAGATCTGTTCTACTTCCGATCGTTTATCGACAGGTCTGACATCAAGCAAGTGCATACCTTGCAATTCATCTGTTGAATATCCAAGTTTTCTTGTTACAGAGCTGTTTACATAGAAAATAGAGCCCTCCATATTTGCGACGAAAATCATGTCATCCATCGATTCGAAGAAGGCGCGAAAATTGGTCTCGCTCTCCTTTAATCTTTCTTTGGCAAGCGTGCTTGCAGTAATATCGTGTGTAACTCCCACTAATCCTGTTATTTTCCCGTGAACATTGCGCAAAGGTACTTTCGCTCCTAAAAGATAATTAAGCCTGCCCTCTCTATCTATTAATTTCCCCTCAATATTTAAGATTGACTTTCCAGATTGAAGAACTAACTGATCTTCGGCGTAACCACTTTTTGCTTCATTGTTGGGATGTAAATCGAAATCGGTTTTACCGATAATTTCATCTTCGGAATTCTTTCCCGATAGTTGGACTTCTTTGGGATTTGCTAAAATTTTCCGTCCTTCAATGTCTTTCACATACACTGCATCAGGAATCAAATCAATAATGGTTCTGAAAAGTGCGCGTTCATTGAATAAGACCTCTTCAGCATTTTTGCGTTCAGTGATGTCGCGTTCGACAAACAGTATGCTTGAAGGATTGCCGTTAGAATCGAGCAAAACGGTAGAATTTACGTCGCTGTAAAATTTACTGTTATCTTTTTTTATAGCAAGATATTCGGTGATCTTTTGATTTTTTGTGCCTTCGAGTAATTTGTGAATATTGTCTGTTAGTAATTTGTGATTTGAGGGGTCTATAAAATCAAAGATTGTTTTATCCAGATATTCATCTTTTTGTTCGATGGAATAGCCATGAATGTTGGCTAATTTTTCAGACATAAGTTGTATTTTCCCGTCTAAAGACACCATTCCGATTCCGTCCGGAGAGGCTGAAATAATGGCTTCAAATTTCTTACTGCTTTGTTGCAATGCCTCTTCTGTTTCTTTTTGCACAGTGATATCTACAAAGCTTTCGAGTAGTTTTTCTCTGCCTCCAATTTGTATCCTTTTAACTGTTTTTAGGATAGCTATCGGAGGTTTATCATTGCGAAGTAAAATGCTTTCAGAATTAACGACTTCATTGCCACTATCAACCACCGGACAGCAATGTTCTTTTAAAGGACAAAGGTATTGCTGACATTTGTGTCCTATAATATTTTCCTTGGCATCTCCGATTAGGATTGAAGCAAAAGTGTTGACGCGCTCAATAACATACGTTTCAATATCAATAATTACAATGCCAACTGCAATATTTTCCAATAGCGAACGCTGAAGATTCTCACTGTCTTTTAGCTGAATTTCAACTTGCTTACGTTCGGTGATATCGGTTGAAATGCCGAAAGTGCCAATGATATTTCCATTTATGTCTTGCAGTGGCATCTTCGTTGAGGCAACCCAGGTATCCGGACGATCTGCCCAAGTTTCCTTTTCTTCCATGCTAATAGGCTGACCTGTAAGAATAATCTTCTGTTCATCGTCGTAGGCTTGTTGCGCATGTTCTTTCGAGAAAAAGTCAAAGTCGGTTTTGCCAACAATCTGATCAGGATCTGTAAGGCCGAATAATTTGTCCATTGCACTGCTGATCCTAAGAAACCGACTTTCGGAATCTTTAAAGTATATATGGTCAGGGATGTTATTCATTAAGGCCGTCATCAGGTATTGTTCATTTTTCAATGCCTCTTCTGCCTGATTTCGTTCTTCGATCAATTTAACAAGCGAGTCGAACAAATAACCGCTTTCGGAAGGGGTTGTTTTATTCTCGTAAATGTTAGTCTGTATCGAAGGGTTGAGTGCATTTATGGCTTCTTTTATTTTGCTGATGGTCTCTTTTTGTGTATCGGCATCCAGTTTGTGTTTCTGAAAAGCATCCCTCAATTCCTGTGAACTTATTTCGATTGAATTCTGAAGCAGCTTCGTATCATCTTCAAAATTCTCGTAAGTATCATTGATGTCTTGAATTATACCTTTTAGTTGATCAGGCACATTGTCTGCCGAACCGAAATGTCTTTTAATCTGGCGCAATAAAAGTTTGTTCAAGTTATTTTCCATAATGCGCTTGATTTATACTTCTTTAAAAAGTGTAACTGTCATGGTTTGGTTGTGTAGTTCACAATGTTGTTCGAATGGTTTGAGCGGGCAGATTTCACCGTAAGAATAAAAGCCGGTCACTGCAGCTCCGTTTCCAATTGCTTCGCGGATGATCTCAAGCTCTTCTTCCACTCTCTGTTTTAACACCAATTTTCTGCCAACGCAACTGATAAGAATTGCCAGATCAGGATTGGAATTGCGAAGGCTGGTTATAGACATTTCAGCTGCATCGCTGGCACCATCAATGAGCCGGTCAGTACTGGCTTTCATTAACCGGACATATTCGCCCTGAGGAATATCACCTGCAAATATCATACTTCCATCGGTTTCGTTTACTGATAGAACAGTACGGACAACTGCAGTATCCGAATTTTTTAAGCGTAAGCTTAAAGGAAATAACAATGCAGAAGATGGCAGATCTGCGGCATGATTGCCCAAATATCGTTTGTATAGTTCAAGTGCAGGCTGTCCGTCAAGCTCATATAATACATTGCCAATTGATTTTGTAACCTCACGGTCAACTCCGAACGAGTCCCATCCTCCCATCGATCCATAGCCAACTTTAAGATGTTCGCCGTAGAACCCAATTGCCAATACCAGGTTTGACTCGCCTGTGCTATTGTGAACAATCAATGTTTCGAGAAAGTCGTCCTGATCGCCTGCCAGACCACCTGTTATTGAAATCCTGTCCTTCAGTGAATAATTCAGCCCTTTAGTGAGCTCGCTACCGTTTATATTTAAGCCTTCCGAAAGTATCATGATATGAACCAGTTGTTCTTTATCCAGTTTTTCTGCCAATTTTTCGCCAACACTAAAACTGTCCTCCATTGTATTGATTCGTTCGACGGCAACTTCAACAGTGGAATTTTCAAACCAGACAGCGGTGCATATGATGCTTTCGTTAAACACTTCTTCCTGACATATCTCTCCTGAAGTTGAGCATCCAACAATTTGGGCAGCGGGGTAAGCATTTTTTATAAAATCGATATGTGGTTGCATTTTAAGCAGATCCTTGTTACCAAACAAGTAAACAAGCTGCGCCAGATTTTCAAGGTTATTGTCATTTTTTTTCACCCAGCCATAGGCATCTGTGTAAATACGTTGTTCAGTTTTCATCGTGTAATATTCTTAAATGGTTCCAATTGCCGGATCGCTATTTTTAAAGTAACGGATTATCTATTTATAACAATGCTGCGACGACTTTGTTATTCCTGCTTATTGTATTCACATAAAAGGGCATGTGCCTCGCTTCTTGAAGGTTGTTTTTTCATTTCTTTCATTGCAATAAGAAGTGTAAGATTGACAATGATTTTTTGATTTGAGGTATCAAAGGTGAAATTAAGTCATATAGCACTTAATTTATTTACCCCTCCCCCCCGTGTCGTTCACAAAAAGCCGGATCACAAAAGATCCGGCTCTATTTCGTTTATCTGTAATTACTTACCAAATCCTGGCGCGATTTGCCTCATCGAGGTACATCGGTTGTCCTGGCTTTATATCGAAAGCTGCATAAAACTCAGGGATGTTTTTCAATGGGCCGATCACGCGCA
>Ga0209511_1000317_pt1 | contig 51642 bp, 40 predicted proteins | sample SSSSmetaG_FD_184141 | JGI IMG/M metagenome (GOLD analysis project Ga0209511, IMG submission 184141) | Glacier valley bacterial and archeal communities from Borup Fiord, Nunavut, Canada, to study Microbial Dark Matter (Phase II) - ​SSSS... | ecosystem: Environmental > Aquatic > Freshwater > Ice >... | reverse complement strand
ATCTGAGAATGCAGTACGGATACAGATACATGTCGCCATTATCACGTACTGTCTTGTCGCTATTATTGAACTCGACCTCAAACTGGGCAGACCTGTTGTTGAGGTCATGCGTATCCTTGGTAATTCCTTGCTGGTCAAGGATCCCATCCAAGAGCTCTTGGCTCCTATGGCAAACAGGGAATATGATGATAACGATTGCCAACTGCATTTGGACTTCAAATTTGATTAACATTTTTTAATAGACACCAGTAATAAATTTTTACATTTTCTCAATAAAATTGATAAAAAAGAAGATATATTGCTTCTGAAAAATTTATTTCTTACTTAACCAAATTATCTTATCTTGGCTGACGAAAATATAGTTTCAATTAACTAAAATGTGATTTGAGATTTATTGGATTATATAGTATTAAATTGTTCATATCTAATGTAATAAATTAACTATCATTTTTTTTCTGCAATTCATGCTGCTTCAATATTTGAATGTTTTAAGAATCTAAAATTTCGATGACAGTTTGACAAGGTTTTTTTATGATTGCAATCAGAGCAAAAGGACAATAATTTTAACATTAATATGAAGCAAGGTTATGTTATACACAATATGAATAAGTTACTACTAGTGCCATTAGAAAGGAAACTTAAGCATCAATTAAAAACCTACAATTTTAAAGAAAACGATGACTTAATCAACTCAATTAGTATTCCAGATGAATAGGAAAGAATTATTAAAGTAAAAGCAGGAATTCACAAAACACTTTTAATATATCGTAAGTTCGCAAATGATATATCATAGTTAATAGATATATAAAACAAAAAAAACTAATATTTAGTGACAAATAATCTATATAAAATGGATGATATATACCTATGATAGCATATTGTAAATTTCCATTCTGCAATATTTCAATATATTACACTATAATTTTAATTTATTATGAGATTAATTGATTATTATTATATTATGCTGATCATTGAGTTCGCATTGCACACAACTGATTAAAATTTAATATTGTTTATACATTTGAACATACGAATAAATTTAGAATGAGTATAAATAGTTTACACAACGTAAATTAAATATTTACGCGTAAACAAATGTGATATTTGTGTATTATATTTGTCGTGAAAATTGATTACTTCTGGTTGATTCGAGTTATATCTTTACATTTATAAATTATTTTTTACACTTTAAAATTCTATCGCTTTATGCTCCTTTTATTACGTTGATTACTCGTCAATGTTTTTTCATCTGAAAAATACTCATTTTTTACACTCATCAAAAAATTAAAACTCAAAAATCATGAAACTCAAAAATTTCATTTACTGTTTTCTTATTATCATTTTTGCAATCAGTTGCAATGAACCGATTATCGAACCGGAAATGTCTTCACTCAAAACATCCGAATTAAAAGCGGTAACAATAGGCACAAACTATTACGTTTCTACAAAGGGTAGTAATAGCAATCCAGGAACAGAAGCTCTACCCTTTTTGACCCTGGCATATACTGAATCAAAATTACACGCAGGTGATTCAGTTATTGTCGAGAATGGTATTTATTCTGGTTCAGGTAATGCTCTTTATCTTTATAATGTACGAAGTGGCAGTGCCGAAAGTCCGATAACATGGAAAGCACGAAACAAGGGTGGTGCTATCATGGATGGACAGAACAAGACTGTTTATGGAATTGTTGTGCATGCTGCATATGTTAATATTGAAGGATTTGTAATTAAAAACATGACCGAAAAGGGAATATTAGTTCAGTCTGACGGTGATAATTGTAATTTCAGGGATTTACAGGTACATAATATAGGAAGAATGTGGACTATAACAATTACAGGATTGTGTGCATTTGGACTCGCAGAACCCAGTAATATAGTAATTGAACGCTGTTCAATACATGACATTGGTAGATTTGGACAAGGAGAAAACGGAGCTGATTATTCATCATACAGTGAACCAACAAAAAGCTATTGGCAGGGTCACGATCATGGAGTCTATCTTCATGGTGGTACAAATATAACAGTAAAAAACAATCTGTTTTACAACATGTTGCGTGGTTATTCAATGCAAATATATGATGGAGAAGGTGTACCTGCTAATAATGTATCATTTATAAACAATACGTGTGAGAATGGAAATCCTTATCTATATAACGCACATTTTATTCTTGCAAGTACAATTAATAATTGTTTGATAGCTAATAATATATTCAAAGACCAGTACGATTATGGCATGAGAGTGAGTACAAACACAGCTCATACGATGACCAATGTATTGATCACAAAGAATATGACATCCGGAGGAAATGGAATAACAGTTGGAGGAAGTCATGCAGGGGTAACGATCACAGGAAACTACAATTCTACTGATCCGCTTTTTGTCAATGAAGCGAACCATGACTATACACTGCAATCATCTTCGCCCGCGAACACTTCAGGTTATGCATCAGGATTAACGACGGATTATCTGAATAATATAAGAACATCTATTAATATTGGGGCTTTTGCGTCCTCTGGTTCATCTCCTGCCGTAGTCCCAGCTCCAACATCTTATTACAGTATTGCAATGTCTGCAACAGCAACCAAAAATGATTGCGGAACCGGTTATACTGGCTCAATAGTTACCTTTACTGTTTCTGCCAGTAAATTCAGCTCTAATGTAAGCCAAATCGATGCAGATAATAAGGCACTTGCTGATTTAAATACGAATAAGCAAACGTATGCAAATGCAAATGGATCTTGCATAGTAATTCCTCCAACCGTTTATTACAACATTGAGATGTCAGCTACAGCCACCAAAAATGATTGCGGAACTGGTTATACAGGATCATTAGTAACTTATACAGTTCCTGCTAAATATTACAGCTCTACAATAAGTCAGGCTGATGCTAACAATATTGCAACTAACAGACTGAGAACTAACACACAAGCTTATGCGAATGCTTATGGTACTTGTATTGTTATTCCATCAACAGTTTATTACAGTATCCAAATGTCTGCAACAGCAACCAAAAATGATTGCGGAACTGGCTATAAAGGTTCATTAGTTACTTACACTATTCCAGCTAAATATTACAGTTCTACTGTAAGTCAGGACGCTGCCAATAACATTGCAATTACCAGACTGGCAACTAATAAACAAGCCTATGCGAATGCTAATGGTACATGTACCCGAATAGTTAAGAGAAATCGTTAGTACAAAATATTGAATTTTCAAGATCGTGATTTGAATAATTTCACGGTAAGGGTATCTTCCAAGCGAAAATGAGGTTTTAACATGTTTTGTTAAAACCTCATCTTCGTTTATGGTTAGTTTTATTTGAGATAAAATCCGGGATTAAAGCTCGTAATATCGCTAATCTCAGAATTCCTGTACTCAAGCAATTTAAAAATTCGATGAATTAACACATCTTGATTGAAGACACCATATCTCACAGAAACATGATTAATTTACTCTTGGCGCTTACCTTTATTGATTTGTAGTGTTTTATATTCGGGTGTATTTTTGAACGCTCATCGCACACCCAATAATATTAAGCAAAGACGAAGAGTCATTCCTTATTCGAATTTAACATGAAACCAATTACCAATATACTATTTTATAAATTGACAAATGATTTTGTTAATTTTTGTTAATTTTTGTTATATGGATTGATCTTTCTTGTTAAAAAATTTATTTTTGAAAACTTACAAGAAATATTAAAATTGTAAATCCTGAATTCATGCTATTAGATAAGGTAATATCTTAATTGCTTTATTTTATTATGAATATAATGAATTAAGTTCATTGAAAAATATTTAGTTTTCTGGTAGCCGAGTATCTTGATTGAAAACAACGAGGTTGGCCCAATCATCAACAAGACAATGAATTATAGCATATATATATCTTTAAACATATTATATAAACTTGAATACATTTTACTTAAAAAACCATTTAAAAGAAGGGCGTAAAGAGGAATTTTCAAGAAAAAAAAGTTGACATTCAATAACTAAAATAGTCTTGATAATTTGTTTTAAAAAGTTCCTTGCGAAAAGAACAGAAAAGTTTTTTTAAGGCAGTTTTCAAAATCAATTTTAATTCAGGGCGTTTACAGAGTGTTTTTTTGAAGGCAAGATCAAAGTAAACTTCTTGATATTCAATAGTTAAATAAAGTCATCAGTAATGATTTATATACTTAGGTACGAAATACTCAAATCTGGATTATTATTCATACCTTAGCAATAATGGTTTTCAATTAGTCTTGCCAGGCATCTTGAAATTATATTTAAGTTTGTGTTGCACAATTTCAGTTCAAAAGCAAATAGCAAAATGTCATATATTTTGTTATCAGCACTTTACAATGAGTCAGTTTACTATTAATGCAAATTTGAACTATATTCCTGCAGTAAAGTAGATTTGTTCGCAATACACCGCGACAAGGCAGGCAAAATAAACACAATTGCTCTTTTGATGCTTACAGTGAATCACCACTTTGGGGGTTGAATATCTTACTAAAGACTTAATTTAGTGACTTTTGCGTAGCGATGAAAGAAAAATTACTGAACAAGTTAAACGATTTTACTGGAAATAATTAAAGGATCATTTCAGACGATCGGTTTGACAAAAATAGTTGGTTAACTTTCTTCATATGCAAATCACTTCAATAACAACCATTTGGTTAAAATAGATATGAAAATTTGATAAAAAAAATTATATATACTTAGCTGACCGACAAGGAAAGATACCTGCAAGATAAATTCAATTCTCGGTACTTCTGTCGCTGGTTCAAATAAGAAGACATTAAAATGATTAAAAGCAAGAAGAACATATCAAGTAAATTACACGCAAATATGAATAAACGTGAACTAAACAATATTTAATTATGAATCCTACAACTATCATTTACACTTCTATTTTTCTTTTACTTTTCGTAAGTTGCAGTAAACAAAATATTCAACCAGAAGATAAGACACAAGAACAAGCTGTCAATCCTAAACTAAAAGCGGCAACTATTGGCTCGAACTATTATGTTTCTCCCAATGGTAGTAATACTAATCCCGGAACTGAAGCTCAACCATTTCTGACTATTGCATATGCACAAACAAAAGTAGTTGCAGGGGATGTAGTTATAGTCGAAAATGGCACTTATACAACAAGTGCAGGTGGAGAGTTTGGATATTTGACAAAAAGCGGTTCCAGTTCAGGTTACATTACGTATAAAGCTCGTAATAAAGGGAAAGCAATTCTGGATGGTCAAAATAATTCTGCCAAATATGGTTTTGGTGTTAATGGTTCCTATATAAATATTGAGGGTTTTGAGTTAAAAGGAATGAGCGATGATGGCATTGTAGTGACAGGAGGGGCAGCGAATGTCAATTTCAGAGATTTAACTATCCATGACATTGGTAGACGATGTATTGAAACAACAAATGGTCTTAGTGCTTTTTATCTAAACCTATGTAGTTATATTACTATTGAACGATGTCTGATTTCTAATATTGGAAGATTTGCTCCCGGGGAAAATGGATGTGTTTTAGCATCAAATTATTATCAGGGTCATGATCATGCGGTTTATTGCGATGGCGCTGATTATGTAACCATTAAGAATAATGTGTTTTATAATATTTTACGGGGGTTTTCTTTGCAAATTTATTCTGGAACTTGGAATCCTTCATCCAATGTATCGTTTGTAAATAATACATGCGAAAATGGCAATCCATTTCAATATAATGGGCATGTGGTTATAGCCAATAGTTTAGGCACGGGATTGATTGCAAATAATATTTTTAAAGACCAACTTGATTATGCAATTCGCATTTACCAGAATAGTTATAACTACTCGAATGTCCTTATCACTAAGAATATGACATCAGGTGGAAATGGAATTACAACGACTGGAACAGCGACAGGAATAACAACTACAGACAATTACAATAGCACCGATCCTTTGTTTGTCAATGAAACAAACCATAATTATGCATTGCAATCTTCTTCACCTGCAAATAACACTGGTTATGCAACTATGATAACATCGGATTTTTTGAATAATACGAGACCATTGACTAATATTGGAGCTTATGCCTCCTCAATTCCACCTCCACCTGTTTACTACAGTATTGAAATGTCTGCTACAGCAACCAAAAATGATTGTGGAACAGGTTATACCGGTTCAGAAGTAACTTATACTATTCCAGCCAAATATTACAGTTCTACTGTAAGTCAATCGGATGCTGATAATATTGCAATTACCCGACTGAAAACTAATACACAAGCTTATGCTAATGCCAAAGGTACTTGTACAATTATTCCCTCCTTGTCAATTCCTCCTATCATTTTTTACAATACACAATTATCGGCAACAGTAACCAAAAATGATTGTGGAACAGGTTATACCGGATCATCGGTAACCTATATTATTCCTGCCAATAAATACAGTTCGGATGTAAGCCAGGTTGATGCAGACAATAAAGCACTTGCCGATCTAAACACGAACAAACAAACGTATGCTAATGCAAATGGATCCTGTGCAATTATTCCTCAAATCGTATATTACAGCATTGAAATGTCTGCTACAGCAACGAAAAATGATTGCGGAACAGGTTATACAGGTTCAGTAGTAACATATACTATTCCAGCCAAATATTACAGTTCAACTGTAAGCCAGGTTGAGGCAGATAATATTGCAATTACCAGGCTGAGAACTAATACGCAAGCTTATGCTAATGCGAAAGGTACATGTACTCCAATTACTTCAACAGTATATTACAGCATTGAAATGTCTGCAACTGCAACTAAAAATGATTGCGGAACAGGTTATACAGGATCAGTAGTAAATTATACCATTCCTGACAAATATTACAGTTCAACTGTAAGTCAGGCTGATGCAAATAATATAGCAATTGCCAGACTGAGAACTAATACGCAAGTATATGCTAATGCAAAAGGCACTTGTATTTTAAGCAAATAAGTAGAAATTAATTATAAAGTAAGCATTCTGCTATTGTCAGGTTTCCAGTTTTAATTTCCCATTATCAGCAAAATTTTGACAAAAATACGAAATCTACTTTTTATCTGATCTCTAAAATCTCACATTCCCCAGCCTTTATATCCAACCAAAAAATGGTGTCATCTCCGGTACGTCTGAATTTTGGAATTTCGCCATTCACCCGAATAGTATCAGCATTTACTACAAGCGACAATCCTTTTATTTGCTCTGTACCATTATTATAAATATAAATAACACCATTTGGCATATATTTAAAAGATATTTTTTCGATTCGAATCCAGTAATCCAATAAATCCCTTATTGTCGTTATGTATAAATCTCCGTCATCTCGCATCCTGGACATAAGTCCCAGAATTTGGTCGAAATATGGATTGATTACCATTTTCCCATTTAGCTGGCTTAAAACACCATCATCAAGATTATTACGAACATAATAGCCATGGTTGATGAAAACTCCCCATTCTAATATTAGTTTGTTAAGAAGTTTTTGCTCAGCCATAACTTTCTTTGATGATAGACTACTATAAGGTTTACCGTAATCAGTGGTCCATGAATAGAAGTTCCTTGTCTGAGTGGGATGCTGCCAAAATAATGGAGTCGGATAAGCACTACCCTTGTATGACAAAAGAGAATTAGACTCTCCCTCTTCCTCATACCGTGTAACCATTTCCCTGAGTGCGGCACCAAATTTTATCTTATTTAATTCTTCCGGAGAAAGATATCGCTTCCAAACATTCTGAGATACACTATAAAACCGAAACTTCATTAAATTTTCTTTCAATGAATAATCTCGAAGAAGCTCAACAGCAGGACTCCAAAAATAACGAGTCTCATATTTTTCCCACAGATCAGCTGCATAATTCCTGGAATTTGGGTTTAATCCATCAGCTACGATGCACTCCCGATTGACTTTGCCCTTATACATACCATGATCAATCCATGTGATTGTGTTATATCTTTCCTTCATTGATTTTATACTTTCTTCCAAGGATTTACGGTTTGAATTGTCTCTCTCAGGGGTGTGTAAACAAATTTCATAATCATTTGTTTTTTGAAGTTGATCTAAATAATCGAGAAATTGAATACTATCAGGATGTACTGAAGAACCTGCAGGCCCTCCATAATCAGCATAGAATACACTTTTGGTAACAGGTATTTTATGACCCACAAAGCCTCCTGTCGCATCCTTTAAGTTTGAAATATTTTCAGATCCGAAATACGCCGCTCTGTGCGTTTTAATGGTACCTCCATCTGCATGTTCTGTGAACACATAGCCCGCCAGGTATCCATTAGGAACCAGCATAATTCTTGGTGTAACCGCAGGGATTTCTCCTAAATTAATAGAGAAACTGTTATTTCTTTCAGCTCCTTCAGTATATGTTGCGTTCGAACGATCAACCCACCTGCCACCTTCGTCCTCCTGATATGGGATATGAATGAAAGGGTGATCCAAATAATATTCGAGATTTACGAAAAGCAGATTTCTTTTTGCATCTAATTGTAATGATGATACATATGGAGTGTGATAAATCAATGCTGATCTGGATCCATTGCCAAATTGCACACCTTGCTGCTGAAGCCAATATTCAGGGTCAAATGACTTATAATCAACCTGCCTGTTCTTTTTGAACACCTTTGATACCGGTATATCAAATGCGGCAACTAATGTCTCACGATAAACGGTAGTATTTGAACCATAATGAGTTCTAATTGCGACTTCTAATTCCGGATTATCTTTATGAACAGAAAGTAAAATACTAACCTTCACGTTCATATGTCCTTCTCCCATAATCGAAATTGTACTGTCACTGCTTAATTTCACTGAAGTTTTTTTCAATCCCCAATTATCAGCTGCCCCCTCATAAGATGAAAAATAAGTCAGGTTAGACATGATAGTATCACCTTTAAGTGTTACAATGGCAATCTTTCCGTATTCATCAACCTGAAGTTCATACCAGCTACATTTTAATTTAATTATTTTTTCTCTGTGTTGATTTGATTCAAAATCCCGAGCAGGTATTACTGGCAAATACGAAACATGCTTTGATGCAGCTAAATATCCTTGCAAGAAAACAGTTGCAATTAGTAAAATGGCAACCGACACAACTCCAAGTAATATTCTGAATATAAATTTTCGTAAGTTTCCTATGGATATTTTAGTTTTTACAGTTTTCCTCATAGCTTTCTATATCAATTTCTTCTATTTAAGTATTTATTATGTATTCTTAAAGATAAAATACTGAATATAAATCAGTTCAAAAATCATATACATTTGAACTCAAATCTGATCAGGAATGCATGCAGATAATTATCATAAGAATTATATCAGTATTAAATACGAAAATACTTTCAGAAGGTTACATATTATAGAGATTTTGCCGGAATTATTTAAGTATACCACTTGCAACTGAATAACTTTAACTATATTACGAATACAAGAAAACAATAATTTTATCTGGTAAGTTTGAGATCAGTTTAGGAGAATGAACAAGATTCTATAAAACTGTTTTATTACTTTTTTTAAAACATTAGTTATCGAAAAAAGTTTTTAGGATAACAGGTTGGTCCACCGAAGCCGACTAACCAGTATCTTTACTGCGTAAATTAGCAATTTATACAGTATGAGCTAAAATACAAATAAGAATTTAGTCGGTCGGCCGATCTGACCACAAGTATTAGATTTAGTGAGTAAAATTACATTTAGAGGTATAGTTAAAGAACACAACAGTGACAGGTATTACAGAAGTTCAATGCATGGACAAACTTTGTGAATATGATGTTCGGTATATTCAGTCGTTGCGACTCGGTGACCTAAATTGTTGAAGAAATGATAGGTTGTGTTGTTAAAATAGGACATTTTGGTTTATCGGAAGTCCCTCCCAAGAGTACCATTACCGATGGGAACCGTGAATGGACCAGTGCGTTCTTTGAATCGTTGTATTTTAGTAAAACGTTGCTCAACATTTTTGTCGTCAAGCAGAAACATTGGGCTTAACATCAAAAAGCTTTTTATTGTAAACTTTAAAACCACCTCCTTCAGTGGTGGTTATGTATAAACGGCTGTATTCCGGTTTGATGGAAACCTATTGGTTTATGGGAATATGATGGAACAAATTTAAAAAAAAATGCCCCTTACTGGTGTAAGAGGCCTTAAATTCCGAGGAATAGAATTATCTATTTTTGTCAAATTATTAATCGTTTTGGTGTACCTTTTTACAATATTAGCCAATTCTTTTACCGGTTACTTTCTATGTAAACCGCGGGTCTTTTAAGAATTAAAAATTTAATAATTCCGCTGAGATAACCCCAACCATAGCTTATATGTGTAATGAAATAGAGAACTGGCAAAAGAAATACCTGTCTGATATTGTCGCCTTCTTTAACGGAAAAAGCAAAGGCCGAAATAATATAAATGCCCAAACCCGTAAGTAGAATCTCGTATGCATGTATCTGAAATGCGGTGAAGAAAAAGGCCAAAATAAGGAACAAAACAAAGAGTAACGGAAAAAATTGACGTATTGTCGTTGACGATCCAAGTTTTTTATTTACTAGGGGTTTAAACAGTCCATACTGGTAGAACATCTTCGATAGCTTCGATACATTGTCACGGGCAAAATAGTCAATAATCACCTCCGGAATTAAAAAAATTTTCCCTCCATTTTTTATAATCCTGCCGTTGAACTCGTCGTCCTGATTTCGGATTAATTCTTCATCGAAGAGTCCGATTCGGTCGAATACTTCACGTCGGAAACAACCAAATGGAACAGTGTCAACTGCCATTATTTTTTTTGCTCCGATTCTGAACATCGAATTACCCACTCCGAAAATTGAACTCATTACCTTCGCGATGCAATCAGAGATGAGCCCGTTCCCTCCCGGTAGTGTCCTGCAAACACCGCCAACGTTGTCGGCATTTAAATCAATCAGATTTTTTGCCAGTACGGTAAAATAGTCAGGAGGATAAGCCGTATGAGCATCAATGCGGAATATAATATCGTTTTTAGCTGCCCGAACACCAATATTTAAAGAAACTGGGGTGATTTTCAGCGGATTGTCCAGAAGTCTGATAAAAGGAGATCTTTCAATATACTCTTCAATGATTTGTCTGGTATTATCCGAACTAAGCCCATCAATTATAAGAATTTCTGAATCATTCCATAAGAAATTCTGTTTTAAAAGAGATTCGATACAATTCCTTATATATTTTTCCTCGTTATAAACCGGGCAGATTACTGAGATTTTCATATTATTTATAATTTTTAAGGAGTGCTTCCCTGATACGGTAATAATTATTTCCAAGTATTGACCGGATCATTGCCAGGCCCCGCCATTTAACAAATTCGTAGAACAGACTCACATGATTATTTTTCAACCATCGTAGAATAACGGCATTTTTAATTCCGTTTTTTATGGTGAATCGTCCTATGATGTATTGGTTGTCGGTATGTTTTAATTTATGTGTTGGTGCTGATGTAAATATTACATCTATTCCATTTTTTCGGAGTGCAATTCTTGATTTTTCAGAATAGAATCCTCCCGGAATTGAAGCCGTATTAATTTCACCTGAAATAATTCTATTGAGTATTTCAACAGATTTTGACCATTCTGTTTCTATCGCGGTAAGCGATAGCTCAGAAATATTTTTTGGATGAGTGTGTGAATGGGTCCCAATAAAATGACCCCTTTTGTGAAGATCGGCTATTTGTTCGCTGTTTACAAATCCCCGGGTTCCAATGAGGCTTGTAGTAATGAAAAAATGACCTTTAAAGCCTTTTTTTTCAAGAATCGGGGCGATGATTGAATGGAACGACTCACCTCCATCGTCGAATGTAAGGACAACCTGATTTTTGACAATCTGCCTGGTTTCACAAAATTCTGCAATTAAATTAATTTGATGCTCAAAGTCACTGCTTTTTAATTTATATGGAATTGCACCGATATCCTTAAACCCACTTTCGTTTATATCATGATGAAAAACATCGTGATACATTAAAGATATCCGGATGAATTGGGGATTTAATAAGTTTATATCCATAAATTTATTTTTCAAATATAAGAATTTTATGTCAATTAGCTATTCGTTCTTCAAAGTTTTTACAACACTTACTTATTTGACCGGAACTGCAATAAACCGCATCTCTTTTACGAGTAAATCAGCAATGTTGTAGTGCGAAAACGATTTGTGAATTTTTTGGTTTATCAATTCATTTTCATTTGCACGAACAATTTCTTCCTTAATTATTCTCAAATTAGCGGGAAAGTAATTTTTATAATCGGTATACCTTAACCGGTTGGGAGAATAAGAAGGACTGGATATCATTTTCCATTTCAAGTCTGAAAATTTTAGAAAATTAAATTGGCTGATCGTTGAATCAAAATATGAAAACTCGTCAGTTAAATCTATTAAAAGACTGATAATCGAATTTGTACGGCCTATTCGTGTCAGCTCGGAGAAAAAAAGTGCCAACTCTTTCTGTTTAATAAATTGAAGCGTATGATTTGAAACGATAAAGTCTTTGCTGTTCGATTTTATTGTAAGATTGCTGCACTTACAAATGGTGCTTTTCATTTGAAGCAATCTGAGTTTTCCTGAGAGTTTATTCTCTTTTAAGGCTGATCTTAAAATGGCTATCCGATCTTCCTGGTAATTTGGAAGAATGTTCCTCAGTTTATTGTTATCGTGCAACTTAATTATTGCCTGAAGTGTTTTGTTGATGGAATCAATATTGTAAAGTCTTTTAATATCAGTTGTTTCAATAATATTGACTCCTGACAGAATGAAAGCAATGGGAACAATCGGATACCACCCTGTTCCTATTTCAAGCATTTCAGCATTTCCAATTGATATGTCGGCATGTTCATTGAAAGAGATCAAATGCTTGTGAGCCGTATTAAGTCTGCTGATGACAAAAACGGGTGGTAGTTCCCTGCCAACTGTAATGTATCGTTGAAAACAGTAATTGATTCGATGGGAACGGGGGAATAAGGATATACTTTTTTGAAGGAGGGCTTTAAATATCCAATTCATATATACGAATTATAGACTGGTATCTAAAAATCAAGCTTTAGAAAAATGAATTCCGGGTAAATAATCTTACCCGGAATTCTGCTGGTTTATTCTCCGTAATAACCTTTATTCCGGTTGTTATAGTAGCTTCCACTACCGAAATTTTCTTTAATAGCATCATTTAAAACAAGTGCCAGATTAGGAAGCGTCTTTTTAATATCATGATCATTAATAAACTTGACCTGCTCCTTACTACTGTAACGGAAGCGTAATACAAAAAGGTTGATATCTGCATGCCGTCCTGTAATAATTCCATCAGTGACCAATGAAATAGGGGGGCTGTCAAGAATTATATAATCATACCTGGATTTTGCTTCTTCCATAAAACGTTCAAAGTTGCCACCTTCAAGCAATTCAACTGGATTTGGCGGAATTGGGCCGGATGAGACATAACTTAAGTTGTTTATTGAAGTTGCTTCAATGATATCATTAAATTGATCGTCGTTACTCAGATAGGTACTAAGCCCTTTTTTATTATTTGATTTTAGAATTTTGTGAAGGCTTGACATACGCATATCGACACCCACGAGCAGCACTTTAAGATTATTCATGGCCAGTATGGAAGCAAGATTGATGGAGACGAACGATTTGCCTTCTCCTGCTATGGTCGATTGTACTGCAATCACTTTCAAATGGTCTCCGTTAAGTTTGTATTTCAGGTTCGTTCTTAGAAGACGGAAGGACTCTGTGATATTTGAACGGGGATTCTCAAGGACGACCAGATCTTTTTTGCTCTTATTATGAATAATTGTGCCGATCACGGGCAACTTGGTCATCTCTTCAACTTCATCTTTCGACTGAATGGAGCCTTTTAAAAAATCACTGAACATAAGAATGGAAATCGGAAATAAAAATCCCAAAATCATTCCAACTATATAATCGACCAATGGAATTGGGCTGGTTTGTTTGGAGGTTTCAAAACGAGCAGGGTCCAAAACTTTCACGTCAGGTTGATTTGAAGCATAAGTAATTGCACTTTCTGCACGCATTTTCAGAAGATAAGTGTATAATTCATTGTTCAATTCGAAACTGCGTTTAAGTGAGCTTAATTGCTGTTCTGTTCTGGGTAAGAGTGATAATTGTGAGCTAAATCCACCAACACGCCGATTTAAACTTCTTAAGTCATTTTCTGTTGCGGTTAGTAATGTATTGATATTTTGGGCCAAGAGACCATGGGTGAGTTGTATCTCTTTATCTAACAGGATCATTGAAGGGGCTTTTTCCTGAACAGAAAATGAGAGTACCGTTCGCCTGCTGTACAGATCGCTCAATTTGGCAACCAGTGAATTGAAGTTTTGATCTGTGATGCCAAATGCCGATGGAACTACAACCTGTTTCATCTGCTTTGCGTCATTCATTTCATCGCGCAGATTTCGTAAATATTCCAAACGGGTTTCAAGCGACGCTCTTTCGGTCTCTAATGTTCCCTGTTTTTGCATTACAATTCCACCCTCCTGGCTAAGATCTAAAGCCTGTGTCCTGGTCCGGAAGTTGGTAAATTTGTTTTCAGAATCAGAAAGGGAATCTGTAACATTTTTTAATTGGCTGTCAATAAATTTGATTGTATTCTCAGCCACCCTGTTTTTCTCAGCAAGACCATATTCAATGTATGTTTCTTCCAACCTGTTCAAAAAATCAACACCACGTTTACGGTTGTTTTCAGTCAGAATTAATTCCATCAAATCAGGCTTCTTTTCACTTGTAATTACCTTTAGCTTTTTTTGATATTGTAAAGCTAAATTATTCAGATTGTTGATCACGAAAAATATTTTCTTTCCTGAAACTGCCTGTCCCTCAATTTTTTCTAGGGTAAAACAAAAATAGTTGTTTTCAAAAGGTTCCCCGAATTTACCCTTTTGCGAGAACTTTAATGGGACAAATCGACCGGGCACTTTTGAATCAACATCTACCTGAAATTCAGCATCTGAAATCTGTGTAATAAAAACCTTGACATTAGTCTGGTTTGGTTTATTGGGCAGTAGAATTACTTTATAGGGTTCATTTCCGTATAGGTCCTTATCGTAAATAGGTGTCTTTTGATACCAGAAAATATTCCAGCCAAGGCTATTGAGCGTAGTAAGACTCAACATATGTGATTTTATCCGGCCGGCATGATCCTGTCCAAGGACGTCTATATTCCTTTCATTGCCTCCACCTTGAGATAAACTTAACCGTTTAATCCCGCTTTCATATTCATTAACAATTAATGACGAGTGAATATTGTATACCGTGGGCATATAATGTTTGTACAACCAAGCTGCGAAAATCCCGATAAAGATGGAGAGCGCAAACCAGTACCATATACGGAGAATACGAAGAATAAATTTCTTAATATCGAATGTGCTATTTTGTTCCGGATAAAATGGAAAATTGTCTAATTCTTGTTTCATATGATAATTCTTGTAATCAATTATTTATTTATATAGCTTAGAATCAAAATAGTTGTTGATAGCGCGGCAAGAGCCAATGAAAATTTTGTGTTATTTATTGTGTTGTTTTTATAGATATCAGGCTCAATATATAAAACATCATTTGGAAGAAGGTAGTAAGCTTCGGAGGTCATCATATTTTTTTTAGTCATGTCTACCCGGTAACTCTTACTTCCAACTGCGGTAGTTCTTAACACAAGAACTTTTTTAATACTGGCGAATTCGGTCGTTCCGCCGGCTAATCCCAATGCGTCCAGAATGGTCATACTCTTATTGTAATTGTAGTATACGCCCGGATTCCTCACCTCACCTAAAACTGTAACCTTGTAAGTCAGGATTTTTACTTTTACGTTTGCGTCTTTAAAATATTCGCCTACTCTTCTCTGCACCGAATCTCTGGCGGATTCTTCTGTCATACCTGCGACATTAACTTCACCGATAACCGGTAAAAGGATCATTCCTTTATGATTAACCTGGTATCCGTTGAGATATTGGCTCGATACCTGCCCATACTCCGATTGTGTTCCACCATTGTAGCCCCCGGATTTTGAAGTACTGAAAAGTTGGGTTACTTCTTGATTCATGGATTGGACATCAACAAATAGGTTGTCATCTGCTCTAATCAGGTATTCAGGTGCTTGTACAAGTTTTTCTTGTTTCATTTCTCCATACAAATCCTGAAGATACTTCATGTTTTTTGTTGATCTGCATGAAATAAAATTTAATGCAAGAATTATAACCACCCCTAATAAAAAGAATTTTCTCATAGAATTTATTTTAAACTTTTAATACTTTTTTGATTTATACTAATTGTTTATCAAAAAGGTTTCATTAATTATTAAATATTTATCAATGTTAATCAGTTTAAATCCGTGATATTGATTTTCTAAACCTTTTTCACTTTCTTGCCGGAAGGATTTACATCCATAGATTCTTTAAATGCAACATATGTAGGTACTTTGTAACTTGAAAGTTTTGCACCACAAAATTGCTTTAAATCATCAATGGTTATTTTTTTTCCCATCTCATTAACTACTACAGTAACTTTTATTGCTTCACCAAGCAGCTTATCTTCAGTAGACTCAACTGTGCAATCAATCACACCGGGCATCATTACAATTACTTCTTCGATCTCTTTGGGACTAACTCTTTTTCCCCCTACTTTGATGATTTCTTTTTTTCTGGCAGTTATATAGATGTATCCATCTTCATCAACAGTTGCTAAATCACCTGTATAGAGCCAACCATCCCTGATGGCATCAGCTGTCGATTCCGGATCTTCAAAATATCCCAGCATTACATTTTTTCCACGGGCCAATATCTCTCCCGTATCGCCCGGGGAAATTGGATGCCCTAGTTCATTAACCACCATTAATTCGATCCCAGGCATTCCTCTTCCAAGAGAACCCATCTTCTCTTTTAACATCAGGGGAGGAAGATATGAGAGCCGTGCTGTAGCCTCTGTTTGCCCATACATAACGAAAAACTGAATTTCAGGAAATGTTTGCGTAAATTCATTGATAAACGTATTGTGTAATTTTCCTCCAGCCTGGGTAACATAACGCAAAGTTGTGAATTTTGTATTCTTAAACAGATCAGACTTCCTTAGCATAATCTGAAAATGGCTGGGCACACCTGCAAATCCGGTACAGCTGTATCTGTTTAAATCGTTGACTGTTGATCCAACGAATATAAAATTATTATTCAAGACCAGTGACCCGCCAACCCGGATATGGGTATGAAGCAATGAGAGACCGTAACAATAGTAAAACGGTAAAACGACCATCATAATATCAACCTCGCTTAAACCAAGATATTGAACAATTGAATTTGTATTCTCTATAATGTTATTGTGCGACAACATCACACCTTTTGGCACGGCAGTTGAACCGGAAGTAAAAATAATTTCAGCCATACGGTTCCCATCAAATTCAAGTTCCGGTGCCAGCATATCACATTCCCCGTTAATTATATCGGAAAGAATATTCTCTGTGATGCAGTCAAGTGCAGGTAGGAGCCGACTCCTGACTGTTTCTGAAATAAAACCTATTGTTGATTTAGTTTTCTCTTTGATAAATTCAAAACCTTCCTGCTCAATACCAGGATTCAAAGGAATGCATATGTTGCCTGATTTCAATATCCCTATATAAGCCACGATAAAAAATGAACTATTGTGCGCCATTAATAGTATTTTTTTATCCTGCCCCAGTTTGTTTCTTAAATAGTTTGCCAGTTTTGAGGATTCTTCAAAAATGGACTTAAATGACTTTGATTCTTTTGTGCCAAGAACCAAATTCTTTTCAAGAATGTAAGAATTTTCAAACAGGAAATCAACGACATTCATGTTTTCAGGTTTTATTATTAGGTAAAACAGAAATAATTTATAAAATTATAACATCAGGGGATCACAAAATTTCTGATTTTAACCGAAGAAATTGTAATCTTTGATCGGTGCCAATCTGAGATATTCTGTCGTTTTCTGTTTGCGTTCAAAGTTTTTGAAATTCTGAAAGACCAATTCTTCAGGAAAGTCCAAAACACGGGCAACTTCCTGAGAGCTAAAGCCATTTTCATATCCGTGCCACAAAAGATCCATCTCCTCAAAAGGTAATTGGTAGAAAAACTCCTCCTGAGTTTGTTCTGCAGAATAAGTGTCAGTGGTGGGAGTCCGGCAGATAATCTCTTCGGGAACGCCGAGATAACTTGCCAATTGATAGACCTGTGTTTTGTACAAACTTCCAATTGGCATTAAATCAGCGCCTCCGTCACCATATTTGACAAAGAAACCCTGTTCAACTTCGTGTTTGTTTGGTGTGCCCAATACTGCATAATGCAACACTTCGGCATGGTAATAGAGCATCGACATCCGGCTACGTTGCTTGAAGTTTGATGCAGCCACTATTTGCAAATATTCGGAGACTGGTAGTCTTCTGCTTTCTTGAGTTCCATCAGCATAGATAACAGTAACATGAAAAACAGGGGGCAGTTTTTTTTCGAGAATTTCCACCGGAATACCGATTTTCATTTTATCGGTTTGAGGATTAAAATTTGGAATGATCCGTTTTACAGCTTCATCGCGCCTGGTATAACATTGAAATCCCTGGAGAGCTGAACTAATATCCTCAACAACTGTTTTAACGCCAAACTTGTCAGCAAGCTTTTGGGCCAGAACCCTGCTTTCGGGGCTTGAATCCTTCTCAGGCAGCATAACTCCGAATATATTTTCCGCACCAATTGCCCTTGCTGCCAATGCTAAAGTAACAGAAGAATCAATTCCGCCGCTAATCCCTACAACACCACCTTTACGCCGAAGAACATGAAAGATATCCTCCCTGATTTTGGAACAGATCTTATCAACAACTAATTCAACATCTTTAATTTGGATAATATCACGTGAAAATTGTCTCATTTTTTCTATATTTTAATTTTATTATAATTTTTTCTTCACTATTGAATCAGCAAAACCTTGTTTCTTACATGTCCTCTTAAAACTTCATGCTCATCTATCGGCCTGAAATCCTTCACAAACTGACTAAACAATAACTGGGTTGACAATATTCCAACCAGAGCCATATTATCTACTTCGGACGGGATTTTTGCTGTTTTAATTTTGTTGATCAGGTTAATTACAGAAGTAGGATTGAAAACTTCACACGCTGTTATTCTGTCTGAAGAGAGCAGGTCACTGACATAATCCGGAACTTTTGATCCTATAAAAGCTTCCAGGATGGGGGCACGGTACGCCTGTTTCGACCGGTTCAGAACTGATTGCGGTATTTCATTCTTCATCATCTCCTTTAACAAGAATTTCTCATTCATACCTTTCAACTTAAATTCGTCCGGCAATGAAGCTGCAAACTCCAACAGGCGGTAATCCAGAAAAGGATAACGCCCTTCAACTGAATTTGCCATAGCCATACGATCGCCTTGTGAAGACAACAGATAGCCAGACATGAAAATATTGGTTTCTATTAACTGGGCTTTTGCTAACGATGAAATACCTTCGAACTCAGGTCTGATTAGCTCTGCATATTGTTCGACAGGGTTGTAGTCTATTAAATGTTCGTTTAGTTCAGATGTGAAATGCTTTTGAATGTTACTTGTGTTCTGCCATCTCAACAAATGTGAATATACTGGTGAATCCGTCTCTTCAAGTTTGTATCCGAAAAACATTCGCAACATTCCCTGGCTGGCCTGACTTATATTTGGCAGGTAAGGATAAAGTTTTTTCAACAATAGCGGACGGATTTTGGAATGAGGCTGCCGTGCCCAAAATTGCCGTATTAGTGTCTCTTTAAAGATATTATAGCCAGCGAACGCCTCATCAGCCCCTTCGCCTGTTATTACAACCTTAATTCCATTGTCATGAACTAATTTTGATAATCCCATCATTGGGGCAGGGGAAGTTCTTAACAATGGAATTTCGGAATGCCAAACCACCTTAGGAAACCAATCTGCAATGTCAGTAGCAGTACATACAATACTTTTGTGATTTGTATTAAAGTATTGTGAAACTTCCTGCTGATATTTTGTTTCATCAAAAACATCGTCTGCAAAACCGATGGAAAAAGTATTCAAATGGCCAGGTGCCACCTTTTTGATCAACGCAGTAGTTGCGCTTGAATCTAATCCTCCGCTAAGGTAGGCCGCTACCGGTACATCTGAACGTAAGCGGAGTGCAACCGAATCGGATAAAAGATATCTGAACTGATCAAGCGCATCAGTGGGAGTTCCTTCAAACCGGGTAGAACTGGTAGCATAACGCAATGACCAAAACTTTTTAATCTCGAGGCGGCCACTTTTATACCAGGCGCAATGCCCGGGAGGTAATTCATAAACTCCATCAAAGAGTGTATGAGGTGAAAGTGTTGTCCAAAAAGTAAACACCTCTTTTAAGGCCTCGGGCGAAAAATGTTTTTTGATGCCCGGAAACTCAAAAATGGATTTAATCTCAGATCCAAAAACCAGTGTACCATTAATCTCTGTATAAAATAAAGGTCTGATCCCAACACGATCGCGGGCAAAGAAGCATTCTTTCTTTCGGTTATCCCAGATGGCAAACGCAAATTGTCCATTCAGATATTGAAGTGCTCTGGCACCATATTCCTCATACATGTGCAGGATAACCTCAGTATCACTGTGCGTTTTAAACCGGTGTCCCTTTTTGATCAGCTCTTTATATAGCTCAATATAATTGAACACTTCGCCGTTGTAGACAATCCATAATGATCCGTCCTCGTTGCATAATGGCTGATCGCCACCTGAAAGGTCGATAATACTAAGACGAACATTACCCATTCCCATTCCGGGCTCAAGGTATAATCCGCAATCATCCGGTCCACGATGATGAATACGGGTCATCATACGATTTAGGATAGGCTCACCTTCCGCTTCAGATAAAGGTTTTCTGGAATTAATGAATCCTGCAATTCCGCACATAGTCGCCTTATTTTAATTTCCTTTCGAGAAAAGATGTAATTGCATCGATTGACCCAAAATTGGCCGCATCCAATTCCGAGTCAGCCACTTTAATGCTAAAATTCTCCTCCAAAAATGAAATCAGGTTAAGTAAACCCATCGAATCAAAGATCCCTTCATCAAATAGAAGCGTACGATCATTAATTTTTTTTGGATCGCTAAATGTTGTTTTATATACAAATTCACGTATTTGTTTCTTCATATCAATTAGTTAAAAATGTTTAATTTATTGTCAATTGTTTTTTATCCATTTATCGTACCACATTTGAAACATCAGGAGATTCCAGATTTTATCGGTCCATTCCATTTTTCCCTGATAAAAAGAGTCTTTTATATGAAGTATTCTTGGCACAATAAAAATGTTTTGACTCACAAGATAACTTTCATTCAGGTACATATCTACAAGTGGCTTCAAGTCATTTTGCAACCAGCTCCTAACAGGAATCCCAAAACCAATTTTAGGTCTGTCCATCATTTCTTTGGGAAGATACTGATGAACAATCTCTTTTAAAATGTACTTTTTATTTCCGTTGTTGTATTTATAATCCATTGGAAGTTGGGCGGCCCATTCAATAATCCGGTGATCAAGGAAAGGATCTCTACCCTCGAGACTAACACTCATGGTAGCCCGGTCAACTTTTTGTAAAATATCATCTACCAGGTAAGTTTGGTAGTCCATTGCCATCATAAAAGCTAAAATTGAATAGTTTTCTTTTTCCAATTCAGTGCTGTCAAATGCGGTGGTTAATTTCCTGACCTCAGGTTTAAAGAGTTCCAGGATTTCTGTATCGTTATACTGTTGGATCACACTCATCAAAATATTTTTCTCGGAAGGGTTTTTCAAAACCATTTTAAGTTTTTCGTACCGATGGTAAAAGTAGTATCCCCTGTTCGAAACCGGAATGGATTTCGCAGGTATTAGGTCCATGATTGAAGCTAAACTTTTGCGCAAAACAGGAGGGATTTTTTTTAGTTTTTTCCCGTACTTTTCAGCATAATCGTATCTGTTGTATCCTGAAAAAATCTCGTCTCCGGCATCAGCTGATAAGGCTACGGTCACCTTCTCCCTGGCAATACGGCTTACCAGCATTGTAGGGATCGCGCTGCTGTCGGCCGAAGGTTCATCGAAATAATAGGGGATTTGCGGCAAAATTTCAAGGGCTTCTTTTTCGGTACAATAAAACTCTGTGTGATCTGTACCTAAATGTGCCGCTATCTCCTTTGCAAAAGGCGCTTCATTCAACCCTACATCAGGCATGCCAATCGTAAAAGTCTTAATTTTGTCTGTTCTATCTTTCTGTAAGAGTGCTGTAACACAAGTACTATCATATCCTCCGCTTAGAAAAACGCCAACAGGTACATCACTAACCATGCGGTATTGAAATGCATTCGTTAATAACTTATCGGTTTCTGAAATGGCTTCAGGAAGGTCAATTTTCAAAGGAGGTTTATTATATGCATCATAAACATTCCAGTATTGTTCTGTATAAAATGTTTTATAAACGAGATCAAATTCCAAAAAATAGCCCGGCTTCAGTTTTTGACAATCATTATATATACAATTAGGTGTTGGTACATACCCATATTGCAGAAATGCTGCAACAGAATTGATATTAATCTCTTTTTTAAATTTGGGATGCTGCACAATTGCTTTCAGCTCGGAGCCAAAAAGGAATAATCCGTCCTTCCAGGAGTAGAACAGCGGTTTTACTCCCGGTCTATCTCTGGCGACAAACAGTTTATGATTTGCTTCATCGTAAATTACAAAAGCAAACATACCGATAAACTGCTGTAAAGCTTTGCTCCCCCATTCCGAATAAGCATGTAGTATTACCTCTGTATCGCTATGGCTGACAAATATGTGACCAATTTTCTCTAATTTCTTCTTTATTTCTGCATAATTGTAAATTTCGCCGTTAAAAGTGATGTGTAGCGATTTGTATGTTTGTGGCTGGCTTCCACCTTCTGACAGATCAATAATGCTAAGTCGCCTATGTCCTAAGCCAACATCAGCATAGTCGGTTTTATACAGTCCATATCCTTCGCCATCCGGTCCGCGATGCGCAAGAATCCGGTTCATTTTCTGCAAAATAGCCAGATCTGTTTTTTTGTTAAAATCAATAAAACCACTAATTCCGCACATATATATTATTTAGTATTGTAATTAATCGTTAAATTAAATTTTCATACCAGGATCAGTTAACCAGATATGGTTTCATGATTTGCCATGCTGACTCCGGGGAAAACTCCTTGCTTTTTTCAAAGGCAAAATGCTTCATTTTAAGTAACTTCTCTCTGTCATTAAAAAGGTGCTCGGTATAAGCGTAAAAATCTTCTTCTTTGTCTAAATCAAACAGATACCCGGAGTTGCCATGATCAACAAATTCAGGTAAGAATCTCCAATTTGATGCTATTACAGGTACTCCCGAATAGTAAGCATCCAATATTGTACCCGGAAAGCCTTCATCTGAATATCTCGTAGGCAAGACTAATAAATCGTATTCATTTAGATTAGAATATATTTGATCCGGCTCGAGGACTCCCAAGTAGGAGACAAATGCAAATTTCTCAATTTCAGCTTTGAAATATTCTTCTTCATCTTTTACTATTGGACCATAAAAATCGATAATAAAAGAGTGTCCATTTTTATATTTATCATCAATGTGCTTAGCTAATCTGAAAATAGCATCTACCCCTTTCATCCGGAAAATTCGGGCCATATAAACAATTTTGAAAGTCCTGGTATTTTGCCTGAAGGAGGGTTCAAAAGAGTGTATTCTAAAATTAGGAAAGTAATTTACATTTTTGAAAGAATATTCCTGTCTTAGATTATTGGTTAATTGATTGCTTTGTGGAAAAATTCCCTGAATATTTGAGAGTAGAGAAACATGAAGTTTTTTGTTTCGCAAATATTCAGTCAGCCAACCACCTACAACGATATAAAGGATGTTTATTCTCATCATCTTACTTATAAAGTAAATAAATGGGAATAAATATTTCAAACTATTATGTGCTGGAACATAAATAAGTTTATTGCATTTAATAATTTTCCAGACCATATGAAAAGGAGAAATTATGGAATGACTAAATTGCTGAGTATCGAAGTAGTCCAAAGACCTTATTTCTTCCTTTTTAGATTTGATCATTTCATACACACTCCGTGTTTTCACAGTCTGTCCATCCAGTTGATTCGTCGTATATCCAAAATATCCAAGTACCAATACTTTATTATTCAATTTCATACATTTTTTTAAGGGAGGTCCTGAAAACTCATTTCAATTTTTTTTTGAAAGTGTTTCTCACCAATGAGTAATTCGATTATTGCTTTTTAAATTTTACCGCAAACTACAACTGAAAATATTCAATTTTGATCTTTAATGAGTTTATACATTTTTCTTTTAGGAAAAGAGTAAAACTCATAAAACACTTTATATCCTGAATGAAAATAAAAATTGACAGTATCTTGATTTTTATAATAATCGGTTGTTAAGGTAATCTTTTGGCAACCTTTTCTTTTGGCCTCATCTTCAAATGTTTTAACCAAAGTCTTGCCAATACCCATTCCTTTAATTGTATGATAAACGCCAATCGAAATTAACTCGGCATAATTTCCGTCATCATTCTTATGGTGGATTTTATCTAAATTCAGTAATAATCGCAGCAAAGCTTTGGGATTTGTGAATAGGAGAACCGAACCATGATAGATGAAAGTCAACAGGTTGTTCATCATTAATTGATTGTGAAATTCTTTTGATTTGATACAACCTGTTGCGAATCCCTGGATCTGTCCTTTGTCATCGAATGCACCTACTGCGATCGTTTTATCATTTTTTAAGGCAGCGCAATAGTAGGAATTTAAGAAATGTTTCCCGAGTGATGACAAAAAGAATCCATGAAATGCATCCAAATGTATGTCAACCAGGTATAGACACTCATTCTTCTGTTATACTTTATAGTTCATATATTTGGAATTTCCTTTCTTTCAAATGTATGTTTAATATTTTTATTGATATTATACGATATACTATTCATTTAGTTTAATCCATTTACATCATTATTATTGCTGTATTCAATAATGACCCGTTTTCGACCATCTTTCAAATGTAGATGCTCGACTACTTTGGCTCCCAAAAATTTATGAATTGTCAGAAGGTTTTTGTTGTCAGTATCAACTTCTGCTTTTACAGAACTAATTCCAAGATCAAACACAACTTTAAGCCAGGTCTTTAAAAGCGGAATTGACTTATTCGTTTTATCATTCTGGCGCCAGGCCCAATACTCAATTCTCGGACCGCTGATTACTCCAAACTGAATGGATCCATCTTTCAAAAGAACGAATCTTTCCCGATCCATAATATTTGTCAGGATCTTTGGTGATTTTATAATGGCAGGTAAAATTGAAAAGCCTATTCTTAATCGGTTCTTTTTCATATTACTAAGATGTTCTTCCGCCGATATTGTCCCGGAACAAAATCCAAGTATTTTTCCACCCTCATCTTCAGCAACTATGATGATGCTGTTTTTTTCATTCGTTAGTAACTTATAATATATTTTTAGGAACGAAAGTCCCAGTTTGAACATAAACCCACCAGGTTGATGCTCTCCGCATTCCATATGTAATTTAGCTAACGAGTAATTGTCGACTGACTTTGAGAATCTTAATATCATTGTTGTTAGATTAAAATAGGAGTAATTATGAAATTACAATAATTGAATATACTATGATGTTATATTTTAATGTAATGTGGTGAAAAGTATAAGATGGCCATTTGACGAAGTCACTTTTTTATTTTAATTGTATTTTCTATGATGGAAACTAATTTTTGCAGATTAGTTTTTTTGGACAGTTTTTCTATCGAAAAGCTAAATCCGGATTTTCCATAATTTTTCAGAATTACGCCAGGAGTCAGAGCCGCATCTTTCATGGCATTCGCAAGACGATCAATATCATCGGGTGGAACAACCCAGCCGCAATTAGCGTTGAGAATCAATTTTGCAGTGTCACTATCTTCATCAACTGAAGCAATAATCGGTTTTTCTGAAAATAGATAGGCTGGAAGTTTGGAAGGCATAGCAAACCGGGCTGCTCCTTTACTTAAGTTAAGCAATAAGACATCTGCCTGATCTTGTATCTCAGGAACTTTCTGTATTTGCGCGTCCCAAAATTCAATGTTAGCATCCGGATAAGTTGTGGCCAAATTGATTAAACTGTTCTTTTCAGTGCCATTTCCTGCAATAACCAACCTTGCATTTACCAGAGATGCTTTGCTAAATGCTTTAATTAAGTTATGAACTGCAGCAGTAACATTTAAACTGCCTAAAAACATAAACGTAAAAGAAAGATTTTTCTGAACTGAATCTTTACTTTTCTGATAATTTAGAAATTTGTCTTCATTTTGCCAGTTATAGACCACTTCAACTTTATCCTCTTCCAGTTCTCTTGATTCGACAAGTAATGATCTCATCGCTTGCGATATCGTAATGACTTTTGCCGCGTTCTGTTGAATAAATTTATCAATTGGCAATAGAAGCCTATAAATTAGCTTTTTAAATACAGGGAGTTTTTCCATAAGTGATTCAGGATAGATATCCTGTATATGGATTACAGCAGGTAAATTAAATTTTTTTGCCGCACGTATTGCAAAATACTGGCCAAAAAGAGGCCAGGTATTGATATATAAAATATCTATGTCGGAATGGTTCTGTTCTATATGACGCTGAGTATGTTTGCCAATGCTGTAAGATTCCCGAATGCGTCCTAAATAGCCATACTTTGGTGATGTGAATGAGGCCAATTGAATACGTTCAAAAGACGTTTGATTGACTTGAATGTTATTACTGCTAAAATCGGTCCCGCAAGGTCTTGTCGGTTTAGGACAGATAACGGTAACTTCATTATTCACTGCCAACTCAGTTGCAAGATCGTAGGAGATAAAACTTGAAACAACCGGTTCAGGAGGGAAAGCAGCAGTGATGATCAGAATTTTCATAAATAATTTATTTCATAATAATTGGACCAGGTTTTTTCCAGACGCATAATATTCAAAGATCTGCCCCGATTCTAATTTTCTGATTCTTAATTTCGTCTTTAAAAATGGTTTATTTATTATCACTTTCAATATCTGATAAAAGCAAATGCGCTCCAAATCCATTTATTTTATATGTTTTATTGAGCATGGAGTTGTGCTTATTAATGTCTTCCTGGTTGTCGAATCTGTGTTTTATTATTCTTGCAGGTACTCCTCCGACAATGCTATATGGTTCAATGTCTTTGGTTATAACAGATCCAGCTGCAATTATTGCACCGTCGCCAATTGATACACCGGTAAAAACAATACTTCTTGCCCCAATCCAGACATCTTTGCCAATAAAGGTTTCCTTAAGTGCACTCCTGCCTGAAAACATCATTGGGCGGCCAGGTATATTGAATATATGATCTCCCCCAACTATCATAACCTGTGTCGCTAACATTGTATAATCACCAATTCTGACTTTTGGGTAAATTATACATCTGGGTGCAATATTGACAAAGCATCCTGCCTGTAGATCTTTTGCAATAATAGATTTCCCTTGAATATAAAACGTCTTATCAACACTTTTAAGCCCGTAAAAGCGTCTGAGCAGGTACATTCTTAATGTTCTGTAAAAAGGCCTGAATATTTTTTTAAACATCACTATTCTTCAATAATATTGATAATTTGCTGAGCATAAGAAGGATTAGTAATATTTTTATAGGTTTCGAATGAGGACTGACTCATAGATTTTAATTCTTCGATATTTGAGAATAGCTCAGTTAGTGTATGTAATAACGAGTTCTTTTTATCAAAATAGTCAAACAGTTTTCCATTCTTTCCGTCAATTACATAGGATGTTTCCGGTCCATGTGATTTTATATTATTGTGAATAACAACCGGCAGACTTAATGACATATAATGAATAACACTCAAGCCTGTGCTTCCCGGATAGCATCCAATCATACATTCTCTTGACAAATCAGAAATAAGTTTCTGGTCAAATACCTCCCCATGCCATTTAATGCAAGTTAATTCCCGGTATTTTTCCTCATAAAATGATTGAAGTACTCCTGAGCCAACAATATGACATATAATTTCGGTGTATTTTTTTGATAATTCGTTTACTGTATCTATCAATAAATCAAGATCAGAGCCTTTCCTCAATCTTCCAATAAAAAGTATTCCTTTTGCAGCAAAGTTTTTTTCCTCCGGAAATACAGGATATTCATTATTTATCGAATTATGTGCTACTCTAACTTTTGATGTACTTAAACCATGATACTTAAAACTATCGTAGGAATAAGGAGTGTATGCAACATATCTTTTTGAGAAAGAAGTTAAAATAAAATATTCCAGCCAGATAAAAAACCCTTTTTGCTTATTATATGGCCCTTGACCATGACTGTACAATGGTATTTTTTTTAAATAGCAATAAAACAACATGTTCCAGAATCCTAAATCACGAACTGCTGCACATGCAAATACATAGTTGGGTTTTGTCTCTTTAATAATTTTAAGCAGATTTTGTTGGTAAATCATTTTGCCACCAAAAATATTCTTCGATGTTACCTCTACGTGCATGCCGATCTTGGTATTATTAATTGATGGCGATCCAAATCCGACTCCATGATCATTTATTGTTGTAACTACTTTAACATCAAAATGATGGGCTAATTCAGCGATAACTGGCAATCTGTAATAAGAGAAAAACGGTTGAATAAAAAGCAATTTTTTCATGCAATGCTATTTTTTTATAAGCATAGTTTAATGCGTATCACGCGAATTCACCTTAGTTTATTCATTCTAATATAAAAGTGAGGAAGTATAACTTTAAGCCAACCTGATAAAAATACAAATGGTAATCTGTATGGGAAGAATTTCATCATAAACTTTAGTTGATCATTAAAGGCTAATCCTATTGGGCTATAGAGAAATTTTATTCTTTTAGTAAAGGTCAAATTAATAAATTTAGAGTACTTATCTGGATTATTACTGCATGTACCACAGTGATTTTCCATCACAAGTACAGGTATTTTTTGTTTTTTGGCCCGAAGTGTATAATCGGAATCGGCGAGCCCATGGGTATACGATTTTGATAATATCCCAATTTTTTCTACCACCTCATTTGCAACAAACATTATATTTGCATTCCCTAACTCGCACTCCAGAACAGAATTATTTGGAACCAATCGTTGAGATGTGAATAAGACTTTATTGATAATTACAGCACCTCCGTAGGTTGTTTTGCCGGTTGACTTATCGCATGTCGATCCAATATAAATTCCTTTTTGGGAGTATTTATTTTGGCAGTATTCATCTGTTTTTAATATTTTCACAATAAGATCCGAATCTACTTCGGTATCATCATTTAGTAATAAATAACCATCATATTCTTTTCTTATGGCTTCCTGCCACGAATTTCTCATTCCACCAGCCCAATAGAGCGAACCATTACCTTTTAAAATTATGACATCAGGAAATAATTCTGCAACAAGTTTTGAAGTTTCATCAGTTGATCCATCATCAGTTAAATGTATTGTAATATCAATTACATCAGTACAGAATTCAACGGCTATGAGTAAATGCTTTAGGCAACTGATGGTTCTTTCTTTTCTATTGAAACATGTCAAAAGCGCAGCAATACTTCTCATTCAGTCTAAATTTATATTTTTTATGTAAACAGCTGGATTCCCGGCGAAAACAGTGAAAGGAGGGATGTCTTTTATGATGACAGATCCTGCGCCAATAACAGCGCCCTCTCCAATATTTACTCCTTTCATAATCAGGGTTCTGGCACCAATAAAAACATTATCGCTTATTGTTATGGGTTTTGATTTTACTTTGTCAGGATCATCCCTAAATCGATAGTCTAGTGAATGGGAATCTGTATCTGTAATAATACATCCGGACCCAATCATAACATTATTGCCAATTGTAATACTGATTCTTGCATTCAATGTTGATCCGGATATTCCAACATTATTGCCAATTATGATTTTAGAGTCTGGTGATGAGATATTTATTATAACAGGCTGAATCACCCCTAATGAATTGCTGCCTGTTTTACTATTGGCTTTAAAATGATCTCCGATAATCAGTGTTCCACTTTTTTGGTAATAAGAGGCTTTTTTTAATATTAATTTACCCCTTATTTTAAATGTCGGATTATATTTTAATCCACTTACTATACAATAATAGAAGTTTATTGCTTTGTAATATTGCCCGTAAGCTCGTTTTAAAATCTTCTTCATATTACCTTTTCGGTATATAGTTGTTCAAATTAATGAGCCTGCTTTTAGCGATTTTTTATTAATTAGAAATGGTTCTAACTGTTTTACATAGACTTTGTAATCAAAATATTCTTCAGCGGTTTGACGTGCTTTCTGATACATCAATTTCTTATCAGTTTGTGATAAAGCCAATGCCTTTCGTAATGCAATAACAAATGATTGAGCTGTATTTGACTTGACAATAATACTATTGACACCATCCTTAAGATAAAGTGCCAAATCTGATGTGAGGTTGCATATCACCGGAGTTGCAGTTGCAAGACTTTCTGCAACCTTTGTAGGAAAGCCAGCTTTTGCATATCTCAATACTGGTGAACGCATCAATACGGTAAAGTCGGCGCTTTGTAAATGGGTGATTACATCTTCTCTGGCGATTCGACCAAAGGTTTGTAAGCTATTTTGACACTTCGTAATATAATATGGATTAACCCCGCATTGATTTATCAACTGATCCAGGCTAACTCCTATAAGCCTTAATTCAATTCTCTTTAGTTCATCCGAAGTTAGAAGTGCCATTCCTTCAACTACTTCTTTCAGGTAATCTTTTTTCGCCGGTGAACCAGCGTAAAGTATGATAAGTTTATCTGAATTTGGTCGTATTTTAAACGCAATTTCTCTGGTGTCAAGAATAACCGGAATGCGGATGGATTGAATCTTCCGCGCTTTAAAATGTTCATTTAAAAAACTACTTATAGAGATAACCGAAAATTGTTTATCAATCAATATCCTATTCCACGCTTCATTAATCAGATAAAAAAAAGAGAAATAACCCCATTTAAAATTTTGTGGAGAAAACCATTCTACACTGTCATAAAACAATTTAATATTTTTTTTCCTTGCATAATGTTTAAGATAAAATAGTGAATCAGTTGGCAGTTGAGTGATCCAGATAGCGTCAATTTGATTTGTCTCGCTAATTTTTTTAATGGCTTTTATTAATCTTCTCCTGTGTCCAAAATAATTCATTACTCGTTTTATATATTTTTTTGAGGGAGTTTTTAATGAAATATATTTAATCCCTTGATGGGAATGAATAATAAAAGGTGTTGTATCGGCCTGACTAATAACGATTACCTCATGTCCCAATTCTTTTAGTGCCTTAGAGAATGATAATTTGCGAACTGAACCTGCATCTCCGGACGGAAACTGATCCATTGTAACTATTAAAAAGGTCATTTTTCCAATTAATATTTTTAAATTATGTAAGTCAATAGGAATTGATTAACTGGCAGATAACGTTGCAATGTTTTATGCAAATCATTATATTTGGTTTGTGCTTTTACTACGAATATATTGCAGCATCTTCATTTGATTGATTTTTTGACTATTGATATTTTCAAAGTCTGCTATAGTCATTCCCCAGAAGAACGAAAGGTAAATAAAGTAAGTAGGATAGATGATAAGATGACTAAATAAAGAGAGAACAAAAAGTAAGATGCATGAAATTGCGAACGAATTCAGATATCGATAATTATATCGATACATTTTTTTACCGATGCCAATTAGTTGAACGTAAAATACCACATAAAGAGAAAAACCTATTATGCCATAATCATATAACACTTCCAGGAAATCGTTGTGCGCGCTATATCCAACAAATGTGTTAGCAACCGAATTGTAGCCATGTCCTATTAACCATCCTAATGCATTGGAATCCAGTTGTAAGTTAATAGTATTTATCCAAATATCTGTTCTCCCGCTGCCTTCATCTTGCTCGATTGTCGTAAAACGATTTAATAAATACCCACCTGTTTGATCTGAAATATATATAAATAATACAGTAAAGGCAGCTCCAGCCAACAATATTGCTATTATGGAAATTAGTTTACTTTTTCTTTTATTTTCTTTTGAGAAAACATTCAGAATATAGTATGCTATAAGTGATATAGCCAAAGCTATAATGCCAGTCCTTTTAGTGGACATAAACAAAGCAATTGTTACAGTAGCTATCCCCAATAACTTTAAAATGTTATTCTTCATCATTAATATAAAAGGTAATAGCAGTAGTAAATAGTACGCAGCATTTATACCCTGGTAATTTTTTGCTCCAAAACTATTGAAATACAATGCCACAATAAAATAAAAATAAGCTATGACAGGGATACTTAAGTAAAAGCTTGTGCTGGCAAATTTTACAATGCTGGCTTGATTTTTCACTATTATGTAGCTAAAAAGAAAAGCGGAGACCCAATATGTTAAATCTATTAAAGGAGAAAGAATAACTTCTATGATTTCATCAAAAACCTCCATGTTGACAAAAGTGGTAGAAATTGAAAAGATACCAAATATAGTTACAATGCTAACAATCAATGGAGTGCGATAAAGGAGTTTAATATTTAGAATACTAACCATAAAAGTTATCATAAAAAACAGCAGCATGGCTCTACCCAGTCCATATACTAATGTTGATTCATAATTTTGTAAATTGATGATGTTAATAACCGTGATTATGAGTAACATTAATATAACTAGTACTTTATTTTTCACAGATGGTTTTTATTAAGGTTTATCAATGATAATTGTTTTGTGTTTGCTTGTTTTGTATATAATATAAAGTAAAATGAAATAAATTGAAGCAAATGCCAAACTGATATAAAGTAAGAATTTCTCTATCGGAAGGTGTACTGATTTTGCGAGATAATAAATAGCAAAGCTAAATGCAAGAAACAAACATTGAATAATTAATTTTGTGAGTTGATTACCCGAAATAATCAAACTAATTACCAAAGTACCAACAATAAAATTCATCCAGTACCATGGTATAAGCAATTGTATAAAAGTACCACTTCTAAGCCATTCTATACCAAACACAAAGGAGAATAATGTTTCTGCTGAGAAATACAAAACAATAAAAGGGACGAAAGATAGCAGAGACAACAGAACAACCGTACTTTTGAACGAACGATAGAAACTTCCGGTTTCCGCTTTTTCCATGCTCGCTTTTCGAAAATATACAGTACCAACATTGCTGGAAATAAGTTGAATTGGCAAGTAAAGCATGGCCATCGCAAGCGAATAGTATCCGACCTCTTTAATCCCATAGAGCGATGAAATGAATATAGGGATTAAATTATTTGAAAAAGTTACTACAAAAAGACCTGGTGTTGAAAAGAGGGGTTGAGCTTTATATTTTGTGAGCACCCGAAGTAATTCCTTTTTGTTTGTCGAAAGGATTAAATTGATATTCAATCTTAGGTGCGCTGACTGTCTTTTTAAACCTGCTAGAATGGAAATAAGAGAGCTTGCAATTAAACCTACGAATCCGATTTGAGCGAAACCTAATCCAAGTTTCACAACATTGGATGCGATCGCCCGGTATAAGGCTAAAGAAGCTAATAACTTGTATTGTTTGTATCGATTATTATAACTGTTCAGAACATTTGTAATTCCACCTATAAATATAATTGGAATAGACACATATATCCAAAGTCCGGCTTCCGCAAATGTCTCAGGACTAATAAAGGAATAAATAATAATTCCTATAGAAACAATACCGGAAACTACTAAACCAAAATAAATGGACAGTGCTGTTAATGCATTTGCCTCTTTATCATTTGGTGCTGATACTATACTTAGATGATATTGGCCATTCAATGAAGGGCCGAACATACCAACCAAAGAAATAATTATCGCCAATATTCCAAAATCGCTTGGCGTATATAAACGCGTTGCAACAGGTTGAGCAAGGATGGAAATAAACTGCCCAACGAATACACCTCCAGACAAAATTGCAATATTTCGAAGTTCGCTTTCCCGAAGTAAACGGATTAGTTGTAATAAAGAATCTTTAATTCTTTGCAACATGGACTATTTTGTATTCGTTTTTATTTTCGATTTGCCATGCAGCATTGGAACAATTCCTCCATCATATTTGAATATTCTTCATAGATTGAATTTGATTTTGATATGCATTTTTGTTGATCAAAGTTATTTATTAACGAATACACTATTTCGGGAGAGGGGAAAGGATCTTTGTTTATAAGAGAATAATAATTACTTAATAAGACAAATTTAGAAAGAATCTGATATATTTTGCTTGACTCCTGATTGCCCTTACTGCCATTCTTAAATCCGTAACTGTCAATAGAAAAGAAAGGTACCGCGTTGTGAAGACAAACAATAATTGGATGCATCAGTTCTCCAATATATCCACCGGCATATTTAATTAAATAATACCAATCAATAGGTGATAATGGCAATCTAATTTTGTGGCTAAGAGACGATTCATGGAGTCCTTGCGTTTTTGGCAATTCAACTAATGTATATTCCTTTTTTTGAAATATATTCTCAATGTCTTTAACCCATTTCTCATTTATAATTTTTGATCCGGAAGAGATAAGGATATATTTTTCCGGCAAATTGAATTTATTAAGTATTTGCTCTTTTGTTAAATAGACGGGACTATTCAGGTTGAATGCAAAAACAGGATCGGGTGTTAATTTAGGATTTATTTTATTTTGCGTTAAATAATTAATCATTTTTTTCGTCCAAATATCCCGCACAGTAATATAACAAAATTTACACAGCGCCTTTTCGAACATTTTTTTTCTGTTGCCACTGAGTATTAATTTGTATTTGGTGTTTTGTGCTGATGCAGACATTACAGCCACCGGTATATTCGGTACCAAATCAATAAAATTACCCCAAAATGGATTTGGAAAATCACTATCAATGGCTGGTTTAAAGTATTTTAGTCCTTTCCTGCAAAGTTTAATCCTATCAAGGAATGGTTTATAGGTGAATACTGTATCACTTCCAATAATAACAAAATCGATAGAATTCTCACGTATTGCTTCTGCAATATCAAACTCAGTTCTGCAAACCTTGGTCGTGATGAAAAATTGTTTGGCAAATCGCTGATGTTCTTTGATTTGAACCTCAGGAGTTCTATTGATATATATTTGCTCTAAATCAATTGGAATCCAATTTATTACAATAGCCTCGTACCCCAATTTTGTAATATAATTGACTGTTGACAATACTTGCAGATTGGCTCCGAAATTTGCAACCCAATGATATGATAAAATACCTATTTTCATAATGTTTAGATTAACTTTGTAATCTGATTTGTTTTTTTTAAGCCTGGATGATATGCATGTGTGAAGCTATTATGTTTAAGCTGTTTTGATTTTTTTAACAGCTTCGGCTACACACAATGATCCAAAATAGTTATGTATTTTTTTGCAATTATAGCCCAATCGTATTTTTCATTTTTCTTTATGAAATTAGAGACCCCGACTGTAAGATTGGTATAGCAGGATCGATTATTAAGTAGCAAGAGAATCGATTCGGCCAGTGATTCAGGGTTATTTGGCTCTACTAAAAGACCGTTTTCATTTGGAATTATTATTTCCCTGAATGCTCCAACATCAGATGCTACAATGGGCTTGTTAAATAAGAATGCCGTTTGAACGATACCACTTTGAGAGGCAGCTAAATATGGGCATACAACAAATTTTGCATTTTTATTCAAATAAACGATCTCCTCGTTGGTAATAAATCTGTTTAGGACTATAAATGATTGATTATTAATCATTTTTGCAATACTTGGATCGGAACCACGCCCGGCAATGACAATTTTAATATCTGGCTTCTCTTTTAAAACAAGCATCATTGCATCATACAAAACATTTAATCCTTTATAAGGTTCTATCATACCAAAAAACAGAATAAACTCATCTTTTAATTTTATTTTTTGAATTTTACTATTATCCTCAAATATTTTGTACGTCTCAAATAATCCAAATGGAACCATATGAACATTTAAAGGATTCACAAAATCATATTTGAGTAAATCATTGTACGAATTTAAGGAATGTACAACTATTGGAATCTCATTATTAATCAAGTGCTTAATAAGCGGATCATTTGGCTTGGGCATTCTTGTTTTGTAATCAAGTACTTCATGTAAAGAATGTATTTTATTTAACCCTTTTAAAAATTTGTGTAAATAGAATAAATCCTTTTTTTGTCCGACGATACTAACTCCGTCATATTGTCGTAATCTAATAAAGAGGGAGAATAAAAATAAGAAAGCAATTTTAAATATGCTGAAAATATTGGAAAATACGTTACCGAATCTTTCAAGAGTTGGCGGTAAAACCACCAAATAAATATTAACGTTCTCAGAATCAAAGTACTCATCCAGTGATTTAATATACCGATTTGTCAGTTTTTTTAAACATGGATATTTGGTTTTAAACCCGAATTCAAAAGCAGCCGTGCCAGTCAGTCCAATGCCAGTTAAGAAAAAGTAATCCATTGAATACCCTTCTTTCATTAAATATTTCGTCAATGGCAAAGTGCTTTCAGGATGATTATACGCTATTATGGCAATTTTTTTCATTTCTCAGGATTCAAAACTAATTCTTTTGGAAGTAGGAAATTTGAGAAAAACTAAATATTCTTTTACAAATATTTAGTTTTTCTTGCGCTAAAAACGTTCAAAATCTTAGTTTAAAACATTTATGAAAGTTGAAAAATGCTTTAAACTTTATTAATTTGTTTGAGAATCTTTAACACAACGAACAGAGAAAGCATCTTCTTTAAAACTATCAATTCGAAATATTTTCGGGCTTGAAGCGACAATAAGTCTAATCCAGGCTTTTGAAGAATTGTTTTCAGTAGAACTCCACCAATACCCGTAATATCCTATTGCAAGGAAACTGCCGGAATTGGAGCGAAAACCACCAGGGAGAGCTGATGCACCAATGTAATCAGTTCCGCTTCCATTTTCAGCCCATCCAATTTTGGCCTTTAATTTATTGCCTTCATCTGTTCCCCTGTAATCGATGCCGTCAGCTTCAGCCTGGCTCATTCCAAGTGCCATTTCTAATTGTTTCCATTCAGCGTCCGAAGGCAAATGCCAGCCTGCAGGGACTGCCAGTTTAGCTGCTTCCCAGGTATACAAACGGCCATATTTTACACCATTTTCTTCAAATCCCCAATAGGTCCAGGAACTGGTTGCTGTTTTAAAAACCAAATTTTCAGCCATCCACTCCTGATTCCCTATTTTAATAGTTTTATAAATCTTCCCATCTCTGGCATCAGTAAATGTTGCGTAATCCCCTTGTTGAGGTGTTGGTTCAACAACATCTTTATTACAACTAAATAACGATAGGGTAAATGCAAATAGCAGAACCGTTTTAAAAATTGTTTGTTTATTTTTCATCTTGCTTTCTTTGTTTTAAATTTTGATATTTTAATGGATAATTTATCCAGAACGTAGGAAAAATAATTGAGTTTTTCAGCTTTGATTTTGAATGGATAATATTTTGTATCAGTATCTTCAGTTAAAGTAGTAAAGGATGATTAATCGTATTGAAATACAGCTTCGCCCTCTCAGTCACATAACTGATTTTTTTTATTCGTTTGAACTAATTTATTTAACTTTGGTCTAAATAAATTCAATAAATATTTATCGAAGGTGTTAACCTAATTCAAAACAATCTTGAATACGTAAATTGAATATACTTGGTTTCAAAAAATTTATTGTAAGACATAATTTTATTTTGAAATGAGCTTATTAAATTTCCCCAAAAAAAAGTTGGTAAGAGAAATTCGAAAAAAAATGAATTTATTTGTTTGATTTAAAGACTATTAAATTTTTTATAAACAGCTTCGCTATTGTCAGTCACAAAGCTGAACTTTCTCGATTTTTCGAAACTTTTATTGCGAAACCTTAGATTAAATTAAACATCCGAGGTTTCATGTTTTAATTATTAACTTAATTTAAACAAACCTATTAACGATAAAACGGATCAGATAGTTTCAAAAAATATTGTTGAAATACATAAAAATTAAATACTTTACTTCTTTATTGTTGGAAAACAGCGTTTTGACGACGATGTTTTTTTAAGAGTTTTTTTCATCATGAAAGTTCAAGCAATATTCTTTATGATTTTAAGTTGGATGTTCAAGCTAAATAATGCCTATTTTTCGGACTAAATGGCTTACTGTCCTGCATCTAATTTTGAATTAATTGTCATGAACTATTTATCACATATTTATCTCTCAGGAGAGTCAGAGGAAATTAAACTTGGAAATTTTATTGGTGATTTTGTGAAAGGGCAGCAGTTTATGAAATATCCTTCCGACGTGTCAAAAGGTATTATGCTTCACCGGCAAATTGATTCTTTTACTGATTCACACGATATTGTAAAAGAGTGCATTGTGAAATTAAGGCCGGGATTTGGCAGATATTCCGGAATTGTTGTTGATATTTTTCTTGACCATTTTTTGGCCGTGAATTGGAACAATTATTCTTTTGAAAAGCTTTCATCATTCACCAAAAGATTTCACGCGATACTTTTGTCAAATTTTTTTCAGCTTCCGTCACAGGTAAAGATGTTTTTGCCTTTTCTGATACAGAATAAGCGGCTTCAGTCGTATGTTTCCTTTGAGGGTATTGAAAAAACACTCAGAATTATGGTTTCACACACTTCATTGCCCTCCGAAACAGAATTCGCGATGAAAATTCTTGAAGATGAGTATGATTTTTTCAACATAGCTTTTAATCAATTTTTTCCCGAGATGATATATTTCGTTGAACAGAAAGGTGACTTTAAAATTAAGAGACCTCTTTTTGAGACAGAGAGATGGTGTGACATGAAAAGTGAAGATAAAGAGCATTTAAACACTTGATCACTGATTCTGATACAAGTTTAAATCTTTTTCAAGCTGTTACCTGAGATTTTCTGATCTGCTCGCATCGAGGCGCAGAAAAATAAATAAAAGAATGGTAAATGCCCAAAGTGAAGATCCGCCATAACTAAAAAATGGCAGCGGTATCCCAATTACAGGTGCAAGTCCAATGGTCATCGAAATATTAATGGCGATGTGGAAAAAGAGAATACAGGCTACCCCGTAACCATAAACCCTGCTAAATTGTGAGCGCTGTCGTTCAGCAAGTGTGATGAGTCGGATCAACAGTATTAAAAACAAGCCAACAACGAATGTTGAGCCAAGAAAGCCCCATTCTTCGCCTACAGTGCAAAAAATAAAGTCAGTACTTTGTTCGGGCACAAAATTGTATTTGGTTTGGGTTCCGTTCAGAAATCCTTTTCCGGTGATACCGCCTGAACCTATGGCAATCTTCGATTGATTGACATTATAGCCAGCCCCCAGTTTGTCTGTTTTGATGCCAAGAACTTCATCGATTCGATTTCTCTGGTGAATGATCAGCACGTTTTTGTAGAAATAGTTAACTGACATTGAGATGCTTACTGCAAAAATAAAAAACAGCACAATTCTCCAGACTTGTTTGACATGATAAAAAATACCAAAAGCAATAAAAAGAACCGCAGTTATAGCGGTGGTAATGAGCAATAATTGAAAGGGCGAACCTCCAAGGCCGAATAGTAAGTCTATCAGCCAAATTAATCCAAATGTTCCAATAATGGAAAGTAGTCCGATTAGTGCTTCTTTAATACTTAAACGTAAAACTCCATAAGCTGCAACAGAGATGGAAAGAAGAAATATTAACAACTTGAACTCATCGAGCAAAAGTGAGAGAACAAAGAGTGCTGCCGCAGCAAAACCCCAGAAAAGCACCATACCTGATAGTCCTTCTCTGAAAAATACTAAGATGAATACAGCAAATACAAGTGCTGAGCCCGTATCGTTTTGCATAATGATGAGGATGGCTGGTAAGGCAATTATGGCGCCAAGTGTTAAGTATGATCGCAGCTTTTGTATTTTAAAATCGAACTGACTAATGCACTTAGCGATTGCTAGATTGGTAGCAAATTTTCCTAACTCAGCAGGTTGCAACGCGACACTCCCAAATTCGAACCAAGCTCGTGCTCCATTAACTTCTTTCCCAAAGATGAGTACTGCAACCAATAGTAAGATTGTGAAAATATAGATGTGCGTTGCAAAGGCCGCAAAGAATTTACTGTCGATGGTAAGCACCATTATGGCCAGTATTATACCAGCAATGATCCAAATTAATTGCTTTCCATACCTTTGTCCCATATCCAGAATGCTTTGATGTTCATCACTGTAAACAGCGGCATAGATGTTTACCCAACCGAGCATTACGAGCACCAGGTAAAGAAATACTGTTATCCAGTCGAGATTAAGTAATATGTTATTTCGAGCTTTCAATCTCCTGTTTCTACTTTCATTGTGGATATTAAATCTGAATTAAACATTCCATCTTCCCAATGCTGTCTGTTTGGAGCAATTTTACCTTTCAGGTATTTTTCTATAATCAGGCTGGCGATTGGTGCAGCGTATCTTGCTCCCCATACACCATTTTCGATGTATACAGCAATAGCTATTTTGGGATTTATCTTTGGTCCGAATGCGACAAAAGCTGAATGGGCTTCGCCATGCGGATTCTGAATTGTCCCGGTCTTTCCGCATATGATCAAACTATCAATTTTTGCTGAGGCACGAGCGGTCCCATTTTCAACAACTTGTTCCATTCCCTGAACAATCATTTCATAGTTTTCGCGACCAGCATCTACAGTATGCTTGTCGAATTGCAAAACTCTTTGGGTACCATCGTAATTCTGAATACTTTTTATAAGATGTGGCGCAATATAATAACCCCTGTTGGCAATTAATGATACCATGTTTGATAACTGAAGGGGAGTCAATAACAATTCTCCCTGTCCTATAGATAAGGATCTTATTGTTAGTGAATTCCATCTGCCAACTCCGAAATACTTGTCGTAGTAAGCTATTGTTGGAATGCTTCCTGATGTTTCGGAATACAGATCCCCTCCAATCTTTTTCCCGATGCCCATTTCAAGAAGAGCGTTTCGGAATGCTTCCAATCCTTCGGCCGGGGTTGGATAATGATTGATTTCTGCTTTAAATGCCTGCCAGAAGTAAGCGTTACAAGATTCACGGATCGCAGAAATTAAACCCAACGGGGTTTCATGGTTATGCGTGCATTTGATAGGGGAGGAGCCTGGTCCCTGGCAGGAATAGCGGACCGATTGCAAAACTCCTTCCTCAAGACCGATCAACGCATTCGCGATTTTGAAGGTTGAACCAGGTGGATATGATGAAGTGATTGCCCTGTTTAACATGGGCTTATACGGATCGTTTAGTAATTTCGAGAAATTTTTTGATCGTTCACGTCCAATAAATAATCCCGGATCGAATGTTGGAGAACTGGCTAAAACGAGTATTTCGCCGGTTTCGGGTTCGATTGCCACGATACTTCCAACTTTACCAGCTAATAATTGTTCGCCATAACTTTGCAGATCAGCGTTTAATGTAGATGTGAGATTTTTCCCAATTACTGCAGCGGTATCCATTTTCCCCTGTTCAAATGATCCTTTCGGCATATTGTGAACATCGACCATCATATAGGAGATTCCTTTGACCCCGCGAAGTTCAGCTTCGTACGATTTTTCAATTCCGCTCTTTCCGATATAATCTCCACTTTCGTAATAGGCATTGTTGTCAATACCCTTTTGATCTACTTCGCCAATGTACCCCAACACATGTGCGGCCATTTGGGAAGGAAATTGCCGTAAGGTTCGTGCCTGAATAAAAAAACCGGGATATTTGAAGAGTTGTTCCTGAAGTACAGCGTAGGTCTGAGCCGAAAGCTGCTTGATGATTGGCGATGGTTTATACATTGAATAACCCCTCGCAAAAATGATCTCTTTTACCAACTCCTCCTTTTCGACGCCTACGATCCGGCAAAATGCCAGTGTGTCAAAGGCTTTCATCTCTCTTGGTGTGATAAGAACATCATAAGCTGCCTGGTTAAAAACGAGCAATTTTCCATTTCTGTCGTAAATTAAACCCCTTGCAGGAAAATTGACCACCCGACGTAATACATTATTTTCTGCCGAAATTTTATACGATGGATCCATCACTTGTATGGTGAACAAGCGAATAACAATAATCAAGGCTGTAAGCGAAAACAAGCCAATAATCAGATATTTACGTTTACTATTAACGTCCACTTTTCTTTAAGTTATCCGGCTATTTCCGGAAAATTATAAATTGGCTCAGTACAATTAAGACAACCGATAATACTGAGCTAAGAATGACTCTTAATAATGTAAAAGGAAAGCCTTGAAATGTAAAGGCTTCAATAAAAAAGAGAAAAAAATGATGTATCAATACCAGAAAAGTGACATAACCGGCAAACCATTGAAATCCCATGTTCCCTACCCGTGGCGCAGTGACCGATTCGAGTGTTTCACGCGATGAGATCAATTGAAGAACACCAGGACGGACAAAACCAGTCACAAGACATGCCGATGCATGAACTCCTGGAGTATTTGTAAAGATATCGACCGTTAAACCCAAAGAAAAGGCCAGGAATAAAAGCATTGCACGCGGCGTGTCAAATGGCAATAAAACGATGAACAAAATATAGAAAAATGGTGAGATCATTCTTGCTATCAGAACATTGTTGAAAATAAGTACCTGTAATAAAACAGACACTACAAACACAAGCGCATATTTGAGCAGATTAATTACCATTTTTACTTATCGATTCCAATTGTTTGATTTCATTAAGCTGTTTATTCTCAACTAATCCGACAATAACAAGATTTTTAAAATCGGCAGCGAGCATTACTTCAATCTTATAAAAGTTGCTTCCAGTACCAATTGAAAAGTCGGAAATGGTTCCTATTGTAAGTCCTTCGGGAAAACTTGATGAATAACCGGTTGTAACAACCGTATCACCATTTTGAACTGGTACATGGTAGGGTATTTCGTTTAATTGTACTCTCCTGTAATCTTTTCCATCCCATGATAGTGATCCGAAATAGTCGTTTCTTTTTATTTTGGCACTTATTTTCCATCGACTATTCAGCAAGGAAATAACAGTGCTGAAATTTTCTGAAACATTGGTCACTAAACCGACAACCTGACCATTGGCAATAACTCCCATATCCGGCTTAACACCGTCATGCCGCCCTTTATTTAAAGTAATGAAATTGTGCTGTTGATTAATAGAATTGTTAATTACCCGTGCAGTCGTAAATCGGTATACTGCTCTAACCGAAGAATCTTTTGCTATTCGTGGAAGGTAAATGGAGTCTGAGGCATGATAGGTTCCTGGTTTTGATTTTAGTAATTGCTCTTGAAGTGCGGCTCTTAGAACAGCATTCTCCTCAGCCATTTTAATATTTACCTGTTTGAAATCGAAAATCTGAAAAAACGACGAGAATTTTTCAAATAAAGTGCCAGTAATGAAGTTACTTGAATCAAAAAAAGTGGCTCGCTGAAAGTTGTTGTAGGTTACGACCATCGATAATGATAGCGTTTCCAAAATCACAAAAAGAAATACAACATGATATCGGTAAATGAGCCTGAATAAGTTCTTCATAAGCAAATTAGGAAGGGATTTTACCCTTCCTGTTCCGCAGTTTTATCGAAGTAAAAATGAAAATTTATCAACATTTTTTAAAGCAACACCTGTACCACGTGCAACAGCCCGCAATGGATCTTCTGCAATATGAAAAGGAATGTTGATTTTATCAAAAAGTCTTTTATCTAATCCACGAAGCAATGCGCCTCCACCTGCCAGCCAAATTCCCCTGGTAACAATATCCGCATAAAGTTCCGGCGGAGTTTGTTCAAGTGCGCTTAGAATGGCAGTCTCAATTTTCGAAATCGATTTGTCGAGACAATGCGCAATTTCCTGGTACGAAACCGGAATCTCAATTGGTAATGCTGTCATCTGGTTCGGGCCACGAACGATGTAGTCAGTTGGTGGTTCATCAAGTTCTGAAAGAGCAGCTCCAACATTAATTTTAATATCTTCGGCCGTTCTTTCTCCGATTTTAATATTATGCTGATGACGCATGTATTCCATAATATCAGCGGTAAGATCATCGCCCGCAATCCGAATTGATTTATTGGTGACAATACCTCCAAGTGAAATAACCGCAATCTCAGTAGTTCCTCCACCGATGTCAACAACCATATTTCCTTCGGGCGCTTCAACATCAAGGCCAATTCCAATAGCCGCTGCCATTGGTTCGTAAATCATATAGACGTCGCGTCCACCGGCATGTTCTGAAGAGTCACGTACAGCCCTAATTTCAACTTCTGTTGAGCCTGAAGGGATGCAAATTACCATTTTTAATGCCGGGGAAAAAAATCTCTTTTTTGGATTGATCATTTTAATCATCCCACGGATCATCTGTTCTGCTGCATTGAAGTCGGCAATAACCCCATCCTGCAAAGGACGAATCGTTTTTAGGTTGGCGTGTGTTTTACCCTGCATCTGCCTGGCTTTCTCACCGATTGCAACCAGTTTCTCGGTTTTCATATCGATGGTAACTACTGATGGCTCATCAACAACAACTTTTCCGTTGTAAATGATAATTGTATTGGCAGTTCCAAGGTCGATAGCTATTTCCTGTGTCAGAAATGTAAAGAAACCCATATTAAAATCTTTATGTATATTTTATACTAAATCATCAATGTTTAAAATGTCTGAAACCTGTAATAACCATCGACATTTCGTGGTTGTCGCAGTATTCGACTGAAAGCTTGTCCCTGATTGATCCACCGGGTTGTATTACCGATTTAATCCCTTCATTATTTGCAATTTCAACACAATCAGGAAAAGGAAAGAACGCATCTGAAGCCATTACAGCTCCATTTAAATCGAACCCAAAGGATTTTGCTTTTTCAATAGCTTGTCTTAAAGCATCAACACGTGATGTTTGTCCGACTCCGCTGGATAAAAGTTGCTTTCCTTTTGCGAGTACAATAGTATTTGATTTTGACTGTTTAACCAAACGATTGGCAAACAATAAATCATTAATTATTTGTGCATCGGGAGCAATTTTAGTGACAGGCTGAAGATCATCCGCTGTTTCTTGCTTTTGATCACGATTTTGAAGAACAGTTCCATTCAGAACACTCTTGTATTGCAGCGTTGGCAGATCGACATTTTTTCTGATCAGTATAATCAGATTTTTCTTCGATTTCAGAACTTCCAATGCATCAGAATTGTATGCCGGAGCGATCATCACCTCGAAAAATATTTTTCCGACTTCTTCGGCGGTCGCTTTATCTATTGTTCCGTTCGTGACAAAAACGCCTCCGTAAGCCGATACCGGGTCACCAGCCAAAGCGGCAAGATACGAATCGATTACTGTGTTGCGTGAGGCACAGCCGCAGGCATTGTTGTGTTTTAGGATTGCAAATGTGGTATCAGTAAATTCATTTATAAGATTGACAGCCGCATCAATGTCAAGAAGATTATTGTAGGAAATTTCTTTACCAGATAATTGATCAAACATGGCATCAAAATTACCAAAGAAAGCACCTTTCTGATGTGGGTTTTCGCCATATCGTAAATGCTTTGCTGAATTGAAGCTTTGTCTGAATTGGTCTGGCCAATCGCCGGCAAAATAGTTGTAAATTGCTGAATCGTAGTGTGAAGATGTTGCAAATGCCTCAACAGCATATCTTCTGCGATCTTCTATTGCAGTAAACCCGTTACCGGATTTAAGTAATTCGATTAAGGAATTGTATTGTCCCTGATTTGAGATAATAACAACATCATTGAAATTTTTGGCTGCTCCTCTGATTAAAGAGATCCCGCCAATATCAATTTTTTCGATAATGTCTTCGTCTGTAGCGCCGGATGCTACTGTTTCTTCAAATGGATAAAGGTCAACAATAACAAGATCGATTTCGGGGATGTCGTATTGAGCAAGTTGAGCAATATCGCCTTCATTTTCACGGCGAGCAAGAATTCCACCAAATATTTTCGGATGTAAGGTCTTTACCCTGCCACCCAGAATCGATGGATAGGTAGTAAGCTCTTCTACAGCAGTTACTGCCAACTGTAAACTTTCAATGAAATCTTTTGTTCCTCCAGTTGAATATAGTTTGACGCCAAGATTATCAAGCTTAGTAATAAGTTCGTCCAGTCCATCTTTGTGATAAACAGATATTAAGGCCGATTTTATTTTTTTTAATTCGCTCATTATAAATTTCTTAATAATTTTTTGCAAAGCTAATAAAAACCTTCAAGTTATTTGGACGTTCTTGTTATGGTTTTGTCACATTTTTATTAATTCATTTCTTAACTGAGGTGTGTTGTGTAATTCACATATTCTTGATGTAACTTGATTGCAAATCGACTATTTTATTTAATGTCTGCATACTGCAAGAATTTTATTGGCAGATGAGTAATACATCAACAGGTAACTTTTCTCATTGCATAAATAGACGTCACGATTTTAAATTTCATAAATTTACGAGTATTTAACACTATTTTATTGACAGAACCAAATAATTCCTACTTTTAGAAGGTAATAACTCAAAGTCATGTTAATTCTTCGTCTTATAGTTGAAAGTTTTAGATTTGCTTACAATTCACTTGTAGTGAATCAATTAAGAACATTTCTTTCGCTGCTTGGAATCACAATCGGGATTTTTTGCATCATATCAGTTTTCACAATCATCGATTCGCTCGAGCGGACGATTCGCGATAGTATGTCGAAACTGGGGAGTAATGTAATATATATACAGAAATGGCCATGGACACCTCCTCCGGGAGAATCGGAATACCCTTGGTGGAAATACCTGAACCGGCCTATTCCAACGCTTTTAGAAACACAGGAAATCATACGTCGTTCCGGATTATCACAGTATGCTGTTTATAATTATGCGATCAACCGAACGATTCAAAGCGGAAGCAATAAAGCTGAAAATGTGGAGATTCTGGCTTCTTCAAACGGATTAATCGAAACCTGGAGTCTTAAAATCTCGAATGGAAGACCGCTTACCGAACAAGAGATTAATTCAGGTTCCAGTTTTGCAATGTTGGGAGCCGGGATTGCTGAACAGTTGTTTCCTGGTGTTTCGCCTGTTGGTAAATCGATTAAAGTACAAGGATTTACTATTTTTGTTGTAGGTGTATTCGAAAAAATGGGGAGTGATATTTTTGGTACAAGTATGGATAAGCGGGTTTTGATCCCCGTTAAATTTGCGGCGCGTATGATCGATCCACGCTTGGATATGCAACAGAGCATTATTGTTAAAGGTAAAGCAGATGTTCCCGCATCTCGTCTTTCTGAAGAGCTCGAAGGAATCATGCGCTCTATCAGAAGGATAAAGCCTTCAGCTGAAAATGATTTTGCATTGAATGAGGTGAGCCTTATCTCCGGTCAGCTTGACAGTCTTTTTAAAGTTTTCAACATTGCCGGTTGGATCATAGGTGGTTTTGCAATAATTGTGGGAGGATTCGGAATCGCAAATATCATGTTTGTATCTGTAAAAGAACGAACTAAGATAATCGGATTGCAAAAAGCACTTGGTGCTAAGAGCAAATTTATACTGCTCGAATTCCTTTTTGAGGCAAGCGTACTCTCATTGATCGGAGGAGCTATTGGATTATTGATCATTTATGCCTTGACTTTTGTTGTCAGCAAAGCATTTGATTTTAATCTTGTCTTAACCGTTGGAAATATTATTACCGGTCTGATGATCAGTATTGTAATTGGCTTGGTGGCAGGACTGGTTCCTGCTCGTACTGCGGCACATCTTGATCCGGTAACTGCTATGAATGCTGTATAGACTATTCTATTATAGCGTCTTTAATAATTGGTAATTCACCATTCTGAAGCAATATTTCGATATTATTTGTCAATTCAACAAATTCCGAAACCGAGAGTTGTTCCGGGCGTCGGGTCAACAATACTGCATCTAATTCTTCTATTCGAGGACTAAAACTTTTTATGCTATTTCGCAGCATCTTACGTCGCTGATTAAAAGCAGTTTTTACTACTTTGAAGAAGAGTTTTTCATCACACCCTAAATCTGTTCTTCCATTGGCGGTAAGGCGGATTACAGCTGATTGTACTTTTGGTGGTGGATCGAAAACATACTCAGGGACATCTATCAGGTATTCGACATTGTACCATGCCTGAAGAAATACACTCAGAATTCCATAAACTTTTGAACCCGGACCCGAGCAGATACGCTTTGCTACCTCTTTTTGAAGCATGCAAACAATTTCGGGTACTAATTCTTTATTTTCAAGGACTTTAAAGAATATTTGGGAGGATATATTATAAGGTAAATTACCAATCAGCGCGAAAGGTTTATCCGAAAAACTGGCTGCAAGATCAAGTTTCAGAAAGTCACCTTCTATTATCCGGTCCTTCAGTTGTGGAAAATGTTTGTGAAGGTAATCAACAGACTCATGATCTATTTCGATGACATATGTCTCGTAGTTTTCATTTTCGAGCAAAAAATTTGTCAACACACCCATGCCAGGACCAATCTCAAGAATTTTGCTCACGTCGGTCGCCTTCAAACTATTGACGATATCGCGTGCAATATTTTTATCAATGAGAAAATGTTGGCCCAAACTTTTCTTTGCTCTTACTTGCATTCTACGTTTTTGATTAAAATTTTAAAAGACAGGAAGTATTCAAAAAATCAATGACTTCCGGGATTTGTCTGCAAAAGTACGAATTTGTTCCGGGTTTGTGCGGTGGAAAAAATCGTTACTTTTACGCAAAAGAAAACAAAGTGTCGCTACTTAATACTGAATTATTTATTGCCCGCAGGATTTTTTTCGCTAAAGGAACTTCCAGAAAGTTTTCAGAATCAATTGTTTCGTTTGCAGTTTTTGGAATTGCTTTCGGCTTATTTGTGATGATTCTTTCGGTGGCAATTGTCACTGGTTTTAAAAAAGAGGTAAGGAATAAGGTTATTGGGTTTGGTTCACATATTCAGATAGTTAATTTCGATTCCAACTCATCTTACGAAACGGTTCCGGTTTCGAAAGATCAGATATGGTTACAAGAGATCAAAAATTTACCGGGGATAAAAAGTATTCAAAGCTTTGCCACTAAACCCGGAATTGTTAAAACAGATGATGAAATTCATGGGATTGTTCTTAAAGGTGTCGGATCTGATTTCGATTGGTCATTTTTCAAAGAAAATCTCGTTGCGGGAAAGCTGTTTTCTGTGTCTGATAGTATTAAAACTGATGAAGTATTGATATCTAAACAGATAGCTTCATTGCTTAAATTGAAAGTGGGCGATCCGCTTTACACTTATTTTCTAAATGAAGAGACCAAAGCACAGAAAATGCGTAAGTTTAAGATCTGTGGTATCTACAGTACCAGTCTTGAAGAGTTTGACCGCTTGTTTGTTTTGGCCGATATTTCTCACGTAAGGAAATTAAACGACTGGAAACCCGATCAGATTAGTGGGTTCGAGATTGCTATTAATGATTTTAATGATCTGGAAGTTATTAATCGCGAAATCCGCAGAATCACGTTAAGTTATTCCAAAGACAATGATTCAGTGCTTCGACCAGTTACCATAACTTCCAAATATCCTCAGATTTTTGATTGGCTTAATCTGCTTGATATGAATGTATGGATCATCCTCACGCTTATTATTCTTGTTGCCGGGTTTAATATGGTCTCGGGATTACTGATTCTGATTCTTGAACGAACAACAATGATTGGAGTTTTGAAGGCTGTTGGTACCGGGAATTGGAGTATTCGAAAGATCTTTATCTATATTTCTTCTTTTCTTATTCTCAAAGGAATGTTTTGGGGCAATTTAGCTGGAATTTCATTCTGCCTGATTCAGGCAAAGTTTGGACTATTCACACTTGATCCAGGCTCCTATTATTTAGATACTGTCCCTGTTAATTTGAAAATTTCGCATCTCTTATTGCTCAATGCAGGAACAATTATTATTACTTTGTTGATGTTGTTAGTACCTTCCTGGTATGTTTCAAGGATTGAACCCGATAAGGCCATCAGATTTGATTGATATAGAATTTTTATGATTTGGATTACAAATTCACCAAAAATAGATCAATAATTAGTATCATTGCAACGAAAAACTGATAAATCGCATATAAATGAAACTTTATTTCCCGGATAATTATAAACCGAAACTCGATCTTAAACAAACTGAAAAGGCCATTAAATTTGTAAAAGATTTTTTTCAGGAAAGCCTTTCTGCTGAATTGCGTTTACGTCGCGTGACTGCACCTTTATTTGTATTGAAAGGAACAGGGATTAATGATGACCTCAATGGGGTGGAGCGTGCAGTCTCTTTTGCAGTAAAAGAGATGAATGACGCCACAGCAGAAGTCGTACATTCACTCGCAAAGTGGAAAAGAATGATGCTGGCACAATACGGAATTCCTGCGGGTTACGGAATCTATACCGACATGAATGCCATCCGCGCTGACGAAGAACTGACGAATATTCACTCTTTGTATGTTGACCAGTGGGATTGGGAAAAAGTGCTTACGGCAAAGCAGCGTAATATGGAGTTTCTGAAGAAAGTTGTTAACCAGATTTATGCGGTTATGCTTCGCACTGAATTTATGGTTTACGAAAATTACCCTGCGATCAAACCCCAGCTTCCAGAAGAAATCTATTTTATACATTCAGAGGAGTTGTTGCAACGTTACCCGAAGCTGACACCCAAAGAACGCGAACATGAAATTGCCAAGGAGCATGGTGCCGTATTTATTATGGGAATTGGCGGTGCACTTTCTGATGGTGAAAAACATGACGGACGTGCACCCGACTATGATGACTGGACAACAGAAAACGCTTCAGGTTATAAAGGTCTGAATGGTGATATCATTATCTGGAATCCGATTTTACAACAATCACTCGAACTCTCCTCTATGGGAATCCGCGTTGACAAAGAGGCACTTTTACGGCAACTTGCCATCACTGGTTTGACAGAAAGAAAAGAACTCTTGTTTCATAGGAAGCTTTTAAGAGATGAATTACCATTGTCAATTGGTGGAGGAATAGGGCAATCGCGTCTGTGCATGTACCTGCTTCGTAAAGCTCATATCGGTGAAGTTCAGGCAAGTCTGTGGCCGGAGGAGATGATCCGTCAATGCGCGGAACGCAATATTTTTATGGTATAATAATCATTTTAACTAAAAGTCACCCTGATGCAACAGCATATGGGGATTTTTTATACTTTTGCACCACAATTTAGCTGGCCCAATAGCTCAATTGGATAGAGCGACAGCCTTCTAAGCTGTAGGTTTCTGGTTCGATCCCAGATTGGGTCACAAAAGGTAAAAGACACTTTACCGACAAATCAGGAAAAGCCTTCTAAATTCAACATTTAGAGGGCTTTCTTCTTTTATACCTGTACCAACCAAAAGACAGGAGAAAGCCAACTTTTACGATAAAATCGGCACTAAATCGGTACGATGAATCGAAAAGTAAAAATCGTACCGATTTCTGCCATAAGTCTCTGAAAAGTCGCGCATTGTCCTTGCAAGACCCGCGCTGTTACATGTTCAATAACTTAGTTTTGTAACATTAAAATTGTAACGGTATGAGGAGTACTTTCAATATCCTTTTCTACATCAAGAGGAATGAGCCGAAAAAAGACGGCAGAGTAGTGATTATGGTA
>Ga0209511_1000315_pt1 | contig 51785 bp, 49 predicted proteins | sample SSSSmetaG_FD_184141 | JGI IMG/M metagenome (GOLD analysis project Ga0209511, IMG submission 184141) | Glacier valley bacterial and archeal communities from Borup Fiord, Nunavut, Canada, to study Microbial Dark Matter (Phase II) - ​SSSS... | ecosystem: Environmental > Aquatic > Freshwater > Ice >... | reverse complement strand
CGGCTATGAGCTGGCCGTGGCGGGCGTGAGCGACAAGGACTCGGTGGCGCGCTCGCTGCCGCAGCTGGCTAAGTTTCTGGCCTTTCCGACCACTATTTTTCTGGATAAGAAAGGGGCGGTGCGCGCCATTCGCACCGGCTTCAGCGGGCCGGGCACGGGCACGTATTACGAGGCGGAAAAAGCCCATTTCAACCGCACCGTGGACAAGCTCCTGCGCGAGTAACTTTGGCTGGCTTTCATCAATTACTGCCCCAACTACCATGTCTTCTCAGTTTGTTGAACTCAGCGAAACCGATAGCCCGCTTGAAGAAACCATGTCCGTCAATCATGCCCGGCTCACCACGCGACTGGTGGCGCTGCTGCTGCCTTTTGAAAGCCAATACGAGGTGGATGTGCTTACGGAGCTGGAGTGCGAGCTGAGCACCGGACGGGCCAAGCCCGACGTGGCCATCGTGCCAGGCCAGCACTACGATTGGGAGCGCGACGTAATGCGCTACCCGCACCCGCCACTAACGGCTATTGAGGTGCTTTCGCCCACGCAAAGCTTCAGCTCATTGGTAAGTAAAATCCGGGAGGTGTACTTCCCGGCTGGGGTGCGCTCGGCGTGGCTGGTGGTGCCCGAAGTGCGCACCGTTCACCTTTATCTGCCGCAGCAGCCGGCCGTGGCCTACCACACGGGCCTGCTGCGTGACCCTACCACCGGCGTGGAAGTGGCGCTGGAAGCGCTGTTTGGATAAACCAGGAACGCAAACCTGTACTTCTTATTCTCGTAATAAACTCCACGGCGGCCGAGCGGCGGCCGTGGAGTTTTTTTGTCGGCGCACCGAGGCGCGCCTTTTCTTAGTCAATTTCGATGTCCTACTTTATCCCCCCTAAATTTTGGTGCGGTGGTTTGCTGCTCCTGTTGCCTCTGCTGAGCTTAGCTCCGCCCCGCCCTGAGCCAAACTCCGCGCTGAGCGCCGTGCGCCTGCCGCTGCAAGGCGCCAAGCCCGACCCGCAGGTGCTGGCCCAATTTGGCCTCTACAACAACCCCAAGCTGCAAGCCCTCATTGACAGCAAAGGCCAGCAGATGAATAAGGTATCGGACCGGCCCGGCGACTACGGCTTCACCATCGTCGATTCGCCCGTCATCAACGCCTTCGCCACGCCCGACGGGCACGTGTATTTCACGCGCGGCATCATGGCTCACTTTAATTCGGAGGCGCAGTTTGCCGGGGTGCTCGGCCACGAGCTGGGTCACATCACGGCTCGCCACGGGCAGAAGCAGCAGACGCGCAACACGCTGGCCAGTATTGTGCTGGGAGCAGGCTCGATATTCGCCCCGCGAGTGGCGCAACGGATAGGCAGCATTGTGCAACAGGGAGTAGGCTTGTTGTTTTTGAGTTACAGCCGCGAGAACGAGAACGAGGCCGACGGGCTGGGCGTGAAGTATTCCACGAAAATCGGCTACGACGCGGCCCAGATGGCGGATTTCTTCCTGACCCTGGAGCGCACTGAGCAGGCGGCCGGCGGCAACGGCATCCCGACGTTTCTCTCCACCCACCCCAACTCGGCCGACCGCTACGAGCGGGGGAAGGGCCTCGCCGCCCAGGCCAAGCAGACGCTCGGCAAGGCCACGCTGCTCGTGAACCGCGACGGCTACCTGCGCTCCATCGACGGGCTGCCCTACGGCGAAGACCCGCGCCAGGGCTTCGTCGAGGGCGGCGTGTTTTATCATCCCGACCTGAAATTCCGCTTCCCGGTGCCCGCCGGCTGGAAAACCCAGAATTCGCCCACCCAATTTCAAATGGCCGAACCCAACGGCGGGGCGCTGCTCGTGTTCGCGGGCGTGCCCGGCACCACGGCCGAGGAGGGCGCGCAGGCCGTCGTCAAGCAGCTCGGGCTGAGCGGTGCCCAAGCCCGGCGGCTGACCATCAACGGCTTTCCGACGCTGGTGGTGGAGGGCGACCAGACTCCCAGCCAGGACCAGCAGCAGCAGCAGAGCCAGCCGGCCCACGTGCGCGCCTACGTCATCCAGGACGGCAAAAACCTGTTCGCGCTCATCGGCCTGGCCGCGCCGAGCACCTTCGGCAACTACGCCCCGCAGTTCGACGCCGTGGCCCAGGGCTACCAGCGCCTGACCAGCGCCAGCCAGCTGGGCCGTCAGAGCGAGCGTATCCGCATCCGGCAGGTGAAAACCGCCACCACGCTGCAACAAGCCCTCACGGCCAACAGCGTGCCGAGCCGCCGCTTCAACGAAGTAGCCATCCTCAACGGCATGCAGCTCAGCGACCGCCTGCCCGCCGGGTCCTTGTTCAAAGTGATAGGGAAATAGTGGTTAGGGGTTAGTGGGGTCGTTGTCATGCAGAGCGTAGCGAAGCATCTCGCGTGGTGCAGTAAAATCACGCGTCAGCAACGAAGCGAGCGAGATGCTTCGCTACGCCCTGCATGACAACGTCCCCATTAACCCCTAACCACTATTTCCCCGTCAGCAAGGCGCTGGTTTTGAGCGAGAACGTTTGGAACGCGGGCTGCATGGTGCGCATGCCGCTGCCGCGCATGCCGCGTCCGCCCATGCCACCCATGCCGCCGTTCATACCGCCACCCATGCCGCCCATGCCGTTGCCACCGCTGCCCATTACGCTCATGTCGGATTGGTCGGAGGCGGTGCCGGGCGGCAGCTTGGGTTTCTGGCCGGCCAGCCACACGCCGGCCACCACGGGCCGGCCGCCGGCCAGGTTCGGCACCCGGCGGTAAATCAGGCGCAGGGGCACGGCCAGTTCGTAAATCAGGTTGTTGCGCGCGTCGAGGCCGAGGGCGGCTTTCACGCCGAGCGGGGCTTGCGAGTCGGTGAGCACCGGCTCCTTGCTGCCCCGGAAGTTGAGCAACTCCATCTGGTCGCCGTTTTGGGCCAGCGTCTGGCGCAGGCGGGTCAGGTGCTCTTCCTGGCGCTCGGCCGCCGACGGGGCCGGTGCGCCGGCCGGCTGCTGGGGGCCGTTTTTGAGCGTGTTCAGGTCGATGGCCAGCGGGTAGCGCACGCCCAGCTGCTGCTGGTTGCGGCCCGTCGAGTCGAGCCAGACGACCATGCCCAGGTACACGAGCTTGGCCTGGGTGGGCGCGTCGTTGGCCCGCACCCGCACGTAGAGCATGCGCGCGTCGTGGAGCACCTTGTACTGCAAGTGGCTGTTCGCGTCATACGTCAGCGAGTCGGTCCAGTCCGTGGGCTTGCCATCGATAACGGGCGGCGTGGCCACGAAACGGCTGGTGGCGCGCGTGGCGGTCGCAGTGGCTGGGGCAGCCGCCGCTTTGGCGGGCGCGGCCCTGGCGGTGGTCGTAGTGGTGGTCGCGTCGGTGGCGGCTTTGGGGGCGGCGCAGCTGGCCAGGGTGGCCAGGGCAGTCAGGGCGAGCCAGCTGAAGGGCGATAAACGCATGGGAGAAGGCAGAAAAGCGGGAGCCACAAAGCTACGCCGACCACTGAGAGCTGCCCGGCGTGGCCGTCAGCGGTTGAAAAACCCCTTCGAGCCAGGGTGCGTGAGCAGCTTGTGGAGGAAAACCACGGCCCCGCTCAGTTGCAGCGTCAGGCCGGTGAGAAGCAGCAAGTCGCCCCCCGACCAATGTTCGATTTTGAAGATGGCCCCTGTTAAACTGATGAGCAAGCCCACCAAAAAGGCGACGAAGGCATGTTTGGCTTTCATAAACTGGCAGCTGTCAAAAAGTTGCTGAATGCGGAAATCCCGCCCCTAAGATAAGAGGCGAGGTTTATGGCATGGGCCAAACCGCCGGAGTATCGAATTTTTGAGCGCCGGATTTTACGGCGACAGCCAGCCTGTTCAAAGAGTCGAACCCGACTCGAAACTTATCCAAGTCAAACGCGGAGGCTCTGAGGGTGCGTCTTGCTTGAACACGAAATCAAGCCGGGCTGCTTACCGCTGGTTTATTTCGCGCATCCTTGCCAGTTACCGGGCGTAGAAATGCTGAATTCTGGTAATGAAGCGGATTTCGAGTACGTAGTGGGCAGCCTTAGCCGGGCACGTAGAGTGTTGAACGGAAGATTTTTACGCGCTCAGCTAAGGCTGCCCGCCCCGTACACTGACTACGAAACCGCTCTAACATCATCCTAGCCGCGGTGCTACCACTGATGCCAGGCGCTTGCCGGCCACACGCCTGCGTCAATAACATAACGACAATCACACGACTAACCCCCTCCCTACGCTGAGGATGAAGGTGTTAAAACACCCTGCTTGGCTTTAGTAGTGGAACGTAAGGCCCGCGCCCCACTTGTAGTCGCTGTCGTAATTGGTGCTGAGCGAGGCGTGTTTGCTCACCAGGTACCGAAAGCCGACGGTGTATTCGCGGTCGGTATTGACGCGCAGGTCGGCGAAGACGTTGTTGCTCAGGGGCAGGTCGCGGCGTTCGAGCTGTAGGCGCAGCTGGCCCGTGTTATCGACGCGCCACTCCGAGCGCACCAGCATCGGCAGCAGGTAGTAGATGCCCGCATCGAGGACCCGGCGCTCGTTTTTGGTATTGGTTTCGCCGGCCGCGCGCAGGGTTTTGTTGTTGCGGGAATCGAAGCCGACGTAAGCGGCCAGGAACTGCCGCTGGTCGAGGTAGCGCAGCAGGTGGGTTTCGGTTTCGTAGTCGCCTTTGTAGCTCACGCGGCCCTCAAATTCCAGCGCGTGGCGGTTGTTGGACAGGTTGGCTTGCAGAAACGTGGCCTGGGAATGAGCCGAGAGGTCGGCCCACAGGTAGCGGGCGTTGTCGCCGGCCTTGGCTACTTTGTAATCCGTTTTGGCAAACTCGTTTTGCGGGCTGCCTTCGTAGGCGATGACGCGGGCCATGCCGGCGGCCATGTGGTAGAGGATGTGGCAGTGAAAAAACCAGTCCTGCTCGGCGTTGGCCGCGAATTCGATGGTAACGACGCTCATCGACGGAATGTCGAAGGTATTTTTCATCGGTGAATAGGTCCCCTGGGCATTGACCAGCCGAAATACGTGCCCGTGCAGGTGCATGGGGTGGCGCATCATGGTCAGGTTTTGGAGCACCATGCGCACGTTCTCGCCCCGGCGGATGGGAATGGCATCGGCCACGGACAGAGTTTTGTGGTCGAACGACCAGATGTAGCGCAGCATGTTGCCGGTGAGCGTGAGCTTGATTTCGCGCCACTTGCGGGTCAAGTCCAGCGTGGTTGGGCGCAAAGCCCGCAGCCGGTTGTAGTTGAACTCGCCGGCCATGCCGGCCATGTCCATCCCGAGGCCCTGGTCTTGCAGGCTGCCCATGCTCAGGCCGTTGCGCTGCTGCCGGTTCAGCGGGCGGTTGGCGGGCGTGGGCACGGGCGCGGCCGGCTCGGGGCCGTTTTGCATCTTCATGCCGCCCATCTCGCCCATGCCCTCCATGTCGCCGTTCGGCGGAGCCTGGCCCTTCGCGCCGGGCGCAGTGGGTTTGGCGGCGCTCAACTGGCCGGCCCCTTTGGCGCGCAAGCCAGTCATCGGCCCCATCTGGTTCATCTCGCGCGTCAGCTGGAAGTAGTCGAGCTTGGGCAAGTCGGGGGCGTGCATGGCCTCGCCCCGGCCGAAGTAGGCGGAGGTGTAGCCCGATACGTCGGATGAGGTGGCCCGCAGCTCGGCCGCGCCAATGGCGGGCACGGTCACGAGCAAGTCGTAGGTTTCGCCGGTGGCAATTTCGAGCTTGGTAACCGGGAAGGGCACCACGTCGTTGCCGTCGGCGGCGACGACCTGCATCGGCCCGCCCGCGTACTGAAGGTGAAAGTACGACGACGTGCCGCCGTTGATGACGCGCAGCCGCACCACTTCGCCGGGCTTCGCGTCCTGGAAATAGGCTTGCGCCTGGCCGTTGGTCAGGAACTTGTTGTAGAACACGTCCGACACGTCCATGGCCGGCATCCGGCCCCACTCCTGCCGCACCTTGTCGCGGAAGTAGCCGGCAGCCAGCGCTTCGCCGTAGCTCTGGGTAGCGCCCTTTTGCACGGCGTACCATTCGCCGGCCCGCTTGAGGTAGCGCAGTACCTCGGCGGGTGCCTCGTCGGTCCAGTCGGAGAGCAGCAGCACGTATTCCCGCATCGGGACTGCCGCTTGCCGGGGCTGGATGACCAGCGAGCCGTACATCCCGGCCTGCTCTTCCAGCCCATGGGCGTGGTACCAGTAGGTGCCGTGCTGCACGAGCGGAAACGTGAACGTGTGGGTGCTGCCCGGCAGAATGGGGGCCGTGTTCAGGTAGGGCACCCCGTCCTGGGCGTTGGGCAGCACCAGGCCGTGCCAGTGCATCGACGTGGCCCCTTTCAGCCGGTTGTGCACCCGCACCACGGCCGTGTCGCCCTCAATGAAGCGCAGCGTCGGGCCTGGCAAATGGCCGTTGAGGGCCACGGCCGGCCGGATTTTGCCGGTGAAATTGACCAGCGAGTCCGTTACGTACAGGTCGTATTCCACCCGCTTGCCGACGCCGGCCGGCCGGGACGCGGCCACGGGGGCTGCCTGGGTAGGGGCTGGTTTGGCAGGCGCGGGCATCGTCATGCCGGGCATGGTTTGGGCCAGCGCGGGGCCGGCCGTCAGCAGCCAGGCGGCCAGGGGTAGGGTGAGAAGTCTCATTCGGAATTATTCAGCGTATCTCTACAATAAGACGGACAGCCTTATTTAGCCACGGCCAGCGTGAGCAGAAACGCCGCCTCCGTCACCGCGACTACGCTGTGCGGAATGCCGGCGTGCAGCGTCAGTAGCTGCCCCTGGGCCAACTCCGCCGCCTGTTCGGCCGTGCGAAACGTCAGCCGGCCGGCCAGCACCTGTACGCTGATGGTGCCAGGGGCGGTGTGCGTTTTCAGCTCCGCGCCCGCGTGCAGGGCCAGCAGCACCAGGCGCATTCCGTCCGTTTTGAACAGGGTCAGCGCGTTGCGGTCGCTGGTCTGGTAAGTGGGTTCCTGCCGCACCTGGGCCAGCAGGGCGGGCAGGTTGAAAACGAGCAGCGGCGCGTCGAGGGGGCGGCCGGCGGCCGGTTCCGGGCGCTGGGACGTGGGGTCGTTCGATTTGGTTTCCATCGGGTCGTTTCGGGGCGGGGGGTAAAACCTGTTTGAGTCGCGTACAAAGCCGCGGCTGGCTTTCAGTGGTGGTGGAGCAACGCCTGGAGCACCAGGGCCTCGTTGTGTGCTTCGTCTTTGGCCCCATAGACCAGGGTGATGACTTCTTTCCGGGCCTGCTCCCGCAAAAGCACTACCTGTTCCGGATTCTTTTCGAGTTCTTCGCGGTAGCGCTTTTGGAACTCCGCCCATTTGGCCGGGTCGTGGCCAAACCATTGGCGTAGCGCCGTGCTGGGCGCGATTTCTTTCAGCCACACGTCGATGCTGGCTTTTTCTTTGGTCAGGCCCCGCGGCCAGAGCCGGTCCACCAGAATGCGGGTACCGTCTGCCGGGTTCGGGTTTTCGTAAACTCGTTTTATGTTGATTGTCATGACCTTAAGCCAGGTTAGTGGACGTTACCTTGGCCACCAGGTACTCGCGGTTCAGGGTGGCGATGTTTTCCAGGGTGATGCCGGCCGGGCATTCGGCCGCGCAGGAGCCGATGTTGGAGCAGGCCCCGAAGCCCTCCTTATCCATCTGGGCCACCATGTTTTCGACGCGGCTTTGGCGCTCGGGCTGCCCTTGGGGCAGCAGGGCCAGCTCCATCACCTTGGCCCCCACGAAGAGCACGGCCGACGAGTTTTTGCAGGCCGCCACGCAGGCCCCGCAGCCGATGCAGGTGGCCGATTCGAAGGCCCGCTCCGCCACGTTTTTGGGAATCGGAATCTCGTTGCCGTCGGGCGCGCCGCCCGTGTTTACGCTCACGTAGCCGCCGGCCTGAATGATGCGGTCGAAGGCCGAGCGGTCGCAGCTCAGGTCCTTGTTGATGGGAAACGCGTTGGTCCGCCAGGGTTCGATGGTGATGGTATCGCCGTCGGCAAACGTGCGCATGTGCAGCGAGCAGGTCGAGGTATTAAACAGCGGGCCGTGGGCGCGGCCGTTGATGAACAGGTCGCACGAGCCGCAGATGCCCTCGCGGCAGTCGTGGTCGAAGGCCACCGGGTCCTGGCCCTGGTGCAGCAAATCCTCGTTGAGCACGTCGAGCATTTCCAGAAACGACATCGCCGGAGAAATGTCCCGCACCCGGTATTCCACGAGTTGACCCGTCGCCTGGCGGTTTTTCTGCCGCCAGACGCGCAGGGTAAAACTTCGGAGGCTGGTCTTATCAACAGCTTGGTTCATAGTGGGTATAGGTTAGGTAGTGGTTGAGTAGCGGGCGGGCGGCCCGCTTTATCGGCTACGTCAGTCTCGCTTTCAGGACGTTGAGCGGCACTACTTCAGCGAGCGGCGCAGCAGCTGCGCGTTCAGGGCCACGATGACGGTGCTCGCGCTCATGAGCACCGCGCCGATAGCCGGGCTGAGCACGAAATGCGGGTAGAGCACCCCGGCGGCCAGCGGTAGGGCGATGACGTTGTAGCCCGTGGCCCAGAACAGGTTTTGCCGCATCTTGCGGTAGGTGGCCTTGCCGAACTCGACCAGGTTGGTGATGTCTGTGGGCTTGCTATTGACAAGAATAATGTCGGCGGTCTCGGCCGCGATGTCCGTGCCCGACCCCACGGCGATGCCCACGTTGGCCTGGGCCAGGGCGGGCGCGTCGTTCACGCCGTCGCCGGTCATCGCCACGAACTGGCCTTGGGCCTGCAAATCCCGGATGATTTTCACTTTCTGGTCGGGCAGCACCTGGGCGTACACCCCGTCCAGCCCAATCTCCTGGGCCACGGCATCGGCCACCTGCTGGTTGTCGCCGGTGGCCATATAGACCTTGATGCCCTGGGCCTGCAAGCGCTGCACGGCTTCTTTGGAATCGGCGCGGAGGCGGTCGGCCAGGGCCACGTAGCCCGCCAACTGGCCGTCGAGCAGCACGAACACTACCGTCTCAGCCTCGTTGCCGGCCGCGTCCGGGGGGATAGCCAGGTTCTTTTCCTGCAAATAGCCGGGGCTGGCCACCACTACTGGCTGGCCGTCCACAGTAGCGGAAACCCCTTTTCCCGTAATTGATTGGAAATCCTGCACGGCGGGCAGGGCCAGCTTGCGTTTCTGGGCCTCGCGCACGATGCCCTGGGCAATGGGGTGCTGCGACTGCTGCTCCAGGGCGGCCGTCAGCCCCAACAGGGCCGCCTCATCCAGGCCGGCGGCCAGCACTCGCACGCGGGTCACGCCGAACGCGCCTTCGGTCAGGGTGCCGGTTTTGTCGAACACCATCGCCGTGATTTTGCGGGCTTCCTCGAAGGCCGTGCGGTTGCGGATGAGCAGGCCCTTGCGGGCCGAAATGGCCGTGGAAATGGCCACCACCAGCGGAATAGCCACGCCCAGCGCGTGGGGGCAGGCCGTAACCATGACCGTCACCATGCGCTCGATGGCGAAGGCCGCGCCCTTGCCCAGCCAGAGCCACACCGCGAGCGTGCCCAGCCCGCCCACCAGCGACACGGCCGTGAGCCAGCCGGCGGCGCGGTCGGCCAGGGTCTGGGTCTGCGACTTGGTGTTCTGGGCCTCGCCCACCATTTTCACCACCTTGCTCAAATAGCTGTCCGCGCCCTGGTGCGTGACCCGGATGCTGAGCGCCCCTTCGCCGTTCACGGCCCCGGCGATGACCTTGCCGCCCAGGGCTTTCTGCACCGGCACGCTTTCGCCGGTCAGCATACTCTCGTTCACGGCGCTGCTGCCGTCCGTCACCTCGCCGTCGGTCGGGATACGCTCGCCGGGCCGCACCAGCACCACGTCGCCGACGACCAGGGCCGTAACTTTCACGTCGCGGACGGTGTCGCCCTCCTTCTTATGGGCCTCGGCGGGCAGCAGCTGCACCAGCAGCTCCAGCGCGCGCGAGGCCCCGGCCACCGATTTCATTTCCAGGTAGTGGCCCAACAGCATGATGTCAATCAGGGTAGCCAACTCCAGAAACAGGTCCATACCTTGCAGCCAGCCCAGCGTGACGGCCACGCTGTAGCCGTAGGCTACTGTGATGGCCACGGCCACCAGCGTCATCATGCCCGGCTGCCGGGTGCGCAGCTCGCCCACCGTGCCGCTGAGAAACGGCCAGCCGCCGTAGCCATAGATGGCCGTGGCCAGGGCCAGCAGCAGCGGGGTGGTGTAGGGCAGCGTAAGGTGGTAGCCCACCAGATTCTGGAACATCATCGACCCGGCCACCACGGGCACCGACAGCGCCAGGCACACCCAGAACCGGCGCAGGAAATCGGCAATCATGGCCCCGTGGTCGTGGCCGCCACCCATCTTGCCGTGGTCCATCTTACTGTGGTCCATGCTGCCGTGGTCCATTGGCTGGTCCATCGACTTAGGAGCCAAGCCTGCTATTGCCGGCAATGGCGCGGGGGGAGTGTCCGGCCCGCTGTGCGCGTCGTGGCCGATGTGTTGCAGCGCCTGCTGCCCGGCCGGCGATTCGGGGCCGGTCGCGGGCGGGCCGGGGTGGGCGGAATGCGGGGTTGCCGTCACCGGCTCAGGTTCGTGCGTCATGGCGTGGGAAAGGAAGGGTAGCGAAAAAAACAGCGGGCCGTTACCGGCCCGCTGTTTACGGTAGCGCCCGGCGGGCGGGCCTACATTTTCATGTCGCCCATCTTGCCGCCGGCCTTGCCCTTCCTCATGGGGCGCTTGGTCGAGCCGGGGTGCATCGTCATTTTGCCGTCCATCATCATGCACTGGCCTTCTTTCATCTTCATGACGGTGCCGTCTTTCATTTTGCAGGTGCCGTCGGTCATGCACATCGAGCCGTCGCGCATGGTCATGTCCTTCGTCATGGGCATGGGCTTGCCGTTCTTCATCATGGTCATTTTGCCGCCTTTCATCATGCAGTAGTCGGCCGACGACTGAGGGGCAGACTGGGTGGCGGACTGGGCCGCTGCTTTAGGAGCTGCGGGAGCGGTTTGGGCCTGGGCAACGGCCGCCAGCCCGGTGAGCAGCAGCACGGACAGGAAACAGGTGGGCTTATTCATGGTGAGGGATAATTAGAAAATGGGGAGGGTTTGGGAGTAAAAACGGCCGGTACAACGGGCCGCCGAATGAGTCAGCGACCGGGGCGAAAAAACAGCGGCTCGCCCGAAAACGGCTGGCACAAAAGTCGGAGCCGCTGGCAGTGGGTGGCATGACAATCAACAGCTTGACACATGATTTTTGTCATGCTGCCTGGCAGCAGCGGCGGATGTTGACTTGGTGCTCGTGCGCGGTTCTGTTCGACAAACTATCGACTTGGCCGAAACCAAAAACGCCCGACTGGGCCGGGCGTTTTTGGTTTCGGGGGGATAAACGGAAAAGCTTACGCCGCCTGAATCTGGAAGCCGGCTTTTTCGACGGCCTGCACGACCTGGGCCGCCGTGAGCTGGTCGGATTTGACGGTCAGCAGCTTGTCGGGGCTGGCCGTATCCACTTGCCAGTTGCCGGCCCCAGCTTCCTGGTTGAGGGTAGGCGTAACGGCCTTGATGCAGCCGCCGCAATTGATGTTGGTTTTGAACTGAAAAGTCTTCATGACGGGTGGGGGAGTTGGTGAAGCCGCGAGGGGGCGGCCATTCACTACTAACACGCGAGGCCAGGGTCTGAGTGCGGCAAACCCGGCACAGCATTGCGCCCGGAACTTACATAATTTCCCGTTGCCCGGACTTTCACCAGCAAGCAGAAAAGCCGGCCTGTGGTAATGTCGGACCGGCTTTTCTGAAATTTGCCGGGCTTAGGCGGCCGTGCTCATGCCCTGGCGGCAAGCGGCTTCGCAGCGGCGGCAGGCATCGGCGCACTCCTGGCAGTGTGCCATGTGGGCACCGTGCCGGGCGCACTCGTCGCCGCAGGCTTTGCAGATTTCGGCGCACTCTTTCAGCAAGTGCGCGGCGTGCTCGGAGCCGCGGGCCACGAAGCGGGCGGTCAGGGCGCAGATGTCAGCGCAGTCGCGGTCGAGCTGAATACAGCGGGCCATCATCTTCACGTCCTGCTCGCCGAGGCAGGCGCTGGCGCAATGCTCGCAGGCGGCGAGGCAGGCGTTGAGGGCATCGAGCAGTTGTTGGTTTTGGGCGTGCATGGCGGGCGGGGGTTAGGTGGATGACTGCTTGGTTATACCCGGCCCGGCGCGGGTGGGTTGTCCCGGTGGGTGGTTTGGCTGGCCTCCCTCGGCTTTGGCTGGGAAATTCGCTCGGCTGCGGCCCTGGCTTTGAGAACGCCCGGGATTGAATCCCCGTACTTTTGGGGAATACTGCCCTATTTTTCACATGGTCCCGCGACTGTTCCTGCGCTTTGTGCTGCTGCTGCTCGGTAGTTTTTACCTGGGCAGCGTCTGCGAGCTGGACGCGGCCGAGCGCGGCCAGCACTACGCCCAGGAAACGCACGAGCACGTCGTCGCCCGGCTCGGCGTGGACGTATCGGCCCCGGCCGCGCAGCCCGGCCCCGGAACAGCGGCCGCGTGGCGCGGGCACGGGACCGGCCCGACGACGCGGCCGCTGTTTTGGGGCCGGGCTGGCTCGCCGGCCGCTTGGTCCTGGGTGGCCAACCCGCCGCCGCCCGTGCGCCGGCTCTACCTGCGCTACGCCGTGCTGCAAGTCTGATTCGAGGGTTTGAACTCCGCCGCTGGTGGCTCTCTGCGGAGGGTCGCCCGTTCGTGTTTACCCCGTATTTCAGTCTTCCCGGCGCGTTGCGCTGCTTATCCATGAAAATTCTATTGCTAATTCTGGTGCTGCTCGGCAGCGCCGGCCGCGCCGTGGCCCAAAGCCCGTTGCGGGTGCTCGTGCGCGACGAGCGCACCAAAACCCCTTTGCCCGGCGTGAGCGTGGCTATTCCTTCCCTGAAGATTGGCGCGGCCACCGCTGCCGATGGCCGCGCCACGCTGCCCGCCGTGCCGGCCGGCCCGCAGCAAGTGCTGTTTTCGAGCATCGGCTACGCGGCCCGCACCGTAACGTTTACCCTGCCCCAGGCCGCTGACGCGCCCGCCCTGGTCGAGCTGGAACCCAGCAGTCTGGAATTGCAGGGCGTGGTGGTCGAGGCCACCCGCACGGGCTCGCGCATCGAGGACGTGCCGCTCCGCGTCGAGGTGCTGGGGGAAGAAGAAATGAACGAGGAAAGCAGTATGCGGCCCGCCAACATCGCCATGATGCTGACCGAAGCCAGCGGCATTCAGCCCCAGTTCACGTCGGCCAACTCCGGCAGCGTGGCCTTCCGCATTCAGGGCCTCGACGGGCGCTACACCCAGCTGCTGCGCGACGGGTTTCCGCTATACGGCGGCTTTTCGCAGGGGCTGAGCCTGGTGCAGGTGCCGCCGCTGGATTTGCGGCAGGTCGAGATTATCAAGGGCGCGTCGTCGGCCCTCTACGGCGGTGATGCCATCGCGGGGCTGGTAAATTTGGTGAGCCGCACGCCCACCGACACGCCCGAGCTGAACGTGCTGCTCAACCAAACCCAGAAGGGCGGGCGCGACCTGACGGCCTTCTACAGCGGCCGCGCGGGCAAGCTTGGGCTGACTTTGCTGGCCACCCAGAACACGCAGCAGGCCCGCGACGTGAGCGGCGACGGCTTCACGGACCTGCCCCAGGTGCAGGCTACGACGGTCAATCCGCGCCTGTTTTACTACGTCTCCGATTCGACCACGCTCTACGCCGGGTTGAACGCCACGGTGGAAACCCGCGCCGGCGGCTACCTGCCGGCGCTTGACAACCCCACCGTCTTCGGCTACACCGAGCGCAACCGCTCGGAGCGCTATAGCACCCAGCTCCGGCTGGACACGCACCTGGGTCAGCGGCGGGTGCTGACGGTCAAGAACAGCGTCAGCAGCTTCACGCGGCGCATCGAGGCCGGGAGCCAATACTTCGCCGGGCGGCAGCTTTCGACTTATTCCGAAGCGTCGCTGCTGGTGCCCATCGGGGCGCACCGGGCCGTGCTGGGCGGCAACGTGCTCACCGACGACTTCCGCGAAACCGCCGTCGCGCCCGGCACCGCCGCCCGCGACTACCAGTACCAGACTTACGGGCTGTTTGGGCAGGACGACTGGCGGGTGCTCGAACACTTGACCCTGCAAGCGGGCCTGCGCGCCGACTACCAGCGCCCGTATGGCCTGTTCGTACTGCCCCGCTTCTCGGCCTTGTACAAAGCCGGTGAGCACGTGAGCCTGCGGGCCGGGGGCGGCTTCGGCTACAAAGCGCCCACCATCTTCAGCAGCACCACCGAGCAGCGGGCGTACGCCAACGTGTTGCCGCTGGACGCGAATAAGCTGCAAGCCGAAACCTCGCGGGGCCTGAACGCCGACGTAACCCTGCGCGGCCGGCTGGAAGAGCTGAACATCACGCTCAACCAGGCCGTCTTCTACACCCGCCTGAACAATACCCTGATTCCCGACCCAACCCAGCTCGCGCGCGGCCTCACCGATTTTCATAACGCGGCCGCGCCCGTCACGGCGCGGGGCTTCGAAACCAACCTGCGCCTGGCCGTCGAAGGGCTGCAATTCTTCACCGCTTACACCCTCACCGACACCCGCCAGACTTACGACCTGGGCCAACCCGCCGAGCTGCCGTTCGTCTCGCGCCACCGCTTGGTGCTGACCACCGTGTACGAGCAGGAAAAAAGCTTCCGCCTGGGCCTGGAAGGCACTTACAACGGCCCGCAGTATTTGGGAGAGGGCGCGCGTCAGGGCCGGGGCTTCTGGCTGTTGGGCGTACTGGGCGAGAAAATATTCGCGCCGCACTTTTCGGTGGTGCTCAACGTCGAAAACTTCCTCGACGTGCGCCAGACCCGGTTTGAGCCGGTGGTGCTCGGTCTGCCGGCCGCGCCCACGTTCCGGCCCTTGTACGCCCCGCTCGACGGCGTGGTGGGCAACGTGGCCCTGAAAATCACGCTCTGATGCCCCGCTTCGCCTACCTCACCCGCGCCGTGTGGCTGCTCTCGCTCATCAGCCTCTTCACGGATTTGGCCAGCGAGATGCTTTACCCCGTCATGCCGCTGTACTTGCGAAGCATCGGGTTTTCGATATTTTTCATTGGCCTGCTCGAAGGCGTGGCCGAAGCCGTGGCCGGGCTGAGCAAAGGCTACTTCGGGCAGTGGAGCGACCGGCTGGGCCGGCGGGTGCCGTTCGTGCGCTGGGGCTACGGGCTGAGCGCGTTGTCTTAGCCGCTGCTGGCGGTGCTGGCCACGCCCGCCTGGGTGCTGCTGGCCCGCACCCTCGACCGGCTGGGCAAGGGCCTGCGCACCGGCGCGCGCGACGCGCTGCTCTCCGACGAAACGACCCCCGACAACAAGGGCAAGGTGTTCGGCTTTCACCGCTCGATGGACACGCTGGGCGCGGTGTTCGGGCCGCTGGCCGCGCTGGGCTGGCTGGCGGCCCGGCCCGGCCAGTTCCGACCCTTGTTTCTGCTGGCTTTCGTGCCGGGCGTGCTGGCCGTGGCCGTGAGCCTGGCGCTGCGCGAGCGGCCGGCCGCGCCCGTGCCCTCGATTTCCCTCCGCCCGGTACGCCCGTTCTGGGCCTCATTCGGTTACTGGCGGGTGGCCCCGCCCGCGTACCGGCGCGTGACGGGCGGGCTGCTGGTGTTTGCCTTATTCAACTCGTCCGATGCGTTTTTGCTGCTGCTGGCCCGGCAGCGGGGCGTGTCGGAGGCGGGCGTTATCGGCCTCTACATTCTCTACAACGCCGTGTACGTGCTCAGCGCCTGGCCCCTGGGGCACCTGGCCGACCGGCTCGGGCCGCGCCGGCTGCTGGTGGGCGGGCTGCTCGCGTTCGCGGTCGTGTATGGGGGCGTGGCCCTGGCCCACGACCGCTGGGCATTCGCGGCGCTGTTCGCGCTCTACGGCCTCTACGCGGCCAGCACCGAAGGCGTGGCCAAAGCCTGGGTGAGCAACCTCTGCGCGAAGGCCGACACCGGCGCTGCCCTGGGCACTTTTGGCGGCCTGGGCAGCCTGGCGGCGCTGGTCGCCAGCCTCGGGGCGGGGGCGCTCTGGCAACTGGCCGGGCCGGGCTGGACGTTTGGAGTCGCGGCGGTCGCGGCGCTGGGCGTGGCGGCCTATCTGGCGGTGGCCCAGGTAGAGCCAGCCAACCAGTCGACGACGGGGTGATGCGTGAATCAGAACAATTTTTAAGTCCGTGTACGGACTCGGAATCTGCTGTACATGCTTACCAACGCACCATGCGGATACCCCGCGAACAAACTATATGCTTGATATACAGCAACATTTGGCAGGTATTGGAGACACTACAGGAGCCAGGGCCGCCACTCAGACCGTGCCCAGCGGGTTGAGGTCGACGGGCGGGGTCAGGGGCGCGACATCCAGCTCCGGTGGGTGGCTGTCGAGGCTGACCTCGCCGTGGCCGCGCCGGTACTGAGCCAGGGCGCGTTCGCCGAACAGCCAGAAGACCACCGGCGTGACGATGATGTCGAGGAAGGTGGACGAGAGCAGGCCGCCGAGGATGACTGTGGCGACGGGGTAGAGGATTTCCTTGCCGGGCGCGTCCTTGGCGAGCGTGAGCGGCACCAGGGCCAGGGCCGCCACCAGGGCCGTCATCAGCACCGGCACCAGGCGTTCGAGCGAGCCGCGGATAATCATCTCCTGGCCAAACTGCTCGCCTTCGTGCTCCACGAGGTGCAGGTAGTGCGAAATCATCATGATGCCGTTGCGCGAGGCGATGCCGGTGAGCGTAATGAAGCCCACCAGCGAAGCGATGCTGAACGTGCCGCCAGTGAGCAGCACCGCCACCACCGAGCCGATGAGGGCCAGCGGGATGTTGAGCATAATCTGGCCCACGAGCAGCCCCGATTTGAAGTGCGAATAGAGCACCAGGAAGATGCCGGCCAGCGAAAACAGGCTGAGCCAGCCGATTTTGCTGGCCGCCGACTGCTGGCTCTCGAACTGCCCGCCGTAGGTGAGGTAGTAGCCGGGCGGCAGCTTCACCTGCTGCTGGATGCGTTGGCGCACCTGCTGCACGGTGCTGCCCAGGTCGCGCCCGGCCACGTTGAGCGAGACGGTGATGCGGCGCTGGGTGTTTTCGTGGTTCACCGTGTTGGGGCCAGGCTCGTAGCTGACGTCGGCCACCTGGCTGACGGGAATGAGCGCCCCGGCGGGCGTTTCGATGCGGGTATTGGCGATGGTCGCCACGTCGTTGCGCTGGCTTTCGGGCAGCTTCACGATGAGGTCGAAACGCTTTTGGCCGTCGAGCATCTGGGAGACGACCTCGCCCTGAAACAGCGTCTGGAGAGTGCTCACGACCTGGCCGCGCTCCAGGCCGTAGGCGCGCAGGGCCGCGTCGCGGGGGCGCACCAGCAGCTGGGGAATCTGCACCTGCTTTTCGACCTGCAAATCCACCACGCCGGGCACGGTGGCGGCGGCGGCGCGAATCTGGCCCGCGTACTGGCGCAATTCGAGCAGGTCGTTGCCGAAAACCTTGATGGCGACCTGGGCACGCACTCCGCTCAGCAAATGGTCGAGGCGGTGCGAGATGGGTTGGCCGATGTTCACGTTCACGCCGGCAACCAGGGCCAGGTGCTGGCGCAAGTCGGCCAGGATTTCGTCGCGCGGGCGCATGGTTTTGCCTTCTTTTTTCAGCTCAGCGGCTGTTTTGAAGGCTACTTCGATTTCGGAGTTGTTGACCGATTCGGCGTGCTCGTCCAGCTCGGCGCGGCCGGTGCGGCGGGCGGTGTAGGCCACTTCGGGCAGCTTCAATATTTGCTGCTCGCCCAACGTGCCGAGCTTGTTGGATTCGGTGAGCGAAGTACCGGCGGGGGCCGAGAAATTGACCGTGAGCGAGCCTTCGTTGAAGGGCGGCAAAAACTCGGTGCCGAAGAAAGGTATCAGCGACATGGCCCCCACAAACAGCGCCGCCGTGACCGTGAGAATGGCTTTCGGGTGACTCAAACCCCAATGCAGCAGGCGCGTGTCGCGGGCCTTGAGCCAGCGGATGAGGCGGCCCTCCTGCTCGGCTTCGCGGATTTGCTTCAGGCGGGGCAGCAAATAGTAGCAGAGCACCGGCGTAACGGTGAGCGAGACGAAGAGCGAGGCCACGATGCTCGTGATGTAGGCGATGCCGAGCGGGGCGAAAATGCGGCCTTCCATGCCCTCCAACGCAAACAGCGGCAGAAACACCAGCACCACGATGATGGTGGCGTACACAATGGAATTGCGCACCTCCGAGCTGGCCGCGTAGATGACTTGCAGGGCCGGCTTGGGCCGGGGCAGCTGCTGGTTTTCGCGCAGCCGACGAAACACGTTTTCGACATCCACGATGGCATCATCGACCAGCTCGCCGATGGCGATGGCCAGCCCGCCCAGCGTCATGGTGTTGATGCTGATGCCGGCGGCGCGGAATACCAGGGCCGTCACGAGCAGCGACAACGGGATGGCGACCAGCGAGATAAATGTGGTCCGCACGTTCAGCAGGAAAGCAAACAGCACGATGACGACCAGAATGGCCCCATCGCGCAAGGCATCCTCGACGTTGCTAATCGACGACTCGATAAACTCCGACTGTTTGAAAAGCCGGGTGTTCACTTGCACGTCGGCGGGCAGCGCGGGTTTCAGCTCAGCCAGGGCTTTTTCGACGGCTTGGGTCAGGCCCACGGTGGCCGCGCCCGGCTGCTTCTCGATGCTGAGAATGACGGCGGCCCGGCCGTTCACGCTGCCGTCGCCGCGCTTGAAGCGCGCCCCGAACGCCACGGTGGCGACCTGCTTGACGGTGATGGGCGAGCTGTCGCGGTAGCCGACGATAATGCTCTCAATATCCTGTACCGAGCGCAGGCGGCCGAGGTTGCGGATGAGGACTTCGGAGCCGTTGCGGTCGAAGAAATTGCCGGTCGTGTTGAGGTTGGAGCGGCGCAGGGCCTCTTCCACTTGTGTGACGGTGAGGCCCACGGCGTTGAGGCGGGCCATATCGAGCAGCACCTGGTATTGCAGATTGTCGCCGCCGATGGGGATGACCTGGGCCACGCCGGGGATGCTAAGCAGGCGCTGGCGGATGGTGTAGTTGGCCAGCGTGCGCAGGTCGGCGGCGTTGGTTTTTTGGTTGTTGGTTGTTAGTTGCTGGTTGTTAGCCTTTTGCTGATTGTTAATTGCTAATTGCTCATTGTTAATTGACAGTCCGACCAGCATAATCTGGCCCATCACGGAGGAAATCGGCCCCAGCACCGGCGTGATGCCGGGCGGCAATTGGCCCTGCATCATTTGCAGCTTTTCGGTCACTATCTGGCGGGCGGTGAAGATGTTGGTGCCGTAGTCGAACTCGACGAATACCAGGCCCAGGCCGATGGTGGAGTTGGAACGCACCGCCGCCACGCCGGTGGCCCCGTTGAGGGCAGTTTCGACGGGTAGCGTCACCAAGGCTTCGACTTCCTCGGGGGCCATGCCGGCCGATTCGAGGAAGACCGTGACGCGGGGCCGGTCGAGGTCGGGCAGCACGTCCACGGGCAGCTGCCGCGCCGTGTAGGAGCCGGCGATGAGCAGGCCCACGGCGAAAGCCAGCATGAGCAGCCGGTTTTGCAGGGCGAAGCGGATGATTTTATCGAGCATCTTGACAGATGGTGAGATGGTGAACTGGTGAGGTGGTGAGTTTTTCTCCTTCGTCACAGACGAGAAAAACTCACCACCTCACCAGTTCACCATCTCACCGATTACTGATTGAGGTAGATGGATTTGAGCTGGTAGGTGCCGGCCGTCACTACCCGGTCGTTTTCGTTCACCTGGCCGCCGAGCAGCACGGTTTGGCTGCCGTTGGCGGGGCCGGGCTGCACGTAGCGAATGCGGAATTGCTCGGGTTCGCCGTGGACGAACACCACGGGTTTGCCGCCGAGGTCGGTGAGGGCGGCGGTGGGCACGACGAGCTGCTTGGGGCCGCCGCGCTGGCCCAGCACCTGCACGTTAACGGCCTGGCCGGGGCGAAACAGGTTGGCCGCGCCAGCTGCCGCGTCGAGTTCGAGGATGAGCTGACGGGCCTGATTGACGGGGTTCACCACGTTGGAGAACACCACCAGGCGGGCGGGGGCGCTGCCGGCCTGGCCCTGCAAGCCTTCGACGCGGAAGCTCGCGCCGGGCGTCACGTTGGGCAGGTCCTGGGCGAAGACTTCGGCTGTGACCCGCAGCTTACCGGGGTTGAGGACGCGGAACAACTCGTCGCCCTGGCGCACTTGCTGGCCCACAGCGAGGGTGAACACGTCCACCGTGCCGCTGATGGGCGAGGTGAGGCTGACGCGCCGGGTGCGGGCCTGGCCGTTGAGAATGCCGGCGTTCTGGCGGGCTTGGCGCAGGCGCAGCTCGGCGGCCACCACGTCTTTGCGGGCGGCGATGTCGGCGATGGTTTGCAGGCGGGCGTAGTCCTGCTGGGCGGCGCGCAGCTCGGCCTGGGCGTTGGCCTGGCCGGTACCGATGCCGATTTGCTGGGTCGCGTCCAGGGTTTGGTCGATGACGGCCAGCACCTGCCCGGCCCGCACGCGCTGCCCCACCTGGGCCGACAAGCCGACGACGCGCCCGGTTTGGGGCACCACCACCCGGCCCTCGCCGCCCGCCGCCGCCGACACCGTGCCGTAGAGCGTGAGGCGGTTGTAGGTGTCGGAATAAGCGGCCAGCGCGGTCGTTACCTGGAACAGGAACTGGCTCTCTTTGGGCAGCATGATTTCGTCGGTGGGGGCCGCGCCGGAGCTGGCTTTCGCCGCGCCGTGGTCTTCGCCGCCGTGGGCCAGCAAGCGGGCGGGCGGGGGCAGTAGCGTGGCCAGCAGCAGGCCGGCGACGGCGGTAGCGGCCAGAAACTTAGGCTTGGTTCTCATACACGACGGGGGTTGAAGTGGAAGCCGCGGCGGCCGGCCGGCGGCGCAGGAGCACGGCCGTCAGGACCACGCCAGCGACGAAAGCGAGCAGTACAAACAGGAGGTTTTTCGCCGAGCCGAACGGCGACGGTGCCGCCGGGGCGGGCGCGGCGACTGGCAGCTTCCGGCCTACGTCCACGCCTTCGAGCAGCAGCAAATCGGCCTTGCTGCCGGCCACGATGTTGGCGGCGAAGCTGTACTTCCGGTTGGCCGGAAACTGGCCCTCGACCACGTAGATGCCCGGCTCCTGGGCCTTGACCGTCCAGCGTAGCGCGGCATCCTCCGGCGTGGTGAGGGTGATGGCGGCAGCCGGCACCGGGGCGTTGGTGGCGTAGTCGGCCACGAATAGGCGCAAGTGGGCCGGCTGGCCGGCTTGCAGCGGCTCGTAGCGCAACAGCACCTCGAACTTGTCGGACAGGGCGTGGGTCGAAAACGAGGTAGCGCCGGCCACCGTGCTGGGCCGGGCCTCGCCGTGGTCGTCGCCGCCGTGGGCCAGTAGGCGGCTGGTAGTCAGCGGGCCGGCCAGCAGCAGGGCCAGCAGGCCGAAAAGCAGGGGTTTCAGGGGTTGCTTCATGTCAATAGCCGGCTTACTGGCCGCGCAGGTAGTTCAGCTCATTAAGTGCTTGGCGGTAGTCGCGGATGGTGGCCAGGTAAGTATTCTGAATGGTAAAGGCTTGATTCAGACTCTGAATCAGCACCAAGTAGCTGATTTCGCCGGCCCGAAACAGGCGCTGGCTCTGGCTGATGATGGCCGCCGACTGGGGCAGGCCGGTTTGCTCGTAGTAGGTGAGCGAGGCCGCGAACTTGCGCGTGTCGGCCAGCGCCTGCTGGTATTCGCTGCCCAGCTCCAGGCGCTGCACTTGCAGCTGGGCCTGGCTGGCGCGGGCGCGGGCCGTGGCCGCTTGCAGCTGGGCGCGGTAGGTCCAGAAGTAAATGGGTACTGACACGCCAAACTGGAAGCGGTAACGAGTCGGGGACTCGGCAAAGCCCTGGTTCTGGTAGCCCACGGTGAGGGCCGGGGTGCGCCGCGCCCGCACTAGGCTGATGCCCGACTGGCTCAGGGCCACGCTTTGGGTGTAGTAGGCCAGCGTGGGGCTGGCAGCCACGGCGGCGCTGTCGATGGTGGGCAAGCCAACCAGCAGCGCGGCCCCAGCCTGGGCCAGGGACGCGCCGGTCTGGCGCAGGTCGGCTTCGGTGGCCAGGGCCAGGCCGACGGGCGCGCCGAGCAGCAGACCCAGCCGGCGCTGGGCGGCGCTCTGGTCCACGCGGGCCTGGTCGAGCTGGTTGCGTACCTGGCGGGCTTCGGCGGCGGTGCTCACCCGTTGCAGGGCCGTGACTTCGCCGGCCGCGAACAGGCGCTCGGTAGCGGTTTGCAGGGTTTGGAACAGGCTGTCCTGGTAGGTGAGCTGGCGGATTTGGGCCTCGGCGAATTGCAGGCTCAGGTAGGCCCCGCGCACGGCGCGGCGCACGGTGGCGCGGTTCACGTCGAGGCCGCGCTCGGCCAGCGTCAGGCCAGCCTGGGCCACCTGACGCTGGCGGCGGTACACGGTGGGCAGGTCGATGGTTTGCACCACGCCGGGTGCCCACCGCTCGCCGGTGGGGGCCGAAAATAGGAAGTCCGGGTTGCTGGGCGCGAAGCTGCCGCGCTTCAGGGCCTGCTGCTCCTGAATTTCGGCGGCCGACTGGCGCAGGCGCGGGTGGTGGCGCAGGGCTTGGCTTTCGGCGCTGTCGAGGCGGATGATAGTGGTTTGCGCTTGCGACACTGCCGCCGCCATTAGCAACAGCAGCAAGGTCAGCCAAGCGGCGCACCTCACGGGACGGGATACCAGTGCTGTCAAGTCCTTTGCCGCCCTGACGCAAACCCCACCCCCTAGCCCCCTCCCCGGTGGGAAGGGGGAACTAGTCATAGTCTTAGTTTCTAGAATTTTAGAACTAGAAACTAGTTCCCCCTCCCCACCGGGGAGGGGGCTAGGGGGTGGGGTTTGCGTCAGGGCGGTGCAGGCGCTATTTGATTTGTTGATAAGCATTTGCCAGTTATTTCCGGCCGCTTGCGAGGCCACGGTATTTGGGCGGGGCACCAAAAGCCCCCGCCCCTGTGCTAAGCATGAGCTACGCTTGTTTTTCCAGGTCCATGCCGCACTTCGGGCACTTGCCGGGCGCGGTGGCCTGGCCGCCGTCGTTCATTGGGCACACGTACGCCGCCGCCGCCGTAGGTTTCATCTTGTCGGCGTTTTTGGCGTGCCAGTCCTGGAACTGCTGGATTTCCTTTTGCTGGGCGCTGATTATTTGCTGGGCCATTTCCTTGAGCTTGGTGTCCTTGCCGTGGGCCAGCTCGGCCCGGGCCATGTCCACGGCGCTTTGGTGATGCACCGTCATCAGCATGTTGAAATTCATGTCCGGGTTGGCTGTCAGGGCGGGCGTGGCTTTCATCATGCGGCTCATTGAGTTGTTCATTTGAGCGGTGAAGGGGTCGGCCGGGTTCTGGGGCTTGTAGTTGGTCGGGGCCGAGTCGAGGCGCTCGGCGATGGCTTCCAGCTCGGCAATCTCCTTTTGCTGGTCGGCCTTGATTTTCTCCGCCAACTGGCGCATGGTGGCATCTTTGCCGTCACGCAGCTGGATGTCGGCCATCGCCACGGCCCCGCGGTGGTGCTCCAGCATCATGTGGGCGAAGTCGTGGTCGGTGTTGCCCATCGGCTTCAAGGCGGCCATCTTGGCCATCATGGCGTTCATGGCGGCGAGTTGGGGCGAGGTGCCGGCGGGGGTGGGGTGGTCCATGCCGGCCATGCCGCCAGCGGCGGCGGGAGGCGGGGCGGGGGCAGCGGCCGGAGCGGCGGTTTCGGGGGTGGCGGGGCCGGTGGCCGTGGTGGCGGCCGGCTTATCGCCGTTGCAGCCGCCGAGCAGCAGGGTGCCGGAGCAGAGGGCGGCGAGAAAAAATGTGGGCTTGTTCATGGGATTTGGGTTGGGATTTGGGTTAGAATTTGAGTTGGGGGTTGGAAAAAAGCAGCGAAAAAAGCCGGGCTACGCGCCGACGGTGATGGTGAAGTCGGCGGTATGAATTTTCCCGGCGTGGTTGAACTGCAGGAACACCCGGTACAAGCCGGCCTGCTCGAAGCTGGTGTTGAAGCCGATGCGCGGACCGTGGTCGGCCTGCTCGTTGGGATGTACGTGCAGGTAGCGCTCGCTGTCCTCGCTGATGACGACGACGTGGCCCAGCGCGCCGAGGTAGTTTTCGAGGTTGGTCACGGGCTGCCCGTCTTGGCTGAGCGTAATACTCATGGCCAGCAGCTGGCCCGTTTTCAGCGGCTTGTCGAAGGCCAGCGTGGCCTGGTAGCCGCCGTCGCCCTGCCACCGCATCTGCGGCTGGCTGAACTTCACCGGCGCGTATTTCGGGCCACCCACGGTCAGCGCCTGCCGCCCGAGCTGGTGCCCGCTGCCAACCGGCGTGTAGTCCTGAAACAGCACGTAGTCGCCCCCTTTCGGAAAGGTGAAAGCAGCCTGGTAGTTGGCCTGGGCCGTGTACTCGGGGTGCTCGTGGTTGAAGACCGAGAGGTCCCGGCGCACGATAATGAGGTGAATTTTCTTCTCGTGGACCACATCCAGCGGCACCGGGGCGGCCGGGTTGCCCGTTTCCTGGGGCGTGAAAGTCAGCGTGACGGGCTGCCCGGCGACGGGCTGCCGGGGCCGGGCCGCGAACGTCATCTGGTAAGTTTTGCCGTTGCTCGCCTGGTCGTTGTGCACCAGGGCCATGCCGCACTTGGGGCACTTCTGGCCCGCCTGGGTGCTGGTTACCTCGGGGTGCATGGGGCAGGCGTAGGTGTGGCCGCCGGCGTGGGTGGCAGAAGGGGCAGCCGCGCTGTCGGCGGCGGTGCTTACCGTGTTGGTGGCACTGCTGGTGTCTTTTTTGGCCGAGCAGCCGGCAAAAGCGCTGGCTACGGCCAGCAGGGGAACAAGAAAACGATTCATCGAACGGAAAAAAATAGGATAAGAAGTAAGCGTATCACCACGCTCAGGCCCGGATTCGCGGCCAATGCGCGAGGCCCACGGCCGCGGCCAGCGCGGCGTAGCGCAAGCCCGCGAACCAGCAGCGAAGCGGGCCACGAAGTGGCGGCCCGGAGGCCGGCTCACCGCAATTTTTCATTGCTGGCGAGGGTAAACCCGAAGTGTGGAGGGGGGAGGGAAACAGCCGGCTCAGCCGGCGCGACGGCCCAACGAAAAGGCCCGCCCCGGACACAGCAGAGCTGTGCCGGCGCGAGCCTTAGCGCGGCGGAAGCATCAGACGGTCAGCGACCGGATGAAAATGCGGATGTCGGGTATTTTGGGGGGCAGGTGCTGCGGGGGCACCAGCCGCACGGCAGCCGTGCGGTCCCAGAGTCCGGCGGCGAGGGCCGGAAAATGAAAATCAGCCGCGCCCGGCAGCAGGGCCGGCGCGGGGGCGAAAAGCTGCTTTTCGGCGGGCGTACTCAGCGACGAGAGCAGCGAAGCCGACTTGTCCTTGCAGCAGTCGTGGCTGCGGGCGGGTTTCTGGGTGGGGTGCCCGGCCGGGTGGTGGTCCTTGCCAGCCTTAGCCATGCCGTGGCCGTGGCAGCCGGGATGGCTGGGCTTGACCGGAGCAGCCGCTTCGCAATGGGCCGCCTTGCCAGCGCGCATCGGCTGCATCACCAGGGCGCACCAGCACTGGCCCGCGAACACGTTTACGAAGACGAGCAGGAAGCTCGTCGCCAGCAAACGGCGGAAGGGAAACAGGCGGTGAAACATGGTGGGGCGCGGTACAGCCGCAAAAGTAGGGAGTTAGCCGGGACGCAATTGCGTCAAGCTCTTACCCCAATGGGGACGGTGGGGTTCTGGTTAAGCACGGTGCAGATATTCGGGAAGCTGCCAGGGTATGGTCGAGAAGTGGATTTGCAGCGCTGTAACGGCAAAAAACAAAGCGCCTTACGGTCACAATCCCGCTGAATTATGTAAGCGAATAGCCGAATTTTATAAGCCAGTCAAACCTAAAAACCCGACTTGCGAGCAGAAATAATCACTGGTAGAGCTGGCTCATCAGGACCAACAGGCCGGCCAGCAGATAGAGGGCAAAGCGTTGCAGCTTGTGAGCGGGCTGGTGGTGTTCACACATGCGGGCCTAACGCGGGTCGGGTCCGGGTGGGTTCACCGCGACGGGCTAACGAGAAGGAGCCGCCGCCCGGAGCGGTGCGGACGGCGCGGGCCCGCGCCGGGCCAGCAGCCAGGTGCCGGCCAGCAAGGCCAGCGCCACGCCGCCCCCGTACAGAAAGGAGCGGGTAGCGAAGTGAAGGCCCAGGAAGCCCGCCAGCGGGTAGGCAAACGCCCACCACAGGTGGCTCCAGGCGAAGTGGGCACCGTACACGCGGCCCTGGTGGGCCTCGTCGGTTTGCTCGGCAATCAGGGTTTGGGTGGCCAGATTGACGGCGTTCTGGCCCGCGCCGGCTAATAGCCACAGCCCCATCAGCGGCCACAGGCCGGCGTGGTTGGCGGGCAGCACGGCCAGGCTGGTAAGCACGGCCCCGAGGATGACGAACGTACTCTGGGCCAGGCGCTTGGTGAGCGCGCCGGCCAGCAGCGCCGCGACGGTCGCGCCCACCCCAAAAGCCGCCATCACCCACCCGTACCGAGCTTCGGGCAAGTGCAGCTGCCCACGCACCAGGCCCACGGTGTTCACCAGAATCAAGGCCCCGCTCACGGCGGCCACCAGCTCCAGCAGCAGGGCGTAGCGCATCACGGCGTTGCGCCAGAGCAGGCGGGTGCCTTCCAGCACGGCGGCGACGGTGACGCGCTCGTCGGCACGCGCCGGGACATCTTCGCCGCGCAGCCGGGCCGGGAGCGTGAAAATCAGCACCCCTGACACCAGGAACGTGGCCGCGTCGATGAAAAAGATGTTGCGCGTGCCCAGAAAGGCCGCCACGCCGGCCGCGATGCCCGGCCCGAGCACCCCGAGCAACTCATTGGTGGCGCTCGACAAGCTCAGGGCCGCCGGCAGCTCCTCGTCGGTGGTGACGGCGGGCAGCGTGGCCTGAAAAGTGGGCGTAAAAAACGCGGTAAAGGCATTGACCGTGAACATGAGCGCGTACACCTGCCACACTTGCGTCACGAAAGGCAGCAGCCCGATGACGAGCATTCGCACCACGTCGGCCGTGACCATGATAGTCTTGCGGTTGAGCCGGTCGGCCAGCAACCCAGCCAGGGGCGAGAGCAGCACGAAGGCCGTCACGCGCAGCGTCAGGGCGAAGGCCAGAATCTGGGCGGAGTGGCTGCCGTCGAGTTCAAAAGCGAGCAGCGCCAGGCCCACCCACGTCAGGGCATCGCCCAGCAAAGAAGTCGTTTGGGCCGCGTAGAGCCGGGCGAAGACGGGATTGCGCAGGCTGCGAAAAGGAGCAGATAAAGAGGAGGCGGGCATGAATTGATACGGGATTTATTCTTTTTGGCCTTCTGAAGCTTGCCAGGGAGTGCATGCGCACCTTCGGTAACAAGGCGTAGCGGCCGGCTCTGCTCGGCGGTGCGGCAGCGGACCTCGGTGGAGTTGTTTTTGGTTACGCCCCAGGTGATGGGCACCACCCGGTACCCGGCAGGCTGAGCGGCGCACCGTGGCCGGGAGTCCGGCTGGAATGGCCGTCGGCTGCTGACATTAAAAGTCCCGGCACGCAAATTATGCAACTCTGACACCGGATTCCGTACTAACCTGGCCGAAGAACGGCCGTTCCTTTGTGGTGCCTCTTTTACGTTGTTCTTGACGCACGAAAAGGGGCTTATGAGCTTATAGAGGCTCTTTTGCGATGTTATCTACTGATAAGAATACCGAAACCGCGACGCTCGACATCGAAGGCATGAGCTGCGCCTCGTGCGCGTCGTCCGTGGAAAAGTCGCTCAGCCGCGCCCCTGGCGTGCAGAGTGCGCACGTCAATTTTGCCACCGAAAAAGCCACCGTGCGCTACGCCGCTGGCCAGGCCAGCCCGGCCACGCTCAAAGCGGCCGTCATCGAGGCCGGTTACGGCGTGACGGAGCAGGCACCCGATACGAGCGCCGTCGAGCGGCAGGCCGAAATCGACCAGCAAAAGGCGGCGGCCTACGCCCAGCTCAGGCGCCGGTTTGGGGTGGCCGTGGGGCTGGCAGTCGTCATCATGCCGCTCTCGATGCTGATGATGTGGGAGCCGTTTGCGCGGGTCGTGCCGATGACGACGCTCAATTACCTGCTGCTGGCCCTGACGGTACCGGTGCTGCTCTACAGCGGCCGCGAGTTTTATACTTCGGCCTGGAACGGGTTCACCCACCGCGCCGCCAACATGGACACGCTTATCGCGGTGGGCACCGGGGCGGCGTTTTTGTACAGCGTAGCGGCTACGGTAGTGCCGGGCTTCTTCGTGCGCCACGGCGTAATGCCGGAGGTGTACTACGATACCACAGCCACGATTATTGCCCTGATATTGCTAGGCAAAGTGCTGGAGCTGCGGGCCAAAACCCAGACCTCAGCGGCTATCCGCACCCTGATTGGCTTGCAGGCCAAGACGGCCCGCGTGGTGCGGCCCGACGGCCAGGAAGTGGACGTGCCGATTGAGCAGGTGCAGCTGGGCGACGTGGTGGTGGTGCGGCCCGGCGAGAAAGTGGCGACGGATGGCGTGCTCACCGAAGGGCAGTCGGCCGTGGACGAGGCCATGCTCACGGGCGAGAGCCTGCCGGTCGAGAAAAAAGCGGGCGATGCCGTGTTCGGCGCTACCCTGAATAAAACCGGCTCCTTCCGCTTCCGCGTCACGAAGGTGGGGGCCGACACCATGCTGGCGCAAATCGTCAAGCTGGTGGAGGATGCCCAGGGCAGCCGCGCCCCGATTCAGCGGCTGGCCGATAAGGTGAGCGCCATTTTCGTGCCCACGGTGGTCGTTATCGCGATTTTGACGTTTGTGCTGTGGTTTGATTTGGCCCCGGTGCAAAGCCGGGTGCCGTTGGCGCTGGTCAATTTCGTGGCCGTGCTCATCATTGCCTGTCCGTGCGCGCTGGGGCTGGCCACGCCCACGGCCATCATGGTGAGCACGGGCAAGGGCGCCGAACACGGGGTGCTCATTCGCAACGCGGAGGCGCTGGAAAAAGCTTATCAAGTGAACACCGTACTGCTCGACAAAACCGGCACTATCACCCGCGGTGAGCCGGCCGTAACGGATTTCGTGGCGACGGCGGGGCAGGACGCGGCCCGACTGCTGCCGCTGGTGGCGGCCGTCGAGCGCCTCAGCGAGCACCCGCTGGCGGCGGCCGTGGTGCGTTACGCCGATGCCCAAAAGTCGGCAACGGGCACGGCCACGCCACTAACCGGGCCACTGGCCGCCACTGGCTTCCGGGCGGTGGAAGGTAAAGGGGCGGCGGCCGTGGTAGCTGGCCAGCCCGTGCTGGTTGGCAACCGCCGGTTGCTGGCCGACGAAAACGTACCGCTCCCGCCGGACCTGACTACTCAGGCCGAGCAGCTGCTGAGCCAGGCCAAGACGGTGCTCTACGTGGCCGTGGCCGGCCAGGCGGTGGCGCTGCTGGGCGTGGCCGACACGGTGCGCGACACGTCGAAAGCTGCCATTGAGCGGCTGCAACGGTTGGGCATCGAAGTGGTGATGATGACCGGTGACAACCCCCAGACGGCCGCGCAAGTGGCCGCGCAGGTGGGCATCACGCGCTATTTCGCCGAGGTGCTGCCGAGCGGCAAGGCCGGCAAGGTGAAGGAGCTGCAAGCCGAAGGCCGCATCGTGGCGATGGTCGGCGACGGCATCAACGACGCGCCGGCGCTGGCCCAGGCCGACATTGGCCTGGCCATGGGCGGCGGCACCGACGTGGCGATGGAAGCAGCCGGCATCACGCTCATGCGCTCGGACTTGCAGGGCGTGGTGACGGCCATTGACTTGTCGCGGCAGACCATCCGCACGATTAAGCAGAACCTGTTTTTCGCCTTCATCTACAACGTGCTGGGCATTCCGGTGGCGGCCGGGCTGCTGTACCCGGTATTTGGCTGGCTGCTCTCGCCCATGCTGGCGGCCGGGGCGATGGCGCTCAGCTCGGTGTCGGTGCTCACCAACTCGCTGCGCCTGCGGGGCTTTCAGCCAGTTAAGAGTTAAGAGTGTAATTGCTTTATGCTCTTGCCCCCAACCCATAACCCATAACCCATAACTCATAACTCATAACTCACAACTCATAACTCTAAGATGGATACCGCTGAAATCATCGTTACCGCCGCCGGCTTGGCGCTGGCCACCTTTATCGTCTGGTACTTCTTCCTGGCCGCGCGCGAAACGGCCGTGGCAGTTTCTACTTCGGGCGGGGTGCAGCAGGTGGACATTCACGTGAAGGGCGGCTACTCGCCCGACGTGATTGAGGTCGAGCGCGGCCGGCCGGTGCAGCTCCACTTCTTCCGCGACGAGGAAAACAGCTGCTCGGAAGAGCTGCTGATGCCGGACTTCAACATTCGGCGCGAGCTGCCCGCGTTTCAAACCACGCTCATTGAGCTGCTGCCGGAGCAGGCCGGCCGCTTCGAGTTCACCTGCGGCATGCACATGCTGCGCGGCAGCCTGGTGGTGAAATAAATGAGCCGCAACCCGAAGGAACTGGTCCCGCTCCCTGCCCCACCGGCCCCCGGCACGCACCGGCCGCGCATCAAAAGCATGGCGTGCCCGCCGTGCGTCCGGGTGGTGCGCGAAGACCGAGAGAATAACGCCGGCCGCGAAGTTCGGAATGGTGCCGTGCAGCCGCGGGCCGGTAGCCCGCTACACGGCTCGCGCCGCGCCGGCAATTATCACGGCGGCGGGCAGCAGCGAGAAGCCGAGCAGGGTGGTCCAGGGCGGGGTAACGGCGGTAGGGGTAGTCAGCAGCGTGAGCTTACGGCCTACTGGTGAAGTCCATGCGTTGGATGCGCACGGCGTTTAGGATGGCCAGCAGGGCCACGCCCACGTCGGCAAATACGGCCTCCCACATGGTGGCCAGGCCGCCCGCGCCCAGGGCCAGCACCACGGCTTTCACGGCGAAGGCCAGCCAGATATTTTGCCACACCACGCGGTGGGTGGCGCGGGCGATGCGGCGGGCGGTGGCAACCTTGCTGGGATGGTCGGTTTGGATAACGACATCGGCCGTTTCGATGGTCGCGTCCGAGCCGAGGCCGCCCATGGCGATGCCCACGTCGGCCAGGGCCACGACGGGCGCGTCGTTCACGCCGTCGCCGACGAAGGCCAGCCGGCGGCCTTCGCTGAGGTACTGCCGCACGTAGCGGGCCTTGTCTTCGGGCAGCAGGCCGCCGTGGGCTTCGGCGATGCCCAGCTCCTGGGCCACGCGCTGGGTGATGCTGTCCGTGTCGCCGGAAAGCATGACGAGCTTCGTGATGCCGTCGGCTTTCAGCTCCCGGATGGCGCGGGCGGCATCCGCTTTGGGGGCATCGGCCACGGTCAGGTAGCCGGCGTATTTTCCGTCGATGGCGGCCATCACGATGCTGTCGGCTGCCTGGTCCACCTCGGGCGGGTAGGCGACGCTGAATTTCGTGAGCAGCCGGGCGTTGCCGGCCAGCACGGCGCGGTCATCCACCTGCCCGCGTAGGCCGTGGCCGGCGATTTCCTCCGCGTTTTCGACTACGGCCCCGGCGGTGGCTTCGACGGCATGCGCCACCACGGCTTTGGCGATGGGGTGGGTCGATTTGCTTTCGAGCGCCCCGACCAGCCGCAACAGCTGTCTCGCATCGAAGCCGGGGGCGGGCCGCACTTGCCGCACGGCAAACACGCCCTGGGTGAGCGTGCCGGTTTTGTCCATTACCACCGTGTTGATTTCGCGCAGCACGTCGAGGAAGTTGGAGCCTTTGAAGAGAATGCCCGCCTTCGAGGCCGCGCCGATGCCGCCGAAATAGCCCAGTGGAATGCTGATAACCAGCGCACACGGGCAGGAAATGACCAGGAACACCAGCGCCCGGTAGAGCCAGTCGCGGAATACGTAATCATCGACCACGAAGCAGGGCACCAGCACCAGCAGCCCGGCCAGGGCTACTACGATGGGCGTGTACACTTTAGCGAACCTGGTGATGAACTGCTGGGTCTTGGCCTTGCGGCCCGCCGCGTCCTGCACCATCGCCAGGATTTTGCTCAGCTTGGTGTCCTGAAAAGCGGCCGTAACGGTGACCTGGGCCAGCGTGTCGAGGTTAATCATGCCGGCCAATACGACCTCGCCGGGCTGCTTGGTCTGTGGGGCCGACTCGCCAGTGAGCGCGGCCGTGTTAAAGCTGGCCGGGCGAGCGTTCAAGGTGCCGTCGAGGGCTACTTTCTCGCCGGGGCGGATTTCGAGCACGTCACCGACCCGCACCACTTTAGGGTCGAGCACCAGACTTTGGCCGCCGCGCAGCACGGTTACTTCGGTAGCCTGAATTTCGAGCAGGGCGCGGATGCTGCGCTTGGCCCGGTTCACGGCCGCGTCCTGAAACAGCTCGCCCACGGTGTAAAACAGCATCACGGCCACGCCCTCGGGGTACTCGCCGAGGACAAACGCGCCGACGGTGGCCAGGCTCATCAGCAGAAACTCGTTGAACACGTTGCCGCTGGGAATGCTGAGCACGGCCGCCTTGACGACCTTCCAGCCAACGAATACAAAGGCCAGCCCATACCAGGCCAGGCGCGCGTAGCCGGTGAAAAAACCGACGCGGTAGTAGTCCAGGGCCAGGCCGGCCAGCAGCAGCGCGAAGCTGAAGCCAGGCACCAGGTAGGGGTTGTCGCCGGCCGGGTCGGGGCCGTGGTCGTGGCCCTGGCCGGGCACGTCGTGGCCCTGGGGCGCGGCGGCGGCTTCGGGCGTGAGCTGCTCGCGGCTGAGGGCACCCACGTTTTCGAGCTGCACCCGCTTGGCGGTGTTCAGTGGCTCGTTCCTGTTGTTTTGGTCAGGCATGATAGCTGATTGGAGAAGCAAAGAAAAAGGGGCTGCCGGGGGCTGTTCTTCCTCGGCGGCATCTTTGAGCTTGCCGAGCGAGGAATACGCGCCTTCGGTGACGAAGCGCAGCGGCTGGCCCTGCCCGGTGGGTGAGAGCAACCAGGCGCACGCCGCTCATCTGCCGTTTGGCAGGGGTGAGCGTTACGCGGTGGGGGACGGGCGGCATGGGGTAAAGGGCGGGTGATGGGGCTGAGTTCGGAGGCGGAGGTGTCAGCGCCAGAAGTTGAAGCCAGGCTACCAATATCACAGAGGTCAGAAAAGACGCGATGACCGGCGGCGGAGAAGGACAAATTAAAAAAATCGGGATAGGGTGCGCGAGTTTTGGCAATGATTGCGGCCTAACCTGTCACTCCTCCGAACTTCCCTCTTCCGGCATCCTTTGCCAGTGCCCGCCAACCTTGCGCCCGCTTGACCGCTCCTCTTTCCGATACCGAACTCGTCGCGCAACTACAGCAGGGCAGCGAGGCGGCTTTTCGCAGGCTGGTGGCGCAGTATCAGGGGCGCGTGTATCGCACGGCCCTGAGCCTGCTGCGCTCGCCCGAGGAAGCCGAAGACGTGGTACAGGAAGTATTTCTCGAAGTATATCAGACCGTGGGCCGGTTTCGGGGCGAGACGGCGCTCCGTACCTGGCTCTACCGCCTGGCCACGTCGCGGGCCTTGAAAGTCCGGCAGAAAGCCCGTACCAAAAAACGCTTTGCCATCATGACCAGTTTGTTTGGCGACGACAACGACGTATTGCACCATCCCCGCGACGACCGCAACCCGCAAGTGCTGCTGGAGGACCAACAGGACCTCCAGCAAGTAGTAGCGGCCATTGCCCGCCTGCCCGACGCGCAGCAGGTGGCCTTCACGCTGCGCCACGAGCAGGAGCTGAGCTACGAAGACATCGCGGCCGTGCTGCGAACTACGGTGCCCGCGGTGGAGTCGCTGCTCTACCGCGCCCGGCAAACCTTGCGTAAATTCCTGCCTTCCCGCTTAACGTGACCTACCCCATGTCGAACGACCCTACCCCTTTCGAAGAAGACACCGCCTGGACGGAACGGCTGCGCCCGCTGCGCGAGCCTGCCCCGGAGCCGCGTCCCTTTCTCTACGCCCGCCTGGAACCCCGCCTGCGAGCCGAATCCGGGCCGGCGGCCCTGCCGTGGTGGCTGCGCCGCCCGGCCTACGCCGGCTTGCTGGCCGGGTTGGTGCTGGCCCTGAACGTGGGAGCCGCCGTGCGCTACGCCGCCCGGCAGCTGCCCACCGCTCCTCCTAGCGCCAGATATGCCGCCTTCGTGGCGGACTATCAATTAGACCCATTTCACCTTCCTCATGAGTAGCGTCGCCGCTTTTGTTCCCCTCCGCCCGGCCCGCCTGCTCAGCGTGCTGGTGGCCGTGCTACTGCTGCTGAACGCCGCGCTGGTGGGCTGGCTCTGGCTGGCCCCTGGCCGGCGTACCCTTCCCCGGCCGGCCCCGCCGGCCCCGGCCGGAGCCTCGTTTCTGGCCGATACCCTGCGGCTGTCGGCCTCCCAACGGGTGCGTTACGATTCGCTCCGGGTACACTATTTTCGGCAGGTACGGCCCTTGGCCCAGGGGTGCCGACAGTCGTGCCAACAGTATTTTTCCTTGCTGGATTCAACCCTCACCGATGCGCAGCTGGCCGAGCGCTCCCGCGCCGCGCTGGCCAGCAAGGTGGCCGTGGACGTGCTGACCGTACGCCACTTGCAGCAAGTGGCCGCCCTGTGCCGCCCGGAACAGCGTACTTTGCTGCGGCGGCTGCTGGCCCAGGTGCCCGGCGATGACTGCGCGGCTCCGGGTGGCAACAACGCGACCTGCGTGATGCCGCTGGATGAATTGCTACCGATAAAAAAATAACTGGCATCGGCCGCTGGTTTTTGCGCTGTTCGCGGCCTAACTCCGTGAACGTTCACCCAACTCTTTTTCACCTCTCATTTTTTTCTCTTTATGAACAAGATTTTGCTGGCGGCCCTGCTCGCCACCTCGACCCTCGCCTTCGCTGGCAACGGTGCGCCGAAAGCCAAAGCCCCCAAAGCCAAGGCGAAAACCACTTGCTCGGCTTCGTGCGCCCCCACGGCCTCGTGCAAGCCAAGCGGCGGCTGCGCGCCAAGTCCTGCCTGCCCGGTTGACTGCCGGTAATAAGCGGCCCCGAGGCCATCAACCACAAATGCCCGGCCTAATCAGTCGGGCATTTTTGTTGCTAAATGATGAGGTAGGTAGTAAATTGGTTACGAGGCAACTAAGCCTCGTCCCTCAAACGACTGCTGGAACCGCGCGACGAAACCCGGCGGAAGTGGTGGAAGGCACGGGAGGTAACTAGGAGGGAGGATGGCAGAAATTTCTGCCTATGACGCAAACATACGACTTAGTGTGTCGTATGTTTGCGTCATACTTCAGACCTCTTCCAATGCCTCACGCGAAAACCGCCGCTTTCACGACCGACCAGCAGCAGTTGGCGCGCGTGGCCAAGGCCCTGGCCCACCCGGCGCGGGTGGCGATTATTCAGTTCCTGGCCAGTAAGCAAACGTGCATTTCGGGTGACATCGCCGCCGAGCTGCCGCTGGCCCGCACCACCGTTACCCAGCATTTGCGGGAATTGAAAGCGCTGGATTTGATACGCGGCGAAGTGGACGGGCTAACCGTCTGCTACTGCCTGAATACCGAGCTGCTGCTTCAGGTGCAGCAGCAGTTTACGGCCTTCTTCATCGAGGCCACGGTAGGTGCCGCCTGCGGGCCGGCCGATGCCTGCGCCTGCTGATGCTATTTTCTCGCCATTAATTTCCCTTCCCATGAACATCTCCGACATGAAGCAGTCCCTGGCGGGACTGGAGGCCGTAAACTTCCGGCTGCCCACCGGCGAATACCTGCCGCCGCACTTCCACGTGACGGAAGTGGGCTTGGTGACCAAGCACTTCATCGACTGCGGCGGCACCGAGCGCCGCGAGACGGTGGCCAACTTCCAGCTGTGGGAAGCCGGCGACTACGACCACCGGCTGGCCCCGCAAAAATTCCTGCACATCCTCCACCTATCAGACAAAATTCTGGGCCGGGAGGATTTGGCCATTGAGGTGGAATACCAGCAGGCTACCATCGGCAAGTTCGGCCTCGCGTTCGACGGTACCGATTTCCTGCTGACCCCGAAGCAAACGGCTTGCCTGGCGCAAGATGCCTGCGGCATCCCGGACGCGCTTGTCGGGGCGCTGCCGCAGCTCCAGGTGGCGTGCTGCACCCCGGGCGGCGGGTGCTGCTAAAGTTTTGAACGGCGTGGCCTCCCAGGCTGCGCCGTTCGGCTTTCCTGCTTTCTCCCTTCTTTTTTTGCGATGACTATTTTCTACCATGAAGCTGCAACCGATGACGGCCGCGCACTGGCCCGCCGTGCGCGCCATTTACGAGCAAGGCATTGCCACGGGCCACGCTACGTTTCAAACCACGGCCCCGACCTGGGAAGAATGGGACCGGGGGCACCTGGCGCACAGCCGCCTCGTGATGGTGGCTGTCGGCGACGGCCAGCGGGGGGCGGTGCTGGGCTGGGCGGCCCTCTCGCCGGTGTCGGGGCGCTGCGTGTACGGGGGCGTGGCCGAGGTGAGCGTGTACGTGGCCGGGGCCGCCCGCGGCGTGGGCCGGCAGCTGCTGGCGGCGCTGGTCGCCGAATCGGAAGCTAATGGCATCTGGACGCTGCAAGCCGGCATTTTCCCGGAGAATACGGCCAGTATCAGCCTGCACGCCGGGGCCGGCTTTCGCACCGTGGGCCGCCGCGAACGCATCGGGCAGCAGCAGGGCGTGTGGCGCGACACGGTGCTGCTGGAACGCCGCAGCGCCGTGGTCGGGGCGGAAACCGGGGCCGCCGCTCTTTTCTCCTCTGAACCCAACCCCCATGCGGCCGCTTAATTTCCCTACCCCCCTGGCCGCGCCCAAACCCGTCGCGCTGGCTCAAAAGAAGCTTTCCGGTCTGGACCGGGGCCTCACGCTGTGGATATTTCTGGCGATGGCGCTCGGGGTTGGGCTGAGCTACTTCGTGCCGGGCATCAACCGGGCCGTGAACTACTTCACGGTCGGGACGGTGAACGTGCCGCTGGCCCTGGGGCTGATTCTGATGATGTACCCGCCGCTGGCCAAGGTCAAGTACGAGCAGCTGCCGACCGTGTTCAAGAATACGCGCATCATCGGCTTGTCCTTGTTTCTGAACTGGATACTCGGGCCGCTACTCATGTTCCTGCTGGCTATCTGGCTGCTGCCCGACAAGCCGGAGTACATGATGGGGCTGATTCTCATTGGCATTGCCCGCTGCATCGCGATGGTGCTGGTCTGGAACGAGTTGGCCGACGGCAGCCGCGAGTACGCGGCGGGGCTGGTGGCGCTCAACTCTATCTTTCAGGTGCTGTTTTACTCCGTGCTGGCCTGGCTCTTTATCACCGTGCTGCCCCCGTACTTCGGGCTGAAGGGCTACGCCGTGAACATCGGAATTTGGGACATTGCCCAAAGCGTGCTGATTTACCTGGGTATTCCGTTCGCGGCGGGCTTTCTTTCGCGCCTCGTCTTGCGCCGCCTGAAGGGCAACGAGTGGTACGAGCAAGTATTTATTCCGGCTATCAGCCCGATCACCCTGATTGCCTTGCTGTTGACCATCGTGGTCATGTTCAGCCTGAAAGGAGAGATGATGGTGCGCATTCCGCTCGACGTGCTGCGCATCGCGTTGCCGCTGGCCTTGTATTTCGGTATCATGTTCGTGCTCAGCTTCGCGGCGGGCAAGTGGCTGGGGGCCGACTACGCCGAGAATGCCAGTATTGCCTTCACGGCCACCGGCAACAATTTCGAGCTGGCCATCGCGGTAGCCATCGGCGTGTTCGGGCTGAACTCAGGGCAGGCATTCGCGGGCGTGATTGGGCCGTTGATTGAGGTGCCGGCGCTGATTGCCCTGGTGAACGTGGCCTTCTGGTTTCGGCGGCGCTGGTACGGAGGAAAGAGCGTGGCTGGGTCAGTTTAATTGGTTAATTTTTACGGAACGACGCGATGTCTGACAAAAAAAACGTGCTGGTGCTCTGCACCGGCAACTCCTGCCGCAGCCAGCTGCTGCACGGCTACCTGGAGCAGCTGCTCGGCGAGCGGGCCAGCGTGTACAGCGCGGGCGTGGAAGTGCACGGGCTGAACCCGCGGGCCGTGCGCGTGATGGCCGAGGATGGCGTGGACATCAGCCACCACACCAGCAACCACGTGGACGAGTACGCCGCCGTGCCTTTCGACTACGTCATCACGGTCTGCGACCATGCCAACGAGGTGTGTCCGGTGTTTCCCTCCACGGCCAAAAAGCTGCACCACAACTTTCCCGACCCGGCCAGGGCTACGGGCAGCGAGGAAGAAATCATGGGGCAGTTTCGGAGCGTGCGCGACCAGGTAAAAGCCTACGCTCACGACTTCGGCCAGCGCGAATTCGCGCCCGTGGCGACCCGCTGAGCCGGCCGGTCATCCCCTGATTCGGGCATTGACCACGCCGGTTTTTTCAGAACTGAAACGAGTCTGAAAACTTATTGCCGGGCGAGAGGGAAGTATTTCGGGCGGGTTGGCAGCGGCATATTGGTAGCAGTAGTTCAGGATGCTCGGACTCCTGCTGCCCGAAATCAGCCCAGTTCTACCAGTGGCTTGTTCGGTTTTTAACGGACTGCCTCGGTAACTTGCCCGCTCCTTAGCTGACAAGACCTCTTACCGCCGCCGTCCTTTGCAAACTCTCCTTAGCCAAGCCGCCGCCTACGTGCGGGCGCGCGCCGCCAACTTCCAGCCCGCTACGGGCATCATCCTGGGCACCGGCCTGGGGGCGCTGGCGCGGGAAGTAGAAATCCTGCACGAAATAAGCTACGCCGACATCCCGGACTTCCCGCTGAGCACGGTGGAGAGCCACGCGGGACGGCTGCTGCTGGGCCACCTGAGCGGGCAGCCGGTGGCCGTCCTGCAAGGGCGCTTCCACTACTATGAGGGCTACTCGATGGAGCAGGTGGTGCGGCCGGTGAGACTATTGGCGGCGTTGGGAGTCAAGCAGTTGTTCGTCAGCAACGCGGCGGGCGGGCTGAACCCGGAGTTTGCCATATCGGACCTGATGCTGCTCGACGACCACATCAACCTGCAACCCACCAACCCGCTCATCGGCCCCAACGACGAGGCTCTGGGGCCGCGCTTCCCCGATATGTTTGCTCCCTACGACCCCGCCCTGCTGACCCGCGCTCGCCGGGCGGCCGAGGCGCTGGGGCAGGGCACCACCACCCGGCGCGGGGTGTACGCGGCCGTGCCCGGTCCCATGCTCGAAACCCCGGCTGAATACCGCTATCTGCGCACCATCGGGGCGGATGCCGTAGGCATGAGCACCGTGCCCGAAGTCATCGCCGCCCGCCACCTGGGCCTGTCCGTGCTGGCCGTGTCCGTCATCACCGACCTGTGCTATCCCGGCCAGCTCAAGCCCGTGGTTATCAGCGACATCATGGCCGCCGCCGCCGCCGCTGAGCCGCGTCTCACGGCGCTTTTCAAAGAACTGCTGGCCGGGGAGTAACGTAGCGGCCGCTGGTCGGCTGCCGCCGGTATTTCAACCCGGCGCGGGGCTAAGCCACCGTGCCGCCGCAGCTGGAGCCGGCCCCGGCCGTGCAGCCGTAGCAGTGCTGATTGACCACGATGGGCCGCCGGGCCAGGGCCGCCGCGTCGAAGTCGCGGATGTGCTGGCTGGTGCTGGCCACGTGCAGGTCGAGCATCTGATTGAAGTCGCAGTCGTAGAGGCCGCCGTCCCAACCCACGGAGAGCGTATCGCGGCACATCACGCCCGCCGCCGCCGTGGGATTGAAGGCATTGACCAGCTTTTCCATGTAGCCCGCGTAGTTGCCCGACTCGACGAGGTAGTCGAGGAAGCGGCTCACCGGCAGGTTGGTGATGGCAAACAGGCTGTTGAACACGATGCCGTGGTCTTTGAGCAGCGCCCGCTTGAACTGCTGCTCCAGCGCGGCCTGCGGGCCGGGCATAAACGCGCCGGCCGGGTTATACACCAGGTTCAGCACCAGGCCGCTGCCGGGCTGGCCGTAGCCCACGGCGTTGAGCATCTTCAGCGCCCGGATGGAGTCGTCGAATACGCCGTCGCCGCGCTGGCGGTCGGTTTTGTCGGCCGAGTAGAAGGGCAGCGAGCTGACTACCTCCACGCCGTGCTGCTTGAAAAACTCGGGCAGGTCGTGGTACTTCTTGTTCGCCACGATGATGGTCAAGTTGCAGCGTACAAGCACTTTACGCCCCAGCGCCGTGATTTGCTCGACAAACCAACGAAAGTCGGGGTTCATCTCCGGCGCGCCGCCGGTCAGGTCCACGGTCGGAATGTCGGTCTGGGCCAGCGCGTCCAGGCAGAGCTGCATCGTCTCGCGGGTCATGATTTCCTTGCGGTCGGGGCCGGCATCCACGTGGCAGTGCTTGCACACCTGGTTGCACATCTTGCCCACGTTGATTTGCAGCGTGGCCGGGGCCACCGGCCGCAGCGGAAACAGCCCCGCCTCCTGCATCTTCTGCTGAAAAGGCGGCAGGTGCAGCACGTCCACCACTTCCTGCCGCAACACGGTGAGTTGAAAAGCCGAGTCGGCGAGTTGGTTGCCGGTGGCCTTGAGCGATTTTATCATGAGGAGTACCGCGGACTCTGCGAGTCCGCGCGGGGAAACGTTGTTCGGTTACGTGGTACGCGCGGACTCGCAGAGTCCGCGCTACGTTATGCTACATGGATAGCTCTTTTACTTTATTCATCATCTGCACGCCGTGGACCAGGGTGGCCCCGCCGCGAATGGCCGCCGCCACGTGCACCGCTTCCATCATTTCGGCTTCGGAGCAGCCCTTTTCGAGCGTGTCGGCCGAGTAGGCATCGATGCAGTAGGGGCATTGCACGGCGTGGGACACGGCCAGGGCAATAAGCGACTTCTCGCGGGCCGTGAGCGCCCCTTCGGCGAAGACGGCCCCGTAATAGGCAAAAAACTTGTCGGCAAACTCCTTCTGAAACTCACCGATGTTGCCGAATTTCTTGAGGTCGGCGGGGTTGTAATACGTCTCCATGCGAAAAGTTTTTGGTGGTGAAAAAAAGTACGAAAAAAGGGCAGCTTACAGATTGGCCGATTAGCTGATGGCGGGCGGCCCGCTACTCGTAGAAATTGCGCAGCCGGCGCTGAGAGGTTAGCACCACCCAGTCGCCGAGCCGGGGCAGCAGCGAATGCACCACCAGAATAAGCCGGCCCAGGGCCGAAATAACGGTGCGCCGCCGCCGCCGCCGCACGTGGCGCAGAATGATGGCCGCTACCTGGGCCTGCGATTTTTGCCAGCGCGGCGGGCGGTGGGCGATGGGCACGGGCCGCCCCGCCGCGTCGAGTACGCGCTTGTCTGGGTCGTTCTGGGTGAAGCCGATGTGGACCACACCGAAATGCACGCCCGTGTCGGCCAGCTCCAGGCGCAGGGTATGGGCCAGGTTGGCGAGCGCGGCCTTGCCGGCGCAGTAGGCCGAGCCGCTGGGCATCCCGTTCAGGGCCGAGATGGAGGAGATGAACGTAACGCTGCCCCGCGCCGCCAGCAGGTGGGGTAGCGCGGCCTTAAGCGGGTACACCGAGCCATAGACGTTACTGTCGAGCACCTGCCGGAATACCTCGGGCCGCATGTCCACGAAATACGCGCGCATGGAGATGCTGGCGTTGGTAATCAGCACGTCGAGCCGACCGAAGTGGGCGATGGCCGTCGCCACGAGCTGCTCACAGGCGGCGTAGTCAGTAACGTCGGCCACGCAGGCGGCTACCCGGTAGCCCTCGGCAGCCAGGGCCTGGCGGGTGGCTTCGAGGCGGTCAGCCTGGCGGCCGTTGAGTACCACGGCCGCGCCCTGCCGGCAAAAGGTGCGGGCCGTCTCGCGGCCGATGCCCGACTCCGACCCCGTAATCAAGGCGACCTGACCCGTGAGCGGGCCGGCAGTTTCAGGGAACATAGCCGTGGGTGGAAAACCAGTCGAGGGCCTCGACTACGGCCTGGGTGATGGAAGTTTGGGGCAGGGCCAGCTCGGCGCGGGCTTTCTGGGACGTAAAGTAATGGCCGTCGTTGGCTACGGCCACCATCGCCGGGTTTGCCGGGGTGGGGCAGCCGGTGAGCCAGGTTTGCAACTCCCCAAGCACCCCGTAGAGCCGGGCCAGCGGCGCGGGGATGGGCCAGCGCGGGGCGGCCACCCCCAGCACCTTGGCTATCAGCCCGAAGGCTTCGTGGTAGCTCAGATTCTCATTGCCCAGAATATACGACTCACCCACCCGGCCCTGGCTCAGCGCCGCGACGGTGGCGGCGGCCACGTCGCGGATGTGGACGTAGTTTTTGCCGCCCGGCGGGTAGCCGGGCAGGCGGCCGGCGCGCAGCGCCAGCAGCAGGGCACCCGAGGTAGGTTTGGCGTCGCCGGGGCCGAGCATAAACGTGGGGTGGACGAGCACGGCCGGCAGTTGCTCGCGGGCCACGGCCGCCAGCACCAGGTCGGTGGCGGCGCGTTTGCTGTCCATGTAGTCGAGGCCATAGCGGCGGCCGGCGTAGGGCCGGGTTTCGTCGCCGGGGCGCTGCCGGGTGCCGAAGCCGAAAACGTTGGCCGTGCCCACATAGACGAAGCGCGCGACCCCGGCTTCGCGGGCCAGCCGCAACGCATTTTCGGTGCCGCCGAGGTTGGCCGCCCACACGGCCGGACTGCGGGCGGGGTTCACCTGGGCCAGCGCGGCGGCGTGGATGATGGCCCCGCAGCCGGCACTCAGCGCCGCAGCTTCTTCTTTTCCAGCAGCTCGCGCCAGGTCCATCTCCGCCACCTCGATGGGCAGCGATGTCAGCGACGGCAGCGGGCCGGGGGCGGCAGCGCTGGCCGCCAAGCCCGGCCGCACCAGCGCCCGCACGGGGTAGCCGCGGCGCAGCAGCTCGGCCACGAGGTGCCGTCCCAAAAAGCCATTGGCCCCGGTTACGAGCACGCGGGGCAGCGGGAACGGCGGAAAGGGCAGCAGCGGCATCAGCGGTAGTTGAGCAGCGCTTTGTAGGTGCGGGCAATGCGGGTGGGCGGCAGTTTGAGGAAGTACATTGAAAAAGCCGTGAGGTTGGCGAGCTGCACGCGCAGCCAGCCGTTGGTTTCGTACTTGCGGGCCGACACTACGACATCCTGGGGCACGATGTGGAAACCGGCCACCCGCCGAATGCGCTCGATGATGTCGAAGTCTTCCATGATGACGAACCGCTCGTTGAAGCCGCCCAGCTGCTCGAACAGCGCCCGCGTGATGAACAGCGTCTGGTCGCCGCCCCGGCTCATAATACCCTTGAAGCGGGTGCCGTAGCTATTGAGGCGCAGCAGCGGGTGCGGCGAGTCGAAGCGAAAGCGGTAGCAGCCGGCCGCGTGGCCCTGGGCAACGGCCGCCCGGATGGTAGCTACGTAATCGGGGTGAATGCCCACGTCGGCGTGGACGAAATACAAGATGTCGCCCCGCGCTTGTTGCGCCCCGTAGTTGAGCTGGGCGGCGCGGCCGGGCCGGGGAGCCTCCAGCACGGAAGCCCCGGCGGCGCGGGCCACGGCGGCGGTGCCGTCGGGACTACCGGCATCCACCACCAGGATTTCGACGGCCTGCGGCGGGGCGTAGCGGCGCAGGTCGGCCACGAGCCGCCCGATGTTGGCCGCTTCGTTGTAGGTGGGGATGATGACGCTCAGCATGGCGAGTTTCTTGTTTCTTGTTTTCAGGGCATGAGTTCACGCAGAGTTCCGCAGAGTCAATATAGCATTACCTTACTGCGTTCAAGTTTGAAACAAGAAACAAGAAACCTAAAAAGCCTCGCCCACGGTCAGGTAAAAGCCGCTCGACTGCTGGCCCAGGCCGTAGTCGAGGCGCACGTTGAGGTGGTCGCGCTGATTGGCTACGAAGCGCAGGCCGGCCCCGTACGCGCCTTTGGGGTCCGCGAGGCGCAGCAGCGTCTGGCCGTCGCCGAGCGTACCGACCCCGCCAAATACCACGGCCCCGAGCCGTTTGTAAACATCCAGGCGCAGCTCGGTTTGAAGCAGGGCCGCCTTCTGGTCCCGGTAGCGGCCCTCGTAGTAGCCCCGCAAGCGCCGCGAGCCGCCCAGCAGCGACAGGGCGTTGAACGGGGCCGTGCCCACGATGAAGCTGGCGTAGTAATTGACGGCCAGCACGGCGTGCGGACGCAGGGCGTGGTACTGCGACACGTCGGCCACGTAGCGGTCGAAGCGGGTGGTTTCGCCGGCCAGGCCCGCGCCTACGGCTTGATTGCGGATGAAAAAGCTTAGGTCAGCTACCACGCCCCGGCGGGGAAAGAATACGTTGTCGCGCGAGTCGTAGAACAGGCCCAGCCCGCCGCCACTCAGGCGGCTGCCCCGCCCGCCCGGCACCGTGCCGCCGGCCAGCAGCCCGCCCGCGGTCGTGCTGCTGACGCGGTAGTCTTCGTACTGGTAGCGCAGCCCGGCGTAGAGCTTGCCTGGCCCCAGGCCGGCCCCCACGCGCCGAAAGGCATTGACCCGCACCCGGGGGAAGTTTACGCCGTACAGCTCGCGCGGCACTTCGCGCTGGCCCGCGCCGTAGAAATAATAGTTGTAGCGGTAGTAGCCGGCCTCGCCGGAGGCGTAGTAGCGGGCCTGGTCGTAAAAAATCTGAAACGGCAGGTACAGCAGCAACTGCTGGTTCTGGGTGTAAGCCACGGCCAGCGTGAGCTGCGAGGGACGGGCGGCCGCGAAGCCGTCATCGCGCCGGAAGCGAACCGTGGCCGTGGCCGCCGCGCCGTAGGCCAGCCGGGTTTCGGGCGTGTAATAGACGATGGGTACCGGAATCAGGGCCAGGTGCTTGGGCGGTATCGTATCGGCCGGAGCCAGTCCGGCGAGGCCCAGCAGCACGGATAGCAAGGACATAAGGGAGTAAAAATATTCTTTCAGCTTACGAAACTAAGGCGGCCGAAGGTTTGGCGGCCGGCAACCGGCAATCTTTACGGCTCGCTTTTCCCGTAGATGGCCCCGATGAATAACCTGCTCAGAACCTCGACCCTGGCCGCGCTCGCGCTGGCCGCCACGCTGACCACCGGAGCCACGGGAATTCCGGCTGGTCTCCGGCCCGCCTCAACCGCCCCCGCCGCGCCGGCCGCCGCCATCGACCACGGGGCCTTCGACAAGCTTCTTAAAAAGCACGTTACGGCGCAGGGACTGGTGGACTACAAGGGTTTCAAGGCCGATGAGGCCGTTTTCAATCAGTACCTGGCGCTGCTCAGCAAGAACCCGCCGGCCGCCAGCGCCAGCAAGGCCGAGCAGATGGCCTACTGGATTAACGCTTATAACGCCTACACCATCCGCCTCATCCTCGACCACTACCCGGTGCAGAGTATCAAGGACATTGGCTCGAAAATCCAGATTCCGTTCGTCACGACACCCTGGGCGGCTAAGTTTTTCACCATCGGCGGCCAGAAAATGAGCCTCGACAACATCGAGCACGGCACGCTGCGCAAGAAGTTCGACGACCCGCGCATTCACTTTACGCTGGTTTGCGCCTCCATCTCGTGCCCGCGCCTGCGCAATGAAGCCTACACCGCCGCCCAGCTCGAAAAGCAGCTCGATGACCAGGGCCGCGACTTTCTGAACAATCCGGCCAAAAACAAAATCGGCCCGGGCGCGGCCCAGCTTTCCAAGTATTTCGATTGGTACAAGGGCGATTGGGAAAAGAACGGGCAGTCGGTGGCGAAGTGGGTGAACCGCTACTCGACCGCTAAAATCGATGCCAACACCAAGATTACGTACCTGAACTACAACTGGGGTTTGAACAAACAGTAGGGCAACTTATTAGGCAAGGCACATAGGGCGGAGCCTTTGCTCCGCCCGCCCCCACCCCAGAATGGCGGAGCAAAGGCTCCGCCCTACGCATCTCTCTTTCGCATGAGTTACCTCGAAACCACCGCTGACGTATACCGTCAGGCGGCCCAGGAACCCCAGGTGGGCCTGTGCTGCACCACCAACCCCGTGTGGCAATTGCCCGGCCTGCGCATTCCGACGCGGATGCTGAGCATGAACTACGGCTGCGGCAGCACCGTGAACCCGCGCGACCTGACCAACTCGCCCACCGTGCTCTACGTGGGCGTGGGCGGGGGCATGGAGCTGTTGCAATTCGCCTATTTCAGCCGCCGGCCGGGCGCGGTTATCGGCGTGGACGTGGTGAGTGAAATGCTCGACGCCTCGCGCGACAACATGCGGACTGCCGAGGAGCAGAACGACTGGTTTCGCAGCGACTTCGTGGACCTGCGGGCCGGCGATGCCCTGCATCTGCCCGTGGAAGACCAGAGCGTGGACGTGGCGGCCCAGAACTGCTTGTTCAACATCTTCAAGCTCGATGATTTGCGCCGCGCCCTCCAGGAAACGTACCGGGTGCTGCGGCCCCACGGCCGCCTCGTGATGTCGGACCCCACCTGCGAGCAGCCCATGAGCGACGAGTTGCGGGCCGATGAGCGCCTGCGGGCGCTGTGCCTCACCGGCTCGCTGCCCCTGCAAGCGTACCTGGACATGATTACCGAAGTGGGCTTCGGCACCGTGGAAGTGCGCGCCCGGCGGGCCTACCGGGTGCTCTCGCCCCAGCACTACGCCACCGACGAGCTGATTTACATCGAGAGCGTGGAAGTGTGCGCCATCAAGGACCCGATGCCGGCCGATGGCCCCTGCATTTTCACCGGCCGCACGGCCATCTACTTCGGTCAGGAAGAATACTTCGACGACCATAAAGGTCACGTACTGATGCAGAATCAGCCCCTGGCCGTGTGCGACAAAACCGCTGCCGCCCTGGCCGCCCTGGGCCGCGACGACGTGTTTCTTTCGCCCCCCACCTACCACTACGACGGCGGGGGCTGCTGCTGAAAGTCAGGAAGCAGAACAGAAAAGAACGTCATGTTAAGCTGGTCGAAGTATCTCTGCTGCGCAACTAATCAATTTTAGTACTGCGGTGGAGAGGCTTCGACCAGCTCAACATGACGTTCTTTTTTGTCTCAAAATCCGTTGGAGCTTATGAAACCACTCGCCCCATTTTTTCTCTGTGTACTCCCTCTGACGGCCGCCGCCCAAAGCCCCAAACCCGCCGCCGACGTGCGGCGCTACGGCATTGAGGTGGCGGGCATCCGGGTGGGTACGCTCACGGCCACGCGGCAGGCTCCAGTTGGCCCCGAGGTGACGTACACGCTGGTGAGCGACGTGAAGGTGAATTTCCTGTTTTATCACCTCAAAATTTATTACCAGGTAACGAACGTGTTCCGCGACGGCCAGTTGCGGCTTTCGACCGTGGCGGCGCACACCAACCAGGGCGACTTTGCCTCGCGGGCCGAGTGGAAGGGCGACCACTACGACATCGTGGCCGACCAGTACAAGCACCACTACCAGGCCACCGAAACCCAGCCCATCCGCTACGCCGTTACCAATTTGTTTTTCGGCGAGCCGCCCGCCGGGCAGTCGCGGGCCTTCGCCGAGTATTTCGGCGACTACTTCGCCCTGGCCCCTGGCAAGGCGGGTAAGACAGATAAGGCAGCCGAAGGAGGCAATTGGCGGGCCGTGCGCCAGGGCCGGGAAGATGAATACCAGTACGCCAACGGCCAGCTGATGACGATAATCAAGAAAAACCCGCTCAAGAACTTCGTCATGCACCTGCTGCCCTAGCGGCGCGGTGCCCCGGTGGCCGATTACTGGCTATTGGTACACCGGCTGGCCGCGTTGGAGCCAGATGCCCCAGGCCGGGGCGTAGGCGTGGACCCGCGCCGTGGGCTGGCCGGCGGCCGCATAGACCGGCTGCCCCTCATTAACCCACTCGAAAATACCGCCGTAGAGGTTGCGCACGTGGGTGAAACCGGCCTGCCGCAGCCGCAGCCCGATTTTTTCGCTCCGAGCACCGACAGAGCAGTACACCACGATGGGCGCATCGCGGGGCACGTCGCGCACGGCGGCCAGCGAAAACGTGTCGTAGCCCACGAGCCGCGCTCCGCGCAAGTGGCTGACGGCAAACTCCGGGGCCTCGCGGGTATCGAGCAGCACAGCGGTGGGCTGTTGGCGCAGCTCGCCCACGCTCACGAACGGCACCGCCCCGCGCACCAGCCCCCGCAGCATAGTTGAATACAGGCCGCTGGTAGTGGCCGGGGCCGCCGGCTGCCACCCCAGCCATACCAGCCCCGCCGCCCCGGCCAGCAGCGCCAGCACTCCCACCCAACGCAAAAACTTAGTCATAAGCAGCCGCCTGAATCGAATAAAACAGCCGCCCAGCTACGTAAAAAGGGGGCTGGCCGGTTTAGCGCTGCCGCAGAGCATAGGCCGTGAGGGTACCGAAGCCCACCACCAGCAGCACGTGGAACGGCACGAGGCCGTAGCGGCCGTAGTGAGCGCCGGCCGCCAGGCCCCCCAGAAAATACAGCGTCAGCAGGCCCTCGGCCAGGGGCAGTGGGCCGGCGGGCGACGGGCTGGCGGGGTGGCCCGCCGGCCCGCCCGCGCCCTGCTTGGGCGTACGCACGAAGGGCGAAACCCGGCCCCGCCAGCCCTGCACCACGGCCCCGGCATTGCGCAGGGCCAGGCCCATCGACAAGGCTAGAAACAGTCCGAACGTGGGGCCGAACCAGCGGCCGGCCGGCGGCCCGGCCGCCCGCCAGGCCGCGCGGTAGTAGCCGGCCAGGGGCAGCAGCGTGAGCACGAACCCGCTGGCCAGCCGAAACGCGGGGGCCAGCGCCGCCCGGTGCGCCTGCACCGCCACCAGCGGCACGCTCAGCAGGGCCATGACCAGAATAACGGCAAACACGGTGCTGTTGAGCAGGTGAAACGTGGCGTGGAGGCGAGTAGCCAGCCCCAAGTGAGGGTGCCCGCCGGGCCGCCGCCACACCCGGCCCAGGAGCTTGCGGGCGGTTTCGGCGGCCCCCTTGTTCCAGCGGTGCTGCTGCGCCCAGAGGGCATCGAGGCGGGCGGGCAGCTCGGCGGGCACCACCACCTGGGATAGGTAGGCGAAGCGCCAGCCGCGCAGCTGGGCGCGGTAGCTCAGGTCGAGGTCTTCGGTGAGCGTGTCGGCCTGCCAGCCCCCGGCATCCACGATGCAGGTGCGCCGCCACACGCCGCCCGTGCCATTGAAGTTGAAAAAGTGTCCCCCCGCCTGCCGCCCTACCTGCTCGACCAAAAAATGCGCGTTCAGCCCAAACGCCTGCAAGCGCGTCAGCCACGACTCGTCTTCATTGAGGTGGCCCCAGCGGGTTTGGACCATGCCCAGGGCGGGGTCGTGGAAGTAGGGCACGACGCGCCGCAGAAAATCGGGCGGGGGCAGGAAGTCGGCATCGAAGATGGCGATAAGCTCACCGTCGGTTTCGGCCAGGCCGTGGGCCAGCGCCCCGGCCTTGTAGCCCGGCCGGGTGGCGCGGCGCAGGTGCGTGATGGGCAGGCCGTGCCCCCGGTAGTGGGCCACGCGGGCGGCGGCCAGGGCCACGGTTTCGTCCGTCGAGTCGTCGAGCACCTGAATGCGCAGGCGCTCGCGGGGGTAGTCGAGGGCGGCGGCGGCATCGAGCAGGCGCTCGACCACGCGCGGCTCGTTGTAGAGGGGCAGCTGCACCGTTACCAGCGGCCACGCGGACAGGGCCGGCGGCGCGGGGGGCCAGGGCCGCGCCCGGCGGGCCAGCCGCGTAAGCTGCCACTGCGCCAGGCTGAAACCCAGCATAAACACCAGGCACAGCCCATAGACGACAACCAGCCCGATTTCCAGAAAAAACATTCAGGCTGGTATTTTTTGGTTGATTGTCCTTGCTTCGTCGTTCCTTTTCGCAAGGACAATCAACCAAAAACTACAAAATCCGCAGGGCATCGGCGTGGATGAAGGCGGAGCCGGCCAGGCGGCCCTCGCGCGGGCCGTTCTCGAGCTTGAGCACCCCGCGGGGGCAGGCCGTGGCGCAGAGGCCGCAGCCCACGCAGGCGGCCCGCGCCAGGGGCTGGCCGCGCTGGGCGTACTGCTTCACGTCAATACCCATCTCGCAGGCGTTCGAGCAGTTGCCGCACGAAATGCACTGCCCGCCGTTGGTGCTGATGCGGAAGCGCGAAAAATGCTTTTGCAAGAGGCCCAGGTAGGCGGCCATCGGGCAGCCGAAGCGGCACCAGACACGCGAACCCAGCAGGGGGTAGAAACCCACGCCCACGATGCCCGAAAACACGCTGCCAATGGCGAAGCCGTAAAACCGCCCCAGCGGCTCCGTTACCGCGCCCAGCGCCGGCACCGCCCCCGACGCGCCCACCCAGAGCAGGGCCGTGAGCAGGATAATCAGCCCCAGAATGGGGTAGATGAGGCGCACCTCCCAGCGCCAGGCGCGGCGGCTTTTGTCGGAGAGGTGGCGGTAGGCATCGCCCGCCGTCTCGGCCAGGCCGCCGCAGCCGCACACCCAGGCGCAGTACCAGCGCTTGCCGAAAAAATACGTGAGCACCGGGGTCGCCACGAAAGCCATCATCACGCCCCAGAAGACCATGAACACCCCCAGCCCGCCGCCGTGCAGAAGCTGCGCCACCGTACCGGGGAAGAGGTAGTCGTACTTCAGGGGCCAGAAATACGAGAAGTAATACTCCGGCTGCTGCAAGGCCAGCAGCACGCCGGGCAGCAGAAAGCTAAAGCCGAGCTGAAAGAACATGACCGAGGCCGTGCGGGCCAGGTGGTAGCGCGAAAAGCGGTACTTGAGCAGCGCCCGCCCCCCCAGCACGAGCACGGCCAGGGTGTAGAACGTGCCGTAGAGAAACCACTGGTCGGCCGGCCGCTGGCGCAGTCCCTGGCTGGCGGGGTCCAGCGCCCGGATAAGGTTCGTAAGCAGCCCCGGAAACCAGTACAGCACCACGTAGAAGCCCGTCAGGGCCAGGCCCGTGGCCCAGGCCACGGCTCCGCGCGCGGTGCTGGCCCGCTGCCAGAGACCGTGGGGGTGCCAGCCGGCCTCGGTACGCCCGAACGCCCGCCAGGCCCAGGCCAGCGCCCCGCCCGTCAGCAAGGCCAGGCCCAGGCCCAGGCTGAAGCGGGCGCGGGCCGCGTCGGGGTTGGCGGCGGCCACCAGCAGGGCCAGCAAGCCCAGGGCTACGGCTGCCAGGGCCGGTTTTTCGCCGGGGGCGGCGGCCGGGGGCGGGGCCAGCGAAGCAGCAGAAGAATAGTGCATGTTTCTTGTTTCTTGTTTCTTGTTTCTTGTTTCTTGTTTCTTGTTTCTTGTTTCTTGTTTCTTGTTTCTTGTTTCTTGTTTCTTGTTAAGCGGGTTTGAGGAAATTGTTTTAATTAATTCATAGCTTCTGAAACTACTTTAGGTTCAATGGCTTGGCGAAGCCTTAAACAAGAAACAAGAAACAAGAAACAAGAAACAAGAAACAAGAAACTCATCCAAGCGGGATGGCCGGGAACTGCTCGGCAAACGCCTGCCGGATAGCCCGCTCGTGGCGGCGCGCGAACTCTGGGTCGAAGTTGGCTTTCGCGAGGTGGGCTACCACGGTGCCGACGGGGGTTTGGGCGGCCAGCCAGCCTTCCCACACGTCTTGGCGCTGACGTAGGCCCAGGGCATTTACCCCTAGCACGGCCTGGTCGGCGGGGCGGAAATTGATGCGTAGCAAATGCTGACCCGCCGGGTGCTGCCAGCAGAAGCTGGCCGTGTCGGGGCCGGGCTGGGCCGGCACCCGGCCGTAGGTCTGGTACTCCAGCTCGAAGAACTTGGCCGAATTGAACCACGACCCGCGCCGGTAAGGCGTGGGCTGGCCGCAGATGGTGTGGGCCACGGTTTCGCCCTGCATCCGGCCGGTGTACCAGAGCTGCTCGACGGCCACCTCGCCGGGGGCCGGCTGGCGGTGCTGGGCGCAGTCGCCGGCCGCGTACACGCCGGGGGCGCTGGTTTCGAGCAGCTCGTTTACCAGGATGCCCCGGTCGGTGGCCAGGCCGGCGGCCCGGGCCAGGGCCAGGTTGGGCACCACGCCGGTGGCCAGGCCCACCCAGCCGGCGGGCAGCTCTTCGCCGGCCGCCGTACGCACGGCCCGCACCCGGCCCTGGGCATCGCCCAGCACCTCGCCCAGCTCAGTA